>Ga0075154_10000065_pt1 | contig 80132 bp, 69 predicted proteins | sample JI71714BDNA_FD_70965 | JGI IMG/M metagenome (GOLD analysis project Ga0075154, IMG submission 70965) | Wastewater effluent complex algal communities from Wisconsin, to seasonally profile nutrient transformation and Carbon sequestration -... | ecosystem: Engineered > WWTP > Effluent > Algae... | reverse complement strand
TACAAGGGCCCAAGAACGGTACGCATGCGCAGCGCTACTGGTCGGTACGAACTTCAGCCCATCGTCGCGGAGGACAAGGTGTACATCCACCGTGGACTCTCTCACCCGGATGTGGTGCGCTACTATGCGGTAAGCTACACGACACTGGAGGCTACGCAGGAGCAGATGGATTGGTACGCCTCGATCGCGCGCGAGGGTACCGGTCAATGGTGGGCCATCCGTGCCACGAGCGACCACGCCTTCTGCGGTGCCATCGGCATCAACCACATCGTGGCACAGCACCGGCGCTGCGAGCTCGGCTTCTGGCTGTTGCCGGAGCATTGGCGCAAAGGCATCATCAGCGATGTGCTTCCGCTGGTGATCCACCATGCATTCCAGGTGCTGGGCCTGCACCGGATCATGGCCGAAGTGGAAACGGAGAATAGCGCTAGTGCTCGTGTACTTCAACGCGCCGGCTTCGTGCATGAAGGCACCTTGCGCGACTGTGAGGTGAAAGAGGGTCGGCACATCAGTTTGGATGTCTACGCGCGATTGAACGTTGATCGATGAAACACCACGAGGACACGGTCTTCAACGCCGCTGAACTACCGCCGGCGGGTTTCGCAGGTGCGGAGTTCGAGCGCTGCACGTTCCGCAACGGCCGGTGGATGGAAGCCGATCTCCAGAAGGCGATCTTCACCGAATGCACCTTCGAGCAATGTGACCTCAGCAATGCCCGCGTGGATCGCACCGGCTTCCGGCAAGTGGTCTTTCGCGGCTGTAAGTTGATCGGTGTTCCGTTCGACCGGAGTCATCCCTTCTTGTTGGCGTTGCGCTTCGAGCAATGTCGGCTTGACTTCGCCATCTTCCGGTCACTTCCGCTGAAAAGCACGGTCTTCAAAGGCTGTTCATTGGTGGAGGTCGATCTCAGTGGAGCAGGACTTCAACAAGCCGTGTTGGATGATTGCGACCTGTCTGGTGCGGTCTTCGACGAGACGGACCTCACAAGCGCGGATCTACGTACAGCCCGCAACTTCCTGATCGATCCGACCAGGAACCGTATCAAAGGTGCGCACTTCGACCTCCACGGGTTGCCGGGCCTCTTGACCCAACACGGCATCAAAGTGGCATTGTGAAGGCGCGTATCTTGGCGTAGCCATGAACGTCTACGCCTTCATCACCCCCTTGGTGATCGTGTTACTGCTGTTGGAGATCGTCTACAGCACGGTCGCACGCAAAGGCGTCTACAACTTCCAGGACACAATCACCAACCTCGGCACCGGGATCGGTAACCAGTGCATCAATCTGGCCGTGGCCTTCTTCGTGTATACCTGGTACGGCTGGCTCTACCAGTTCGCACCTTGGCAGATCCCCACCACGTGGTACAGCATGCTCGGCCTGTTGGTCATTTCCGACTTCGTGTTCTACTGGTTCCACCGCACAGGGCATCGGGTGAACATCTTCTGGGCCGCACACATGCCGCACCACAGCAGCGAGGAGATGAATCTTTCGGTGGGCCTGCGCGCCAGCTTCACCCAACGGCTGTTCCAGTTCCTCTTCTTCGATTGGATCCTTGTGCTCATCGGATTTTCGCCCGAGCAGGTCTACGCCGTGGCCGCCATCCACCTGTTGCTCGCCTATTGGCACCACACTCGGTTGATCAAGCGCATGGGCTGGTTCGAGCGGATCTTCGTGGCTCCGGCACACCACCGGGTCCACCATGGCGTGAATCCTCAGTACATCGATAAGAACTACTCGGAGTTCCTCATCATCTGGGACAAGCTCTTCGGGAGCTTCGAGGATGAGGACGAGGAGGTGTGCTATGGCATCACACATCCGCCACGTACGTGGGACCCCATCTTCATCAACTTCCAATATTGGCGGCAACTCTGGAGTGATGCTTGGCACACACGCAGCTGGTGGGATAAGCTGCGCATCTGGTTCATGCCCACTGGATGGCGGCCTTCGGATGTGAGTGCCGAACCCTCGCCAACGGTGCTCGGCTACTCGTTGGCCGAACAACAGAAATACCAGAGCGAGCCCTTCGCGGGTATGAAGGGATACATCATCGCACAGGTGATGCTCGGCCTCGCTTACATGTACGTCACCATCAACATGGCCCTACCGCTTTCCGCCATGGATCGTGTGGTGCTCTCGGTCGGCATATTCTTGATGATCACTAGCTGGGGTGGCATTCTGCAAGCGCGCGGTTGGGCTATAGGCTTGGAGATCTTCCGCCTGCTCTACATGGCCGGCACCGTGGTGTTCGTCCTTCACCGCACCGGCATCGCTGCGTTCACGGGTTGGCACACCAGCTTTGTCGCCCTTGCCGCAGGGGTCAGCATGCTCTACTTCGTGTATCGCCTGCGTCGCCCGAAGGGCATCGAGGCTTGATCACTCGACCACTTCATCCAGCTCTTTACGGGCTTGGTCCACCACGTTCTTGATCCACTTGGTCTCGCCCAGCGCAGGGACCAGCACCGGCGCGAAAGCCTCTACGGGCGAATAGAGCGTCGATGCCTCACTTGCCTTAGCGGGTGGGATGGCACCATCGGAATAACCCATGAAGAGATTGAAGGCCACACTGAGCGTGAACAAAGCGCGCACAGCACCGAAAAGCACACCCGCGAGTTTGTTGGGCAGGCTCAGCTGTGCGATGTCCACCAAGGTGGTGAGGAAACGCGCGAGCAGGTGGATCACCAACAACACCAACAGGAAGGTGACGAGGAAGGCGAGCGCGGCATTGTCGATGCCTAGTCCGATGGCCGCTGCTACCCGCTCGCTCAGGTGCAAGCCGGCCCAGATGGCCAACACCAAAGCCACCAGCGACGCCAGCTCCACGATGAACCCGCGGGAAAAGCCCTTCACCGCTGCGAAAGCGGCTACAGCGATGATCATCCAATCGATCCAGTTCATACCATGGTGTGAGTTGGTGAAGATCGGAAGAACTTCGCACGCCCATACCCAACCACCCGTGGACCTCGCATTCGAAAAACGCTGGCGCGATCTGGTGACCAAACTCTCCGGCCGATTCGACGCGGGCACGCTCGATCTCAACGCTGTGCTCTTCCTGATCGGCGTGCAGGAGCTCGGTCAGCACGCACGCGATTTCAAGAAGGATGAGAAGGTCGCTCTCATGCACATCGCCATCTGCGTGGTGCTGCTACCCTATGGCTACTACAAGGAATTGGGGCGCGACGCCGATGGATGGCCGCACTTCGAACGCGTGAAGGGACTTCCTCCGTTGGCTGCGGAAGAACAGGAACGCTTGATGAAAGAGGCTGTGCTGGCGTACTTCGAAGCGTGATCCCTGTTAATCGGGCATCCGCTCGAGAATGAGCGTTTGCTCATTCGTCTCCTCCTCGAGGATCTTGATGATGCCTTCGGCGAACATCGTATCCTTCTCCGTGTAGATATCCAGTACAGCGAAGCCTGCTTGCCCTTGTTCGTAGAGGCCGGTGTAATCGAACTCCACGGTACCATTGGTCTTTGTGGTCCCTTCCTGCAACAAGCGGGTTAGGTCGGGCTTCTGTGGCACGGCCGGGTTGGCGAAGAGCTTCACGTAGGCGTCAGGCACCAACGCGCCGTCGGCATCCTTCACGGTGATCACCACCGTGGTGGGCTTCTCCTTATTGCACGCCGTTGAGCCAACGGAAAGTGCGGCGACCATCAGGGCGTTGGTAAGAACGCGTCGGAAGGTTGATGTGGCCATTGGGTTACTTTTGGGGGCCTTGAAGATCAAGGGCTTTTCGGGGAATGCCAAAGGTAAACAAGTCGACCGAGCCACGCACAGGGGCTTGGTTCACCCTTCTGACCATTATTTGCGGGCTGTGGTTGCCTGGCACGGCAGCCGGGCAGGTGGTGGCGAAGCGCACGATGGTGGAAGTCCGGACCAGCCTAGGTACTATGGTCATCGCCCTTTACAACGAGACCCCCGACCATCGTGACCGGTTCATTTCCAGGGTGAAAGCAGGCGAAATGGACAGCCTCTTGTTCCACCGTGTGATCCCTGGCTTCGCCGTTGAGGGAGGTGATCCGGCGTCGGCCCATGCCCCTGCTGGCACTCTGCTAGGTCTCAATGCCGACTCCATCGGTCTACCATTGGTCGTGGTGCCTGGGGCCATCCACAAGAAAGGGGCGCTTTCCGCCACACCCGCCGGTGACGACCCAACTTTGGGCAAACGCTCCCATTCCGAACTCTTCTTCTTCGTGCTCGGCATTACCTACACCAAGGAAGAACTTGACCGGATCGCAGCAAGGAACGCCTCCATGGGAGCACCATTCACCTACACTGAAGAAGACCGCCGTACCTATGCCTTCGAAGGCGGCCAACCACGCCTGGATGGGTCCTACACGGTCTTCGGCGAAGTGATCGCCGGCCTGGAGGTCTTGGACGCGATGGCCGCCAGCCGGTGCAATACCTGGGATCGACCGATGGAGGACATACGGATGTACATGCGACTACTGCCATGAGTTTGACCGAACGTATCGCCGCCCTAGAGGCGGAATTGGAGAACGCCACCGCCCGGACCGCCGAAGAGGTGGAGAGGTTCCGGGTGGCCATGTTGGGCCGCAACGGCGCTGTGACGGAGCTTTTCGAGGCCTTCAAGCAAGTGGCTGGTGAAGAGAAACGTGCATTGGGCCAGCGCATGAATCAGTTGAAGCAGGCGGCACAAGCACGCTTGGATGCGCTTAAGTCGGGTGTGGAAGCATCGGGACCGGCTAAGGGACCGGCACAGGACATGAGCGCCCCCGCGCTGACCGAACCCTTGGGCAGCCACCATCCTATCTCGATCGTTCGCGCCCGCATCGTGGAGGTCTTCGGTCGCATCGGCTTCACGGTGAGCCAAGGCCCCGAGGTGGAGGATGACCACCACAACTTCGGTGCGCTCAATTTCGCTCCGGACCATCCGGCGCGCGACATGCAGGATACCTTCTTCGTCAAAGGCGAGGACCGCGCACTGCGCACACACACCAGCAGCGTACAGGTGCGTGTGATGGAAAGCACCAAGCCACCGATCCGTACGGTATCGCCTGGTCGGGTCTATCGCAATGAGGCGATCAGCGCGCGCGCCCACTGCATGTTCCATCAGGTCGAGGGTTTGTATGTGGACAAGGGCGTGAGCTTCGCCGAGTTGAAGGGTACGCTTGACTATTTCACCAAGAGCATGTTCGGGCCTGATGTCACCATACGCATGCGGCCGAGTTATTTCCCATTCACCGAACCCAGTGCCGAAGTGGACATGAGCTGCAGCATCTGCGGTGGGTCCGGATGCAACATCTGCAAACACAGTGGGTGGGTGGAGATCATGGGGTGCGGCATGGTGGATCCGGCGGTGTTGGCGAATTGCGGTATCGATCCGGATATCTACAGTGGATTCGCTTTCGGCATGGGTGTGGAGCGCATCGCCCAGTTGATCTACCGCGTGCCAGACCTGCGCATGTACTGGGAGAACGATGTGCGCTTCCTGGATCAGTTCTCCGCAGCCACCTTCCGCAGCTGATCCATTGATGTCCGCCGAGATCAGTACCGACGTCTGCATCATCGGCGGCGGTCCCGGCGGTTGTGCAACGGCGCTGCAACTGGCACGCCATGGTAGAGCGTGCGTGATCCTGGAGAAGAGCACCTTTCCGCGCGACAAAGTGTGCGGCGATGCCCTTAGCGGCAAGGTGATGAGGACGCTCGAACGCCTCGATGCTCAGCTGGCGTCGGCAGTGAAGGCCGAAGCCTTGGCGATGCCGAGTTGGGGCGTCACGTTCGTGGCCCCGAGTGGTCGCGCATTACGTGTTCCCTTCTCGCGAAACACCGGCTTGGGCGAAGCCCCCGGCGTGATCCTACCACGGCTGCGGTTCGATGACCTGCTCTTCCAGCGTGCGAAGGACACCTACGGCATCACATGCCTCGAGAACCACACCGCGAAACAGTTCGAGCGCGTGGAAGCTGGCTGGCGCATCAGTTGTAATGATGGAGCCATCATCCATTGCAAGCTCGTCATCGACGCCTCCGGAGCCAACTCGCACTTCGCCCGCAGCGTAGCCCACTTGCCCATGGAGCCCGAGCATCACGCTGCTGGCGTGCGGGCTTACTATAACGGCGTTCATGATCTGGATCCGCAAGGCTTCATCGAGCTCATCTTCCTGAAGGACCTGCTGCCAGGGTACCTCTGGGTGTTCCCGTTACCCGACGGCCGTGCGAACGTTGGCCTTGGCCTTCGAAGTGATATGGTCCGGAAGCGGCGCACGGACCTGAAGGCGCTGCTCCTCCAACTCGTGCACGAGCATCCACAACTGAAAGCGCGCTTCGCAGAAGCTAGGATCGAAGGCGCCGTGCAAGGCATGGGTCTTCCACTGGCCAGCAAGCGCAGATCCCTGAGCGGCGACGGCTATTTGCTCGTAGGCGATGCCGGGCACCTCATCGATCCGTTCACCGGAGAAGGGATCAGCCATGCCATGATCAGCGGTGTTTATGCCGCGGATAGGGCTGCCGAGATGCTCGCGCAAGGCGACACCTCAGCCGACTTCGCGGAACTTTACGACGAGCGGGTGTGGAAACGCCTCGGCAAGGAGCTCGCCATCAGCACGCGTTTACAGCGGATGGCCGACAAGGCCTGGTTGTTCGACTTCGTGGTGGATCGTGCGAACAAGAATCCCGCACTCGCCGATACGATCAGCAGCATGTTCACCGATATGGACCTGCGCGAGCGCCTGAAGCGACCCGGATTCTATTGGGACCTCCTGTGGGGTCGTGCGGCCCGGTCCTGACCGCGATCCGCGGCACTCGTGAGCTGGGGGCGATATCCTCATTCGACCGAGACGTGTGGGTGGTCCGATCCCACTTCCTTTGCACGGTCCATGGACAGTCTGTTCCTCCTCATCTTCTGCCTGATCGCCGGCGTGTTGTTGCAGCGGGTGCCGAGTTTTCCGCCGAACGCGGCACTCACCCTGAACCAATATGTGCTCTACGCACCGCTACCGGCTCTCGCCCTGTACCATATACCGGAGATCGACGGCGGAAGCGAACTGCTCTACCCTATCGCCGTTGCGTGGATCTGCTTCGGGTCTGCTTGGCTGTTCTTCGGCGCCCTGCGCAAGGCCTTCGGTTGGTCGCGCAAGCTCACCGGCTGCCTCATCCTTTGTGCAGGACTGGGCAACACCTCCTTCATCGGGTTCCCGGTGATCGAGGCGGTCTATGGCAAGGAAGCGCTTGGCACGGCCCTCTTGGTGGACCAGCCAGGATCCTTCGTGGTGCTCTCCACACTGGGCATCGTGGTGGCCACACTCTACTCGCGCCATCAGGTGGACGCTCCCGCCATGGCGCGGAAGATCCTCTTCTTCCCGCCCTTCATCGGTTTCGCGTTCGCGGTAGGGATGAACCTGTTCGACGTGCACTTCGGCGAAGGCGTGCGCGGCGGTCTACTGCGCATAGGCAACTCGGTGACCCCTGTGGCCCTTATCGCGGTGGGTCTTCAGTTACGCGTGGAAAAGCAAAGCAAGCATTGGGGCTTCTTGGGATTGGGCCTGGCATACAAGCTCATCCTCGCACCCGCTATCATCTTCCTGATCTACGTGGTGGTCCTCGAAGGCACGGGCAAGGTGGTGCGCGTATCCGTTCTTGAAAGCGCCATGGCGCCGATGATCACCGCCACCATTCTAGCTTCCACCCATGGGCTCAAGCCAAGGCTGGCGAACATGATGGTCGGTGTAGGCATACCACTGTCACTGCTGACGGTGGCCCTGTGGTACTTCCTGCTCGAGTCGATCTGAGGTTACGCCGGGCTCAGCTTCAGCATGTTCGACATGCCTTGTTCGGCGATCGGCATGCTGGCCACGTTCACCAACAGATCACCCTTCTCCACTAGCTTCTTGCTACGCAGGATGTGCTTGATGTCGGCGATCGTATGGTCCGTGCTCACGATCTTGTCGTAGAACTGAGCACGCACACCCCAAACGAGATTGAGCGTACCCAGGATGGCCCTATTGCTGGTGAAGGCGAAGATGTGCGCCTTGGGCCGCATGCTGCTGATCTTATAAGCGGTGTAGCCACTATGCGTCATCGTCACGATGGCTTTGATATCGATCGCGGCGGCCATCCGCACGCTGGCCATACAGATCGCATCGGTCACCATGCGATCATCGTTCTCCAGGTCGGGCTGCTCCACGTTGAACATGGCTTCGCTGGTCTCCATTTCGAGCAGGATCCGGTTCATGGCCTTCACCACCTCCACGGGGTATTTGCCCACGCTGGTCTCTGCGCTGAGCATCACGGCATCGGCATGGTCCAGCACGGCGTTGGCCACATCGTTCACCTCGGCGCGCGTGGGGGTGATGTTGGTGATCATGCTCTCCATCATCTGGGTGGCCACGATCACCGGCCGGTGGTGTACGAGGCAGCGTTTGATAATGTCCTTCTGCACCAATGGGACTTTTTCCATGGGGATCTCCACGCCGAGGTCACCGCGCGCCACCATGAGTGCATCCGCTTCACGGATGATCTCATCGATCTCGAGCAAGGCCTCCGGTTTCTCGATCTTGGCCACCACCTTGGCGCTCTTCTCGCGTTGCAGGATCACGTGCTTCAACTCGATGATGTCGCGGGCGCCTCTTACGAAACTCAAGCCGATCCAGTCCACATCGTGGTCGAGCGCGAAGTCGAGATCGAGCCGGTCCTTCTCGGTAAGGCTGGGCAAACTGATCTTGGTGTTGGGCAGGTTCAGGCCCTTGTTGGCGCTCAGCGGCCCACCGTGGATCACGCGTGTGGTCACCGTGGTGGCGCCGTCACTAGCGATCACTTCCAGGCGGAGTTTCCCGTCGTCAAGCAGCACGATCTCTCCGCGTTTCACATCCTTCGGGAATTGCGAATAGCTAGTGCTCACGATCCCTGGTCGTCCTTTGATGGGTTCGGTGGTGATCACCAACTCACTACCCTCTTCCAACTGGATCGGGCCATCGGCCATTTCGCCCACACGCATCTTGGGGCCTTGTAGGTCGGCGAGGATGGCGGTGTTCAAACCCAGTTCGAGGTTCAGCTCGCGGATGGTGCCGATCAGGTTGGCATAGAACTGATAGCTGCCGTGGGAGAAATTCAGGCGGCACACGTCCATGCCGCTCAACATCATTTCACGCAGCACCTCCTTGCTAGCGGAAGCGGGGCCGATGGTGGCGACGATCTTGGTCTTCGGGTCGTTCATGGTGGTTGGCCGATGGTCGGCGCGGCGCAAGGCTAAAGCAGGAGTTTATGTCCTGCCCGCAGTTGTTCGTAAGGTAGTTGGAATGCAGTGAGCACGAACTCGGCGGTGCGCACCCGATCGAAGAGGTCAGGCGCTCGCTCGGCGAATTCATTGTCCACCACGAGGAAGTAATCGGCTTGGCGTTGTTCTTTCAAGAGGATCCCATCGCCACTGTGGTTGTTCACCAAGGTGCATCGGGCCTGGGTCCGCTCGTCCACATGGTCGTAAACAGAGAAGCTGGCCGTTACCCCATGCGCAAGGTCGGTGATGTCCGAGCGACGGCGCGTGAGCTCAAGCCCCGTGCTGCGATTGATGGACCAGCATAGCCTATAATCGTTCACATGGCAGCTGATGCCGATGACGGTGACATCGGGGTCGGGCTCCATGTCGAGCTTCAGTTTGGCCATTCGTGGTCGTAGGGCTTCTGCGGGCGCCGCAGCCGGAAAGCCCAAAGGTAGCCATGGGCAGAGGCGATCCTCCGTTAAGGGATCGTGTGTTTCAACCGTGGTCGTTGAAGGATCAGTCGCGGCGCGGGCCGCCACCCGACCGGCGCTTGGCATGCATGGCCGGCGCATGTTCCGGTATCGGCGCGGAACGTGCTTGCTCAGGCTTGGGCTGTGGTTTGCGTGAGCGCATGCTGCGGAACGCACTTTGGGCGGCGTCCTGCTCGGCCACCTTCTTGCTCGCGCCTTGTCCGGTGCCACGCACATCGCCGTTGATCCGAACTTCGGCCACGTAGTGTTTCCCGCGACCATTCCCGCCTTCTTCACGGATCACGAACTCCACCTTCTTGCGGCGCTTCTGACCCCACTCTAGCAGTCGGCTCTTGCCATCACGGTCCTCCTTCTCGATCTCATTCAGGTCGAAGTGGGTATGCAACAGGTTCACCACCACCTTGCGCGTACGGTCGAACCCTCGATCCAGGAAAAGCGCACCGATCATGGCCTCCAAGGCATTCCCCGGGACGGAGGATTCCTGCGAGCGCGCCACGTTGCTCTCCAGAACGCGTTCGATCTGGATCTTCTTGGCCAAGGTGTTGAGCTGCTGGCGGCTCACCAATTTGCTCCGCATGCGCGTGAGGAAGCCTTCGCCTTTGTCCGGATAGTTCCCGAAGAGCAGGTCGCCGATGACGGCGTCGAGGATGGCATCGCCGAGGAACTCCAACCGTTCGTTATCGGGCAGGTCCGGCCTATCCTCCGCCACAGCGCTCACATGGCGCAAAGCTTGCCGGTAGAGTGCGAGGTTTCCCGGTGTCACACCCAGCATTTCCCGACACCAAGCTCGCACCCGGCGTTCTTCGGGCGTGCGCGCTCGGTTGAAGAGACTCCTGATCACGCTGGCGTACTACCGGTACTTGCGGAAGATCACCGCCGTGTTGTGCCCGCCGAACCCGAAGGTATTGCTCATGGCCGCGTTCACCGTGCGTTTCTGGGCGGCATTGAACGTGAAGTTCAACCGCGGATCGATCTCGGGATCGTCCGTGAAATGGTTGATCGTAGGAGGGACGATGTCTTCGTGGACCGCCATGATGGCGGCTACCCCTTCCACGGCGCCAGCACCGCCGAGCAGGTGCCCGGTCATGCTCTTGGTGGCGCTGATGTTGAGCTTGTAGGCATGGTCGCCGAACAGCCGCTGGATGGCCTTCACCTCCTGCGGGTCGCCGATGGGCGTGCTGGTGCCGTGCGTATTGATGTAATCGATATCTGTCGGAGCGAGTCCTGCATCACGCAAGGCGTGCTTCATGCACAACTCAGCACCCAGGCCTTCCGGATGTGGTGCGGTGATGTGGTAAGCATCACTGCTCATGCCACCGCCGACCACTTCGCAATAGATCTTGGCTCCGCGCGCCAACGCATGTTCGAGGTCCTCCAAGATGATGGCCGCACCACCTTCGCCGAGCACGAAACCATCGCGGTCCTTGTCGTACGGGCGCGAGGCCGTCGCAGGATCATCGTTGCGGGTGCTCATGGCATGGAGCGCGTTGAACCCGCCCACGCCAGCCTCGTAGATCGCAGCCTCACTGCCACCGGTCACCACGGCTACACAGGTGCCGAGGCGGATGTAGTTGAAGGCATCGATCATTGCATTGTTGCCGCTGGCGCAGGCGCTCGCCGTCACGTAACTGGGGCCATGGAGACCATGGCGCATGGTGATCAGGCCTGCTGCGCTGTCCGCGATCATCTTCGGGATGAAGAAGGGGTTGAAGCGCGGTGTTCCGTCTCCCCTCCCGAAGGCGATGCACTCGTCTTGGAAGGTCTTCAGTCCTCCGATGCCGCTACCCCAGATGGCCCCGATACGTTCGCGGTCTACCTTGTCCAGCACCAATCCGCTGTCCTTGATGGCTTCATCGGCACACACGACAGCGAACTGGGTGTACGGATCCATCTTGCGGGCCTCCTTCCGGTCGATGAAGTCTTCGGGGTTGAAGCCTTTCACCTCGCAGGCGAACCGCGTCTTGAACTTGCTGGCGTCGAAGCGGGTTATGGGCGCAGCTCCGCTACGGCCGCTCACCAGGCCCTCCCAGTACTCCTTGAGGGTGTTCCCGAGGGGAGTGAGCGCGCCCAGACCGGTGACGACCACACGTCTGAGCTGCATTCGTCGCAGGATTACTTCGCGTTCTTCTCCACGTAATCAACAGCCTGACCCACGGTCTGGATCTTCTCGGCTTGATCATCGGGGATCGCGATGTTGAACTCCTTCTCGAACTCCATGATGAGTTCGACGGTATCGAGGCTGTCAGCGCCAAGGTCGTTCGTGAAGCTCGCTTCAGGTGTGACTTCGCCCTGATCGACTCCGAGCTTGTCCACGATGATGGCGATGACCCTTGACTTGATATCCGACATGTCAGTTCGTTGTTGGTTGAACAGGGTGCAAAGGAAAGACATTTTCCATACCCGCAAGCCTTGGCTTACAGGAAGCTGACGAGCACGTCTTCCAAGGGCTTCCGCCGAAGTCGAGGTACAAGACAGCCGGGAGCGGGGTAACCCATGGGTATGAGGAGGTAAGGACGTTCGTTAACAGGCCTATCCAAGAGGTTCGTCAAGAAGTTCATGGGACTCGGAGTATGGGTCAAGGTGGCCAACCCGGCATGGTGGGCGGCGGCCAGAAGCAGGCCGGTGGCGATCCCCACGCTCTCGTTCACGTAGTAGTTTTGGTGTTTATGGCCCTCGGGCTCAACCTCATAGACTCGTTTGAAGACAACCACCAACCAGGGTGCGTCTTCCAAGAAGGGCTTGTCTGCATCGGTCCCCAAGGGAGCCAGATCCTTGAGCCACTCATCGCTCATACGGCCGTTGTAATTGGCCCGCTCCTCTTCCTCGGCCGCTGCTCTGATACGCCGCTTCAGATCAGCATTGCCCACCACACAGAAAGTCCAGGGCTGCTTATGGGCACCGCTGGGCGCCGTGCTTGCCGCACGCACCACCTCGGCGATCACCGCGAAGGGCACCTGCTCCGGACTGAAGTGCCGTACACTACGCCGGGCGTCCATGAGGCGGTGGAACTCCATGGCTCGGGCTTCCATTTCCGAGGAGGAGAAGTACGCGAAGGTCAGTGGGTGGTGGTCAGCAGGTGTTCCCATGGCGGGAAGATCGCACCTTCGCAGCGTGAAGCGCATCGCCATCCTCGCCAGTGGCTCGGGATCCAATGCCCAGCGGCTCATCGAGCATTTCCGCACGACTGGCTCAGCCGAAGTGGTGGTGGTCGGCTGCGACCAGCCCAATGCTGGTGTGCTGCAACGCGCCTGGGACCTCGGCGTACCGGCATTCCTTTTCACCGGACAAGACCTACGCGAAGGCAGGGTTTTGACCGAATTACGAGCACAAAGAGTGGATCTTGTGGTGCTTGCCGGGTTCCTGCGTTTGATCCCGCTGGAAATGGTGAATGCCTTTCCGGAGCGCATCATCAACATCCACCCTGCGCTGCTACCCAAGTACGGTGGAAAGGGGATGTACGGGGATCATGTCCATCGGGCCGTGATCGCGGGGAAGGAGCGCGAAAGTGGCATCACCATCCACTTCGTCAACGAGCGGTTCGATGATGGGGCGCATATCGCGCAGTTCAAATGCCCCGTGCTTCCGGACGACACGCCGGAGTCGTTGGCCGATCGTATCCACGCCTTGGAACATGCGCACTATCCGGCGGTGGTGGAAGCACTATTGGCCGGCGGACATGCCCCACGAGCCTGATCTCGTGGAAAGCGAGTGGCCGGGGGATGGTGGTACGAGCGCCAAGGGATGCATTTTTGTGGCATGATCGACCTGAGTGAGATCGGCAGGGCCTTCTTGATCCTCTTCGCGGTGATCGACATCGTCGGTGGGATCCCCCTGATCCTGCAGGTGCGGGCGAAGGCTGGCAAGATCTACCCGGCCAGAGCTGTTTTGGTGAGCTTGGGCATCATGGTCACCTTCCTTTTCCTCGGCGAAGGCATCCTCAAGATCCTTGGCATCGATGTGCGCTCGTTCGCGGTGGCCGGGGCCTTGGTGCTCTTCTTCATCGCATTGGAGATGATCCTCGGTGTGCGCCTCTTCAAGGAGGACCTTTCCGCACCGGGACTCACCGATGGGAAGGACGACAACAAGGTCTACAGCGTGGTACCGCTGGCGTTCCCGGTCATCGCTGGCGCGGGCACCATCACCACCATCCTGTCGTTGCGAGCAGAGTTCGCGTCGGTCAACATCCTCATCGCCATCCTGCTCAACATGGTGCCCGTGCTGTTGGTGCTCCTGCTCACAGCACGGATCGAACGGTTGTTGGGACGCGTAGGCCTCATCGTGATCAAGAAGGCGTTCGGGGTGATCCTGCTCGCTATCGCCGTGAAGCTCTTCGCGGCGAACATCACGCAATTGTTCCCCCATTCCTGAAAAAGAGGACGTATGGCGTTCTTTGCCTCTCGTCGCGGAACATGAAGATCACCATCCACACCGACGGCGCTGCCAGTGGCAATCCCGGCCCCGGCGGTTATGGCGCCGTATTGGAGAGCGGCAAGCACCGCAAGGAATTGTGGGGCGGCTATCGGCTCACCACCAACAACCGCATGGAGCTCATGGCCGTCATCGCCGCCTTGGAGGCCTTGAAAAGTCCCGGCATGGAGGTGCTCGTGGTGAGCGACAGCAAATACGTGGTGGATGCGGTGGAACAAGGCTGGCTCTTCGGATGGGAGAAGAAGCGCTGGGCCAAAGTGAAGAACCCCGACCTGTGGAAACGCTTCCTACAGGTGTACCGCAAGCACACCGTGAAGTTCGAGTGGATCCGCGGGCACAATGGCCACCCGCTGAACGAGCTGTGCGATCAACTGGCGGTGGCGGCGCGCAACCAGAGCGTGCTCGCGGTGGATGAAGGGTATGAGAAACAGCCTGAGACCCTACTCTGAACCCCTCCCCTATCTTCGCTCGCCCTCAGCCGGAACATCACATCATGGCCAAGCTTTACGCCAACATCAACGCCAAGGAAGACGCCATCATCCTGGAGCGCACCGCACCTTCCGCACCGTGGACACCCGTTGGCGAAGGCGCCGTGGACCTGGTGCGCACCGGACCATCCACCTTCAGCCTGGTCCGCAACGGCCGAAGTCACCGCGTGCTCTTGCTGAAGGAGGACAAGGAGACGGGCACGGTGCGGCTCCGCATCGGGGCACATACCTACACCGTCCAATTGCAGGACGACCGCACCCGCTTGATGCACACCTTGGGCTTGGACAAAGCGGCCACCAAGGTGAAGGAGATCAAAGCCCCCATGCCGGGCATGGTGCTCAACATCATCGTGAAGCCCGGTGATGTCGTCAAGAAGAACGACCCCATCCTGGTGCTCGAAGCCATGAAGATGGAGAACATGATCAAGGCCCCGGGCGACGCGACTGTATCTGCCGTCCACGCGGAGAAGGGCAAGGCGGTGGAGAAGGGCCAACTGCTCGTGAGTTTCGGTTAGTCCGCGCCAAGCATCGATCGCCCGAGCAACTCGATCGGGTCGGGCCTGGAACAGCGCCCATTGGTTCGATCAGCGTCACTGCGCCTGCGCGTAGCCGCTTCGGCGGAGCCGGGTCTCGGTTCCATCCTTCGCTGCTGCCCTTGGACCGTACTACCTTGGCACCATGGACCGCAAACAATTCCTTTCCCGTTCACTGAAAGTCTCCTTGGGCGCCCTCGTGGCCGGCCCTGCTTTGGCTGGCGCTGCATCGTGTAACGCGCCCGCGGAGAATACCGGCGAAAGCGATGGATCCACAACGGCTCCAACAGCACCGCCGCTTCAGCTGGCGCAGATCCCATTGCGTTACGCCTATGGTGCATTGGAGCCCTCCATCGATGCGCAGACCATGGAGATCCACTACGCGAAGCACCATGCAGCTTATGTCAAGAATGTGAACGAGGCGATGGTTGCGGAAGGGGTGCAGGCCCAGGATGAGGCCGATCTGCTCGCCCGGGTGGGCTCCTTCAGCGCCAAGGTGCGCAACAACGCCGGAGGCACTTGGAACCACAACTTCTTCTGGCAAGTGATGGGTCCCGGCGGTAAAGGCTCGCCTGAAGGAAAAGTCCTCGATGCGCTCAATGCCGGTTTCGGTTCGTTCGAGAAGTTCAAGGAACTCTTCACCGAGGCGGCCATGAAGCGATTCGGCAGCGGCTGGGCGTGGTTGGTGGAACGCAACGGCGAACTGGCCATCGGATCTACCCCCAACCAGGATTGCCCCTTGATGGACGTGAGCGAACTAAAGGGGAAGCCGCTGCTCGCGCTCGACGTGTGGGAGCACGCCTACTACCTCAAGTACCAGAACAAGCGCAACGAATACGTGGCCAACTGGTGGCAGGTGGTGAACTGGGACGAGGTGGCGAAGCGGATGGCTTAGCCCTCCACCAACTCGATATCGAAGTCCACCAGTTCCACGAATTGTTGGATACGTTCGTCAATGTCCTCGCGGCTGATCTCCAGCAGGCGCTCGATCCCGAATTTCTCGCAGGTGAAGCTCGCCATAGCGCTGCCCACGATGATGGCGCGCTTCAGGTTGTCGAAGCTGTGGTCCTGCGTACGCGCTAAGAAGCCGATGAATCCACCCGCGAACGTGTCTCCTGCGCCGGTCGGGTCGATCACGTCTTCCAGCGGCAGTGCTGGAGCGAAGAACACCCGCCCTTGGCCGAAGAGCAGCGCTCCATGCTCCCCCTTCTTCACCACCAGATACTTCGGTCCCATGGCCAGGATCTTCGAGGCGGCCTTCACCAAGCTGTGCTCGCCGCTCAGCTGGCGGGCCTCCGCATCGTTGATGGTCAGGATATCGACACGCGCGATCACCTCTTTGAGTTTCTCCAGCGCACTATCCATCCAAAAGTTCATGGTGTCCATCACCACGAGGGCCGGGCGCTGGTCCATCTGATCCAACACCTTGCCTTGCACGGTGGGGTCCAGGTTGCCGAGCATCACATACGGTGCTTTGCGGTACTCAGCGGGCAGCTTCGGGTCCAACTCCAGCAACACGTTCAGGCGGGTCTCCAAGGTGTCCCTGCTATTCATGTCGTAGTGGTACCGGCCGGCCCAGAAGAAGCTCTCCTTGCCCTTCAGCACCTCCAACCCATCAAGGTTCACACCACGCTCGCGGAGCTGGTCCATGACGGGCTCTGGGAAGTCGTCACCCACCACGCTCACCAGACCCATTTTCTCCAAGAAGACGGAGGCGGCCAGGGAGATGTACGTGGCGGCACCACCCACGGTCTTTTCGGCCACGCCGAACGGGGTTTCGATACGGTCGAAGGCAACGGTTCCTACGGTGATGAGTTGCATGAAAAAGGGTTTGCGGTGGCAAAGGTCGCACATGGCCGCCTAACGCGGTTGGTCACCACCTCAACCGCTCATCTCCGGCGGCGCTTATCTTCGTCCCAAGACCCTAAACAGAACGCCCTTGAAACACACTACCCGGAACCTATTCGCCAAGCTGTTCGCAGCTGGCATTCTGGTCGGAACCACGCTGGGCGCGCAAGCCCAGTGTACCGATTGGATAAACCCCTCACCCACGTCAGGATGGGTTGATTTCAACACCCAGTTCGGAGGAGCACCTTGCGACGACGGCACGGGCTGCCCCTTCAACGAGATCACCGATTTCGAGATCTTCGCTGATGAGGCCTATCTGATGGACAACATCGCGGAGGGTGGGACCTACACCTTCAGCGCCTGCAACGGTGCTGGCGGAGATGGCACTGGCGGTATTGCATGGGACATCGAGTTCACCATCATCGCACCAAGCGGTGCCATTGATGCATCCGGTTTGAACGGCGGGTCCCTCTGCGAACTGACCTGGACGGCATCAGAGAGCGGCACCTACGTGATCGTCGTTAGCGAGGCCGGAGCTTGCGGCAACAGTACCAACGACGCTACCGACAACGGTTTCCCTGCGATCACCTGCGATGGCAGCCCAGCGACCTCCTGCAGCCCTGTGGGACCCGGTTGCACTACATGGACCAACCCATCGCCCACCGGCGGATGGACCGACTTCAACACCGAGTTCGGTGGCGCACCTTGTGATGACGGCACTGGCTGCCCCTTCAACGAGATCACCGCGTTCGAGATCTTCGCCGATGAGGCGTATGCCATGGACAACGTGGCCGAAGGCGGCACCTACACCTTCAGCGCCTGCAACGGCGTGGGTGGAGCGGCGTGGGACATCGAATTCACCGTCATCGCCCCGAGCGGTGCGGTGGATGCCACCGGCTTGAATGCGGGCTCCATTTGTGAATTGACATGGACGGCCTCTGAAAGCGGAACCTACTTGATCGTCGTGAGCGAGGCAGGTGCTTGTGGCAACAGCACCAACGATGCCACCGACAACGGATTCCCCGCCATCACCTGCGAAGGCAGCGCGGCAACGGCCTGCGGGCCTGTCGTGCCCGGTTGCACCACGTGGACGAACCCAACACCCACGGGCGGTTGGACCGATTTCAACACCGAGTTCGGTGGTGCGCCGTGTGATGACGGCACCGGTTGCCCCTTCAACGAGATCACCGCGTTCGAGATCTTCGCCGATGAGGCGTATGCCATGGACAACGTGGCCGAAGGTGGCACCTACACCTTCAGCGCCTGCAACGGCGTGGGCGGAACAGCCTGGGACATCGAGTTCACCATCATCGCCCCGAGTGGTGCGGTGGATGCCGCCGGCCTCAACGCTGGCTCGATCTGCGAATTGACTTGGACAGCCTCTGAGAGCGGAACCTACCTGATCGTGGTAAGCGAGGCTGGTGCTTGTGGCAATAGCACGAATGACGCTACGAACAACGGATTCCCTGCCATTACCTGCGAAAGCAGCGCGGCAACAGCCTGCGCACCTGTTGTGCCCGGATGCACCACATGGACGAATCCCACGACCACGGGTGGATGGACCGACTTCAACACCGAGTTCGGTGGTGCGCCCTGTGATGATGGCACCGGTTGCCCCTTCAACGAGATCACGGCTTTCGAGGTGTTCGCCGATGAAGCTTATGCCATGGACAACGTGGCCGAAGGCGGCACCTACACCTTCAGCGCCTGCAACGGTGTGGGCGGAACAGCGTGGGACATGGAGTTCACCATCATCGCTCCGAGCGGTGCCGTGGATGCTGCCGGCCTCAATGCTGGTTCCCTCTGTGAGTTGACCTGGACCGCTACTGAGAGTGGAACCTATTTGATCGTAGTGAGCGAGGTGGGGGCATGTGGCACAAGCACGAATGACGCCACCAACAACGGTTTCCCCGCCATCACCTGCGAAAGCAGCGATGCCGTGAGTTGCATTCCGACCACTGTCGGCGCGACCACGTCTTCCTCCGCTTTCAGCATCTTCCCGAACCCAACGAATGGCTTGTTCACCATCAGCCTGCCCAAGAGCTTGGGTGGCAATGTGGAGATCGAGGTGCTGGACATCCGCGGTCGCTCGGTATTGAGCAGCTCCGTGGCCGCAACAAGCACTGCCGCATCAACACTGGACCTCTCCGGACAAGCCGAAGGGACCTACTTCGTTCGGTTGAGCGGGAATGGCCGCATCCTACGAGAAAAGCTGATCCTGATGGGTCGCTGATCCAACACCTTCTTTTGTGAGAGGGCCTGCAGTTGCAGGCCCTCTCTTTTTTCAGGGACGGCCCTCAAAGTGAACACGCGCGTTCGCACGATCGGCCAAAGCGCCCGCCAGGAGCCTTGAAAGCAGCCGACGCTGCGAGTATCAACGAAAAAGCCCCAGCACTAGGCTGAGGCTTTCGCTCCCCGGGCTGGACTTGAACCAGCGACCCCATGATTAACAGTCATGTGCTCTAACCAGCTGAGCTACCAGGGAAGGTTCCCCGTTAAGGGACGGCAAAAGTAGGATGATCGTGGATAACTGCCAAATGAAGGGCCCTCACTCCCCCACATCATACACGAACCGGAACCCCGGCACGCCCCGCTGTCCCGCCAGTTCTTCGGCTGTTCCATCCCGGTAGCGCACCCGCGCCGGTGTAACGCCTTGCCCCAGCAGGAACTGCATGGTGCTTTCGCGCCGGGCGTATTCGATCTCGCCGGCGATGCGTTCGGCTTCGGCGGCGCCGAGTAGGGCCAGGCAGCGGTCGTGCAGCGACTTGCCCGCTAGGGATGCTGTGCGCCCTTCCACATACGCGGTGAAGGCCGAGTCGCGCGCGCTCAATTCCGCGATGCGTGTGCTATCCGCGCCAGCGATGGTCGGCTTCTCCGGGAAGAGGAAAGCCTGCTTGGCATGGAAAACAGCCACTTCCTTGGCTTCGGCCTTAGCGTCGACGATGGGAACCAGATCCACCGTGAGTTCGGGTTTCGCGTTGAGGGCAGAAACGAGTTGTTTCAAGGTCTTCTCCTGCGCCTTCGCGGGGCTCGGTTGCATGTACGCGAACCGCACGCGCTCCAGATCGCTCTCGTCGGCCCCCTCGAAGGCACGCACCAGCAAGCGTCCGGGCGCCGTGGCGGCTTTCACGATCAGGTTCTTCAGCACCTGCCAGACCAGCGGCCACACCCTGAACTCGGGATCCTTCAGATCGCCTTTCACCGGCACGTCCAGATCGATCACGCCCTTCACATCCTTGAGCAGCCCTGTGGCCAGCCGCAAGGGAAGCACGTAGATCTCCATGTCGTGTTCGTCCACCTTCTTTCCCACCTTCATCTTGTCCACTCTCAGGTGGTTCTGTGAGTCGATCCTGCCGTCCTGTACCACGGTCTTCGTCACGTACTGCAACAGTCCATCCTCCAACGGATGCGCGGCATACCAACGTCCGTAGGCATCCAGATGGTTCAACGCCAGGTCGTCCACAGTCAGGTCCACCGTGACATTGCGGATGTTCTTCGGGTCGAAGACGGCATCGCCCTTCAGCTTGCCGGTCTCTTGTAGTACCGCACTCGCCGTGAGCTTGCCCGCTTCTTGATCACTGGTGATGCGGTTGGCGCTCACATTGATCGCAGAGATGTCGTAGCGGAAGGGTTGTGCCGGCGTGTTATCCTCGAAGTGGACGGCGCTATTGATGAGCGCCAGTTTCTTCGCCGTGTAATCACTCGCTACGATCTGCTCCCCGAGGTAGCTGATGTAGTCGGCCAGTAGCACGAACACATTGCTCTCGCTGGCCTGCAGTTGCGTGGTGCTGCTATCACCACCGACCGTCGTGCTATCCAGTTTCAACAACCGTGTCCAATTGTCCGTGCCATCGGCGAGCATCACGAACTTGAGGTCCGCTCCATCCAGCACCACTTCCCCCATCTCCACACGCTGATCCATGGCCACCAGTGTATCCAGCCGTGCTGTGGCGTTCTTCAAGCTAAGGAGTTTGTCGCTGTTCGGATCGGCCAGTACGACGTCGCGCAGGTCAAGGCCGGCGCTGAGTTGCAGGCTCGTACTATCGGCATAGCTGTCAAGCAGATCCAACTTCAGATCCATCGCACCTTTCAGCTCCTGGCATGCGAAGAAGTCCTGCAGGTAGGGCAGCAGCTGGGGCATGGCGAAGGCCTTTAGTTCAGCAGCAATGCCATAGAAGGACTTCTCGGTATCCAGCATGAAGCCCCCGTCCAGTCTGCCCCCTTCTGTCAGGTCGAAGCCCAGGGTGAAGTCCATCCGCGCGTTCTCCGAAGAAATGATGGTGCTCGTTGCTTTGAGGTTCTTGAGCCCAACGGGAGCGGCGAGCACATCGCTCTTGTAGTCCAGGCGCCCATCGTTCAGCACGATGTCCTCCATGCTGAACCGCACGGGTGCCGAAGTATCGGGCGCGGCCGTATCGTCGCTCCCAAGCTCAAGCAGGTCGCTGAAGTTGAAGCGATCGCCGTTCTGCACGATGTGGAAATACGGCGCCTCGATCCGCAAGCCGGTGAACCGCCAGTTGTTCTCTTGGAAACCCGCCCAGAGGTTGCTGCGCACGCTGATGCTCTTCCACGACACGAAGACCTCCTCGCTCTTCGGCTCGTAGCAGGTGACCCCCGTAATGGCGTAGCGGAAGGTGAAGGGGTTGAGGATGATACGGTCGATGGTGACCTTCCGGTCGATCCAGGCCTCGCTGTTCGTTTCGATGTAACGCTTGAGGATATAGGGAAGCAACAGGGCCACCACGAGGAGGGTGGTGATGAGGAAGGCGACCAGTGCGATCAACCAACGTTTCTTGCGGCGAGGCGTGGTGGTGGTCCCGGACATGGTGGGCTGAAAAAGCAGAAGCGGCCCCGAAGATCGGGACCGCTTCTCATTCTAGGGCTGCTCCGCTCAGGCGGCCGCCTCCTGCTTGGGTTGTAGGAGCTGGAAATCGTTCATCACGACCTCGGTGATGTAGCGCTTCACGCCTTCCTTGGTCTCGTAGCTGCGGTGCACCAGGCGACCTTCGAGGGCCACGGGCGATCCTTTGCGCAGCATACGCTCCACCGCCTCGGCCGTGGTACCCCAAGCCACCACGGTGTGCCATTGGGTATCGGTGACACGTTCGCCGCTGGCATTGCGGTAGCTGTCGTTCGTGGCCACGGAAATGCGGGCCACCTTGCGCCCTTTGGCGATCTCCCGCACTTCAGGGTCGAAACCGAGGTTACCGATCAGGTGCACTTTGTTCTTCAGCGTGTTCATGGGACTTGTGTTTAAGTGTGACTTTTCGTTTTCGCCGCCGGTGCTGTTGCCGAACGACGGTGCAAACGTTCAGCGGCTGGGTAGGCTTAGTCGGCTGATAACCACTTGTATGCGGTTACAGGCGTTTGCACAACGGATGCTGTCGTTTGTTGTCAACGCCAGTGTACCGGTCCGAACCCCCTCGGGCAGAGCGAGTTGCTGTACCTTGCAAGTGGCGCTCCGCTCAGGCAGCGTTCCAGACCGGAACCCTGTCTTGTTCACGGAAAGGCTTTTCCGCATTGCGCGAACCGAACGAACGAGAACTCGTCCAGGGTTGCCTGGGTGGGGACCGCCGTTGTCAGGAGACCCTGTACACGCGGTACGCACGGCGTATGTATGCTGTGTGTCTGCGCTATGCCCGGCACCAGCTCGAGGCGCAGGACCTGATGCAGGAGGGTTTCATCCGGGTCTTTGAGAAGTTGTCGGCGTTCCGGATGGAGGGCTCCTTGGAAGGTTGGATCAGAAGGATCATGGTACACACCGCCATCAACCAGTACCGGAAGAAATCCTTCCAACAGGAACGCTTCGGCATGGAGAACCTGCCCGAATCACCCGTGGAATCCCTCGCCCTCGACAACCTAGGGGAACAGGAACTCATGAAACTCATCGCCGAACTGCCCGACGGCTACCGGCATGTGTTCAACCTCTACGCGATCGAAGGCTTCGACCATGCCGAGATCGCCGCCATGCTGGGCTGTGGCGAAAGCACCTCGCGCAGCCAACTTTCAAAGGCCCGCAGCTACCTGCAGGCCCGGATCGAACGAAAAGAAGTCTTGCATCATGCGGGAAGAACATCCCATTGACGAACGCTTCAAAGCGCTTTACGACGCAGAGGCTGCGCCGCCTGGCGAGGTGCGTGACGCCCTTGCCCAGCAACTGGGTTGGGATACGGGCACGATCGCAGGCAGCACCTGGCGCTCTTGGTCCATGCTCCTGGTGGGTACGGCACTCGCTGTATCAAGCGCCAGCTACCTGCTCCTTCCTGCGGCAGAACAGGGCATGAACATCTTGACGTCCCCTATACAAGTGGCTGATCAAGTGGAGCAGCCCATGCCTATGGAAACACGAGGGTCGAATTCCAGCTCCGATAGCCCTGATGAAAGTAGAGACACCACAGTGGAGCAGGATCTTCAAGCTCACGCCGAGGTGAGCAGGACTGGATCGACACAGGAACACCGGACCACCTCCACTCATGACAAGCAGCATGCGATGAACGAACCCGTTGCGCGCGCTTCAGAGAACAGCCCGCTAGGCGATGGATCCCGTCACGAAAGGTCTACCGCAGACATCAACGTCAGTGCCCGAACCGCGGTTACCCTGCCAACAGCCGGGATCTCTGAACAGGTCCGAAGAGGAACATCTCCGAGTGATGGCCGATCAAGTGGGGACCCGGATACTTACGAGAGCCCAATAAAACCGGGACTCGGCAACGCAACAACAGAACTCCCGAATGCGGATGCGGTCGACATGGACCTGCTCTACTTCATGCTTCCTGGCCCTACAGCAGGTTCGCCGATCCCAGCGCACCGCCCAGCTCCGTATGTGCTGGAGAACGCCCAGTGGTGGCTGGGGCTTTATGCCGGACTGGGCAAGAGCAGCGGGACCTGGCGTGGCCAGCATGCCGATGCGCTGAATGATGCAGAAAGGTGGCGGGGCTCGCTCCAGTGGGGTGCACAGGTAGGTCGGACTTGGCGCAACGGCTGGAGCATTTCCGCAGGTGCGGGTCTCGAACTCACGCAAAGCACGTTCACCCATGAGGAGCGTGCAGAAGCCCTGTTCACCGAAGTGGACACCACATGGACAGCCACAGTCTACAACAACACCCAAGACCTGGTCTATACTTGGAACATCGACACCGTGACGACCACTCGTCCCACCGAAACACGCAGGTCCAGCGCCCGCAACCGATACGGCGCCATCCAGATCCCACTGACGCTGGCCTGGCACGGCGACCTGCATCGCTGGCGCTATGGCCTCCTTGGCGGGATCGTGGCCTATATCCCCACGCAACGCGAAGGCCGCACCCTGGTGAAGGATGCCAACGATGCCACCATCCGCGTGGTCGACCTCACGGACGAACTTGTGGATAGGCGCTTCGGACCACGAATGAACGCTCAGTGCGGACTTAGCCTAGGCTATTTGCTGAACGAACACCTGGCCGTCTATGCGGAACCAACGTTCTATGCGCCGATCCCCACCTTCACCTCAACCGAAGCGGCCCTCATGAAGGGGTACAGCTTCCAGATCCGTTTGCAGCATGAATTCGGTCATTCGCCGCGCTAGGCCCTTTTTGCTTGCCCTTATGGTGCTCCCGGCTAGTTCGAGCTTCTCGCAGCCGTTGTGCGACGTCCTCCTGCGACCCGCGTTCAACTACACCACCTCGGGTACGTATGTCACCTTCCAAGACAGCTCCCGGACGTATGGTTTGGAGGCCGTGGCCTCCTGGAACTTCGGAGATGGCACCTCCAGTGTGCCTGAACCGTATCACATCTTCGACGCGCCAGGTACTTACACGGTTTGCCTTACACTGACCTCCGGACCCGATCCGTCCTGCTCTTCAACCTACTGTAGGGACTTGATCGTGCCATTGAACGATTGTGGAGGTTCCTTGCCAACGATCATCGGCTACCAAGGCGCCGGCACCAACACGGGCAATTTCTCTGAGTTGTCGGTCATCCCGACCGAGGGCTCGTGGCTCTGGGAGTTCGGCGACGGGACAACGAGTGCCGAAACACAACCGACCCATGTATGGGCCATGCCAGGATCACACTTCGTGAGCCTGACGCGCACGTTCGGGGAGTGCTCCTCATCGTCCGGGCGATGGGTCTCGGTTGACGGGAATGCGAGTACCTGTGGCCCGGAACTCTTCGTGGATTTCGGCATGTTCGCAGATGGCGAAACAACAGTGTTCATGCCCAGCGTCGTAGCCACTGGTGTTCAACCAGCCTTGAGCATCTGGTCCTATGGCGATGGCCAGTTCGATACGACCATGGTGGGCGTGCACGCGTACACCACTCCTGGTACATACCAGACCTGCTTACTTGTTGGCGCCGTTGATGAGGCGAGCTTCGACACTTGTTTTTCGCTTGTGTGCCAGACCCATGAAGTGGTACCGGTCACCGCCGTGGAGGAACTCCTTTTGGACGGCCTGTCCGTTTGGCCGAACCCATCAAGCGGCTCTATCACCGTGGACGTCCCCGACATCTCTGGAAGTACCATCCTTCGACTGCTCGACCTGCTCGGACGGCCCATCATGGAGCACACGCTCGGGTCGGAGGCGGACCGCAAGGTCGAAATGAACGGCATCGCGGCGGGGGAATATTTATTGGAGATGCGCAGCAACGAAGCCCGCAGCACACGAAAGGTGATCGTACTGCCGTAAGAGAGGAAGGCCGCAGTTCATCCTGCGGCCTTCCTCTTTCATCGAGCGGCTCTACGCCAGTTCGGCCTCGGCCACCTTCGCACTTCCCAGCAGCTGGTAATCGCTCACGACCACCTCCGTGCTGTACCGTCGCTCTCCTTCTTTGGACTCGTACGTGCGCTGCACCAAGCGGCCTTCCACCACCAAGCCACTCCCCTTGCGGACCTGGCTTGCCAGCTTCTCTGCCTGTTTGCCCCAGATCACGATCGGGTGCCACTGGGTATTGTCCTTCCATTCACCCTCGGCGGTACGATAACGCTCATTCGTAGCCAGGCTCAAGCGCAACAGGGCCTGTCCGCTGCCCACGTTCTTGAGTTCGGGGTCCTTGCCGAGGTTACCGATCAGCTGCACTTTGTTCTTCATCGTTGTGTTCATGGTCTGCGTAGTTTTTCGTTGTTGACCGGTGCAAAGCAGGACTGGGACCGGGGCCGGATCCGTGTGTTCGTCATTTACATGCGTTTGCAGTTGTTCGCTGTCGTTTGTTTTACGCCGAAGCAACGGGCTTCTCGGCGGCTCCCTTTTCTATCTTTAGCCGCCTTTTGTAACCCGGCCTACTCCTCCTGCAAGGGAATCAACCCATGAGCCATACGACTAGCAAGATCCTGGTCCCCACGGACTTCACCAAGGTGGCGGACTGTGCACTGAACCATGCCATGACCGTTGCTGCCAAGACAGGCGCGGCGGTATTCATCGTACACGTGGTGGATAAGCAAAGCCATGTCGAAGAAGCGCGCCGAAAACTCGACTTGGAAGTTGAGCGGGCACGGAAATGGAACGGCACGGTAAGCGTGACACCCTTGGTCCGCATCGGGTCCATCTATGAGGATATCGGGGATGCCGCAGCGGAAGTAGGTGCTGGTCTCATCATCATGGGCACCCACGGCATGCGCGGCATGCAGTTCATCACTGGTAGCCGGGCGCTGCGTGTGATCACGAGCAGCAATGTGCCCTTCGTTGTGGTACAGGAACGTATGATCAAGGATATCGGCTATCGCAACATCGTGGTTCCGCTGGACCTCCATAAGGAGTCCCGGCAGAAGCTCACGGTGGTGGCCGAAATGGCCAAGACCTTCGGTAGCAAGGTGCACTTGATCACTCCGAAAGAGGACGATGAGTTCCTGCACAATCAATTGCTGAACCACATCAAATTCGCCGACCAATACCTTGGCGAGCGTGGCATCGAACATGTAGCGACCATAGCCAACGCGGATAGCGGCGACTTCGTGAAGGCTGTAGTGCGGCATGCGGTGGAGATCGATGCTGACCTGATCGCCATCATGAATCTGACCGAAGGCAACATCTTCGGAGTGCTCGGCGTACCCTACGAACAGGAGGTCATCGCCAACGAGGCTCAGATCCCTGTGGTCTGTATGAATCCGATCTCCACCGGCGTGGGTGGTGGATGGACCATGCAAGGCTGATCCTCACCGGTCCATTCTGGTGTGAGCCGAGCTCTCGATTTGGGCTTGAAAATTCCTACTCTTTCCAGCGCTCGGCAAGCGCGCACCATGGTTCAGGCGCGCATGCCGATGACCAAGATGTCATCCACTTGTTCGTGCACGCCTCGCCATCCGCGGAAGGCTTCTTCCAACATGCTGCTCTGACGCTCCGCTGGATATCGGCTGATCTCGAGCAGTAGATCGCGGAAGCGCTTGTAGAGGAACTTCTTTCCCTTGGGTCCACCGAACTGATCGGCATAACCATCGGAAAACAGGTAGACCATGTCGCCTTGCTCAAGGAGGATGCGGTGGTCCGTGAAATCCTGTCCATCCAATTCAAAACTTCCGATCGGTCGCTTGTCCGGCGAGAAGCGTAATACCTCTGTTCCGCGTACGATGTAAAGCGGTGAGTTCGCACCGGCATACTCCAAGACACGCCGCGATGGATCATAGTTGCACAGCGCCATGTCCATACCATCGCGCACCAGGAATTGTTCACGGTCCTTGTGCAAGGCCTCAAAAGCCAATTTGTTGAGGACCTTCAGCACCTCCGAAGGTCGACCCGCCCCGCGCTCGCGGATGGCTTGGTTTAGGCCGTTGTGGCCGATCAGGCTCATGAAAGCGCCCGGCACGCCGTGCCCTGTGCAATCCACAGCGGCGAAGGCGACGCGACCGTCGACCCGATCGACCCAGTAGAAGTCCCCGCTCACGATGTCCTTGGGCCTGTAATACACAAATGATTCCGGCAAAAGCTCACGTATCCGCCTTTCCGGTGGAAGGATGGAGTCCTGCAGGCGCTTGGCATAGCGGATGCTATCCGTCACGTTCTTGTACAACTCGACCACCTTGCGGCTCTGACGCTCGACCTCCTCCTTCTGACGCACCACCTCTTCGGTACGCTCCTGCACCTTCAACTCAAGTGTGCGTTCCCGTTGGCCGAGCTCGTCGCGCATCTTCAGCAGCGCATGACCCAGCATGTCCTCATCACTAAGAGGCTGATAGCTCGCCTCGAAATCACCAGCGGCGACCGCATGCGAGAATTCGGTGGTACGTCGCAACCCTTCCACGAGGGAGGTGAGGGCCTTGCTCATATCACCGATCTCGTCATTGGTAGTGCGCACCTTGGTCCGGGGGAAGACCCCGCGCCCCAAGCTAAGCAGCACACTTCGAAGGCGCTGCACCGGTGTCACGATGCCGCGTACGATGAAAAAAGCGGCTACGGCCCCGACCACCACAAGCCCGATCCCCATGTACAACACGAAGAATTTCAAGGAGTCAAAGCTTCGGATCATGCCGCCACCCAAGGTCATCCGCTTGCTCTCCTGCATCTCGAGCAAGCGATCTAGATCCACCAGGACCTTTTGCATGCTTTGATCCAGTGGCCCGCCCTCCTCCGCGATATCGTTCCGTTCCATGTGGATGAACGGATCACTGTAACTCTCCAGCGAGGGTAGCAACACCTTGATGCGCTCGTGCAGGTCGAACAATTCACGCATCTCGACGGTGATCTGGCCCATCAACGCCACCTCCTCGTGCTCCCAGTCGGCCATCAGTGTGTCGATCTGGTCGAGTAGCTGGGGCAGCTCTCGGTTCGTGAGATCAACAAGGTTCGTCTTCTCAGGAGCGTCTGCTCGACTCTCGAGCAGGGCCCAATGCTTGATGAGCATATGCGCGTTGACCGTGAGATTGCGAAGCCTCACCAGCGCATCCACGCTGGGGGAATAGACGTTGTTGATCTGGTCGTTGATCGTGCGGCTGCGCTCCAGCGTGCTGTTGGTGAGTATCACCACGAGCAAGGCGAAGAAGATGAACAGGCCAAAGCCCATCCCGATCCGTCGGCCGATGGTGAGGCGTATGCGCATGGTGCTATCAGCGGTCCTCCTCGGGAGGCATCTCCTCGAAAAGCTGCCTGAACTTGTCTGAGCTTTCCTGGTCCTGCAAGCTGTAATAGATGCCTTCAAGACCAAGCAGTGTTTCGCGTCGCGAGGGGTTCATGTCATGAGCCTTCAACATGAACGGCAGCGCCTTCTGGAAGAACTCACGGCTCGCCTCCTGTATCTGAAGGATCGTCGGGATCTCATCCTCGGCATCGATCAGCTGGATGTTGTAGACGCCGCGGTTGTAGTACAGGGTGGCAAGATTGTAGTTGGCGCCGTAGTTCTCCGGATCGACCACCAAGACGCGTTTGTAGGCCTCCACCGCACGTGCGAAGAGGGTCGTGTCCGTTCGATCCGTGTTGAACCGTTTCGTATAGACCGTGCCCAGCGCGTTGGTGAATTCCGTCTCTCGGACACGCAGGTCCGCCGCTGGGTTCACGAGCAGCGCCGCTTCCTTGAACTTCGGGAAGACCTCCAAGGCACGCTTCTCGTTCATTTCGTTCAACGCCTTCGCCGCATCGTTGAAATAGGAGCGGGTCAAGAAATCATAGGCCTGGGTGGCATTCTCCTTATATGTCCCCGCGGTGTCCAACGTAATGCACCGGTGCAAGCTCCTGAGGGCCTCATCGCGCAGGTCATCGCCTGGCTCAACCGCCGTTGAGGCCTTGTACGCATCCTTGTAGATGAACCCGCGCAAGAGCCAGGCCTCTGCATTGTTCGCATGTTGCGGCGCGGTCACCGCCTCATCCACCAACGCCTTCGCCTCATTCAGGGCTCCTCCCTGATATTTACGCAGGGCTTCCACCAGCGGATCACCTTGCCCACGGACCACACCGCTGGCCAGCAGCAGGATCAGAAGGATATGTGCGATGCGCTTCATTCCTCTACGCGGTGTGCGAGGTTCTTCAAGGTCAGCCCCACGACCAACCCATGTTTCTGAGCGTTGGTCAAGCTCATTTCGTATTTCAGCAGGTTGTCCACCCGAACGAAGTTCACCACGGCGCCATCCTCCAATGCGCCGGCATACTCGGTCACCACCAGCGTAGGCTTGCCGTTCATGCGCTTATAGATCTCGGGGAGAAGTGCCAGGTCGCTGCGACCAACGAAGAGCATATGACATCGCTCCACCTCGGAGGAGCGCGGCAATTTGCGGACCTCGATGGGCTGCTTTCCGATCGTGCGCGTGGAATACTGCTTTATGAGCTCCTGATACAGATTGGCGCTACCTACCACACCGATCACGAAGTTCCCGCTGCGCATCGTAGGGTCCTTCCACTCCACGAGTTTGGCGATGTTATACAGGTAGTTAGCCTGTAGGATGGCCGTCGTGTCCTTTTCGGCTTCACGCGGCTGCTGGGGCACGGTGGCGAAAAGGAAGAAGGGGGTGAGCAGCAGGATGCGGATGATCCGGGATGCGGTCATCGCCCGGGGCTTAGATTTGGAGCCCCACTTAGCTATTCTCGTGCCGAACTTCAACAACACGCGGCAAAGTAGGCGGCTGCGCCTGCTACGCTGGGCGATCGTGCTTTGCATCTGTCAACATCAAGCTGTTGACGTAGTCGCACAAAGCACCCGGGCACGGGCTTTCGACGCCGCCGCTTCGGTGAGCGAACAGGGCTACGAATGGCTCGCTTGGTCCAGTGCGCATATCGGGCACCGTCTTACAGGAAGTCCTCAGGGAGCCAAGGCAGAGGACCTGGCGGACAGCTTGTTCCGGTCATCCGGACTGGATACCGTCTACAACGTTCCGTTCACTGCCGATGCGTGGGCGCGCGGCTCCATTGGCTTGACCATCAGCGATGGCCAGGGTTATTCGCACCTGGGCTGCGTGGCCTTGGCGAATACGCCCCTATCCTCTTCGGTGGAAGCCCCGATCGTGGATGCCTCGAACGGTCTTCCAGTAGACTTGGCGCTGCTAGGGACGCGAGCCCAAGGTGCCACCCTGCTGGTCAACCTCGGCTTGGTGGCTGCGGCCGAAGGCACCAAGAACCTCCACCGTAGCGAGAAAGCCGCTCTAGCGCTGAAAGCCGGAGCTGCATCGATCCTTTTCGTGAATCAGGTTACCGGCGGCGTACTCCTGACGGGCACAGCCTCCATCGATGGAGCCTTGATACCGATACCCGCAGCGTGCCTGGCCATGGAAGATGGTGCCCGACTACGAGAGCAGCTCGCCACGGGAGCTTCATTGGTGGCGCGCTTGGAAATGCGCAACACCAGCCAGCTTGTGACCGCACGCAACGTGGTCGCCGAACTAAGAGGGTCGAAGTTCCCGGAGGAGGTGATCGTCGTCGGGGGTCACCTGGATAGCTGGGATCTTGCCACGGGCGCCACGGACAACGGCTTGGGCGCGTTCTCGATCCTGGACCTCGCTCGGTTGATGAAGAGCATGCCGTTCATGCCGGAACGAACCATTCGGTTCGTTCTTTTCATGGGCGAAGAACAAGGGCTTTTGGGTTCTCGCAGCTTGGTTGAACATTACATCCGGAATGAAGAACTGGGCCGCATCCGGTGCATGATCAACTTGGACATGAGCGGCAATCCACAAGGGTTCGGCGTAGGTGGGCCAGCAGGCTGGAAGAACCTGATCGCCGATGCGTGTGAGCGCATCCACCGCATCGATAGCACGGCCTTCAAGGGGCGGTCCTCTGAAGAGCTCTGGTTACACAGCGACCATCAATCCTTCCTGTTGAAAGGCGTGCCGGTGATCTATCCCCTGAGCGATCTGGGCACACATGTGTATGGCTGCTATCACAGCAGCTGCGACGATATCCACCTCGTGGAGCCCCGCGCCATGACCAACAACGTGCGTTTCGTGGGGGCGTTGCTTTACGAGTTGGCGAGCGCAACAGCGCTCCCCGGCCATTTCAAGGAAGAAGACCTGAAAGACCGCCTGATCAACGCAGGGCTAGAGGGCCCGCTGCGGATCGGAGGCGACTGGCCCTGGGAGTAAGCCTATTCCCTACTGCGGCTTGCCTCCACCTGCATTGGCGGCGCTCATGCCTTGCAGGTCGCGATCGAACAAGTAGAGACCGCCCTTGTCGTTACCGATCAGGTTGAGCTTGTCGATGAGCGTACGCGCCAAGGCCTCCTCCTCGATCTGCTCGCTCACATACCACTGCATGAAGTTGTGCGTGGTGTAGTCCTTCTCCTTCAAACAGGTGTCCACCACGCCATTGATCTCCTGGGTCACCTTGGTCTCGTGATAGAGCAGGGCCTGGAAGATATCCGTGATCGATTTGAAATTGGTCCCGGGCTGTTTCAAGGCTGGGATCACCGCCTTTCCGCCGCGTTCATTGATGAACTTCACCAACTTGAGCATATGCATGCGCTCCTCGTCGCTGTGCTTGTAGAGGAAGGCGGCCGTCCCGCTGAGGCCCTGGTTCTCGGCCCAAGAAGCCATGGCGAGATAAGCTTGGCTGCTGGCGGCCTCGATGGCCACCTGTCCGTTCAGGGCTGCTTCGATCTTCTTGCTGAGCATTGCGTTAGGCCTTTCGTGCGGGTTTCGGTTGAACGGCCGCTAAGTTAAGCCGCACCGGAGGAGGTGCGCACTAGCGTTTATTGAACCCGTTCATGGCTTGCTCTATGCCGAGCAGACCGAACTGAAGAATGGCCTTACCCGCCAATTCGATGCGCTCTGGAAGCGTCTGGCGCTCTGTTCCGCTCCAAACACCAAGCACGTACTCGCTTTGCCGGCCTTTCGGGAAATCGCTTCCGATACCGAACCTCAAACGCGGGAATGCCTCACTCCCCAAGAGCTGGATGATGCTCGTAAGGCCATTGTGACCACCGGCTCCACCACTAGGTTTGATACGAATAGCCCCGAAAGGAAGGGCCAAGTCATCGGTGATCACCAGAAGCCGGTCCGCTGGGATGTTCTCCTGGTCCATCCAATAACGGATGGCCTTGCCGCTCAGGTTCATGAAGGTGCTTGGCTTGATCAGGATGAACGTACGCCCCTTGTGGCGCATTTCAGCGTAGTCACCATACCGTTCGGCGGTGAAGCGCACTTCCGCCAGTCCAGCAAGATGATCCAGCACTTGGAATCCGATGTTGTGCCTGGTGTCCACATACTCCGCGCCAGGGTTTCCCAAACCAACGATCAAATACTTCATGGTCTATGCGGGTGGTAATGAACAAGGCCTCCACGATATGCGGAGGCCTTGTTCGTCATCATACGACCGAGGAACATGGGTCCAATGACGGAGGCCCCTGTGCCAAGGAAAAGCTCGGTTACTTCTTGGCGGCCGGCTTGGCAGCAGCAGGCTTCGCGGCTGCAGGGGCAGCAGCGGCCTTGGCTCCTGCGGCAGGGGCAGCAGCGGCAGCGGCTTCTTCCACCTTCTTGGCCATCTTCACCGCAACCACCACATCTTCGGCACGCTCCATGAAGGTTATCCCGTCATACTTCAAGTCGCTCACTTGGATGCTCTTGTTGATATCCAGGTCCAGAACGTCCAACTCGATGTGACCAGGGATCTTACCAGGCAGACCCTTCACACGCAACCGACGCATCGGCTGGCTGAGCTTGCCGCCCTTGCGCACACCGATGGGCTGTCCCTTCAACCGGACCGAGAGGGACGCGATGGTCTCCTTGCTCTCGTTCAGCTCCACGAAATCAACGTGGAGGACCTTGTCGGAAATGGGGTGGAACTGCTTCTGTTGTACGAGCGCCATGATCTTGCGGCCATCGATCTCGATCTCCACACCGTTCAATTCCGGGGTGAAAACGAGCTTGTTGAGGGCGACCTCATCCACGCTGAAATGGATGGGGGTCTCTCCACCGTAGAGGACGCAGGGCACTTGTTTGCTGCGACGCAGTTGGGCGGCGTACTTGGTGCCGAGGTTGGTGCGGGGGGTTCCGGAAAGGGCGATGGTGTTCATGGCCGGGTTGTTATGCTACGATGAAATGACTGCTGATGCTCTCGTGGCTCTGTACGCGCTTGATGACGTCTCCGAACAGGCCTGCTACGGTGAGCTGTTTGATCTTCTTGGTAGCGCTGGCCTTCTCGGCGTTCAGCGGTATGGTATCCGAAACGATGAGCTCGGTGAGGGCGCTGCGCTCGATGCGCTCGTAGGCATCCCCGCTGAGCACCGCATGTGTGCAAACGGCGCGTACACTGGTGGCTCCTTGCTGCATCATCATATCCGCAGCCTTGGTCAAGGTGCCCGCAGTGTCGCACATGTCGTCCACGAGCACCACGTTCTTGCCCTTGATATCGCCGATCACCGTCATGCTTTCGATCTGGTTGGCCACCTTGCGCTGCTTGTAGCAGATGGCCATCTCGCAACCGAGGTGTTTAGCATATGCGTTGGCTCGCTTGGTGCCCCCGGTATCTGGAGCGGCCATCACCAACTCGGGCAATGCGAGCTCCTTGATGTAGGGCAGAAAGATGCTGCTTGCGAAAAGGTGATCCACCGGCACTTCGAAGAAGCCCTGGATCTGATCGGCATGCAGGTCCATGGTCATGATCCGATCGACACCAGCGGCCGTGAGCATGTTCGCCACCAGCTTGGCACCGATGGAAACGCGCGGCTTGTCCTTGCGGTCCTGGCGTGCGAAGCCGAAATACGGCATCACGGCCACGATACGTTTCGCGCTGGCTCGTTTGGCGGCATCCACCATGAGCAACAGCTCGAAGAGGTTATCGCTTGGCGGAAAGGTGCTCTGGACGATGAAAACGAGCTCACCGCGCACCGTTTCCTCGAAACTCGGCTGGAACTCCCCGTCGCTGAAACGGCTCACGGTCACCTCACCCAAGCGCTCACCATTACTGGCGGCGATCTTCTCGGCCAAGTACCGGGTGGCGGTACCGCTGAAGACCTTGGCGCTTTCCTGCATGGTGTTGTAGGTGGGAAGTCCCGAAAAGGGCTGCAAATGTAGTGAACTTCCGGAGGTTATCAACAGCTGTTGGTGGTGGTGTTTTCCACATGAGCATCAACGGGATGCTAACAACCCGCGCACCTACCTTTAGACCGTCGGCCTTATGCCCGACGATCCACCCCATCTTGACTCGACGTTCAGCCCAGCCAGACCCCTTCGTTCAACAGGTTTTAGCCGCTATCCGATCCGCTGGCCACGCCGGTGTCACCAGTCAGCAGCTGGCTTTACAGCTGGGTATCAGGGAGAAAAGTCAGCGGTATAAGGTGTTCGATGCCATCGACCTGCTCCTTGATGAGGGACGCATCGAGAGCGGAAAAAAGGGGCGATACACGGTCACGGGCGGTAAGGATTCCGCAGAAGGCACCATCGATATCATCACCAGCGGAGCGGGTTACGTTCGTTTAGGCGGTGGTGAGGATGACGTCTACGTGCAGCAGCGGGACATCGGAACGGCCCTTCACGGAGATACGGTCGCCATCAAACTCGTCGGTGGACGCGGTTCGCGACTGGAAGGAAAGGTGGTGAAGGTGTTGAAACGCCGGCGCATCGAATTCGTGGGCACGGTACACAAACACCAGGGCCGTATGATCCTGGTGGCCGATGACCAACGCGTGCAGCGCCCTTTCGTCATCCCGGCGGCGGAAGTGAACGGCGCAGTGGAAGGGGACAAAGCCATCATCGAGCTGGGAGAATGGAAGGATGCGCGGGATGAGCCCCGCGGAAAGGTGGTCCGGGTGCTCGGGCGCGCTGGCCTGCACCACGTGGAGATGCACGCCATCCTGGCCGAGTTCGGGCTCCCGTTGGAGTTCCCCGAGAGCGTGCTTCGGGCAGCCACAGAGATCCGCGATGGAGCCACAGCGGACGAGGTCGCTCGCCGCCGCGACGTGCGTGATATCCCTACGATCACCATAGATCCGGATGATGCCAAGGACCTCGACGACGCGCTCAGCGTGCGCAAACTCGAGAATGGCCACTGGGAAGTGGGCGTGCACATCGCCGATGTGAGCCACTACGTGACCCCGGGAAGCGTGCTGGACATGGAAGCCGCGAGCCGCGCTACCAGCGTGTACCTGGTTGACCGTGTGGTGCCCATGCTTCCAGAGAAGCTCAGCAACGACCTCTGTTCCCTGCACGCCGATACGGACAAGCTCAGTTTCAGCGCCATCTTCGAACTGGACGACCAAGCCCGGATCAAAGGAGAGTGGTTCGGCCGTACGGTGATGCGCTCGCGTCGCCGCTTCGCCTATGCCGAGGCACAAGCCATCATCGATGGGAAAGGCGAAGGCGCGTTCCAGGACGAGGTGCTGCTGCTGCACCGGCTGGCGCAGATCCTCCGAAAGGAGCGCATCAGCAACGGTGCCTTGGAGATCGGTGGCAATGAGGTGAAATTCAAGCTGGACAAGGACGGCAAGCCCCTTGGGGTGTACGAGAAGGTGATGGGGCCGGCGAACTGGTTGATCGAGGAGTTCATGCTCCTGGCCAATAAACGCGTGGCCACCTGGGTGAACAAGCGCCCGGCCGGAAAAGAAGGTCAGCATGAACGTGGCGCACGGCCGTTCGTTTACAGGATCCACGATGAACCCGATCCCGAGAAGATCGACCAGCTGCGCTCCTTGGCCAAAAGCTTCGGCTACACCTTGCGCCACGCCGATGTATCCGAGCTTCCGCATGCGATCAACGACCTGTTGAAGGACGTGAAGGGCACCGAAGAGGAGAACATCATCAAGCAGGTCGCGATCCGGAGCATGGCGAAAGCCATCTATAGCACGGAGAACATCGGGCACTATGGCCTGGCCTTCGAGCATTACACGCACTTCACCTCCCCCATCCGGCGCTACCCGGATCTGCTGGTACATCGGGCGATGGCGCACTACCTAGCCGGCGGCGGTCCCTTGGATCGTGGCGAGCTGGATCTCAGCTGCAGCCACAGTTCGCGCATGGAGAAGCAAGCCAGCGACGCCGAGCGTGCGAGTATCAAGTACAAGCAGGCCGAATACATGGTGGCCCGCATCGGTCAAAGCTTCGAGGGTGTGATCAGTGGCCTCACCACCTGGGGCATCTATGTAGAGCTGAAGGAGAACAAGTGCGAAGGCCTCATCGGCCTGCGCGAGATTCCTGGAGATGTATTCAAGTTCGAGAAGGAGCGTTACATGGTCGTAGGCCAGCGCACGGGTCGGAAATTCCGCCTTGGCGATGATCTGGAGGTGACCATCAAAGCTGTGGACATGGACCGCCGTGTAGTGGACTTCAGCCTTACAGGCGAAGCGTCATCACCGGTCACGACCTCAGGCAAGTTCGAGCGGCGCTCCATCGCGCCGCGCAAAGCCACAGCTAAGGGGAAGAAGCCCAAGCAGGCCCCTAAAGCGAAAAAGGGGAAGAAACGTCGTTAAACGAGGTTCAGGCGCTTGGCCAGATCGTCCTTGTAGCTGCCACCGATCGGGATCACCTTCTTGTCGTTCTCCAGGATCAGGTTGGGCTGTTCGATGGCCACGATCTTGTCGAGACGCACGATGAAGCTGCGGTGCACGCGGATGAAGTCGGCCTCGGGCAGTTTCGCCTCGATGTCCTTCATGGTGCTGTGCACGGTGTAGCGCGTGTTCAGCGTGTTGATCACCACGTAATCCTTCAGCGCTTCGATGAAGTAGATGTCGCTGGTCTTGAGCTTCACCAGGCGGCTATTACTCTTCACGAACATGATGTCGCGCGCGCCGGCGGCCTCCTTGTTCTCTACGAGGGAATAGAGCAGGTCGCGCTCCTTGAGCACTTCCGTTTCCTTCTTGTGCTTGTAGAGCGCCATCTCGATCGACGTGTGGATGTCGATCTCTTTGAACGGCTTGATGATGTAGCCGTAGGGCTGGGTGACCTTGGCCTTGGCCAGGGTGCTTTCGTCGGCGTAGGCTGTCAGAAAGATGACCGGGATGTTGGTCTCCTTGCGGATGGCATCAGCGGCCTCGATGCCGTTCATCTCGCCCTTGAGCATGATGTCCATGAGGATGATGTCCGGCTGATGCTCCAGCGCAAGGCTGACGGCCGTTTCCCCATTGTTGGCGGCACCCACCACGTTGTACCCGAGTTTCTTCAGGCTGTGTTGGATGTCCTTGCTTACGATGCTCTCGTCCTCGACCACGAGGACATTCGTCTGCGCCATGTTCTATCGGTAACGTTCAAAGGTAAGCAAATAGGAGACTCCTACGCCAGTCTTCACCTCCAGCTTACCGTCCAATTGATCCACCAGGGTGCGTACGAGTTCAAGCCCGAGGTTGCCATCATTCTTCGTACTGAAGCCTTCCGGCAGGCCCACGCCATCGTCCTGAACGGAGATGGACACTTGGTCACCCTGAAGGTTCAATCCGATGCGCACCACGCCGGCCTGGCCGCCGGGGAAGGCGTGTTTGAAGGCGTTGCTGATGAGTTCGTTGAGGATGAGGCCGCACGGTATGGCCTGGTCCAGTACGAGTTCCACCCGTTTGAGATCGCGCTCCAGAGCGATGTTGCCCGAGAGGCTGTAGCTCATCACGAGGTTGCGGCTCAGCCCATCGATGTAACTGCCCAGGTCGATGGAGCTGAAATCCTTGTTCTGGTAAAGGCTTTCGTGGATGAAGGACATGCTCCGGATCCGGTCGCGGCTCACGCGCAGGAGCTCTAGGATACGCTCATCACCCTCCACGTGGGCGGTCTGCAAGCTCAGGATGCTGCTGATCACCTGCAGGTTGTTCTTCACCCGGTGATGCACTTCCTTGAGCAGGACCTCCTTCTCACCGAGGCTTTGCCGGAGCTTCAGTTCGGCCTCTTTCCGGTCGGTGATGCCGTAAGCCATACACGAGATCTCCTTTACGCCCTTGTCACCGGCGATAGGGTTCAGGAAGCACTCCACCCAGACCGATCGGCCTTCGTCGCCCCGCAGTTCCACCTCGAATTGTTGTGGGGCGCCTTTCAGCGCGGCTTTGAACTGGGCGATGGCCGGTTCGGCAGCTCCGCTGGCCACGCGCTCCCGCATAGTACCGATGAAGTCATCCCCATCTTTGAACTGGATGCCGAGTCGCCGGTCCGTGGTGCGCAGGAAGTGCTCGTTGAAGGAGGTGATCCGGAAGTCCTTGTTCAGGGTCCAGATCATCACGTTGGCGGCGTTCTCGAAGATGGCCTTGATCCTAGCCGCTTGGTGGCGAACGAGGTCTTCGGCGAGCTTTTGTTCGGTGATCTCGTGGCCCACACCGAACACCTCGGTGACCTGGCCATCCGAGCCGAAAACGGGGCTCAGGAAGATCTCATTGCAGACCCGCTGTCCCTGCTGGTCAATGCGGTCCGTCTCAAAACGCATGGGCTTGCCTGCGAAAGCGTGGCTGTACTTCTCCTCCCAGAATGCGTGGTATTCTGTCGAAGCGAAGAGCGTCCTTGGTTTCGTGGGGTCCGTATTGATCTCCGGTCGCTTCCCATGCAGGCGTTCGATCATGTCGCCATAGCCGCGGTTGTAGGAGGTGAGCTTGATGTCGGGGTCCACGGTCCAGAACATGTGTTCACTACTCTCGAACAGTGCGCGCAGTTTGGCTTCATGCTCCTGTACCTTGGCCCTGGCAGCATCCACATGGGTCATATCGGTGAAGATGCTGCGGGTGGCCACCGGCTTTCCATCCACGCTGCGCAGGTTGGTGGTCCCTTCCACGTGGACCTCTTGGCCTTGTTTGCCCACGAACACCGTGCTGATCCGTTCGACGGTTTCTCCGGCCATGACACGTTCATGGCGCTCTTCGTAGGCCGCCAGTTGGGCGGGGTGCACCACATCCTTCAGGCGAAGGGATCCGACCTCCCGTTCGGTATAGCCCAAGGATCGCTTCCACGCGTTGTTCACGTACTGGAAGCGACCATCTGGATCCACGCTTTGGATCAGGTCCGTGGCGTTCTCGAACAGATCGCGGTAGCGCTCTTCGCTGGCTTGCAGGGCCTCACGGTCCTGTTTCATCCGTGTGATATCCCGCGACACACCCATCGCACCGAGGAACTGCCCATCCTCATCGAAGAGGCGAGAAGCCGCTAGGAACGATGAGAATACTTCACCATCCTTGGTCACATTCCTCACCTCACCGGTGAAGGCCCCATAGGTGTTTAGTTCGTGTTGGATCCGCGCGTACTCGGTGGGGTCCGCGTACAGCTTGTTGGTGCTGGTGCCCATCACCTCGTGGGCTTCGTAGCCGAACCGCATTTGGGCGGCAGGATTGTATTCGGTGATCAGGCCTTCGGGATCGGCGGCCATGATCATGTCCAGCGAACTATCGACCAGACTTCGCGCGAACTGGCGGGAACGGCGTAGGGCGTCCTGCGTGCGTCTGTGCTCTTCGATCTCTTGCCGAAGCACTTGGTTCACCTCTTCGGCCATTTGCACCCGTAGCCGCTCACGAAGCAGATTCTGCCTGGCTTGTTCGTCCTGAATGGTGACTTGCACGGCTGCGGCGCCTTCGAAGAGCGCTTTGGTGGCATAGAGCCCGACCTCGGAGGTACTGTCGTTGCGCAATCGAACGATCAGGGGGGCTGAAGCGGGCTCCGGGCCAGAGGACTGGACCAGTTCCTGCACCGCCCGTTCATCAGCCGCGGCGAATAAACCGGCGATGTCCATTCCGATCAACGGGGATCCAGTGAGGCGTTGCGCGGCGGGGTTGGCGTAGTGCACTCTTCCTTCGCGGAGCACCATGACGCCATCGCGCATGTGTTCGACCAAACTTCGGTAGCTGGCCGTGAGGGAAGCCTGCTCCATTTCAGCCTGCTTGATGGCCGTGATGTCGATCAAAGTCCCTTGAATGGTGGCAGTGCCATCTTCGAGGACATCGAGGAAGACGTTCTCCAGAACATCCACCGACCGCCCGTTCTTGTGTTTGAGGGAAAGCTCGTAGTTGATCAATTGCTTAGCCCGAAGCAGATCCTCAAGGAAGCGATCACGGTCAGCAGCCGATGGATAGATGGAGTGGGCTTGAGACCCGAGCAGTTCATTCCGGTTGGTATACCCCAGGATCCGCGCTAGGGCATCATTGCACTCCAGGAATCTGCCATCCATGGTGGTGCGGTAAACACCGGCCAGGTTCCTGCTCACTAGCTGTTCGTACTGCCTCTGCAACTCAGCGTACGCCTGCTCCATGGAATGTTGCACCACCGGGGCTCCTCCAGGCACTCCCTTGCCTACCATGCCACGAACTTACAGAAGTCGGCGCGGAGCGTGGTCAAGGAGTGATCTCGTCGATCGTATACGGTGCTGGAATACGTTCCCCATCGATCTTGATCTCCGCGCCATCCTTGAACTTCACCACGGTGATGGGGATACCCTGTTCGTTGTAGTGGATATGATCACCTTGCTCCAAGCCTAGGCTGTACCTGCCTTCCAACTTCAATTGACCATTGGGGTGGTACCACTTGTGTTTCCCATTGGGCTCTCCGTTCAAGAATGAACCCATGAAGTACTTCTTCCCGTTATCGTAGGTGTAGATCCACTCGCCATCCTTCAAACCGTCCTTGTACACACCTTCTTCTTGGTGGTCACCGACCTTGTAGAACCACTTACCATCCTTGAGGCCGTCGATGTAGTCGCCTTGAACGATCACATTACCCTCTTCGTCAAGCTCCACGGATGCACCATCCTCCTTGCCTTTCCGGTAGAGTTCCTCGCGATGCTTTTTGCCGTCCTCGTAGTACCATACCCAGGTCCCCTGCGGAAGGCCGTTCTGGTACTTGCCTTTCTGTTCCACGCCACCGGCGCGGTGGAAGAAGGTCCAATCCCCCTCCTTCTTGCCGGCCTTATAACTTCCTTGCGCACGTTTCTCACCGGTGATGTAGAACTCGGTCCACTCGCCTTCCAAGGCCCCTACATCATTCACGGACCCTTGGCTCAGCAACTGATCACCAGCGTAGATACTGGCCGTTGTGGCCTCGCCTTTCTCGTTGAAATCCCGGAACAAGCCCTCCTTCTTACCGCTCCTCGAATAGCTGCCCATGCTGGCTACTTTACCATTCGCATGGTAGGTGCGCTTGATGTCCAACATCTGCGCTTGTGAAGCCTGTTCGTCCTTCACACCATTATCGAATTTCACCATGTCCTTCAAGCCACCACGGGGATCGTATTCCTTGAAAAGACCTTGGCGCTCACCATCCACATAAGTCCCCTCCCACTTCACTTTTCCATTCGCATGGAACTCCTTCCAGGGGCCTTGTTTGAGTCCCATGTTATCCACCCGGTTGATATCCTCCCGCTTTCGCAACAAGCCAGCACCATATTGGAGCAAGGAGATGATGCGTCCGTCATCGGCGTACTCATATCCCCTTCCCTCCTCCTTTCCGCCTTTGAACGGTACCTCCTTGTGGAGCACTCCATTGGTATGGTAGTATTTGGCCACGCCTTCCCGAAGCTCATCCACGAACACTTCTTCCACCAGTACGACACCAGTGGAATCGTACTTGAGCGATGGGCCGTTCTTCTTATCGGCCATGTAGGTGATCGAGCTGGCCAACCTGCCCTTCGTGTCGTAGAATTTCCACACACCCTCCAAGAGCAGGTCGCGGCGGGCGCCTTCGCTCCGTAAGATGCCTGTGTCGTAGAAGTTGCGCCAATGGCCCTCGGGTTTCCCGTTGATCAACACACCTTCGCTGGCCACCTGACCGTTCGGATGGTAATAACGATGCAGGCTATCGGTCTGTGCTGCAGCCAGCAGACCTTGCATGCAAGCCAGCACACAGAAAAAAGTCTTCAACCAACTCTTCATGTATTTCCGTTTAACCTTTAAAAGGTTGATGATATAGTATGGTCGGTTGGATCTGTTGATGATCGCTGGTCGGTTGACTTGCGACTTTCAGTTATCAAAATTAGCGCACGGTCGATGAACGATCCAGATCCGTTCCAAGTATCGGAGTGCTTTAGGGATCAGGTACTTCTCTACCGGTATAAACGATCGTTGGTTCTTGATCCTTTCTACCGTTGTTGAAAAGAAGGCGACCATTCCTGGCTTGCTGATCGTGGGTTGCCGGTGCAGATCGATCGACAACCCGATTTGTCGAAGTGCTTGTTCTTGTTAAGGGGAAGGCGCTTGTTCGATCTTCCGGAATGTTACCCCGTGATATCCACAGTTTGAAGCGTGATCCAACGATCCGATCGTCAGATCAGGCGTTGGGTATCTTTGTGACTCATTCGTTCCGACCATGCACATCCTCATTGGCAGTGACCATGCGGGCTTCGACTTGAAGCATCTGTTGAAGGATCACCTACGAGCCCTGGGCCACGAGGTCACCGATAAGGGTACGCATGTGAAGGATAGTGTGGATTATCCGGACTATGCGCATGCGGTGGCCCAAGCGGTGGCGAATGAACCCCGTGCGTTGGGGATCTTGATCTGCGGAAGTGGTAATGGCGTGAATATCAGTGCCAATCGGCACCCTGGCATCCGCTCGGCATTGGCCTGGTCTCCGGAGGTGGCGGGGCTCGCTCGTGCGCACAACGATGCCAACGTCCTCGCACTTCCAGCGCGTTTCATCAGTGATGGTGAAGCGGAACGGATCGTCGAGGCTTTCTTGAACGCCACGTTCGAAGGTGGTCGCCATCAACGACGGGTGGAGAAGATCGAGCTGGCCCGATGATGATCCCGTTCCGCACCCTGTGCGCGCTGGTTGGGGCATGGCTCCTGATCACACGTACTCATGCTCAAGTGGATACCGTGGCCCTGCGTTTTGCGGGCACCATCACGGAGGCGGAGTTGCTGGATCACCTCACCATCATCGCTAGTGATGCCTACCAAGGGCGGGATACGGGTAAGGATGGCCAGAAAATGGCGGCTGCCTACCTGAAGGAAGCGTTCATCCAGGCCGGTATACCGCCGGTAGTGCCAAGTGATCCGTCGGCTATCGTGGAGGGCTACTTCCAGCCTTTCGAAGTGATCGAAGAACGCTCGGGGACCATTTCCTTGGTAAAGGGTGATCGCGTCTACCGCCATGGCAAGGAGTTGGTGAACTTCCAGGAGCGCTTGACCATGGATGGTCAAGTTGATCAGTTGACATTCGTTCCGGCCAGGCTCAAGCCCGCAGCGAATGCCCTGGTGGGTATGGACGTATTGATCGATGGGAACAGTCTAGGTGGCTTTCCTGCACTACTCGATGGGCTTCGGGACCGTTCGGACGAGTTCCGCAAGGCCGGTGCACGGTTGGTATTGGTAACGGTCGATGATCTCGGCGCAATGATCCCGCAGTTGCATTTGAGGGGGTCACAAATGCGTTTGGCTGACCAAGTGAAGAAGACAGACCGAGGTAGTTCCAACACACAGATCATCCTGGTGGATGCGCAGGCGATGCAAGAGCTTCTGGGTGAACACGCGCTGGTGAAATTGAAGAAGAGGAGGCGCATTCACACGGTACCAGTGGATATCCGGTTGGCGGTAGAAGCGGGCGAACAGCGGTTGACGACGGAAAATGTTCTCGCGTACATCGAGGGCACGGACAAGAAGGATGAGTTGGTGGTGCTTACCGCACACTATGACCACGTGGGTGTGGAGGATGGCGTGGTCTACAACGGAGCCGATGATGATGGTACAGGCACTGTGGCCATGATCGAGATCGCCGAGGCGTTCGCCATGGCTAAGGCGGCTGGAAAGGGCCCCCGGCGAAGCGTGCTGGTGATGCCCGTGAGCGGTGAGGAGAAGGGACTTCTAGGCTCGCGCTACTACAGTGAGCACCCGGTCTTTCCGCTTGCCAATACGGTCGCTGACCTCAACATCGATATGATCGGGAGGCGGGATAGTGCACACGCCACGTCTGAACCGTACATCTATGTGATCGGGAGTGACCGGCTGAGCACTGGTTTGCACGAAGCCAATGAGAGGGCGAACGGCTTATACAGCAAGCTAACACTGGACTATACGTTCAACGCCGAGTCTGATCCGAATCGCTTCTATTACCGCAGTGATCATTACAACTTCGCTCGCAAGGGCGTGCCTAGCCTGTTCTATTTCAGCGGGATCCACGAAGACTACCACCAGCCTGGTGATGATGTGGAGAAGATCGACTTCGGCCTGCTTCACCAGCGCACCTTACTGGCTTTTCACACCGCCTGGATACTCGCGAACCAAGAGGAACGGATCGTGGTGGATAAGCCGGTCAAGCCCTGATCACCCTTTCGTTGCAAGGGGCATCGGCTCGGTACCCTCCTGCAAGAGTTGCTCGATGAACGTACGGAGCCCGCGGGTATAATTCGTGTAATGCTCTCCCGTGCTTGGACCGTAGAAACCGGTCCGGATGCGACGCACCTTGCCATTGCGGTCAACGAAGATGCACGTGGGGTAGCTCATGATATGATCCAAGAAAGGCAGCTTCGCAGACGCATTCTCTTTCGCTGCTGAACCGCCATAGACGATCGGATAATCCACCCCCATGGTGTGCTTGAAGCGCTTCAGACCAGCGATCGCCTTGGCCTCGTCATCGTACTTCTCGAATGCCAGCGCCAGCACCTCCAGTCCTTGCTCCCCATAGGCAGTATGCAACTCCTTTAGGAGGATGGTCTCATCCACGCAGTTGGGGCACCAACTACCCATCACCTGCAGCATGAGTACTTTACCCTTGAAGCGATCGTCATGCGTGGAGATGATGTTCCCTTCCAGATCGGGGAAGGCCACCTCGGCCATATCGTGCCCCTCCTTCAAGAACGTCAAAGAATCCGGATCCCTGAGGTGGAAGTCCGGATTTCGGTATGCTACCCAAGGTTCGGTCCAATGCGTACCACTCCAGAAACCGCCGACGATGCTATCGCCTTGAAGCGCCCCCTTGAAGAGGAAAGCATGCGACCCGTCAAAACAAGAAAGGCGCAGAGAGTCCTTGTCCACGGAGCCTTCGAGGAAGCGGTAGTCGCCGGTCTCGGTCAAGAAAGTACCGCTAAGGAGCCCATCCTTGCCCTGCTTGAAGATACCAATGGCGTCGTAGGTGTCCGAAGTGCCTTTGCTGAAGTGTACTTCCCAGGTGCCACCGAAGAGGGCTTGTGGGTTCGAAGATGCGGTGAAGCGTTGAGCATGTCCCGCATGTGCTACGAACGGGATGCGGTAATCAGGCCCTTTCAGATAGTTGTGCCAAAGGCCGGATATGGTGCTGTCGTTCTCCACGATGCCCTTGAATTCGGAGTCGAACAAGGGCATGCGCATGAGGAAGCTATCGCCGCGCATCTCGATGTCATGCACACCGATGATCTCTGAGGCGTTGTGGATGCTCGCCGCCCAGGAAAGGCTGTCCTTCCGCTGAAGGTCGAATTGGAACGGCAGCTTGTGTTCGCCGAGGTCCAACACCATGCGCCAAGTACCTGTACGAGGAACCGGAGCCAGCGCTGGTTGGTTCGTGCAGCCGATCAGGGCGAGGTAGAGAAAGGCTGCAGCGGCCCGCGATCTTAAAGACATGATGTGCTGCGAATATACCCGGATGCCCGAAGTGACCAATAGCGAATGTCCGGTAGACTTGGGCGCCTGACTTACAGGTCGAACTTGATCCCTTGTGCCAAAGGAAGTTTGGTGCCGTAGTTGATCGTGTTCGTTTGCCGGCGCATATAGGCCTTCCAGGCATCACTACCACTCTCACGCCCACCGCCGGTCTCCTTCTCTCCACCGAACGCACCACCGATCTCCGCCCCACTGGTGCCGATGTTAACGTTGGCGATGCCGCAATCGCTACCAGCTGCGCTCAAGAAACGTTCAGCTTCGCGTAGATCCAGTGTCATGATCGCGCTGCTCAATCCCTGTTTCACACCGTTCTGGATGGCGATGGCCTCGTGGATATCACCGCTGTAGCGCAAGAGATAAAGGATCGGTGCGAACGTCTCCTCCTGCACGATGCGCATATCCGGTTTGGCCTCCACGATCGCCGGCTTCACGTAACATCCGCTTTCGTATCCCGGGCCAGAGACCAGACCACCTTCCACAAGGAGTGTCGCCCCCTGCTCCACCGCCGATGTCAAGGCCTTTTGGTACGTCGCGACAGCTTGAGTATCGATCAGCGGACCCACATGGTTGTTCTCATCCAGTGGATCCCCTATACGTAGTTGACCGTATGCCTTCACGAGTTTCTGCTTGAAGGCATCATAAACAGTTTCGTGGATGATCAATCGACGGGTCGAGGTGCAACGCTGGCCAGCGGTGCCAACGGCTCCAAAGACACATCCGATCAAGGACATCTCCAGATCCGCCTTATCGCTGATGATGATGGCGTTATTCCCGCCCAGCTCAAGCAGTGAACGACCTAGACGCTGGCCGACAGCGGCACCCACGGCCTTCCCCATGCGGGTGCTGCCTGTGGCACTGACCAACGGAATGCGCTCATCGTGGCTCATCCACTCCCCTACTTCGCGGCCACCGTTGATAAGGATGGAAACACCCTCGGGAACGCCATTGCGTTTGAACACTTCTGCGATGATGTGCTGACACGCTACCCCGCATAAAGGAGCCTTCTCACTGGGCTTCCAAAGGCACACATCGCCGCAGACCCAAGCCAACGCCGTGTTCCAGCTCCAAACGGCGACCGGGAAGTTGAACGCGCTGATGATTCCGACCAGGCCTACGGGATGCCATTGCTCGTACATGCGGTGGTCAGGACGCTCGCTGTGCATCGTGAGGCCGTGCAGCTGGCGTGAAAGGCCTACGGCGAAGTCGCAGATATCGATCATCTCCTGCACCTCGCCCAAACCTTCTTGATAGCTCTTGCCCATTTCGTAGCTCACTAGCTTCCCGAGGTCAGCCTTGTGCTGGCGCAAAGCCTCTCCGAATTGGCGCACCACTTCGCCACGTTTGGGAGCTGGCCAAGCGCGCCATTCTTCGAAGGCGGCTTGTGCCGTAGCAACCGCTTTTTCGTATTCCGCTTTAGAGGCCGCTCTGACCGTACCGATGAGCGCCCCGTCTACTGGGCTAAAGCTCTCCAGGACTTCCCCCTCGCCTTTCAACCAGTTGTTTCCGGTACTTATCCCAGAAGTGGTCGTTTCCAGTCCAAGGTTCTTTAGCGATGCTGCGATGCGGCCGGTCGCGTTCAGGGTAGTGCTCATGGCGTTGTTTTCGGGCCGCAAAGGTAAGTGCAGTTCATCGGCCGATCAAGTGATGGACATACCGCTCAACGATGGCGGTACAGTGCTGGGCCCTTTGTGGGGCGCTGGAATGTGCCGAAACGACTAAATGATTGATAATGAGCTGGTTGTTATAGTCTTATAGAATTGACCGCTAATAGACGAACGCCGAAGATGGATACCATTGAGTCCACTTTACTTCCTGGAGCGCTTAGGGTCGACTTCTGGCCCCTTCTTAGGCGTTGTGTGGTTTTCAACAAGATGAGTTGCGGTTTGTATGCTAGTCTCTGTTGTTAGGGTGGCCCTCGCCCCCGCTGGTTATGAAGCGATCTTATCGGGCGGCCCATCTCTAGTTAGGGTGTTGGCCCTAGCCTTCTTTACTAGTCGGGTGTCTTGTGATGAGGCGTTCGTCCCCGGAGTACCCCTTGAATGTAGGGCGGGGAGCAATCGCCGTTCAGAATATGAATGATCGTGAATTTGGGTTGTTGATCGATCGTTGATATCCCCATGTTCCACGTGGAACGATCAGGCGAATCGTAGTCTGGGTGTATTTCGGTCTCGGCGTGCAAGGACCCAGACTGGGTAGTTCACACAAGACGAAATGGTGTTCCCCGGGCTTTTGCCGAATGGCTATGCTGGGCCCGGTGCTTGGAGCTGGTACAGCGGGCTCCCGAGTAGGGGCTGTGCTTGATCAACTTTTGGCTGCAAACGACACAGCTTGAATGATCTAAGGCTGTCCTTCAGCGTTCAGGACGCACTTCCTCCAGGGCTTGAAGCCGGAGAGGTTTTCGTGTAGTAGGTTAACGAAGCAATGACCCTGCTCAGGATATTCCTGCAGCCAGGATCATGAATGAGGTTCATTGTAGATGTGGGACGGCATTCACCGGCCCATGTACACCATGAGGACACTGAGGTCGGCGGGGGATACTCCGCTGATCCGGGAAGCCTGGCCCAAGGTGTTGGGGCGTATGCGATCAAGTTTCTGCCGGGCCTCAATGGAAAGCGAGGTGAGCCGAGCGTAGTCGATCTCCAAGTCGAGAGGAACCTCTTCCAAGCGTGTAAGCTTCTCAGCCATTTCCCGTTCTTTTTCGAGGTAGCCCTCGTACTTCACGTTGATCTCGACCTGCTCTGTGACCTCGTTCCTAAGGTCGCCGGCTTCATTCAGGATGCCATCGCATGAGCTAGAAAGGGAAGCGATATCGGAGAAGATGATCTGAGGTCGGAGCAGGATGTCATAGAGCTTAACCTTCTGTTTGATGGGGGTTGTTCCACGTGGAACGATCACCTCGTTGGCGGCCTCCGGTGAGACGCTTTCCGCCTTTAGCCCGCCCACCAAGGCCTCTGAGAGATGCTTCTTCCGGACCACTCGTTCCATGCGTTCTGATGAGGCCAGTCCTATGTCATAGGCACGCGCGGTGAGTCGGAGGTCCGCATTATCCTGGCGCAGAAGTATCCGGAATTCGGCTCGACTGGTGAACATGCGGTAGGGTTCTTCTGTGCCTTTAGTGATCAGGTCATCGATGAGCACCCCGATGTAGGCTTCGTCCCGACGGAGCACGAAGGATTCCTTCTCGTTCAGTTTGAGATGTGCGTTTATGCCCGCCATTAAACCCTGGCAAGCCGCTTCTTCATAGCCGGTGGTGCCGTTGATCTGTCCTGCGAAATAGAGGCCGCCGACAAGCTTGGTCTCCAGGTCATGCTTGAGCTGGGTGGGGGGGAAGTAGTCGTACTCCACGGCATAGCCTGGTCGGAACATGCGGGCATTGGCAAATCCCGGTATCCGTCGGAGCGCCTCAAGTTGGACCTCCTCAGGCAGGCTGGTGCTGAAGCCGTTGATATAGGTCTCCACCGTATCCCAGCCCTCCGGCTCTACGAAGATCTGGTGGCGGTCCTTATCAGCGAACCGATCGATCTTGTCTTCGATGCTCGGGCAATAGCGAGGTCCCAGACCGCGGATACGCCCATTGAACATCGGGCTTCGGTCGAAGCCGGTGCGCAGGATATCATGGACCTCGGGACTGGTGTAGGTCATCCAGCAAGAGAGCTGGCGGGCGGGCGGTTGTGTGGTCGGCAGAAAGCTGAACTTTCCAGGCGCTGCATCGCCGGGTTGTTCTTCCATCACGCTGTAGTCGATGCTGCGGCCATCCACACGGGGAGGGGTTCCGGTCTTCATGCGTCCGGCTTCGAAGCCCAGGCGGACGAGTTGTTCTGTTATTCCGTGGCTGGCCTTTTCGCCGGCGCGTCCACCGCCGAGCTGCTTCTCCCCGATGTGCATGATCCCATTCATGAACGTGCCACTGGTGAGGATCACGGCCCGTGCCCCGATCGTTTTACCAAGACCGGTGCGCACGCCAGCTACAGCTCCATCGGCGATGATGATCTCGTTGACGCTGTCTTGCCAGAAGTGGACATTGGGTGTTGACTCAAGAAGGCGGCGCCATTCGTTGGCGAATAGGGCGCGGTCGTTCTGGGCGCGAGGGCTCCACATCGCCGGTCCCTTGCTGCGGTTCAGCATACGGAATTGGACCGTGCTTCGGTCGGTGACGATGCCGGAGTATCCGCCAAGCGCATCCACCTCGCGAACGATCTGTCCTTTGGCGACACCGCCCATGGCGGGGTTGCAACTCATCTGCCCGATCACCCCCATGTTCATGGTGATGAGGAGGACCTTCGAGCCCATGTTCGCTGCTGCCGCAGCTGCTTCGTTACCGGCGTGGCCGGCTCCGACCACGATCACATCATAGACTTCTTCCATGGTTCATGTTCCACGTGGAACCCACCCTCATGATCCCTGATCTTCAGGAACTTGGGATGATCGAGTAGGTATAGGTTCCATGGACGCAGCAAAGTTAGATCGATCAAGGATCGGTTGGATCACTGGTTCGGTCGATCGGGATGCGACGGCCTAAGACATGAGGGCACGGCAGTGGGGGGTTCTAGCGGGTGTCCTTCCCGGTCAAAGCGATGGCACAGCCTTTGCCTTCTCCAAGACGCATGTTCAAGCCCATACCATGGAAGCCCCGATCATCACCCCAGACCTCGTGCGTCGGTTGACCGATGACCACCACCTGCACGTGGTGAGAGCAACGGACGACCCCAGCGAGACAGAGTCGCCGACCACGGCGCATGAGGTAGAGGATATCCGTGATGTGATGTATCGGCTCTGGAATGCCGAGCATCCGCATCAAGCCTGAGGTGGCTGTTCCGGTGGGTCCTTGGTTGCCCCGGTCAGTTCAATCCACGCCGGATCAAGAGCGGTTCCAATCGCGCATCACGACCCGTGAAGTCGCGGTACAATTGCTGGCCTTGCTTGCTGCCCCCTTGTGAGAGAACGGTGCTCCGGAAGTGCATGCCATTGGTGCGGTTGAATCCGCCGTTCTCCTGGAACCACGAGCAGCCATCGGCATCGAGCACCTCGCTCCACATGTAGGCGTAGTAGTTCGCCGCGTAGCCACCACCCCAGATATGGCTGAAGTAGCTGGTCTTATACCGCGGAGGGACCAGCGCGTTGTCGAGTCCGTATTTCTTGAGAGCGGCGCGCTCGAAGGCATCCACATCGGCCACCAAGGGGGCATCGGCCGGGAGCATGTGCCACTCGATATCGAGCAGTGCGGACGCCAGGTACTCGCTGGTGGCATAGCCCTGGTTGAAGGTATTGGCGCGCTTCATCTTGGCGATGAGTTCCTCCGGCATAGGCTCCCCGGTCTTGTAGTGCTTGGCGTAGTTGGCCAGCACGGCCGGATCAGTGGCTAAAGCCTCATTGATCTGCGAAGGGAATTCCACGAAGTCGGTGCTGGTGTTGGTGCCACTGAAGAGGGGGTAGGTCTGGCGGCTGAGCATGCCGTGCAGCGCATGGCCGAACTCATGGAAGAGGGTGGTCACATCATCGAAGCTCAGCAGGCAGGGCTGCCCTGGCGCTGGCTTCACGTAGTTGCAGTTCTGCGTGATCACCGGCTGCTGCTGAAGCAAGGTGCTCTGATCCACGAAAGAGCTCATCCAGGCACCGCCGTTCTTGTTGTCGCGGGCGAAGTAGTCCCCATAGAACAGTCCGATGACGGTGCCACCCGTATCGATGATGTCGAACACGCGCACATCGGGGTGGTACACGGGCAGGTCTTTCCGCTCCTTGAACGTGAGTCCGTAAAGTTTCTCGGCGGCATAGAGGACGCCGTTCACCAGCACACTGTCGAACTCTAGGTAGGGCTTCAGTGCAGCTTCGTCCAGGTCGTATTCGGCCTTGCGCACCTGCTCGCTGTAAAAGTCCCAGTCCCATGCTTCAACGCGATGACCAGCCTTCTGCTGATCGGCCAACGCTTGCAGTTTGGCGGCTTCGGCCAGGGCATTCCGAGCGGCATTGGGGGCCAGTCCGCCGAGCAGTTCGAGCGCCGCTTCGGGGGTCTTGGCCATTTGGTCGTCCATCACGTACGAAGCCCAGTTGGGGAAGCCCAGGAGTTGTGCTTTCTGTGCGCGCAATTGCGCCAAACGAGCCACGATGGGGCGGTTGTCGGTTTCGCCACTGGTGTTGCGGCCGATGCTGGCTTTGTGGATACGCTCGCGCAAGCCCCGATCCGTGAGGGAGGCCAGCGCCGGTTGTCCGGTGGTGTTGATGAGCTCGATGAGCCATTTCCCTTCGTGCCCTTTTGCCTTGGCTGCTTCGGCAGCAGCGGCGATGGCCTCTTCACTAAGGCCGGCGAGTTCGGCCTTGTTCTCCACGATCACGGCCGAGGCCGAACGGGCTTTCAGGATGTTGTCCTGGAACTTGGTGTTGAGGTTGGCCTCCTCCTCGTTCAGTTTCTTCAGCTGGTCCTTGCCCGTTTCATCCAACAGGGCGCCAGCGCGCACGAAACGGGTGTAGTACCGTTCCACGAGGCGCTGTTGGACGGGATCCAAGCCTGCGTTGGACCGCCTATCGTACACCGCCTTCACGCGTTTGAAAAGCGCAGCGTTCAGCGTGATGGCATCGTTATGGGCGGATAGCTTGGGCATCAACCGGGCCTTCACCGCCTGCAAACTATCGTTCGTAGCGCTGCCCGTCAGGTTGAAGAACACATTGGAGGCGCGCGTCAGGTCGCGTCCGGTCTTCTCCATGGCCACGATGGTATTCTCAAAGGATGGTGGCTCCGCATTGGCTGCGATGGCCTCTACCTCGGCGAGTTGTTCCGCCATGCCCGCTTCGATCGCGGGTTCGTAGTCACTGTCCGTGAGCTTGTCGAAAACAGGAGCTTGGAATGGTAGGGTGCTGGCCGAGGCCAGGGGATTGTTCATGCTGTCTGACTTGGGTTGTTCGGGTCCGCAGGCGACCAAGGGAAGAGAAAGAAACAAGCTCCGGAGGGCGGTGTGCATGACATTGTGGATCGGAACGCAAAGGTGAAGGGCGTGGTGCTGCTGGCCATGGCCCAACACAACAGGTTGTACACGGCCCTTGGAGGAAAGCCCGGACTACCTTGCAGCCCAGAACACGCCCATGCTACGCTCGTTGACGCTCCTCGCCATGCTGCCTGCGCTGACGCAAGCACAACCGATATGCGCCATCCAAGGTGCCGGGGGGACCAGTCCCTATGAAGGACAACAGGTATCCACGGAGGGGATCGTTACGGCGGTGTTCCAAGGCAGCGGTACACTGAGCGGCTACACCATTGAACAGCCCGGTTGCGATGCTAATGTGAACACGAGCAACGGCATCTTCGTGTATGCGCCCAATGCGGGAGGGATCAGCATCGGCCAGCGCGTTGCGGTCACCGGCACCGTGCTGGAGTTCAACGGCCTCACGGAGATCACGAATGCCACCTATTCGGTCCTGGGTAACGGCACCGTTACGCCCACGGATATCAACATGCCTTCGGCGAACAACCCGCAATGGGAGCGCTACGAGGGCATGTTCCTCCGCTTTCCGGGATCACTGGTGGTAGCGGATAATGGCAGCTGGTCACAATACGGAGAAGTGTTCCTCTCGCCCGACCGTCCTCGCATACCGACGGACCTGATCGACCCGAACGATGTGGAGCCGGCAGGGACGACCTCCATGGGAAGCACGAATGTCGCTTCGGTGGTCGCGGCTCAGGATGTGATCGACCGTAGCTACATCCTGTTGGACGATGCCCGCACGAATACCTGGCCCACCCCGGCTCCTTGGGCCGATGATGACGGCACCATGCGCGCAGGCTCCACGGTAAGTGACCTCACTGGTGTGCTGCATTATTCCTTTGGTACCTACAAGATCGAGTCGTCCACCCCGGTCGTTTTCCAACATGCGTTACGTCCGGCGGTACCGGAGGTGGGTGGAACATTGCGCGCCGCGGCGATCAATGTGCTCAACTACTTCACCACCCTTGGGGATTGGGGTGCATCGAACGCGGGTGAACTAGCCAGGCAGCGCACGAAACTGGTGGCGGCGATCCAGGCGATGAACGCCGATGTGGTGGCATTGAGCGAGATCGAGAATAGCGATGATGCGTGGGCCCACCTCCTGGCTGGGTTGAACGCCGCAATGGGTGCGGGAACATATGCGGTCGTGGAGGAGGATGGTTTCGGCCAGGGCACGCGCACCGTCATCCTCTACAAGCCTGGGGTACTTACCCCGATCACGGAGCTCTATTGGCTCAACACGGGGATATTCCAGCGGCCACATCTCACCCAAGGTTTCCAGGTGAATGCGACCAGTGGTCGTTTCCTCTTCAGCACCATGCACCTGCGGAGCAAGATCTGCGACAATGCTACAGGGGCGAACCTTGACCAGGGCGACGGACAAGGCTGTTACAATGATCTCAGACGGTCGCAAGTGAGCGCCTTGGTTGACCATTGGGCAGGGGTGAGGAGCGCTTCCGGAATAGACGCGCAGCTGATCATGGGCGACCTGAATGCCTACACCGAGGAGGACCCGTTGGATCGCCTGAGGGCCTCTGGCCTGATGGATCAAACGTTCGAAGATGGATACACTCACAGTTTCGCCAGCATGTTCGGCAGACTGGACCATGCATTCACCACGGCCGCGATGAGCTCGACCATCACAGGAGCAGCGGTCTGGCACATCAACACGGATGAGCCTTCGACATTGGATTACCGGGACTCGAATCAATCGCGCTACCAACCGAACGCGTTCCGGTGCAGTGATCACGACCCCGTCCTAGTGGGGTTCAACGGGGCTGGCTTGGTGGTCGGCTTGGCGGAAGATCGACCGCTTGAAAGGCTCGACTTCGATTTGGGTGGAACCCTGGCCACCTGGCGCTCCAACACGGCTGGCGCTAGCAACGTACCGATCGATGTTCTGGACGCGCGTGGCGTGCTGGTCCGGCGTATCAATATGCAACGCGGCTATGCGACCACCGACCTGGCAGGTCTTGCCTCGGGCCCCTATATGTGGCTGTCGCAAGGCTTTGGAGCCGGTCGCTTCCTGCTCCCTTAGCGGCCGTAGTAAAAGAGGATACTGGCTTTGGCCAGGGTGTGCTGGTTCAGGGTGAAACCGACCATGGGCGCACCAGCTTTAGCGTCAAGACCGAGTTTCTCCACATCCAGCGCATGGATGGTGATGATATATCGGTGTTGGCCATGACCAGGAGGTGGGCATGGACCGCCATAGCCTACACCACCGAAGTCCGTAAGGCTTTGGATGGCGCCAACGGGTAGTTCGGTGGATCCGGAAGACCCAGCGCCAGCAGCGAGTTCCTTGGTCGAGGAGGGTATGTCGAACACCACCCAATGCCACCACCCGCTTCCGGTGGGGGCATCTGGATCATACATCGTGATCGCGAAGCTCCTGGAGCCTTCCGGGGCGTTGCTCCATGCCAGCTGGGGGCTTCGGTTGGCGCCGGTGCAGCCGAACCCATTGAACACTTGGTCCATTGTAGCTTGACCACCCACATCCGCACTTCGCAGGGTGAAGGTGGGTTGCGAAACGGCCAATGTGCAGCTGGCGAAAAGGGCGATAGCGAGGTTGAGGGAGCGCATGTTGGGTGAAAGGGGTTGTAAAGTAAGCTTGTCGGCGGTCCGGAGCATTATATTGGCGGCACGGTCTTGGTAAGCCGAACAACCAAAGAGCCTCCAGGCACGTCAAACATCTATCGAACCCAAACGACCATGCGCACAACCGTTCTCACTCTTTTCGTAGCGATGTTCGCCAGCACGGCGGCCGTTGCACAGACCCCGACAACCAAAGCCACAGGCACGACAGCCGTTGCTCCGGCCACCGACGTGCTCACTCAGCAGAAACGCGAGCTGTCCGGTGAGCTTAAGAACAGCCTTGGCATGGCCGAAGGGTTGATCAAACGTGCCGTGGACATGGCATCAAGCACGAGCGGTCCAGAGCAGGAGCAGCACATGAGTTCCGCGAATGCCCTGAAGACCATCAAGGTTTCGCTGATGGAGCAGTTGACCCTGGTGAACAAGGCCACTCCTGAGGAGAGCGAAGGAGTTTTCGCCAAGGCGAGGGAGGTGATCACCTCCAGCACTGCACAACTGAACGGAATGAAAGACAAGCTCGGCGCGGCGAAGGAGCCCGCGACGAAATGATCCCTCGTTAGTCGATCGACATTGGGGCCGGCTTATTGAAAGTCGGCCCCGCTCATTTTCAGGCCTTCGGGAAGCGCGCGAGGAACTTCTCTTCCAGTTGGCGCATGGTCTCTCGTTGCACCTTGGTCTTGTCCTTATGTCCAAGCAGGTGCAAGAGCCCATGGACCATCACGCGCCGCAGCTCATGTTGGGCTGACGCGCCATAGGTGGCGGCGTTCTCCTTGATCCGGTCGTAGCTGATGAGGATGTCACCTGCCACACCGTTGTTGCTTTCCACTGGGAAGGTGATCACGTCGGTGAGGTCGTCGTGGTGAAGGAAGGTCTCGTTGTAGTACAAGAGATCCTTATCCGACATGAGCACGAAATTCACGCGATCGATGCGTGTGCCGTGGTCCTGGGCCACCCGATAGAGCCATTTACGCGAACGGGTGCGTTCACGGAATGCATCGGGAACGTCTTGAACGATGAACTCGATGGTGCCCGAGGTGGCCATTATTCGGTTATCGGCTGAAGGCTGAAGGCCATGGCCACCGTGGCGCCGTGGTCGCTGAATTCCACACTGTCGGCGAGTGCCCGCATGAGGAAGACCCCGCGGCCGTGCGGCTTTTCGATGTTCTGAGGATCGGTGGGGTCGGGCAGATGGTCGTGGTCGAAGCCCGGTCCTTGGTCCTGGACCATGAAAATGATCCGGTCGCCCTTGACCACGTAGCCCACCGTGACGGACTTTGCGGGATCAAGTCCATTGCCATGGTGGATGGCGTTGTTCACCGCTTCGGTCAGGGCGATCAGGATGTTGCCGTAGTGACTTTCGTGCACGTTGTTCTTCGTGCAGGCCTCGTCGATCAGCTTCTCTGCGAGAGCGATGTTCTCGGCCTTGGCGGGGAAGTCGATCCGTTGGGTGAATTCGAGCTCTTCGATCAAAGCGGCCATGGCGTTCAGGGTCGGTCAAAAGTACCGAAATAGGCATTGACCCGATCGCGATAATACGGCTTCAATCCCGGGGGCACTGTTCGTAACAGTTCCGCCTCGCGTGCTTTCCGGCGCTGGTAGTCGAAGTAACGGGCTGGATCGGCGGCTGGCAACGGCTTTCCCTCGTTACTGGTGCGCTGCTGGTCGAGTTCCCTTTCGCGCTCGGCCTTTTCGTGTTCCAGAAGCCGGGTCATGATGTCCTGCTGGCGGCGCAGGGTTTCCGGGGTGATGTTCTTGTTGACGATGTCCTTCTCGTTCTGTTCCATCTGCTCGGCCAACTTGTTCAGCGGGTTTCCGGCTCCACTGCCGTCCTTGTTCAGCTCTTGTGCGAGCTTCTGCATCTCTTTTCGGATGGCGGCCTGCTGGGCGGCCATCTGCGCAAGCTGTTGGCTCATGCCGGGCATGCCCATGCCACCGGGGTTCTTCTCACCCGGTTTCTCGCCCGGCTTCTTGCCCTCTTGCATGGCCTTGCGCATCTCCTCGAGCTGTTTCTGCAAGGCCTGTTGGTTAGCCTTCATCTTGGCCATTTTCGCCTTGTCGCCCGGCTTGCTCCCTGCGCCACCGGGTTTACTGCAATTGCCGCTGCCCGGTTTGCTCTGCGCGTTCATCTGCGCCATCATCTGCTGAAGGGCCTCATCCAGCAATAGGGCTAGGTTGTTCAAGCTGGTCATGGCGTGTTGTTGCTTGTCGGCGGCCATGGGTTTGGAACGATCGTTGGCCCGTGCGTCGCCCAAGAGCCTTAGGGCTTCGTCCATGTTCCCGTTCACAGCGTTCATCTCCCGGTTCACGATGCTCTCCAACTGCGGCACCCGCTTGCTAAGGGCGAACAAGGAGTCCTCGATCACCTTCGCGTCATCGCGTAGTTTGCGTTGGGTGCGACCGTGCTCCACGAATCGGGGGTCCTTGGTGCTCGTGGTCCCCACGGCTTCCATCAGCGCTTCCTCATCGAAGCTGAGCTGCACGATGTTCTCCAGTAGCTGCCGCAGGGCCTCCATGTCCTCTTCCTGTTGCTCTTGCGCCGCGCTTTGCATGCTGCTCTTCATCTCATGGGCGAGCTGGTCCATCTGTTCGGCCGCGCTTTTCTGGGACTGGCTGGCTTTCTTGTTCTGCTTCTTGTCCAGTTCGTCACTGCTCTGTTGCTGTTCGTCCTGGATGTTCTTCTCCTGTTCATCCGTTTTGGGGATGTCCATCGGACTTTCGAGCTCACTGTTCTTGTGCTGGAGCTCGTCGAGTTGTTCGGTCAGGTCTTGCATCTCCTTGTTCAGCTCCTCCTGCCGCTTCTTCAGGTCCTCCTGATCGCTCTTTCCTTGTTCAGTCTCCTGGGCCAGTTCTTCCTGCTTGTCCGCTAGTTCCTCCAGTTGCTTGGCGATGTCTTCAGCCTTCTGCTCCACTTCCATCCGCTTGAAGGTCTCGAGCGCACGGTCCAACTCCTTCTCGATGTCCTCCTGATCCATCTTCATCTCCTGAAGCTGCTCTTGGAGTTTGTCCTTGTCCAACTTCTCCATCAGCTCCTGGACCTGACGGTAGAGCTCCTTCATCTCCTCGCTCAATACGTTCTCGAAGAGCTCCTGCACCTGCCGCTGTTTCTCCAGGAGGCGCTCGTCCTGGGGCCTGAACTCCTGCTGTTGTTGTTGGCTTTCGCGCAACTGCTCGGTGCTCTTCTCGATTTCCTGCTGCAGTTGTTGTTGGCGCTGCATCACGTTCTCCAGCTTCTGCTTGTCCTGCCAGTTCAGGTCCTTCTTCTCGAGCATCTCCCGCCGCAGCTTGTCCAGTTCCTTCTGCAGGTCCTGTGCTTCCTTGATGTTCTGTTTCAAACTGCTTTTGATGGCCTCGCTCTGCTGCTCCTCCTTTTCAGCCAGCTCTTTCAAGGTCGGGGCTTCGAACACATGGGGCGTGCTGCGCGCGCTCTTGCTGCCGTTCACGCCATCGTTATCCCAGACTTCGAACCAGTGTTCGATCTTATCACCCGGGTTGATTGTGAATCCATAGACGTCCCAACTGTGGAAGAATTCCTGCCGGGTGTTGCGTGGATCTATAGGCAGCTCCTTCACGCCGCTCCGCAGATCCACGGGCACACTGTCGCCACCGTTCACGAACCGATAATGGAAGAGCAGGCGTTTGAATCCGTGGTCGTCGGCGAGGTCACCGCGGTAGAAGAGGCGCTTGAGGGCCGTGCTATCCGTGCGGGTCTCCACTTGGATCGTGGGGTAGAGGTCTGGGACGACCTCGGCCCTGTATTGCAAGGGGTCTCTTGCTGACCGCGCGCCGTTCCGTGGGGTCATCCGGTAGGTGCGGCTCTGAAGCAAGCGACGCGATGCGCGGAAAGCGCCCGCACCTTCATTGGTGGCTGTGGGCGTTAGGGCGAAGGTGGTGTCGTCGAACGCGAGGTCCATGAAGTCGGCACTACGGGCGTTCACGTTCCACGTGATCCGTGTGCCGGCTGGCACGGTGATATCGCCAGTGTTGCTGGCGGTCTCGTTGGGGCGTCCGAGGTATCCAGGATATTCCAGCGAAAGCGTGAAGTCCAACAGCAGCGGATCCGGAATGGTGCGCAGAGTATGGCTCTCCGAACGGAAACCCTCGGCCGTGAAGTTGAAATCCGTGTTCACCTGAACGTTGCGGAAGCGGTGGCTGAAGTGGGTCGCGTCCTTCTTCACCATGGGAATGCGCTGCCCGCCGACCTCCAACTCCACTTGTTGCGGTATGGCTTGTCCGTCGATCGCCACGATGACTTCGAAGTCCTGCGCCTCGGGAACGAGCAGCGAGTCGTTCTCCAGGACAAAGCGGAACGGAGCCTCCGGGATGAATTCACTGCGGTGCGCGAGCAGCCGTTCCGTGGGACCGGTGATCAAGCTCGGTGCTGCGAAAAGCAGGACGATCAACAGCGCGAGCGGAGGGAGGGCATACCGCAGGTAGCGGCGGTTGCGCCCTAGGTCGATGGCATTGGCGAATGGTATCGGCCCCAATTCGCGGTTGCGTTGGGCGATAGCCGCGTCGATGAGGGCTCGTTGCTGTGGTTCTGCAGCCGCCTGATCGCGGAGTTGAAGCGTGTTCAGGAGTTTGTCCTTCACCTCGGTGAAGTGGGTTCCAATGATCCCGGCGGCTTCCTGGTGGGAGATCACCTGCCCGAGCCGGAAGAGTTTCAGGAGGGGGATAGCGATGAACCGCGCCACTACAAAGCCCGCCGCAGCCAAGGTGCTCCAGAAGAGGACCGTGCGTGCCGCCGTGCCGAAATGGCCGAAATACTCCAGTAGTGCGGCTGCCAGAAAGAAGAGAACGAGCAGACCGATGCTGTACAGCAGGCCGCGTATCGCGCGGTCCTTGTAGTACTTCCGGATGAAGCCGTCGAGCTTGGCGATCAAGTCGCGTTGGTCCTGCATGATGTTCCCTCTCCACAACGGCCATGCCGAAGCGGATGTTGCAGAACAAAGCTACGGTAAGACCGAGGGCCCCCGGGAAGCACGTGCCGAACCCCTCCGGTTCATTCGACCACCATTCGGCCGACAGCGCGCGATCCTGAACGCTGCACCAGGACCGAGTAAGCGCCTGCGGGCAACCGCCCCACCAAGTCCAAACTGATGGAAGGACCGGCCCCGAGGCTCACCTCCTGGAACACGGAACGTCCCAAGGCATCCAACAACTGGACCCGCATTGGCCCGGCAAGTGTTTCGGACAATGTGATCGTGAATCGCCCGCTGTTCACGGTGGGCTGGATCAGTATCGGTGCGTTGCTGGTCGAGTTAGCGAGGATTCCGGTATTGAGAAGGGTCGTGGATCCTGAGCACCCTTGCGGGGTAGTTACCTCTACGGATACCGCGGCGCTACCGGGTGGGGTGAAGCACACGCCTTCGGCACCTACGACCGGTTGCCCGGCATAGCTCCACTGGTAAGTGTATCCCGCTCCAGTAGGCTGTGCGCAGAGCAATCCGAGTTCGGTGTTGTTGATGATGGCCGGCTCGGGAACATCGCCCACGGAGAAGGGGAACGAGACGAGGTGTTCGCAACCGTAATCATCCAAGACGGTGTAGTCGATGGTGTGCTCGCCGGGGATGGCCAGAAGGGCCCCTTGCCCCGGGGATCCAGAAGTGTTCGACACACCCGTGCCAGACCAGAAGCTCGAATCTGCCGAGGTGCCGAGCGTTGGGCCTTGGTCGATGAAAGAACTATCCGGGGTCTCGCCGAAGGAGATACACCAGCCACAGAGGTAGCCATCGTCCGCGCCGAAGTTGTCCGTTGAGGAGAACGTCCAAGTGCCGTTCATAGGACAACCCAAGAGTTGCTCAAGGGGTTGAACACTCGTATAACGCCCGGGGGCCAGTGCGAAACGATCACCAACGGGGATGAAATTATCGAAAGCCGAAGCCTCCATCGTACCGAACTCGGGAGCCAGCCCAAAGCAATAACGGAAGCATTCGCCGGGTATGCCGGATTTATCATCGTTCGCATCTCCTAGGAATATGCTTCCGCCGCCCTGGTCGTGCAACACCACCGATTGGCCGTTGGGGCATGTCACCATCAGCATGAGGTCGCCCATGTAGGAGTGCTCGATGTCGAGGCAGATATCGCCCAGTTCGGCCAACGAGGCCAGCGGAGCCGTGCTTTGGCCGGCGACCAGCAGGCTGGAGGTGGATGGCGGAGTAGGTGTATCGATAAGCGGGACGGGATTATCCGGTGCGGTGCATGCTATGGGATACCCGATCATGGGAGGTTGTTCGGCGAATGCTTGGAGGATGAACTCGTCGCCTTCGCAAGCTTGCGAAGGCACGGTAGTGCCCTCGAAGTCCGGTGAGCCACTCACAAGGATGTGGATGGGCGCGGTCTCGCCGCTGCTGCAGCCGATGTCGTCGACCACCTCCAGGGTGACTTCAAAGACGCCTGGCTCACTGAACAAGTGGTTGGCCGTATTGAAGGCGGTCGTATCGCGGGATCCATGAATGCTCCAGATCCATTGCACGATAACTTGACCTTCGGCAGCTTCGCTTTCGCTAGCGTCGAAAACAAGTTCGTCTCCTTGGCATATCCGGATCGGCGTAGCCGAGGGGCCGGAGAATGAGGCGATCGGTGGGGCGCATCCGCCTTGCGCCTGCGCCGGGAGGACCGCAATAAGTGTTAGAAGGGCAAGGAGTATGGAACGGTCCATGGTGGAGGGGTTGGCGGTAGAAATGTAGCTATTCGGAGACGCAAAGGAGGCATGTGTTGTTGCTCTGTACCAGATAGCAGGCGCCAGAGCCAAGGAAACCTGCGTAGTTCCGATCGTCGTACCATTGAGGAAGCAATGGCGAAGAGGCATCTTGATGGCGTTCATTCCGTCTACAAGCATATGTGGGGCGGTTCGTGTATTCGCGTGGGTTCCATGTTGCCCATCTTGCTGGCTGGTGTCATGCTGCTAGTTGCCGAGAAGGCCCACGCTTACGGTGGGCTCGGCGAAGGAACTTCGACGTGGAGCACAGCCAAGGGACGTCGACTTTCGGCACGAGTGAAGCGTTCCAACAACACCTACGGCTCGCATTATTTCGCCTCGTACTCGGCCATTCCACTTAGGAAACAGACGGGGTTCTACAAGAACACCATGGTCTCGTTGAATGCCATTTCCTACGGACTCACCGAGCATCTTTCAGTAGGCGGTTCACTTGATCTGGTCTCGTTGATCAGAGCGCGTGATGGAGGCCCTGTCTATACTGGCCGGATCCAAGTGTCAGGGTCTGCATCGGAGGTGTTCCACCTAGGGGCTTCGGTCACCTATTTGAACGCACGCGTCCCGGTAGGTGCTTCAGTGCCCGAGGGCACTACGATACCGCCGGGTATTTTCACCGGATTGGCCATGTTCACGATCGGGAACAAGGACTACCAGCTCACCGTGGCCGGGGGCCTCACCCATGATGGCCAGCGCTCAGGCGAAGGTCCGGTGTTCAATTTCGGTGGTGCGGCCCGGGCATTCGCGAACATCATGTTCGTAACGGAGCATTGGGTATTCACCGACCCGGACCGCGATTTCTTGGCGCACAGCTTCGGAATCCGCATTCTCGGCGATGAGCTAGCGATAGACCTCGGATTGGCTTACGACCGTGAGTTCACCACCAAGGTGACGCCCGTTGGGATGCCCTTTCTAAGCGCCACATTGAATTTCTAGGTGGGGCTGTGTTGCTCGGGGCAAATGCGGTCGGATGTAAATTCGCGGCCTCATCATGCCGACGAAGACCTTAGCCCCAACGCTCGACCCGGGAACACTCGTGTTGATCGACGAAGAAGAATCGCGCCAGTTCGTGATGGTGGTCTCGGGCCACCGGGCCCGTATGGAGTATGACCGAACGCCCGACCGGATCTTCCTCACACAGCTTACGATACCGACAGCATTGGACGGGATGGATATCGCGGCTGTGCTTACCGAAAAGGTGTTGGCCTGGGTGGAGTCCAAGGGGATGAAGCTCGTGCCATACAGCCCCTATGTGAAGGCCTACTTGCGCAAGCACACGGCTTGGCAGCGCTTGTTGGTGAAGGGAGTCCAGATCTGAGCGCCGCCCACAGCGCGCGCGCCTGTTACCTTCGCGCCTCACACCGGGGTCTATGACGGTGCGCACGTTGCGCCAGGCGACCCGGGACCATACGATAAGCATGTCCGTTCGCGTTCGATTCGCCCCCAGCCCTACCGGTCCGTTGCACATGGGGGGTGTGCGCACCGCTCTTTACAATTATCTGTTCGCCCGCAAGCATGGGGGCGAGTTCCTGCTGCGGATCGAGGATACCGATCAAACGCGGTACGTTCCGGGTGCCGAGGAGTACATCAAACAAAGCCTCGAGTGGTGCGGGCTCGTGCCGGACGAAAGCCCGTGGTTGGGTGGACCGGACGGACCTTATCGGCAGAGCGACCGCAAGCACTTGTACAAGGAATACGCGGAGGAGTTGATCGCCAAGGACAAGGCCTACTACGCGTTCGACACACCTGAAGAATTGGATGCCATGCGCGCCCGCTTACAAGCGGCAGGCGTGGCCGCACCCGCGTACAACGCAGTGACCCGGGAGCACATGAAGAACTCGCTCACCCTGAGCGCCGATGAGGTTCGGGAGCGGTTGGCTCGAGGCGACCAGTACGTTGTTCGGTTGAAGGTGCCGCGCCATGCCGAGGTGCGTTTCGAGGATATCATCCGAGGCTGGGTGGTGGTGCATAGTGCCAATATCGACGACAAGGTGCTCTTCAAGAGCGATGGCATGCCCACCTACCATTTGGCGAACATCGTCGATGACCACTTGATGCGGATCACCCACGTCATCCGCGGCGAGGAGTGGTTGCCCAGTGCACCACTGCACGTGCTCATCTATGAGGCCTTCGGTTGGGAGCGTCCCGAGTTCGCCCACCTGCCGCTCATCCTGAAGCCCGACGGAAACGGCAAACTCAGCAAGCGCGATGGTGACCGGCTCGGCTTCCCGGTCTTTTCCTTGGACTGGGTGGATCCTTCCAGCGGGGAGAAAAGCAGCGGCTATCGGGAGAAGGGCTACTACCCCGAGGCCTTCATCAACATGTTGGCTTTATTGGGTTGGAATCCCGGAACGGATCAAGAGATCATGAGCCTCAATGAGCTGATCAGTCTGTTCGACCTATCTCGGGTGCACAAGGGAGGCGCCAAGTTCGATCCGGAGAAGACGAAGTGGTTCAACCAACAGTATCTGCGCGAACGACCGGATACTGAGCTGGGCGCACAACTCCAAGAGCGCCTGCGTACCAAGGGAGTCGAAGCCACATTAGAGCGAGCCACTCAAGCGGCGAAGCTTCTGAAGGAGCGAGCCACCTTCGTGGATGACATGCTGGAAGGGACGTACCTGTTCACTTCCGGCCTCCCACTACAAGCGGGTTCGGCTGCGGAGGAGGAGTTGAAGAAGCGCTGGAAGCCGGAACTCGCCCCTGCGCTAGAAGCCTACATCTGCGCCTTGGAAGCCTTGGAGTCTTTCGGTCCGAAGGAGCTGGAGCCTGCGTTCAACGGAGTGCTTCAGGAGAAGGGTTTGAAAGTGGGTCAGTTGATGCCGATCTATCGGTTGTTCGTAGCAGGGCGAATGCAAGGTCCGGGCATGTTCGAGGTAAGTGCTTTGTTAGGTAGAGCGGAAGTGATCCTTCGCCTTCGGTCAGGCCTCGAACACTGCCGCACATGGGCTTGATGGAGGTGAACGGCATTCGCGTATATGCCTACCATGGATGCCTGACCGAAGAAACCCGGATCGGCGGCAGCTTCCGGGTTGATGTTTCGGTGGAAGGAGATCTGGTGTTGGCCGAGACCAGCGACCGCTTGGAGCATGCAGTGGACTATAGCCGGGTAACGGCCATTGTAATGGAACAAATGGCCTTGCGCGCTGACTTGATCGAACACGTTGCACATCGCATACTCAAAGCCTTGAAGTCCGAATGGGACCCCGCGTTACGTTGGCGCGTACGCCTGGTAAAAGAGCGGCCTCCGATCAATGGCGATGTGGCTGAAGCGGTGTACACGGTGGGTGGCTGATAGGACTATGTTGGAGGTGCGGTCCTGATTATCTTTGAGGGAGAAGATCCCGCTAGATCCGATCAAACTCAGGTAGTATGAGCATCGGGCATCGACCTATTTCGTTCGGTCTCGGAAAGCTCCAAAGGGAGAGGTGGGTCACTGGGTTGTTTTGGGCGCTGTGTTCTACGGCAACATGTGCCCAATGCGCAGACCCTTGTGGACCCAACTTGATCAATAACCCAAGCTTCGAAGAGACCACCTCGTTCTGTTCCGTGGCCGATGCCCAACTGTATCTGGATCAGTCGCCGGTACAAGGTTGGGTCGGAACAGAAGACGTTATCGGTGGTGCTTACGGCTCGCCGGACTATTTTAACAGTAGCTGTTCCGCTATGAGCACCACCAATTGCGGCTCTGGGGTGGCTTCTGTGGGGTTCTATACCATAGCTGTCGGCTCAGGCATCAATGCGCGCGAGTACATTCAAAGCCAACTGCTAGCTCCCTTGGAGGCTGGAGTTGCGTACTGCTTTAGTGCAGAGGTCCGTGGTGGTTCCGGCTTTAGTCCCAACGATGGCCTGGGTATTTGGTTCACGGACCAACCGGTGAACACGGATCTACAGAACGGCGGGGCGATGTTTTTTGGCCCCAGCTCCCCGATCAATGCACAACCCTATTGGCAGCTCGCCTCGGGCGACGTGATCTCTAGCTGCACAACGCGAAGTGGCACGTTCTGCGCCACCGGCAATGAGACCTGGATCGTCCTTGGCAACTTTCGGAATGATGCGATGACCTCGGTCTCCGGTTCGCCCGTCGGTTATTTGATCGTGGACAACTTGGTGCTCACAAAGACCTGCCCTGTAACGGCACCGCTTGAGATCACAGCCAGTAGCACCCAGCTTTCCTGCGGTGCCACTGCAACGTTGTCGGCCGCGGGAGGAGGAGGGGCCTACACCTGGACCCCTAACATCGGTAGCGGTCCTGGTCCGTTCACGGTTTCCCCGGCGTCGCCCATGACCTATACGGTAAGTTCGACCGTTGCAGGGAGTTGCGGGTCACAAATTGAAACAGCCGAGATCACTATCGACGTGGAAACCTGTGCGCATACCATCTCGGTCACTGCAGGCGAAACCTGTGCCGGTGGCTGCATCGATCTGGTTGCCACGCTGGAAAATGCGGATCACCCGCCCTATACCGTCACATGGTCCAATGGTGTGGCAGATGGCCTTGGTCCGCATAATGTTTGCCCATCAACAACGACAACCTACACGGTCACTGCAACAGACGTGAATGGCTCTGTTGCGATGGCTCAAGTCACCGCGGTAGTGTATCCCAGTCCCGTGCTCTCGACGAGCTCAGTGAATGCCAGTTGTTTCGGCTTGTCCGATGGCGCTGCGTCCGTGGTCGCAAGCGGTGGTAGCCCACCTTACTCCCACAGTTGGAGCACGTTGCCAGTTCAGGTGGGAGCAACATCAACAGGAATTCCGGCGGGGAGCTATACGGTCACCACAACAGATGCTAACGGCTGTATGGGCGTTGCGACAGTAGATATTGACCAACCAGAGCCCTTGACAGTAGCACTTTCTGTTACCCCGGCCATCTGTGGCTTGCAGAATGGAAGCGTTACTGCGATACCAAGCGGCGGAGTCGGTCCCTATTGGTATTCTTGGTCCACAACACCGGCACAGAATACGGCTACGATCACGGGTTTGGGTAGTGGGGACTACACGGTCGTGGTTACCGATGCCGGTGGTTGCAGCGCCTTGGTCACCGGGCAGGTCATCTCTTCTGGTGCGGTACAGCTCGCCGTTGACCACATCGATGTTTCGTGCAATGGTGCATCCGATGGAACGGCCACCGTTTCGGTGACCAATGGCACCGCCCCGTTCACCTACTTATGGAATACGTTACCTGAGCAAGCCACGGCAACAGCTTCGGGATTGGTTGCTGGTACTTGGGCGGCCACGGTGACTGATTCGAACGGTTGTGTGGGAGTGGTCTCAGTGACCGTAGCACAGCCAGCTGCCATTGTGGTCGAGGTGTCCACAGCACCGGCATACTGCGGGCTTCCCAATGGTTCGGCCACCGTTGATGTCAATGGTGGAATGGGTCCATATGTCATCTTATGGAATACCACGCCACCTCAAGCCACGCCCACGGCTTCCGGACTTTCTCCTGGGAACCATATGGTAGAGGTGACCGACCTTGCGGGGTGTGCGGCATCTGTTACAGCAATGGTCGAGGGCTTGGCGGGACCCACGGCTGGGTTCTCAGTGTCCGACGGATGCTCGGGTAGTCCTGTGAGCTTCACCAATACTTCTGAAGGGGCTATCCAATGGCTGTGGGATATGGGGGATGGTGCCTTCTATTCTCTGGCAGAGGTGCAGCACACCTATACCAACAGCGGCACCTTCGCAGTGACCTTGACCGCCATTGATGTTCTTGGCTGCGAGGATTCCTTCTCCTCCACGGTGACCATTGCTCCTGTCCCGGCTGTGGAATTCACGTCTTCTACACTCGTCGGGTGCATGCCCTTAGAGAGCATTTTCGTGAACACTACGCCGCTACCTGGTGCCTCTTGCTTGTGGCAGTTCAGTGATGGAGGAACTTCAACCGATTGTGCGGCTGTCAACCACACATTTGTTGGAGCAGGTTGTTTCGATGTGACGCTTACTATTTCAGCGAGCGGGTGCACCGGTCAGCACACAGAATCGCAAATGGTTTGTGTTTCCCCTCTGCCACACGCAGATTTTTTGGTGTTACCCGACCCCATTTCGGTCACTGACCCAGTGGCGATCTTCCAAGACCTGTCTTTGGGCGCTAGCGACATCTTTTGGAGTTTTGAGGGAGGGGTCCCCAATAGCTTCACGATTGAACACCCCACAGTGGACTACACTGGGCAGGAGCCGGGCAACTATCAAGCCTGCCTTGAAGTCGTAAATGCCTCGGGTTGTGTGGATTCGGTATGCCGAATACTCACCATCGTGGACGAGTTGCGCGTATATGTGCCCAATGGCTTCACTCCGAATGGGGATGGTATCAACGATGTGTTCATCCCAGTGTTGCTTGGGTTTGGCAAGGATCGATACGAGTTACTGGTATTCAACAGGTGGGGTGAAGTGATATTCGAGACCAATGAACCCACGAAGGGCTGGGATGGCATCCTTTCTGGCAGGCTGGTCCAGGAAGGTGCCTATGTATGGAAGCTCAAAGTGTCGGCAGACGTTGGAGGACGGTTTCGTGAATTCGTCGGGCATGTCACACTCCTGCGGTAGCAAGGCAAGAGATCTGTGTAATCATCCTATCTTCGCGGTCCCTTAACGGTCGCGTGGCCGAGTGGCTAGGCACAGCTCTGCAAAAGCTGCTACTGCGGTTCGAATCCGCACGCGACCTCTCCAATGAACGCCCCCCTTGGGGCGTTCATCATTTCTGGCATTCGTTCCGATCCAAAGGGCGCGGGAATTAACTTGGCCCATACCGATCGCACCTGAACCGCGTTCTGAGCATGTTCGAAATACCCATGAGGACCTTACTACTCCCTCTATTACTGGTGCGTGTGGCCTATGCCCAGGAGCAAAGCGCGATCGGCGAATGGCGTGACCACTTTCCCTACTCGAACGTGACCACCGTGGCGGAGGGTGGTGGCCATATCTACTCAGCTTCGGCGAATGGTGCGTTCCGCTACGAGCTGTCCACTGGGGAGATCGAGCGGATCAACAAGACCAACCTGCTGAACGACGTGGGCATTCAGGGTCTCTCTTGGAATACCGACCAACAAGCCATGCTGGTCTATTACAGCAATGGGAATCTGGACCTTATCCAGGGTACCAGCTCGTTCAATATCGGGGACATCAAGCGGAGTTCGATCATCGGCAATAAAGGGGTCTACTGCGCCTATATGCAGGGCTCGCTGGCGTATCTGGGCTGTGGATTCGGTATCGTGGTGGCCGATCTGGCTTCGCGTGAGATCCGGGACACCTGGTTCATCGGCCCTTCGGGTGCGCAAGTGCTGGTTAACGGTATCGCCATGACGCAGGATTCCATCTACGCCGCCACCGCATCTGGGTTGTACACAGCATCGCGCACGGCCGCGAACTTGGCGTTCTACGAAAGCTGGCGCCGCCGCACGGACATGGGGAGTGGCCTTTCCGCTGGGCCGTTCAATTCGGTGGCCGTGATCGGAGGCAAGGTTCTGGTCAATGCGCCGCGCTCTGCTGGTGGGGACAGTCTGCTCGTGTTGGAGCCGGACGGTACATGGAGTCGTTTCGCTCCATTATTCGGGAAGGTGAACCGCAGCATGTCCGTGAGTGCTGACGGGCAATCGCTCACGATCGCACAAACCGATGAGGTGCATGTGTACAATGGCGCGTTGGAACAAACCGGATACCTGTTCGATTTCGAGGGCCTGCGACTGGCCCCGAATCAGGCGGTAACAGCTATTGGAGGTGCTGTATGGATAGCCGACAGAACACAGGGCCTGCTCCGGATCGGAGGTGGGTTCACTCGTGTTGCACCGAACGGACCACGTACGGCGTCCACTTGGCGTATGGCGAGTGCCGAGGGCGACCTCTATGTACCAACTGGCGCAGTGACCGGCACCTGGGCTAATGGGTACAGGCAGGAGGGCATCCACCTGTTCATGGATGGTCGATGGACCACGGTTGATCGCTCAAACACCCCCTTCATGGCTGGTGCGAACGAATTCACAGGAGGGATCGCCGACATGCTTGCCATCGCGATCGATCCGGATGACTCGCGCCACGCGTTCGTGGGTAGTTGGGATGAGGGGATCGTGGAATTCAGGGATGGTGCTCCCGTGGCGATCTTCAATCCAACGAATAGCGCGTTGGGTTATGATATCAATCCCTTCCAGAACAGACTTTATGTGGGCGGCTTGGATTTCGATGATGAGGGGAATCTATGGGCATCGAACTCTTGGTCCACACGCCCGATCGTGATGCGGAAGAAGGATGGTACTTGGCATTCCTTCACCCCGGGAACCTTGCTTGGAGGCAACCTGCTTCTAGGTGATGTGTTGGCGACCAGCGCCGGAACGAAATGGATCCTGCGGCCACGTGGCAATGGTATTCTGGTCTATGATAGTGGCACCTCTTTAGAAAGTGCAGATGACGATCAGTACAAGATCCTCAACAACGTGGCAGGGAACGGAGGCCTTCCCGCTCCGGACGTTTATGCTCTTGTAGAGGATCATGATGGCCAGATCTGGGCGGGCACGAGTCGGGGTCTTGGGGTCTTCTACAACTCATCAGCTATATTCTCCGGCGAGGATTTCGATGCACAGCAGATCCTGATCGAGCAGGATGGGAATGTGCAGATCCTGTTGGAGACGGAAGCGATCAATTCCATCGCTGTTGACGGAGCGAACCGGAAGTGGATCGGGACCCAGGGTAGTGGCGCGTTCCTCGTGTCTCCTGATGGGCGCGAAGAGTTAAGGCATTTCACGGCAGAGAACAGTCCACTACCCAGCAACACCATCGTGAACATCGCGGTGGATGGTTCTACCGGCGAGGTATTCATTGCTACCGATCGCGGCATCATGAGCTATCGCGGTGATGCCATCGAAGGCGCGGCGGATAGCGAGTGCACGAAGGTTTTCCCGAATCCCGTTCGCGAGACCTATACGGGTCCGATCGCGATAACCGGTCTGGTGGAGGATAGTGAGGTGAAGATCACTGATGTGAGCGGGAACCTTGTCTATCGCACGACCTCTTTGGGCGGACAGGCCATTTGGGATGGGAACGACATGGGTGGGCGCCGAGCTGCGACGGGGGTCTACCTGGTATTCGCCAGTGACGCTAGTGGCTCGTTCAAGTGCAACACCAAGCTGTTGCTCGTCAAGTAGGATCGGCCGTCGCCACTCCTGCTTAGTACACGGCCATGCTACATACCACGCGGGCGTTCGTCCTCAAGACCATCCGGCATGGTGACAGCACCGTAGTGCTCAAAGCGTATACGGAGACCTTGGGCCTGCGCTCATTTTTGGTGCGCGTTGGGAAGAAAGGTGGGGTGTCGCAAGCGGCCTTGCAACCATTGAACAGGATCGAGATCGTCGCACAAGAAACGCCAGAGCGCGACCTCTTGACCGTCCGAGAACTTCGGGTGGAACGCCCCTACACGAGGGTGCCATTCGACGCGGTCCGAGGCACGCTCGCCTTGTTCGTTCAGGAGGTTCTGTACCGCACCGTGCGCGGCGAAGCGCCTGATAGCGACCTGTTCGCCTTTCTCGACGAGGTCACCACCGTGATGGATACGGCATCAGAGGTGAGGAACTTCCCCTTGGTCTTTCTCATCCGTTTCAGTGAACAAATGGGCCTTCTTCCATCGCCACCAGCGCCGGGAGAGGATCACTTCGATCCCGTTGAGGGGGAGTTCGTCGCGAGCAACGAACGCCATGGCCGAACATTAGGACCTCCGCTCAGTGGTATCTATGCCTCATTGCTCGCACTGCCACTTTCCGAATTGGACAGTGTTCACATACCGGCGAGCCAGCGTCGGGAACTTCTGGATCAGCAACTGCTTTACTTCCGGCTTCATTTGGAGGGTATGGGTGAATTGCGCTCTCCGCGCGTGTTGCACCAAGTGCTCGGCTAGTAGGTGCCGGTGCTACCTTGCACGCCTGTACCATGCGCTGCATCACACTCCTCTCCTTGGTCGTGTGCCTGCTTGCGTTGGGCTGCCAGAACGCACCCGTACCCATGAACACTTCCGCGCCTACACCGCCCCAAGCGGTGAAGAAGCCTTTCGAGATCACCACACATGGTCACACCCGAACGGACGAGTACCATTGGATGCGCTTGAGCGAGGAGCAGCGGAACGCGGCCGAACCGGACGCGCATACCCGGGAAGTGGTCGCGCATCTGGAGGCGGAGAACGTCTATTGTGAAGGTGTTCTGGCACCGGTGAAGGCTTTGCGCGAAGAGTTGTTCAAGGAGCTGCGCGCGCGGATCAAGGAGACCGACCTGAGCGTGCCCTATCGCGAGAACGGATACTGGTACCACACCCGGTTCGAAGAAGGTAAAGAGTACGGCATTCAAGTGCGACGCAAGGATGTTCCCGGCGCTCCTGAACAGGATATCCTGGACGAGAACAAGCTCGCCGAAGGGGCCTCTTACTATGATCTGGGCGATTTCGAGATCAGCCCTGGCAATGACCTGGTCTGCTACAGCGAGGACCGTGTGGGTCGCAGGCAATATGAACTGCGCTTCCGTGATCTGGAGACCGGGAAGGACCTGCCTGATGTGATCACCAATACGGGCGGTGGATGTGCCTGGGCTGATGGCCGCACGGTATTCTATCCGCGGAAGGATGAAACGCTTCGGAGCTATCGCATCTACCGGCACATCCTGGGCACCAACGAGGCTGAAGATGTGGTGGTGTACGAAGAAAAGGATCCTGCCTTCAGCTGTGATGTGTATCGCAGTCGAAGTGACCGGTTCGTGATGATCACCACTGAGAGCACCACGAGCAGCGAACATCTCATGCTTCCGGTCGATCAGCCCTTGGGCGGCTTCAAGGAATTCCTCCCGCGTGAGGAGGAACATGAACATTCGGTGATCCATGTTCCGGGCTCGCCTGGGAAGTGGTACGTGGTGACGAACTGGAAGGCGCTGAACTTCCGGCTGATGGAATGTGCGGAAGGGGAGACGGCCGATAAGCGCAAATGGAAGGAGGTGGTACCACATCGCGAAGAGGTCCTTTTGGAGGATGTCGACGCATTCCGTGATCACCTGGTGCTTTCCGAGCGCCGCGAAGGATTGACGCACCTGGTCGTACGCAGGCTGAGCGATGGCCGCCAGCACGAGATCGCCTTCCATGACCCCGCCTATGTGTGCTACAGCGGCACCAATCCGGAGTGGGACACGGATAAGTTACGCTATGGCTATACGTCGCTGACGACGCCCAGCAGCGTGTACGAGCACGACCTTAATGCTGCCACGGATACCTTGCTCAAACAGCAAGAGGTGGTGGGTGCGTTCGCCGCCAAGGACTACGTAAGCGAGCGCCTTTGGGTGCCTGTGCGTGATGGTGAGAAGGTCCCCGTGTCCATCGTGTATCGCAAGGGCACGCGGATCGATGGCACTTCTCCCTTGCTCCTTTATGGCTACGGCAGTTACGGTGTCACCGTTGATCCGATGTTCAGCAGTGCGCGGCTCTCGTTGCTCGACCGCGGGTTCGTCTTCGCGATCGCGCACATCCGCGGTGGGGAGGACCTTGGACGTGAGTGGTATGAGACCGGCAAGATGGAACACAAGATGAACACCTTCACGGACTTCATCGATTGTGCGGATCACCTGGTGGGGAAAGGCTACGCGGATCCGAAGCGACTGTTCGCATGGGGTGGAAGTGCTGGCGGGTTGTTGATGGGTGCTGTCGTGAACATGCGTCCCGACCTGTGGAGCGGAGTGATCGCCGATGTGCCGTTCGTGGATGTGGTGACCACCATGTTGGATGAGAGTATCCCGCTCACCACCGGTGAGTTCGAAGAATGGGGAGACCCCAAGGAGAAGGAGGCCTACGAACGGATGTTGAGCTATTCCCCGTACGACAATGTCCGTGATCAAGCCTATCCGGCCATGTTGGTCGGCACGGGGTTCCACGACAGTCAGGTGCAATATTGGGAACCGGCGAAGTGGGTTCAACGGTTGCGTGAACACCAGCGCGGGGGCGCGCCCATCCTGATGCACGTGAACATGGAGGCGGGTCACGGTGGGGCGAGTGGCCGTTTTGAAATGTTGAAGGATGTGGCCCGCAACTATGCCTTCCTGCTTTGGCGGGCTGGCTTGGTGAAGCCTCCTTCGCCCTGATGGGGTTGGCCGTTCACTGGCTTGTTGCAGCCGCTGGTCGGTCCCTGCTGGCGCATGGTCGCTGCTGATAGCACCTTGCGCTTGCATGTATACGTTCATCGACCAGGCCTACTTCTCGGGTCCGCGGCAAGTGAACACCGGTTGTGTGTTGAATCGATCGGAGCTCACACGGGTGGACAGCCCTCTTCCGGTTCGAGGTGTCGGCGTGAAGTACGTGATCCGAGGTCTGGAGCGATACCGTATGAACGGCAAGCATTATGTGGTGGAGTCGGGGAATTATCTACTCGTGAACGCCGCGAGCAGTGGAGGTGTTGCCATCGATAGTGGGGAGCCTGTCATCGGCCTGTGCGCGCAGTTGCCTTTCGAGCTGATGACACAGGCGGTTTCGAGTTATGCGAAGCCCGAGGACTTGGACGGTGCGGAGGCGGAGCACTACTTCACCACGGACCGCTTGGTGACGAGCCTGGTGAACGGACGAACAACGCATACGGGCGCTTGGATGGGTGCGTTGGCCAAGCAGCCCTTGTTCAGCCAGCGCGTTGGACATGGAATGGATCATGAGGTGTTCCTGACCCTGGCCGATGCGCTTGTCCGTGATCACTTGAGCGTGCTTGAGCAACTGCGCGGCATCAAGGTGGTGCGTAGTTCAACGCGGAGGGAGATGCACCGTCGGGTGGAGTTGGCCGTAGCCTTCATCCACGCATCCTATGCATGCGCGATAACTGTGCGTGATATGGCGCGTGCGGCCTCGATGAGCGAGTTCCATTTCCACCGCGTCTTCCGCGCGATCAAGGGCGTTCCTCCGCACCGGTACCTGAACGAGGTGCGCATGTGCCGCGCGGAGGAACTCGTCCGTGCGGGTCGCGAGCCGATCATGGATGTCGCCCTCCAATGTGGCTTCGCCGACCTTGCGACGTTCAGCAAGGCGTTCAAGCGGAGTTTCGGTCAGGCGCCTTCAACGGTGCGTGGATCGCGCAGCTTTTGACAAGTACATGTCGTCCTGACCGTGCTTCATTTGGGGAGAAACCGACCCTGAATGAGAACACTTGGACACCTCCTGTTCCTGATCGCCGCGATACCCTTCCGGTCTTCGGGGCAGCAACCGGTGGATGCTGCATTCGCTGCCGCTCTGCAAGCCAAGATCGATAGCTGTGTGAACGTGTACGACCTTCCCGGGATCTCCGTGGGTCTGCTCCTCCCCGGCGACCGCTATTGGCGAGGTGCGTCCGGTGTGGCACATCGCTACACGTTGCAGCCCATGGATACGAGCTTCATATTCCAGCAGGCCAGTGTGACGAAGCTGTTCACAGCCGCACTCGTCATGCAGTTGGTCGATGAAGGCCTTGTGCAGCTTGACGATACCATCGGTGACTACCTGCCGGAGATCGATCATGTGCCGTCGGGTGTTCGTATCCGTGATCTGCTTCGGCATCGCAGCGGCATCGCTGACCATTTGGGGAACCCGGGGGTCGCGAACGCTTGGTTGCTTTCGCCCAATGTCATTTGGGAGCCGGGCGAGGCGATCGCCGTATTCGGCGAAGAGCCGTCCGGTTTGCCGGGGGTGAGCTTCGCCTACTCGAATCCGAATTTCATCCTGCTTGGGATGATCATCGAGGAGGTCACGGGAATGGATCTGGCCGGTGCGTTGCGCACGCGCATCAGCGATCCACTGGGCCTTGAGGCCACATTCCTGCGCCCTGCGGACATGGTCGAAGGCACGATGGTGCCCGGCTGGAGTTCCTTGAGCGTCCCGAACGCGTACACCGATGATATGACCGGCCTGCTGAGCCCAGCGTTCTCCAGTATGGTCGCTGGCGCAGGTGCCCTGGTATCCACTCCGTGGGATGTGGTGCGCTTCACCCAAGCGCTCTTCACTGGTTCTGTGGTGCCCATGGCCTTGGTGGATACCATGTGCATCACCACGAGTTTGGGCCTTGGTGCGAATACGACGGGTTATGGCTATGGCACCATGCGCTACGCGTTCGCCGGCGTCACTTATCACGGACATTCAGGGGACATCAATGGCTTCACCCAGCTGACCATCCACCAACGGACCACCGGTGTCACACTCGCGATCTCGATCAACCGGAACAATGCACCACGTGGGCCCATCGCGGCGGCACTATTGCAAGTGATCACCGAACAGCTGGCCGTCGGGCTATCGCCCATACCCGATGAGGCCGGGCCTGTAACGGTGTTCCCCAATCCGGTGGACGCGGAATTGTATGTGATGGCTGCGAGTCCGCTGCACTACCGGCTGTTCGATGCCTCGGGACGGGAAGTACGATCAGGTGCGGTTGCCGATCCGCGAGGTGTTGGTATCGATGTCTCTGTCCTGGAGCCTGGCCACTATTTCTGTGTCCTGGAGCGTTCCAGCGGCGAGATCTCATTCCACCCCATCATCGTAGAATGATATGAACACGCAAGTGGATGAGGGGTCGAACACCGCTTGGCCGAAGTGGGTGTGGCCCATCGTCATGGTGGGCATGGCCATCCTGTTCTGGAGGAGGGGCTATGCGTTCGGTCAGTGGTTGTTCGATCGGATCCACTGAAGTGGCGCGCACCTTTAGCTCGCCAGACTTTCCACGTTGATGATCTCCTCGGGCCGCATGTCAATGATGTTGACCGGTCCTGAGGGCATCTGTTGAAGTCGCTCGTAGTCCCGCACGCTGGCGAAGAACAGGCGGTCTTCTGGTGTTCCGGCCGAGGTGCTGTCGTGGGTCTGCACCTCCCAAATGACACCGTACACCTCTTTGCCATTGCGGAGCTTGAATCGGCAATGCTTGTGTGCGAAGGGTCGGATGCGTGCGAGTTCCATGGCGCTGATCGACGGTGAGTTCGTCACTATCGACAACGCAAATTAGAGGATGAATGACATGGATGCGGTGTTGAAATATCAACACTGATCGACAAGAGCGTTGAACAAGCGTGCGGGCGTGCTCCTGTCCTGCTGTTCCTCAGCAGGATGTGTTCGATCACCTCGCGTGTGGAAAAAAGAACGTCCTCGCGATCCGCTGGCGGGAGTTCCTCAACCTTCTTGAACTGCGACCTTGATCTTGCGGCCAGGGTGCAATCCCTCTTTCTCCAACTCGGCGTTCAATCGGCGCAAGTCGTCCACGGTTGTTCCGGGATAGCGCTCCGCGATGTTGTACAAGGTATCGCCGGGTTGAACCTCGTAGTAGATGTACTGGGCGGTACCGTCGGCTGGTTTCGGACCGGCTTGTGCGGTCACTGTTTTCGTCGTGCGTCCGACCTTCAGCTTCTGACCCGCATGGATGGTGGTCCCGCGGAGGCCGTTCATCTTCTTGAGTTCCGTTACTGTAGTGCGGTACTTGCTCGCGATCACGCCGAGGGACTCTCCGCGGCGAACGGTGTGGTACTTCGGCACGGTGACGGTCTGTGCGGTAGCCTGGCCTTCAGAAGCGGTGGTGGACTCCGTCGGCTTCGCCGTGGGTGGCGCGTGGAAGAACGCGTACTTCAAACTGTCCTCGTTGCTCACGAACACGTTCGCGGCTTTCTTGGGCAGATATACGGTAACGGGCTGGTCGATGTCGGGGACCACGCCAAGCTTGAAGGTCGGGTTGAGGTCGATGACCTCTTGTGCGCTCGCGCCTGTGAGCTTGGCCACCGAGGAAAGGTCCAGTGGGTAGCACACCTGCACGGTGTCCACTTGGTGCGCACAATAGGTGGGAGCGACCGGGTAGAGGTTGTGGTCGGCCGCGTGAGCGAAGACATAGTTCACGGCGATGAAAGCTGGGACGTAGCCACGTGTCTCTCGCGGCAGGTGATCATAGATCTTCCAGTAATCCTTGGCTCCCCCGCTGCGGCGGATCGCCTTGTTGACGTTGCCGGGCCCGCAGTTGTATGCTGCGAGGGCCATCTCCCAGTTGTCGTACATGGCGTACAGGTACTTCAAGTACTTGCAGGCCGCCTCGGTGCTTTGGTACACGTCGTGGCGTTCGTCCACGTAGCTGGTCGCTTTCAGGCCGAACATTTTGCCGGTGGGAAGCATGAACTGCCAGAGGCCGACAGCTCCAGCTCGTGAACGTGCCGATGGATTGAGCGCGCTTTCCACCACGGCGAGGTATTTCAGCTCCAGGGGCATGTCGTGCTTGTCGAGGTATTCCTCGAAGACCGGGAAGTAGAGGTCCGCCAAGCCGAGCATGCGCGAGGTCATTTCCCGTTTGCGCACCGCATAGAGGTCGATGAACGACTGTACGATGGGATTGTAGGTGAGGTTGAAGGGCGTGTGGCCATCCAAGGCGAGTAGGCGGGCGCGGTATGCCTCTTCGGACCAAGCAGGAATGTGCCCGGCTGGGAAGCCATGGATGTTGAGTCGTGCGGTATCGGCGTGTAGGGGAGAGTTCTTCACCCAGGGCAGTGCGGCAAGGTCATCCAGTCGTGCGGCGACCGGATCGTCCACAAGAATGGTGGTGGGACCAGGCTGCGCGGCGAGTGATGCAGGCACTAGAAGGGCCAGCAGGAACGTGCGAAGGATGGCGAACATGGGTCCCAAGTTATCCTTAATACGTTGGAACAACGCCTTTGTTATGTCCACACAGAAGTGTGGAAACACATGAGTGTCGGGCGGTTAGAGGTCTCGCTCCGCGGCTAACACACAACCAGAGGGAGGTTTCGCCTGGTGCCCGGGGGCGTGGAAGGCCTTGGTGTGGAGGAGGGCGCTGGCGGCCCGGTGGGTTGACAAGCAACCTTGAAAAGCACCCCCAGCAAAGTTATTGGTGAAATGAGGGGGGTGGATATGAACAAGGTGGGCAGTTTTGAACCGGGTTATCCACGGGGAATACACCTCCGGTTTCCGGAAACGGTCGTGTATTCGCGAATTGCCCCGGAGCGGCGCCGGGCTCCATTGATCGCGGACAGAGCCTGTGGTTGAGGCGAACGGGTCGAGGAGTCGGCCAGTTCCTTGATGATCAAGGCATTATGATCGATTCGGCCTTAGCAGCCGAAGATCCGGGCGCTAGCGGCGAGCAACCGGGCCTCTTCGAACGGCTTCGCGGTGAGCTGGATACCGAAGGGCAGGCCATTGCTATGGGTGCCGGTCGGTAGGCTGATGGCGGGTGTGCCGGCCAGGTTAGCTTGGACCGTGAAGATGTCCTGGAGATACATGGCCACCGGGTCGGTGATGGCGCCATGCCCGAAGGCGGTGGTGGGGCAGGTCGGGCTCAGGATCAGGTCGACTTGATCCAGCGATGCCAGGGTATGATCCCTGATGATCCTCCGGACGCGCTGGGCTTGGGCGTAGTAGGCGTCGTAGTAGCCAGCGCTCAAAACGAATGTGCCGAGGAGGATGCGGCGTTTCACCTCAGGACCAAAGCCTTCGCTGCGGCTGAGGCGGTAGGTCTCGTCCACCCCTTGTGCCTTGGTGCTACGGTGGCCGAAGCGGATACCATCGAAGCGGGCCAGGTT
>Ga0075154_10000064_pt1 | contig 80704 bp, 71 predicted proteins | sample JI71714BDNA_FD_70965 | JGI IMG/M metagenome (GOLD analysis project Ga0075154, IMG submission 70965) | Wastewater effluent complex algal communities from Wisconsin, to seasonally profile nutrient transformation and Carbon sequestration -... | ecosystem: Engineered > WWTP > Effluent > Algae... | reverse complement strand
GGTCTACCGCCCCTCGCTCTCCTGGTTGGAATACGCACATCCCGGTGTGATCGCTGGCCTGTTGAAGACATCCGTACTTCGCTCGTTGCGCAAGCATGTACAGGATCATTTCACGGAGCCGAAGCTGCGCGCGCTGATGGAATTCCCGGTGCTCTTCCTTGGAGCGGCGCCGCAGAACACGCCTGCGCTCTATAGTTTGATGAACTATGCCGACCTCGAACTCGGCACGTGGTACCCCATGGGCGGTATGGGAAGCGTGGTGGAAGGCATGCTCCGTGTGGCCGAAAAGCAAGGCGTTCGCGTCCATTTCGACCAGAACGTGCAACGCATCGTGGTGAAGGATGGCCGGGCGGTGGGGATCGAGACCGATCAAGGGATCCGGAACGCTGACGTGGTCCTTGCAGCCGCGGATTACCACCATGTGGAACAGCAGTTGTTGCCACAGGAACATCGGAGCTATACCACCAATTACTGGGATGATCGGAAGATGGCGCCTTCCAGCTTGCTCTTCTACCTCGGCTTGGATCGGACCATCCCGCGGCTTGAGCACCACACCCTCTTCTTCGACGAAGCATTGGACACCCATTCGGCCGAGATCTACGATGAGCCCTCTTGGCCGAGCAAGCCCTTGTTCTATGTGAGCTGCTCCAGCCGAACGGACCCTGGTGTAGCTCCGGCAGGGCACGAGAACATGGTCATTCTCATCCCGATAGCCCCGGGACTGAAAGACACGGAGGCCATCCGGGAGCGTTACTTCAACATCGTGATGGAGCGTATGTCGAAGTACGTGGGCTTCGATCCCAGGCCGCATGTGGTGCTGAAGCGCAGTTACTGCATCAACGACCTGAAGAGCGATTATAACGCGTTCCGTGGTAATGCCTACGGACTGGCCAACACCATCATGCAAACCGGACCCTTGCGCCCCAGCATGAAGAGCAAGAAAGTGAAAGGCCTGTATTTTGCTGGCCAGTTGACCGTACCTGGTCCAGGTGTTCCCCCGGCCATTATCAGTGGCCAGGTCGTGGCAGAGCTCATGGAGAAGGAGATCATTGGAAGAACGAATGCCCGTCCCACGCGGGCCAATGCCGTTACCGCATGAATACCATCGCCCTCTACGACGAGGTATGTTTGAAAGCCAGTCGTACCGCCACACGCAGCTACAGTACTTCCTTCTCACTGGGTATACGCTCCTTGGAGCATGACCTTCGCGGGCCGATCCATGCCATCTATGGTTTCGTGCGTTTCGCCGACGAGATCGTTGACACCTTCCATGGCTTCGACAAAGCCACCTTGTTGGCGCGGTTCCGGGAGGATACACATACCGCCATCAAAGAAGGCATCAGCCTCAACCCCATCCTGCAGAGCTTCCAACGTGTTGTGAACGGATATGGCATCGAGCCGGAACTGTACAACACCTTCCTGGACAGCATGGCGATGGACCTGCAGGATCGCACCTACGATCAGCGGTCCTATGAGACCTACATCCTGGGCAGTGCCGAGGTGGTGGGCCTGATGTGCCTGCGCGTCTTCTGCAAGAACGACGATGCCTTGTACCAGCGTCTGAAGCCTGCGGCCATGCGCTTGGGCTCGGCCTTCCAGAAGGTGAATTTCCTGCGCGACCTGAAGGATGACCACCAGAACCTCGGCCGCACGTACTTCCCGGGCGTGGATGTATCGCGGATGGATAGCGAGACCAAACGGATGATCGAGGCCGACATCCGCGCGGACATGGATGCTGCGCTGGAGGGCATCAGGCAACTGCCGCGCGGCTCGCGGTTCGGGGTTTACATGGCCTATGTCTACTACCTCGCCCTCTTCCGCAAGATCCAAGCGCTGCCGTGTGACCGCATCCTGAAAGAGCGCATCCGGGTCCGTAACCGTCGGAAGATCGCCTTGCTCACCACAAGCTATCTGCGCCATAGCCTCGGTCTGTTGTGATGGCCACCAATGCCGCGAATAGCGAGGAAGTGATCCTCGTGAACGAACGCGACGAGGAGATCGGGCGGATGGAGAAGTACGCGGCGCATCGCGAGCCCGTGCTGCACAGAGCCTTCTCGATCTTCCTCTTCGATGCTGAAGGGCGCATGCTCCTCCAGCAGCGTGCGGCCGTGAAGTACCATTCCCCCTTGCTCTGGACGAATGCATGTTGCAGCCACCCGAGGCCCGGTGAGCGCACGGAAGATGCTGCGGCGCGCAGGCTGATGGAAGAACTCGGCCTCCGTACATCCTTGGATCATCGGTTCGCCTTCACCTACCAAGCCGAGGTGGGCAATGGATTGACCGAACACGAACTCGACCACGTCTACTTCGGCACCATCTCCACCACGCCCAAGCCGAACCCGATGGAAGTGCAGGATTGGCGTTATGTGGAACTCGATGCCCTGCGTGAAGAGATGACGGCCCATCCCGCGCGCTTCACGGCTTGGTTCCACATCTGCTGGCCGATGGTGGAGGAACACCTTTCGAAGAAGCGGGCATGAAGAAGCCGCGCATCGCGATCCACTGGTTCCGGCGAGACCTTCGGTTGCACGACAACCATGGGCTATACCGCGCACTGACCGAGCACGGTGACGTGTTGCCCCTTTTCATCTTCGACACGAACATCCTCAACAAGCTCGCCACCAAGAAGGACCGTCGGGTGGACTTCATCCACCGCGCATTGCAGGGCTTGCAACAGCAACTGGTGAATGCAGGCAGCACCATCATGGTGGAGCACGGTTCGCCCTTGGAAGTATGGAAGCGCTTGTTGGAGGAGTTCGACATCACCGGTGTGACGGTGAACCACGACCACGAGCCCTACGCCCAGCAGCGGGATGCGGAGGTGGGCCAACTCCTTGCGGAACGTGGTATCCCCTTCCGGAGCTTCAAGGACATCAGCATCTTCGAGCGGGGAGAGGTCCTCAAGGATGACGGCAAACCCTACACGGTCTTCACACCGTACGCCCGAAAGTGGTTAGCCTATTTCGACCCTGCCATGGAAGCCGCTTTCCCGAGCGAAGCGCACTTGTCGAAGTTGTGGAAGACGAGCGCGAAGCCCTTGCCCAGCCTGGCGGAGATCGGTTTCGAACCCACCGACCTCGTGGTGCCACCTCTTGATTTGAAGGATGGGCTTCTCGCCGGGTACAAGGAGACCAGGAACCTGCCGGCAGTCAATGGCACCAGCAAGATGAGCACGCACCTCCGTTTCGGCACGGTGAGTGTCCGGGAATTGGTGCGCAGAAGCCGGGGGAAGAGCCCCACCTACCTGAATGAGCTGATCTGGAGGGAGTTCTTCATGCAGATCCTCTGGCACTTCCCCCATCCGGAGCGGGCCTTCAAGCCGGCTTACGACAACATCTCGTGGCGGGCGGACGAGCCTGGCTTCAAGGCGTGGTGCGAAGGGCGGACGGGATACCCTCTCGTGGACGCGGGCATGCGCGAGTTGAACGCTACAGGCTTGATGCACAACCGGGTACGCATGGTGGTGGCGAGTTTCCTCACCAAGCACCTGCTGGTCGACTGGCGCTGGGGCGAGGCCTATTTCGCCAAACAACTACTTGATTTCGAGCTAAGTAGCAACAACGGAGGTTGGCAATGGGCCTCCGGGTCGGGCTGTGATGCGGCCCCGTACTTCAGGGTCTTCAACCCCACCCTCCAAATGGAACGCTTCGATCCCCAGTTAAACTATGTGAAGAATTGGGTTCCGGAGTATGGTAGTGCGAACTATGCAAAGCCGTTGGTCGTTCACGAAATAGCCCGCAAGCGAGCCATCGAGACGTACAAGCTCGGTCTCGGCGAAAAGGGCAAGGGAACTGAACGACAAACCAAGCTCTTTGCATAGCCATGCCACGCAAGAAGAAAGCCCTCGTCCTCAGCCAGCCGGTGAAAGCAGGATTGAAGGCCATCAAAGTCAGGCTGGACGCACGTACCATCATCACCGTAGCGAGCAATAAAGCGCTGGACTTCTGGCGCTCCCGCTACCCCAAACTGGAGGTCATCGGCTGAACACCTCCGCAACGCAGAACGAAATGCCACGCAAGAAACCCGCTATCATCCTGGAACGTCCGATCAAAGCGGGAGTGAAGGAGATCAAGGTCCGTCTGGATTCTCGCACCGTTATCACGGTGTCCTCCCAAAAGGCGCTTGCTGCCTGGAAGCAGCGCTACCCGAAGTTGGAGATCATCGGCTGAGCCATGGCGCAACACGTGTTGGAGCGGTCGCAAGTATTGCCCATCACGATCGATAAGGCTTGGGCTTTCTTCAGCAGCCCGCGGAATCTGGCGCGCATCACCCCGCCGGAAATGGGTTTCGTGATCCACGACTCGTTCGATGGTCGCGAAGCGTACACAGGCCAGCGGATCACCTACACGGTGCGACCCGTCCTGGGGATACCCATGAGGTGGGTCACCCGGATCGAGGATGTGAAAGCCCCCGAGCGTTTCGTGGATACGCAGGAAACCGGTCCATACAAGCGCTGGCACCATACCCACACGTTCGAAGCCGTGCGGGAGGGAGTACTGATGCGTGACCGCGTGGAGTATGAGCTACCGCTGGGGATCCTTGGTGAACTCGCCCATATGCTGTTCGTCCGGAAGAAGCTCGATGGCATCTTCCGGTTCCGGGAACGGACCTTGGAACGCATCTTTGCAGGAGGTACCGAACCTTCGTAGTCCCTCGTTGTTCCCCGAGCATGAGCAGTTGGATGATCATTGGCATCGTGGCCGTCACCTTCGTGGTGATGGAAGGCGTGGCCTGGGCCACACACAAGTATGTGATGCACGGCTTCTTGTGGCACCTGCATTCCGACCACCACAAGAAGGACCATTACGGTTTCCTGGAGCGGAACGATAGCTTCTTCCTGATCTTCGCCGTACCCTCGATGTGCCTCTTCCTGGTGGGCAGTTTCCAAGGGTTGCATACACCGTGGCTCTGGATCGGGCTAGGCATCCTGATCTACGGCATCGCGTATTTCTTCGTGCACGAGGTGTTCATCCACCAGCGGATCAAGTGGCTGCGCAACACGAACAGCCCTTATTTCCTCGGCATCCGCAAGGCACATAAGATCCACCACAAGCACTTGGGCAAAGAGGATGGCGAATGCTTCGGCATGCTGTGGGTGCCGTTGAAGTACTTCCGCGAGGCGCGCAAGACCCTCGCGCAGCAGCCCAAGCGCTAACGCCAACACGGACTTGTTGATGCACCGCGCCGCAGCCGAAGTAGGCCACGGGGCGCGCCGCTACCTTTGATCGTACGGCCGATCGGCATGATGCGCATGGGAGAACAACTGCAACGGATCGGTTCCTACCTCGGGCACCTAGTGCGCGCACGAACGCGGCATGGGGTACACAGTCCGTTCGTGTACGACCTCATCACGCACGTGCTGCGCCCGTCGAACGAACTGCCCGAATTCCGGACGATCGAAGGCTTGCGTGCAGACCTGCTAGCTAGCGAACAGACCATCCGCGTGAACGACCTCGGCGCCGGATCGCGCGTGTTCGATATGCCGAGCCGGGCTGTGGCGGATATCGCACGCACCGCCTTGAAACCGCCCGCACAAGCCCAACTCCTCTTCCGGCTCGCCCGTTATTTCCAGGCGGATGAAGTGGTGGAACTGGGCACCTCCTTCGGCCTCAGCACGCTCTACCTCGCGCTGGGTGCGGATGAAGGCACGGTACACACCATAGAAGGCTGTCCGCAGACCATGCGCATCGCACAGCACCACTTCGACCAGCTCAAGCAACGGAACATCCACCCGGTGTTGGGGAGCTTCCGCAGCCGCCTGCCGGAAACACTGGCCAAGTTGAGTGCTGTGGACCTCGTCTTCATCGACGGCCACCATGCCGAGGAACCCACCTTGGAGTACTTCGAACAATGCCTGGGCAAAGCGCACAGCGGCACGGTCTTCGTGTTCGACGACATCCATTGGAGCCGGGGCATGGAACGCGCCTGGGAAGTGGTGAAAGCCCACCCGCGCGTCACCGTGACCGTTGACATCTACGACCTCGGCCTTGTGTTCCTGCGCACCGAGCAGGCCAAGGAGCATTTCACCCTGCGTTATTGAAGGCCCTATGAAGATCTACACCCGCACCGGGGACCAGGGACAGACCAGCTTGTTGGGCGGGCAACGCGTCCCGAAGGACAGCCTGCGCATCGAAGCCTATGGCACCATCGATGAGCTGAACAGCCACCTCGGCCTGCTCCGCGACCATGCCCAAGGCCGCCGCGACGACCTGCTGGTACCGATCCAGGAAACGCTCTTCAGTCTTGGATCCCGGTTGGCCAGTGCGAACGAGGAACAGGCGGAGAAGTTCAAGGTGCCCCAGGTCACTGATGTGGAGATCGAAGCCTTGGAGCGCGCGATGGACGGCATGGAAGCCGAGCTTCCCGAGATGCGGAACTTCATCCTGCCCGGCGGTCATGTAGCCGCCTCACAGGCCCATGTATGCCGCACGGTCTGTCGCCGGGCCGAGCGGTTGATCGTGACCTTGGCGGCCAACGAGCCTGTACCGGAGATCGTGGTGCGCTACCTGAACCGCCTCAGCGACCTGCTTTTCGTACTGGCACGCCACCTCGCCCATGTGGATGGCGTGGCCGACACCCCCTGGAAGCCGCGTCAATAGGGCATTCTTCAACGGTTGATAAGTCTGGGGCCGCCGCTTGTCTATCCGTCTATATTTGCGGCCAATTTCACGGACCCTAACACGGCCTTTTCGATGTACTGGACACTGGAACTCGCTTCGTATTTGGAAGACGCACCCTGGCCTGCGACCAAGGACGAGCTGATCGATTTCGCCATGCGCACCGGCGCTCCGCTGGAGGTGGTGGAGAACCTGCAAGGCATCGAGGACGATGAAGAGGTCTTCGAGACCATCGAGGACATCTGGCCGGATTACCCGTCGAAGGAGGACTTCTTCTTCAACGAGGACGAATACTAGCCTTTCGAACATCTTGTGAACCCCGGTCCGAGCAGCGCTCAAGGCCGGGGTTCGCGTTTCACGGCCCACACCTGACGCCTTGGCAGTCCGTCCCATCGCGGCAAGGTCTGTGCTCGGCCCGTTCGGCTACCTTTGCCGCCTCTTCCGCCAACGTGCATCCGTACGGAGGCGAAACCCTAAACAGGACCCGCCGGACCACCGGCGCTCCGCCAGTGACCCATGATCGGTTCCCTTACCAAGGCCCTCAAGAAAGTATTCGGCGATAAAGCCCAACGCGACCTCAAGGAGGTGATGCCGTTGGTGGAGAAGACCAAGGCCGCCTACGCCCAGTTGAACGGCCTGAGCCACGACGAGCTCCGTGCCCGCACCGCCGACCTGAAAGCGCGCATCAAGGAGCGCACGAAAGCGAACGACGACCAGGTGGACGCCCTGCGCGCCGAGATCGACGCCGACCCGCAGATGGACATCCACGAGCGCGAACGGCGTTACCAGGACATCGACAAGTTGCAGGAGGCCAGTTTGAAGGACATCGAGGCCGTGCTCTTGGAGATCCTGCCCGAAGCCTTCGCCGTGGTGAAGGAAACGGCGCGTCGCCTCAAGGAGAACAGCGAATTGCGCGTACGCTCCACCGACGTGGACCGCGAGCTCGCCATCAAGCGCCCGGATGCCATCCGCATCGAAGGGGATACAGCCATCTGGAAGAACACCTGGTCTGCCGCAGGCAACCCCATGACCTGGGACATGCTCCACTACGATGTGCAGCTGATCGGTGGTGTGGCCCTGCACACAGGGAAGATCGCCGAGATGGGCACCGGTGAGGGCAAAACCCTGGTGAGCACCTTGCCCGTCTTCCTGAACGCCTTGGCCGGTCGCGGGGTACACGTGGTTACCGTGAACGATTACCTGGCCAAGCGCGATGCCGAATGGATGGGACCCTTGCACGAGTTCCACGGCATGCGGGTGGACTGCATCGACAAGCACCAGCCCAACAGCCCCGATCGCCGCAACGCCTACATGGCCGATATCACCTACGGCACCAACAACGAATTCGGCTTCGACTACCTGCGCGACAACATGGCGCATGCCCCCACGGCCCTCGTGCAGCGCAAGCACCACTTCGCCATCGTGGATGAGGTGGACAGCGTGCTCGTGGACGATGCGCGCACACCGCTCATCATCAGCGGCCCCACACCGAAGGGTGAGGTGCACCAGTTCGACGAGTACAAGCCGCGTGTGGAGCGCCTGTACAATGCACAACGCCAGTTGGTGACCAAGTTGTTGGCCGAGGCGAAGGAGAACCTGAAAGGGTTGACCGACGGTGGCTCGCCGAGCAAGGACCAGCTGGAGAAAGGTGGCATGGCCCTGCTGCGCGCCCACCGCGCGTTGCCGAAGAACAGCGCCCTGATCAAGTTCCTGAGCGAGAACGGGGTGCGCGCGCACCTGCAGAAGACGGAGAACTTCTACCTGCAGGACCAAGGCAAGGACATGCCGAAGGTGGATGCCGAGCTGTACTTCACCATCGATGAGAAGCAGCATGGCATCGAGCTCACCGAGAAAGGGGTTGACCTGATCAGCGGTGATGTGAACGACTCCACCTTCTTCATCATGCCCGACGTGGGCGGCAGCATCGCCGACATCGAGAAGAGCGGCGCGAGCACCGAGGAGAAGGCCAAACGCAAGGATGAACTGCTGCGCGATTTCGCGATCAAGAGCGAGCGCATCCACACGGTGAACCAGTTGATCCGCGCCTACGCCCTCTACGAGAACAACGTGGAGTACGTGGTGATGGACGGCAAGGTGAAGATCGTGGACGAGCAGACCGGCCGTATCCTCGAAGGGCGCCGCTACAGCGATGGACTGCACCAGGCCATCGAGAGCAAGGAGAAGGTGAAGGTGGAAGCGGCCACGCAGACCTATGCGACGGTGACCTTGCAGAACTACTTCCGCATGTACCACAAGCTGGCCGGTATGACCGGTACGGCCGAGACGGAAGCGCAGGAATTGTGGGACATCTACAAGCTGGACGTGATGGTGATCCCCACCAACCGTCCGGTGGTGCGCAAGGACAACGAGGACATGGTCTTCAAGACCAAGCGGGAGAAATACAATGCGGTGATCGAGGAGATCGATGCCCTGCGCAACGCCGGCCGCCCGGTGCTGGTGGGTACCACGAGCGTGGAGGTGAGCGAGCTGATGAGCAAGATGCTCACCATGCGCAAGATCCCGCACAACGTACTGAACGCGAAACAGCACCAGCGCGAAGCCGAGATCGTGGCACAGGCCGGTCTGCCCGGTACGGTCACCATCGCCACCAACATGGCGGGTCGTGGTACGGACATCAAGCTGGGCCCCGGCGTGAAGGAGGCCGGCGGTCTGGCCATCATCGGCACCGAGAAACACGAAAGCCGCCGGGTGGATCGCCAGCTGCGCGGCCGTGCCGGTCGTCAGGGTGATCCGGGTTCTTCGCAGTTCTACGTCTCCTTGGAGGATGATCTGATGCGCCTGTTCAACAGCGAGCGCATCGCGAAGCTGATGGACACCATGGGCCTCAAGGAAGGCGAAGTGATCCAGCACCGGATGGTCACAGCGAGCATCGAGCGGGCGCAGAAGAAGGTGGAGGAGAACAACTTCGGCATCCGCAAGCGCCTGTTGGAGTATGATGATGTGATGAACAGCCAGCGGACGGTTATCTACAAGCGCCGCCACCATGCGCTCTTCGGCGAGCGCTTGAAGCTGGACGTTTTGAACATGTTCTACGAAGTGAGCGCCAGCGTGGTGAACGAATACCACGAAAGCGGCGACTTCGACGGATTCCAACTGGAACTCTTCCGTCGCCTGAGCTGCGAAAGCCCGGTGAACGCCGAGAACTTCAAGAACATCAAGACCGAGGAGCTGATCGAACAGGTCTACGATTCCGCCTTGGCCAGCTACGAGCGCCACGGTAAGGTGACGGCGGACCAAGCGATGCCGGTGATCACCGATGTGTTCTTGAACCAGGGGCAACAGTACCAGAACATCGTGGTGCCCATCACCGATGGCATGAAGACCATGCAAGTGGTGACCGACCTGGCCAAGACCTACAAGAGCCAGGGCCGCGAACTGATCGCCAGCGTGGAGAAGTACATCACGCTCGCCATCATCGACAACGAGTGGAAGGAACACCTGCGCGAGATGGACGAACTGCGCCGCAGCGTGCAGAACGCCAGCATCGAGCAGAAGGACCCGCTGTTGATCTACAAACTGGAGAGCTTCAACCTGTTCAAGGCCATGCTCGAACGCATCAACGGAGATGTGGTCGGCTTCCTGGCGAAAGCCGGGCTACCCACGGCACAACCGCAGGTACGCGAAGCACAGGCACCAGCGCCCCCGCAACAACGGGTTCAGACCAGTCGCACGGAGGTGCCGCAATTCGCTGGTAGCGGAAGCTCCGGAGCGCCTCGCCCATCGGCTGGACCTGCAGCACCCGGCCGCGGGGCCATGCCACCTCCCCCGCCCCGCACGCCCCCAACGCCGGTGCGTGTGGACAAAGCCCCGGGCCGCAACGATCCATGTCCGTGCGGCAGCGGCAAGAAGTACAAGCAGTGCCACGGGCAAGGAGCATAATGCGTTCTAATCCGAACATCACCTGAAAAGCCGAAGGCCCTCGATCGCTCGAGGGCCTTCCTGCTTATGGTGTATGTAGTTGGGTTCTAGAATTGGACCGGCACACGCATCTGCACGCGCACGGGGACACCTTTATCCGCGCCTGGTGTCCAAGGCGAGGTGGACTTGATCACATCCACCACCTGATCATCAAGGGCCTTGTCCTGGCCTTCGATCACCTTAACGTCGCTCAACTCACCGTTCTTCTCCACCACGAAGGAGGCCATCACAGGTCCCTTTACGGAAGAGCCTTCGGGAAGTTTCACGCCTTCCTTCACCGTGCGCACGAACGCCCGTTCGTCGCCACCGCGGAAGGTGGGCATGGTCTCGGCCCGGGTGTAGAGGATATTGGCCAGCACATCGGGGTTGTACACCTTCTCCGCCAAAGGGCCACCCCAGGGATCGAAGCGCAACCACACACCGGTCTTGTTGCCCATCACGTACTCGCCCTGGCTTTCCACTTTGCCGTTGGGGTGGTAGAACACGAAGGGGCCTTCTTCGATCGACAGCGCTGCATCGCGGAAGCGCCCTTCGGCCTTCAGCTTGCCATCCATCGTATAGATGCGGCCGATGAAGAGTTCACCATCCTTGCCATCGGGCACCATGTAGAAGGCCGCCTTGCCGCGCGAGGTGGGCTCCAGTACGGTGCTCAGGTAGATCTTCGCCGCCTTGGGATCGCCATTGCCGGCTTCCACCGCGGTGGCCGAGAGCGAGAGGAGCAGAAAGGCTACGGGGAATTTTGATCGCACGGCGCTCAGGAGAGATGGTTGTTCCCTTCCTACGCGGATGGATGTGGAAGGTTACACGGCTCTCACCCCGCCCACCCCTCCCGATCCAAACTGCGGTACTGGATGGCTTCGGCGAGATGTTCGGTGCGGATATCCGGGCTGCCGGCGAGGTCGGCCACGGTGCGGCTCACCTTGAGGATGCGGTCGTAGGCGCGGGCGCTGAGGCCGAGGCGGTCCATGGCCTTTTCGAGGAGGGCCTTGCCGGTGGCATCGATGCGGCAGATCTCGCGCAACTCCTTGCTGCCCATCTGCGCATTGCAGTGGATCTTCTTCCCTTCGTACCGGTCCTGTTGGACCTTCCGTGCGATGATGACGCGCTCGCGCATATCGGCGCTCTTCTCCGCTGTGCGTTCGGCGCTCAGCTCGGTGAAGGGCACGGGCGTTACTTCGATGTGGATGTCGATGCGGTCCAACAAAGGGCCGCTCACCTTGTTGAGGTACTTCTGCACCACACCGGGCGCACACACGCATTCCTTGTCGGGGTGGTTGTAGTAACCGCAGGGGCAAGGGTTCATTGCCGCCACGAGCATGAAGCTGGCGGGATACTCCACGGTGAAGCGCGCGCGGCTGATTGTGACCACACGATCCTCCAAGGGTTGGCGCAACACCTCCAGCACCTGGCGCTTGAACTCGGGTAGCTCGTCCAGGAAGAGCACGCCGTTGTGCGCCAAGCTGATCTCGCCGGGTTGGGGGAAGGATCCGCCGCCCACGAGCGCCACATCGCTGATGGTGTGGTGCGGTGACCGATAAGGCCGCACGCTGAGCAGGCTGTCCTCCTTCTTCAACTTGCCGGCCACGCTGTGGATCTTCGTGGTCTCCAACGCCTCGTCGATATTGAGCGGCGGCAGGATGGTGGGTAGCCGTTTGGCGAGCATGGTCTTGCCCGCGCCCGGTGGCCCGATGAGGATGAGGTTGTGCCCGCCGGCCGCCGCGATCTCGAAGGCGCGTTTGATGTTCTCCTGCCCTTTCACGTCGGCGATGTCCACCGGATAGCTGCGGCTGCTATTGGCGAACTCGGCTTCGATGTCGACCACCGTGGGTTGCACGGAAGAGCGCCCATGAAGGATGTCCACCACTTCGCGCAAGTGCTCCACGCCGTAGACGGTGAGCCCCGTGACGATGGCCGCTTCGCGTGCGTTGGCCGCAGGCAGGATGATGCCCTTGAACCCTTGGCGTTTCGCTTCCAGCGCGATGGGCAAGGCGCCTTTGATCGGGCGTACGCCGCCATCAAGGCTGAGTTCGCCCATGACCAAGTGCGACTCGAGCAGATCGGCCGGAGCTTGATCGGTGGCGGCGAGCAGGCCCACCGCGAGCGGCAGGTCATACGCCGTGCCCTCCTTGCGGATGTCGGCCGGCGCCAGGTTGATGGTGACACCCTTGCCGCGTGGGAAGTAGAGGCCGTTGTTGCGCAGCGCGGCGTCCATGCGCTGTTGGCTTTCCTTGACGGCGCTGTCGGGCAGGCCCACGAGGAAGAAGAAAGCACCGTTCTCCACATTCACCTCGGCGGTGACGATGGTGGCATTGATGCCGAACACGGCACTACCGAAGACTTTTACAAGCATAGGCTCCCTGTATTACGGTTCTGCGCGACGTGGGAGAGCGAGGTCGCGTTCGATATGGTCGATGAAAGCGTGGATGATCTTGATGTGTACCTCCTGGATACGGTCCGCGTAGCCGTTGTGTGGCACACGCACTTCCACGGTACTGAGGTCCGCGAGCTGGCCGCCGTCCTTGCCGGTAAGGGCGATCACGTGCATGTGTTTCTCGCGGGCCACCTCGGCGGCGCGGAGCACGTTGGGACTGTTGCCGCTGGTGCTGATGGCGAGCAGCACATCGCCCTCGCGGCCATGCGCCTGCACGAAGCGTGCGAACACCTGCTCGAAGCCGTGATCGTTGCCCACGCAGGTGAGGTGGCTGGGGTCGCTGATGCTGAGGGCGGCGATCGGCGGACGGTCGTCGCGGTACTTGCCGGTGAGTTCCTCGGCGAAGTGCATGGCATCGCACATGCTGCCCCCGTTGCCACAGCTGATGATCTTGGCGCCCTGCTTCAGGCAATAGCTCATGAAGGCAGCAGCCTGTTCCACGGCCGCCACGTTAGCGGGATCGGCCAGGAAACGGCCGAGCACATCATGGGCCTCGGTGAAATGGGATCGGATGCGGTCGACGCTCATCGCACCAAAGATGCGGCAGATCCCGGGATGTTGGGACTACAGGCTGGCCTGCGAACCGATCATCTTCATAGCGTCCAAGCCACGCTTCAGGAAGGTGGCGTACTCCTCCTTATCGGGCGTGTAACCCACTGGATCGGTGAGCAACTTGCCATCGGGGCTCAGCAATACGTACAAGGGCTGGCTGGCGCTGGCGAAATTCTCCGCCTGCAAAGTGGCCCATTTGTTCCCGTGCGTGATGATGGGCTTCTTGGTGCCGTTGGCGGTCTCGTGGATGAACTGCTCCTCCTTGGGCAGCTCACGTTTGTCATCCACGTAGAGGGAGACGAGCACGTAGTCGTTCTCGATGAGCTCCTTCACGCCTTGCTCCGGCCACACGTGCTCTTCCATCTTGCGGCAGTTCACGCAGGCCCATCCGGTGAAGTCCACCATGAGCGGTTTGCCAACGGAACGGGCATGGGCCAAGGCCTCATTCAGGTCGTGGAACGCCTCGGCTTTCTTGGGCAGGATCCAGCTATAGCCAGCGGGTGGCGCCAAGCCGCTCATGAGCGCCACCGGTTTGAAGGTCTTGGCCTGCTGGTCCACGCGCAGACCGAAGGCGAGGTAGACGGTGGTTGCGGTGAAGAGCGCGATGAAGGCCCACCGGGTGAAGGACCGCGCCTTCACGGGGCTATCGTGCGGGAAGCGGATCAGGCCGAAGAGGTAGAGCACGATGCCGAGCGCGCACAGGACCCACACGACCATGAAGAGCTCGTAAGGCACGATGCTCCATTGTTTCACGAGGTCGGCGTTGCTCAGGAACTTGAAGGCGAGGGCGATCTCCGCGAAGCCGAGCACCACCTTCACGCTGTTCAACCACGAGCCGCTGCGTGGTAGCGAGTTCAGCCAGCTGGGGAAGAGCGCGAACAGGGCGAAGGGCAGGGCCAGGGCCAGACCGAAACCACCAAGGCCGGCGGTGAGCTGCCAGGCACCACCATCCGCGGTGAGCGCACCCGCAAGCAAGGAGCCCAAGATGGGACCCGTGCAGCTGAAGGATACCAGCGCCAGGGTGAGGGCCATGAAGAAGATGCCGATCATGCCCCCGAACTTGGAGGCTTTCTCATCCATGCTGTTCACCCAGCTGCTGGGCAGGGTGATCTCGAAGTAGCCGAAGAAGCTCACCGCGAAGACCAGGAAGATCACGAAGAAAAAGATGTTCAGCCAGGGGTTGGTGCTGATCTCGTTGAAGATCTCGGGGTTCACCGATCCGAGCAGGTGGAAGGGCAGGCTGAAGAGCAGGTAGATACCGAGGATGAAGCCGCCGTAGGTGAGCGCGTTCTTCAGGCCCTTCTTCTTGTCCTCACTGCCTTTGGTGAAGAAGCTCACGGTGAGCGGGATCATGGGGAACACGCAAGGCGTGAGCAAAGCCACGAGACCACCGAGGAAACCGAGGAAGAAGATCTTCCACAGGGTGTTGGCTTCCTTCACCACGGTCTCGGTACCTCGGATCACGGGCGCATTGAGATCGACGTTGGCGAGTTTCAATTCCGCCGATCCGGAGCGCGTCTTAAGCCCGGCGAATTTCGGATCGTTAGGATTGAGCGCAACACTGCTCAACTCGAAAGCACCGGACTGCAGGAAGTAAACGAAATAGATCGTCTTCGGTGGCAAGCACTGCGTATCGTCGCATGTGCCGAAATCAAAATACCCGGTGATGCCAGCGGAAGGATCGTCCACCTTGAGCCGTTGTGTGAAAACGGCGAGCTCCTTGAACTTCTTCACGTGCATGGCGAACATCTCGTCCATGCCTTCCACCACCTTGGGTCCTGACTCTTTCAATTCACCGACCACTGTGACACCGGGCAGCGTATCGATCTTCACCGAGGTGGGCCATGGGCCCATATCGCCGTAGTTGATGGTGGAGTACACGTACCAACCCTTCTCGATCGCTGCGTTGAAACTCAGCTCCCAGGCATCACCCTGTTGGACGGAGGACAGCGTCAACTTCACCGGATCCACGACAGCACCAGCATCCGATGGTTGGGCCGTTGTGGCGCCCAGGACGAAAAAGCAAAGTAGATAGGTCAGGAAGATCTTCATGGATCAAGGCTTCGTTCCCGTGTCGGGAAGATCAATGGAGAAGGCGACCACTTCCGGAGGCAAACAGGTCTTGTCGTTGCACACCATGAACTCCACTTCGCCCTTCACCACGTGGAGCCCGGGGGTGGTCGGTTGGAATACCTGCACGAACACCGGCGTGCCGGAGTGGTAGCGCACCTGCATCTCGAAATTGGGATCGTAGACCTCTTCCGGCACCGGCTCACCAAGCTCACCGATGGGCGTGAGCAACTCATTCTTCTCGAAACGGATGGTGGTGGGGATGGGTCCTAGGTCGTTCTCCAAGCGAGTGGCGTAGATATGCCAGCCCTCTTGTGCGGTAGCGGTGAGTTCAACGGCCACCTGGCCAGAACCGGTCGCTTTGGCCCCAAAGGACCACTGCACCGGACCAGCCGGCAAAACGGCGGCGAACAGCGCGGAAAGGGCTAGTGGATGCATGGCGTACGGGTGGTCGCAAAAATAGCCCCACCCTTACGCAGGAATACCAGCCGTTAACAAGATACTAGGACTCCTACGGAATGTCCACGCTGACCACACGGCTCACCGGGATGACCATGCCGTACTTGAGCACGATGTTATCCGGGTCGTAGGTCCAGATGGTGGTTTCCACGGCCTTCAAGCCTTCGTCGTCCTGGAAAACGATGCGGCATTTGCCGTGTTCTGAGTTGCCCAGCCGAGTAGCTTCCTCCATGTTGTGCAGGATGGCGCGTCGTTCCGTATCGCTCAACATCAAAGGCTGGCGCGGGAAGCGCAACGTCGGGATCCGTTCCTTGGGAATGATCTGTGCGTTGTTCGGGAGCATGATGCTGTCGGTTGTTGAACCCTGAAGGTATGGGTGAAACGCATGAAGACCAAGAAAGGTTGAAAAATCACTGACGTGCGTCAGGTCCCTGACCACTCAACCCGCAGGACGTTCGTGCTCATCGGCGTGGCCTTCACCCCTTCGGCCAGGCGCCAGCCACAGAGCCAAATGATGCGGTCGGCATCGGCCAGCACATAGGTCCGTTCCTTGGTATCCCGCGGCACTTTGGCATCGGTGAGGATATCGCTGATGAGCTTGGATCCGCCCAGGCCTTCGGGGCGCATCCGATCCCCCGCTCGCCATGGCCGGAGCTGTAAGGGGAACGAAAGGTTATCTGCATCCAACCACGCGATGGCCTTCGAGGGATCCGACCCGATCCCCGAAACAGGGCAGCTAACGAACGAGATCGGTGTGCCAGCCGGAACGGCGTCGAGCGCAGTGATCAACCAAGTGGGCCGGGGCTTCTGCGGGGCGAGCACCAGCGTTCGCCGATCCACGAAGACCTCCAACCCTTCCCCCGGGAAACGAGTCCCCGTCCTGCCGTCGCGCATGGCCTGCAACATATCATCGAGCCGGTCCGGATGGAAGCCCTGTCCGCGCAACAAGTGATGGAGCACTAACAAGGGTGTGGACCCGAGGATCCGTTCGATCGGCACGCGCAAGGTCCCATCCGCTTCGGGGATGATGCCGTTCAATGCGTCCTCACCAGCAGCACGGGCCAGGTGGTCCAACTCCCCGAAGAGGCGCACGTTGCGTACGATGGTGCGCTGTGTGCCCGGGCGCCAGCGTTCGAGCATCGGCAGCAATTCATGGCGAACGCGATTGCGGAGGTAGGCCTCTTCGGTATTGGTCGCATCCTCGCGCCAACGGATGTCGTGTTCGCGCGCATAGGCGAGGATCTCTTCGCGGGTAACGGCGATCAAGGGTCGGATGATGCCGTCCTTCTGGACCGGAATACTGCCCCATCCGCGCGCACCTAGGCCTTGGATCAAGCCCAGGAAGAAGGTCTCGACCGCATCATCGGCATGATGCGCGGTGGCGAGCTTCTGCGGCCCTCGTTCCATCAACTGGTGGAACCAAGCCCGTCGCAAGGCGCGCGCGGCCATCTGCGTGCTCTCTCCGGTGGCCTCGGCGCGGGCCTTCACGTCCACGCGCACCACTTCGAACGGTAAGCGATGCTCTGCGCAATGGGTTTCCACGAAGGCGCGATCGCCGTCGCTCGCTTCACCACGAAGACCATGATCCACATGCGCGACCCGGCACGGGTGGCCCAAGGTCTGCAGCACATGCAACAGGACCATGCTGTCCACGCCGCCGCTCACGGCCACCCAGACCGGGTCGCCGGCTTGGATGAGCCCGTGCTCCTGGATGGTATGGCGCACCTTATCGATCATGCCAACGCATCGATCACCGAGCGTGCCTTCACTTCACACTCTTCGAACTCCTGTTCCGGATCGCACAGCGCGGTGATGGCGCTGCCGGTGGTGAGCGAAAGTTCCGTGGTCTTCGCATCGAAGAGCAGCGTGCGGATCACCACGTTGAAGTCGCCGGTACCATCGGGTGCGAAGAAACCGAGGCTGCCGCTGAACAAGCCGCGCGGCCCTTGCTCGGCCTCGTCGATCAACTGCATCGCACTGAGCTTCGGGGCGCCGGTCATGCTGGCCATGGGAAAGGTGGCGCGAATTACATCCAGGGGATCGACGCCCACGCGCATGAATGCTTCCACGGTGCTCACCAGCTGGTGAACGCGCGGATACGATCGCACCGCGCACAGTTCTGTCACTTGCACGGATCCGCTGGCGGCGATGCGTGAGAGATCGTGCCGCATGACATCCAGCGCCATGATGTTCTCGCTGCGTTCCTTGGCGTCGTTGGCGAGCTCATGTGCTGCTGCACGATCAGCGTTCATGTCCCGGTGGCGCGGGCGGGTCCCCTTCATGGGTTCACCCGAAACATGCTTCCCTTGGAATGCGAGGAAACGTTCCGGACTTGCACACAGCGCGTAGGAATCGCCCTCGCGCAGGAACGCGCTGAAGGGCGCCTGCGAACGCTGATCCAACGCACCGAAGGCTGCGAATGGATCGAAGGACGGAACGCGAGCCTTGCGCGTGGTGCAATAGTTGACCTCGTAGATATCGCCGCGTTGGATGTGCGCCAGGAGCTTTTGTACGGCCTGGATGTAGCGATCGCGCGGAACGTATTCGGCCCATTGGAGATCGACCGAATATGGTCGCTCGGCGATGGTGTTCCGCGAGATCGTTGCGATCCACGCCTCGACCTGGCCGACATCTTCAGGGAACGCATGCACCAGGGTCCGCGCGCCATCCCATTCGATCACATAGCGCGGGATATACCACCGGGTCTGGTCTGCGCCCGTGCTACCATCGCCGAACAAAGCATGCCGCCATTCATACCGCAGCACACCGAAGTACCATTCATCGGCGAGCCCATGCACATCGAAAGCAGGTGCTTCCACCTCACGCAACACCCCGACGGCCAGTACCGAACGATCACGGTCGGCCATGTGGCGATAGAGCAGGAACTTCTCATCCCTGAAGCGTTCCGGCTGGAAAAGTGGCATGTCCTCAACGGGAACAGCGATGCGCATGGACGGCCAAATTACCGTTCGGCGGCGGCTCGCTTCCGGCGAATGCCTAGAACGAGCAGCGCTGGCAGGATCAGCAAGGCGAGCACCACGGCCGCACGACCGATCACATCGCCGTGGCGCACGAAGAAGGTGAGATCATCATGCAGGTACACGGTCCGGCGCTCTGCGGTGGGCACCCACCAAGCCGTTGGGCGGTGGATGACACCCTTGCGATCCACGAAACAGGAGATGCCGGTGTTCGCGGAGCGCACCACATCGCGACGCGTTTCGATGGCGCGGATGGTGGAGAAGGTGAGGTGCTGGTGATAGCCTGGGGAATCGCCCCACCATGCATCGTTGGTGATCACAGCGATGAGGTTGCCGCCGTTGCGCACATGGGCGGCCACATGTTCACCGAAGACCGATTCGTAACAGATCGCCGGGACCACCTTGATCCCGGATGCCGGATCCACGAGCACCTCCCGCTCCTCCTGCGTGCCCAAGCTTCCCGAAACACCACCGAGATCCACGGCGAAGTCGCCCAAGTAGCCCAGCACCTCCTCGAAGGGCATCGACTCCACACCGGCCACCAACTTCGATTTGTTGTACACCTCCACCGGGCCTTGTGCGGGTAGGAAGAGGGCCGCATTGTACGCTTCGTACCAGCGTTGCTCGCCGGGTGGCAGGCCCTCCTCGTTGAAGAGCGGTCGTGCGGATGCTGGTGGCTTCACCTGCGTGGGATACAACAGGTCGGCGGACATGCCGGTGAGCAACGCGGCGGTCGGGTGCTCTTGCTGGAAGGTCTCGAGCCTTTTGGTGCTGCGCGCACCATCGATGGCGTTCTCCCAGAGTCCGTGGTACACCGGCACGGGTCCGCTCATATCGAGGTAGGCACCTTCTTGCAAGGCAGTCTCGGGCATCACCACCAAGCGGGTGGAATCTGTCATGGCCTCGGCGGCCAGTGCGAGCATCCGTTCGAGTTGCTCCATCGCATCCACGCCACCGAACTTCTCGGTGTAGGGATCGATGTTGGGCTGCACCACCACGGCTTCCACCGCAACACCCGTTCCCGTACTGATGGTGTTGAAGCGCCAAATGGAGATCGTCGGCGGAACGATCAGCAGGAATGCAGCAGCGGACATATTGCGCAGCAGCGCCAGCCGGGATGTCCGGAACTGGAGGATGGCCCGATCGAGGAAGAAGGTGACCAACAACACCCACAGCGAACCGCCGAGCATGCCGGTGACCTCGTACCACTGGATCCAGTGGGGCTGTGTGCCGAAGACGTTGCCCAAGGAGAACCACGGCCATTGCAGGTCCCAGTTGTGGTGCAGGCGCTCGAAGGCGAGCCAGAAGATCATGAAGGCCAGGTTGGCTTTCGATGCGCCGGTGATGCGCCGCGTCACGCGCTTCAACCACCATGGCACCAGCATGAGCAACGAATTCACCATCATGGGTGCCAGTCCGCTCACGAGGCGGGTGCCCAAGGGCTCGCTCACCCCGAAGAACCACCACGAGGTGAGTGCGTTCCAGAGGAACACCGCCAACCATACATAGGGCATGAAGGAACGCTTGCGGTCCGCGGTGCGCTCGTCATGCAAGCGTTCGGCGTACAACAAGGGCAGCCATGCAACGAAGGCCAGGAAGGTGAGGCCACCGATGGCTGGCCAAGCGAGTGCCCACAGCAGCCCACTGAGCGCTGCCCAGGCGGCGATACGGGCACGTGTGATCCTCATCCGTGGCCGAAAGTAAGCGGCCGGTGGATGCGGTCAGAGTTTGTACATCTTGCCGAAGCCCTTGGTGAAGTAGCTGGCGGCATCGGTGGCGCGGTACTCGATGTCCTCCCCGTTGATCTGCGAGATCACGCGGTAGAGGTACACCCCGCGCGCCAGGCGATCGCCGAACTCATCGGTGCCGTCCCATGCATAGTCGGTGATGTTGCGTCCCACGCGCAGGGGGCCGAGCTCATGCATCTTCACTTCGCGCACCACCTTGCCGGTCACCGTCATGATCTGGATCTTCATGTAGGTGGGCACCGTGGAGCCGGTGAGGGTGAACACGAAGCGAGTGCTGGTGGTGAAGGGATTCGGGTAATTGAGCACTTCGGTGATGGTACTGCGGTTGATCACCTCGAAGGAGACCTTGTAATCATTGTCGCCCGAGGCGTTGCGGCTCAGATCCATGGCCTGCACGGTGAGCAGGTACTTGCCATCGTCGATGAACTTCGGCCGGTAGAGGATGCGGGCTTCGTTGGCGGGACCATTGGCGGGGATGAACTGCAGCACCTCGTTCCCTTGGCCGTCGCGGAAGAAGATGCGCTCCAACGGCCGACCGGGTCGGGTGAGGAAGACCTTGAACTGGGCGGTGTCGGCCGGTGAATCCAGCAGCAGCACGGTGTTCTCGTCGTTGAGGGCGATCTCGATCTCCGGTCGCGATGACACGATGTCGCCATCGAGGATGTGGATGCCGTCGAAGGTCACATCGAGGAGCGGGTTCTCGCGGTCCACATCCACATCGAAGCGCCATTGGGCGATGTTGTTGAAATGGTACTGCTCGATCTGGTCGTACTCGCCGGTCAAGGTGTCCTCCGGATTGGCTTCCACCACCAGGGTGTTGAGGCCGCCGAAGCCCCAGGTGTTGAAGCGGATGGTATCGAGCAGCACCGCACCCGCCTGCAACGGCGCGTTGCGCTTGTACCATACGCGCTGCCGTTGGTTGGAGGAGTTGATCACCCACGCGGTGACGAGCAGGCTGTCCATATCGAAGGCGCTGATGTTGCGGATGGCCACGGCCACGGAAGCTTCCTGGCCTTGGAAGAGGTTCTCCACGTTCTCGTACAGACCCAGTTGGGGGTCGATGGCGCATTCGGGGGCGGGAGAATGGAGCAGCTGCCAACGTTCGATCTGTGCCGGCTTGGGATCGGAGGCATCGATATCGTGGAACTTCCCTCGGATGCGCAAGCGCGGGTAGGTGGATGCATCCGCGATGGAGCCGAGATCGAGGAATTCATCCAACTCAGCTTGCCACTCCCCTAGTTCGACCTCCTGACCAGTCGACGTGATCCCGCGTATCTGGATGACGGTGCTGTCATTCGGACTTTGAGGAACTGTGTTCCAATACAGTGCTTGCCAATCCAAGGAAGGACCCGCTTCCATGGTGGTGATGGAACCTCGGTCACCATTACTGGCGATGAAGGCCGTGAGCCGGATGACATCATTGATGGTCGTACCAGCCGTATCCTGGAACGTTTCGGGGAACCCTTTGCGGATGTAGAAGATGTAGGGAACACTATCCGGCAATGCGCTGATCGGTGCTTGAAGCTCCTGTTCCATGTATGGAATGAGTCCCGCATCCGAAGACATACCGTCCTTATCCATGTATAGCCAGGTATACATGACGATATGATGGCCGTCTGGTATCACGTTCAACATACCCTTGAGGGCTGTCATTTGCTGCGGAACGTTCTGCCTGAATGAGAAATAGCGCATAGGCCTGTTCCGGCCGCAATTCGAAGGCGGATCATTATGGTTGCCGAAGAACTTATCCGGGTTGTAGGTCACGGGTGGTGAAACCGAATTGTCTGTCCAGCGGCTTTCCCAGGGCTCGAACGTGAACGGATCCACCACGGCCACATGCCAGGCTGCTTCGGCCGAGCAACCGTTGTACTCTTGGTTCACCAGGTCCAACCGCCAACCGATGTCGCCGAAATAGGTGTTGCCACTGGTCCAAGCAGCCAATTCATGCGGCGCACTGCTGAACTCGAATTCACGGTCAGGTCGATCGAACACGACTTCGTTGTAGTCGTCATCCTTGAACTGGAAGTAATGCGCCTGCCCCCATCCATTCTGCCCTGGGATGTATTGGAACGAACGCTCGTACCAGTTGTATGACCCATTGCCAACGCTGTCGATGCTGCAACGCCAATAGAACACGGTGCTGTCCTGCGCGCTGTTGAGGCTGTAGATGGAAGTGGGCTGCCAGCTCACCACCCCGCCGGGTGCGGAGATGGTGGTGGATTCCAGTATCGGGCTGTTGAACAGATCGGTGGTATCGATCTGGAACACGTAATCCCGTACACCCACCAGCGGATCACCCGTACTGGCTTTGAGCATGGGCTGCGGCTCGGGGACGATGGCGAAATCGTAGGGATACGCGGGCACCAGATCACCCGAAGAGATGAACAAGGTGGTGGCGGCTTGGTTATCGCCGTATTCCTGCGGAGTGAGCTCCGGGATCAATTCTGGATCAAGATCCACACGCACGGTGAACTGGTTCACACCTTGGCCACCCGTGTAGGCCAGGGTGGGCACTCGGAAGACCACGGTGTCCTGGAAGCCCATATCCACGAGCTGTCCGTTGTAGATGATCGAAGCGGGCAGCCCGTCATTGGTGCGCTGCAGTTGAACGCCCACCATGCCGGGGATGATGCGGCCGATATTGCGCACCGCGACCTTCACGGAGAAGGTGTCCACATCGGCGGTCACGATCGGGGGATCGAAGGTGATGTCGCTCGGCTGCACATCGAAGTCGGGCGCTAGCGGCGAGTTCACTACCAGCATGGGATCACCCTGTAGGGTGAAGGTGTGTACCGTGAAGATGGTACCCCAGTTGTTCTGGTTGGTGAGGAGGGATGCCGCCGCATGCTTCATGTGCTTGCCGAACGGTCGTCCGTAGTTCACCGTGCCAATGCTCTCATAAAGCCCCCGGCTATACGATGCCAGGTTGAAATCCACCCCGATCTGCGTGGCGGCGAGGAAGGCGATGGGACCTGCCGCGGGACGCATCACCCAATCCTCGCTGGTACTGGCCGCATCGGCGTTGAGGTGGATGTTGCCGATGTAGCACGAGTTGCCGATGACGAAGGGGTGCTTGCCGTTCCAGTTGTAGTTGGAGGGATCGTCGATGGTGATGTCGAAGCTTTCGGAATACGCATGGGCGAAGAAATTCATCACCGACACGCCGTTCTCGATCAGGGTACGCACGGAGTCCGCGGCCGCCGAGCTGAACACATCGCTACTCTGCTTCCGGAAGCGTGAGAATTGTGCACCCATGGAGGTGTTGTCATCCGCCAAGGGCTCCAGGTAGCGTAGGAAATTGGCAAGGCGGATCTGCTCCTGATCGGTGAAGCCACCGCTGAGGTGTACGAAGTTCTTCATCCACGCGGCGGGCTCCTGGGCCTCGGTGGCGATCACCTTCTCCAGGTAGTCGAAGACCTGCTGCTCTTCGGTGGCACTGAGGCGCCCCACGGGGATCTCCACGATGCGTGTATCGTTCGTGGGGCCGATGCCGATGGTGAAACACTGGTCGCACGCGGGTGTTCCGTAGGAGGGCACGAGCATACGTTCGTAGGCGCCGTTCACATTGGGGCGTGCTCCGGCCGGCTCATAGATCGTGGAGGAGGAGGGCGTGCTCTTACCGATGAGGAACAAGCCTTGGGGTGCGGTGTCCCAGGTGTTGAGCAAGTGCCGTGCGAAGGAGCGGATGGATAGCGAGTTCTTGGGTACGCCGCCACCATATTGATCGTACAACTCCTCCACATCCACCACCAAGGTGGGCACCGGATCGTGTGCCTGGCCACTGCGGTAACCGGCATAGGCCATGGCGCCGTTCCACAGCGAACGGTGCGTGACGATGAGGAGAGCGGAATCGAGGTTGAGCGCAGCCAGGTCCTGGAAGAACCCACTGCCATTGACCGGAGTAAGGGCACCGACCTGGATCACCGCCGCTTGCGTGTGCAGGAAGGCCGGGGTGCGCGCGCTGTCGGGGTGCGTGGGCACGGCCAGTTCCCAACCGCTGCCGACCTCGCTGGGTACCACCCGGCGGGGGACGTCACCGAAGCAATAAAGGATCGGCGTGCTCGCAGCACCACCCAGCGCCAGCCGCGCGGAAGCATCGGCAGGGTCATCGGGGATCATCAGGTCGATCGGTCCGGCGCCAAGCCCTTGCAGATCCCTCGGGTAGGTCACATCCATGGCGATGCCCACCTGGAAATCGAGGTAATCAGGGATGGAGTTCCCGAGGGGCAGATCATGCACCACCTGCATGGTGACGGTCAACGCCGCAGGAATATCCGCCGCTGGCATCTCGAACCGACTTCGGATCACCTGATTCCCTTGGAAGATGGTGTCCTTATAAACGGTCTGTGTCGGACCGGCGATCAACTGAAGGTGGTGATCGGGCTGCACATACTGCCGGATGTCCTGACCCGCCGTGACCACAAGCACTTCGGCGGGTGGACCCGATGCGACCGCGCGCGGTGTTGGTGCGAAGAGGTTGGCGGTGACGTTGGCGGCACCGGTGATCAGTCCAGGTCCGCCCCAGCCCTCACCGGGTAGCATAAGGCCACTGGTGTAGTTGAAATCCTGCGTCAACAGGCCATACCAATACACATCACCGTAGCCGTTCGTGCCTTTGCCCCAGACCCAAGGACGCACGGTATGTGCGGTGATGTTCGGATCGACATAGGGAAGCACACGCGCCTTCTGCACCAACGGATCCGGATCCCACGTGAGGAAGTAGTGGATGGTATCGTTGAAGATGCTGTAGTACGGGTTGGCGTGGTACTGCGGCACGGTGTACATGCGCTCATCGATCCAGCCGTCGTTCTTGCGGCCGATGAACTCGATGAAGTCTCCCGCATTCAGCACACCGTCATCTCCACCCTCGATGTAGATCGGGATCTGCTGCTCCTTGCCGAAAAGCATGAGGTCGGCGGGATCCACCGTGGCGACCGGGAAACCGGAAGCCGCCAGCGTCGCGGAATCAAGGCGGTGCAGCCCGGTCTGGAACACATCGAAACGCCAATACTGCCGGTCGTGGTCGATCCACTCATTGCCCACCACGGGCTGTGCGACCGAAACGATCGCACGCAAAAGGACGATGGCCAGCAGTAGATGTCTCATCATGAACCCTGCTTCTTGAAGAGGTCGAACTTCAGGGAGAAGATATTGGAGTAGAGCGCCACGCTGTTGTCCCCGATGTCGGTGAGCGCGTAGTCGAGTGAAACGCTCTTGATCTTGAGGCCGAGGCCGATGTTCGGCTGGATGGAGAGCTGCTTCGCGTCGTTGATGTCGGTGACGTACTGGATGTTGCTGACGCCGGTGCGCACGTACACGACGCCGGCATAACCCAACTCTAGGCCCACACGGGGATCGGTGCTGAAGGCGTTGGACTTGATCAGCGTGTTACGCTTGCCATCAAAGGTGTTCTCCAAGTCGATGGCGGCCAGCAGGTCGAACTTGGAACCGAATTTGAACTCGCGGGCGATGCCCAAGTTGAGGCGCGGCAGGGTAAGCTCCACGCTGTTCGCGGGAATGTCGTTACCGGTCTGGGCGAACACATCAATGGTGCGTTGATCGAGCGAATAGCTCCAGGCGTTGAAGGTGCTGGTGACATCGCGGGCCACCGCGCTGAAGCGCCAGCGGTCCTTCTGGTACTGCGCACCGGCATCGAGCCCAAAGCCCCAGGCCTTGCCGAAGCTGCCCACGCGGCGGTAGATCACCTTCACGTTACCACCCACTTGCAGGCCGGGCACTTTCAGCTTGCGGGCGTAGGACACCAAGAAGGCATGGTCAGCCGAGCTGAAGGAGGTGATGCGATCGTAGTCGATGTTGCCGCTGGGATCGATCAGATCGATGGTGTTCGGGATGTTGTCGATGCCGAAGCGGATGAAGGTGAAGCCGATGGTGCTGGCCGAATCGATCGGTTTGGCCAGGCCGATGTAGTCGTACTTGGCGATGCCCGCGAAATACTCGCTGTGCATGGCCCCGATCTGCAGATCGCCCTTCACGCCGAGTAGGCCAGCAGGGTTCCAATACCCACTGGTGACATCGTTGACCACAGCGGTGTAGGCGCTGCCCATACCCAAGGCGCGTGCCCCCACGCCCACGGCGAGGAACTCGTTGCTGTACTTGGGTGCGTCGGTCTGGGCGGTGGCCAAGTTCCCGACCAGTACCGCCAGCGCTACCAGGAAGCTCGAACGCATCCCCTTGATCTTCACACTATTCATTCGCAAATGGTTGACGCAGCTTCCAACGGTGGGTGGCCTGGATCATTGCCCGAATTTATCCCAACTTCGGCCCCGCGCCGGCGTTGTACGGTCATCGTTGTTCTGAGTTCAATGGCCCGCTTTCCAAGGATACCCGACCTTTTGACCACCGCGAACCTAGCGTGCGGGGTGGGTTCCATCCTGCTGGCCTCTCAAGGACAGCTAACATGGGCGTGTTGGCTGGTGTTCGCAGGGGCGCTGTTCGACGTGTTCGATGGGCTGGCCGCCCGGGCCCTTGGGGGGGGGACACCGCTGGGGGCGCAGTTGGACAGCTTGGCGGATATGGTGACGTTCGGGGTGGCGCCGGCTTTCATTGCGGCGGTCAGTCCCGGTGAAGCTTTACAACTGGCCATAAACCAACATCGGGAGTTCCTACCCATCGCTTCTGGGTCTGGTGAACTGTTCGGCGAACCGTTTTGGGTCTCAATCAGTTGTGCGCTCGTGATCGCTACAGCTTCAGCTTGGCGCTTGGCCAAGTTCAATATCGACACCCGCCAGAGCACAGGCTTCCTAGGCTTGGCCACCCCGGCGAACGCGTTGTTCTGGGCATCGCTTGGAAGTGCGTCGTGGGGTATTGGAGTGTTCGATGGTCCGGGAGGAAGTGCATTGGGATACTCTCTCGGCCATTTCATGGAGCTCCCTGTATTGAAGTTGATCGTAGCTGTCGTCCTGGGTGTGCTCATGCTCTCCGAACTCCCCCTCCCCTCCCTCAAGTTCAAGCATTTCAAGTGGAAGGGGAACGAGGTGATGTTCCTGCTGCTGGGTATCGGGTTGGTGCTGGTGGTGCTGTATGGCGTACTGGCCGTGCCGATGATCCTATTTTTGTACCTGCTTTCGCCGCTTTGGGGGAAGCTGTTCCCGAAAAATGCATCACCACAGAGGCACGGAGAACACAGAGAAGAATAACAAGAAACTACGCATGCCTGAAGCACATTGCCTGTGTCCTCTGTGCCTCTGTGGTGAACCTCCCAACCCATGAAGACCTTCCGCGCCTCCATCGATGTGATGCCCCACGACAACCTGCTGGATCCGCAAGGCAAGGCGGTGAGCGGCAGCATGCAGAACCTCGGCCTGCCCGAGATCACCGGGGTGCGCATCGGCAAGCACATCACCCTGCACGTGGAAGCCGCCGACAAGAAGACCGCCGAAGCCAAGGTGGACGAAGCCTGCAAGAAATTGCTGGCGAACCAGATCATGGAGAAGTACGCGTTCCAAGTGGAAGAGATCGCGTAGCGGTCTACCTGCCAAGGGCGCAAACGCGCACCCGTAGCATCGACCGAAGGGGTCGACAGAGGCAGTGCGAATTCTGAGACCTCACCCCTAGCCCCTCTCCCAAGGAGAGGGGGACCTGACTATCCGGTGCGGGTCCTGAGGCTCACCCCGGTCTTTCTCCGAAGGAGAGGGGGACCTGACTATCCGATCCACAGGACTGCGCATACCTAGAGGCGATCTCGCCTGAGGGCATTACACCCCTCTCCTTCGGAGGGGGCCGGGGCTGAGCTCACACCTTCCGCCGCAGCTCGAAGTTCTTGCCGAGGTAGACGCGGCGCACGGTCTCATCCGCGGCGAGTTCTTCCGCAGTGCCCTGTTTGAGGATCTTGCCCTCGAAGAGCAGATACGCCCGATCCGTGATGCTCAGCGTTTCCTGCACGTTGTGGTCGGTGATCAGGATGCCGATGTTCTTCTCCTTCAACTTGGCCACGATGCTCTGGATGTCCTCCACAGCGATCGGGTCCACGCCAGCGAAAGGCTCGTCGAGCAGGATGAAGCGCGGCTCGGTGGCTAGCGCGCGAGCGATCTCGGTGCGGCGTCGTTCGCCGCCGCTGAGCACATCGCCCATGTTCTTGCGCACGTGCTGCAGGCTGAACTCATTCAACAGTTCCTCCAACTTCGCCTCTTGTTCCGCCTTGGTCTTGCCGCTCACTTCGAGGATGGCCTTGATGTTGTCCTCCACGCTGAGCTTGCGGAAAACGCTGGCCTCCTGCGGCAAGTAGCCGATGCCCTTCTGCGCGCGTTTGTACATGGCCAGGTCGGTGATCTCGTCGTTGTCCAGGAAGACTTTGCCTTCGTTCGGCTTGATCAGCCCCACGATCATGTAGAAGCTGGTGGTCTTGCCCGCGCCATTGGGACCGAGCAGACCCACGATCTCGCCCTGGCTCACCTGCACACTCACACCGTTCACCACGGTGCGGCGCTTGTAGCGTTTGAAGATGTTCTCGGCGCGCAGCAAGGCTGATCAGAAGTTGATGTAGAGCTTGGCCCGCAGCGCCCACGGTGCGGTGCGCTCGTGATCGTTGTAGCGAAGCCGCCAGATGATGTCGAAACGCAGCACCTTCAGGATGTTCTCGATACCCGCGCTGGCTTCCATGAAAGGGCCATTGTAGAGCGAGTACATGCCGTCGAGGAAGAGGAGCTCGTCGCTGTGCTTCTGATCGAGGTCACCGGCAACGGCTTTGAAGGTGGCCACCTCGCGCCATTTCAGACGGCGCAGCAAAGGGATGCGGTTGAAGAAGAGCCCTTCGAAGTGGTGCTCGGCGAAGAGTTGGATGTAGCGATCGCTGATGAACTCGAAGAAGTTCATGGTGTTGAACGACAGATCGTCCAGGTACAAGGTCTCGTTACCGCTGTGGATGGTAAGGAGCGGATAGGGCAGCGAGCCGAAGATGCGTCCACCTTCGAGCGTGGTGCGTGTCCAGCCCGCGGTACCGAGCTGCCAACGTTTATAGCTGCGGGCGATCACCTTGGTGTACTCGTAGTCGCTATTGAGCAAACCGGGAACACCATATGCGACATGCAATTCCAGCGTCGGATACTTCAACATGCCCACGGAGATGCGATCGAATTCGCCGCTCACGTATTTCTCCCCGTATGCGAAGCGGGTGTTGAGGCTGACCTCGGCGGTGCGGATGCTGCCCACGCTACTCACTTCGGGCACTGGCTCCAATTTCAAGCGCTCATAACGCAAGGCGCCCAACGGTTGCAGGGTGCGGTAGCGGCCCATCACCTCGGTGGTGAACCCGGTGAACCATTCCCGTTCCAAGCTGGCCTTCCACTCCTCCACATCGGTGAGCTTGGTGTTGGGGTTGCGACGGAACAGGCTGCCGAGGATGTTGTCGTTACGGAACGCGTTGGTGCTTTGGCCGAGCTGTTCCACATCGTGTTTGTACCCCGCGCGATAGAGCAAGCGAGGTTCCTTGCTGATGAAGCCGCGCGTGGCCAGCCCGAACTTGAAGCGCTCGTCGAGCAGACCGTAGGCGGTGTACCCTTCGAACTCCACCCAATTGCTGAAGTTGTTGCTGGTGCGGCCGCCGACCCTGAAACGAGCCCCCTCCACCGGGTTGAAGCTGAGCGTGGTGAAGTAGGGGCCCAACTCGATCTTGCCTTTCTCCCAATAACCGGTGGCCAAGGTGCTCACCACATCCACATAGGTGCGGAAGCGCGGGATCGTCTTCATCGTATCCACCATGTGGTAGATAGCGTTCTCCTTCGCCGTTAGGGGCACATGCCGCTCTTGGTCCCAATAGTCCGCGCCCAGACTGAGCGGATCGATCTCCACCACCACATCGTCCACACCTTCATAGAAGGAGTCATCACGCGGACGGTTGATCACGAAGTCCTTGTAGCTCGCGTTACGCCTGCCGTAGAAGCCCTGTACGGCGTTCTTGTTCTTTTCCCCGGAATCGCGGATCACGTTCAGATCCACCACGAGCTCGTCCTTGGTCAGCATCCATACCTCGTTCTCCACTTGGTCGTACTGCTGCTTCACCCAGAAGCCTTGCACGAAGTTGAGGTTGGCGCCCGAGGCGATGCCGGCCTCGATGCGGTGCACAGCATAGGTGGTATCGCTGATCCACATCTCCCCGGAGAAGGCCAGCTCCTGTACACGCTTGGGGGTGAAGGTGAGCTTATAGCACCAGTACTTCCCTACGAAGGCGCTATCAGTGAGGTAGTAGTCGTAGTAGCCCTTGCCACCATCGGCGATGGGGCTGATGAAGTTCTTGCCGAAGATGACCAGGAAGTTGTCGTAGATGTTGACGTTCTGGTACATGTCGCCCATGAACCGGGACACGCTCTCGTTCTCGATGCCGCTCACCTTGGTACCACGGATGTACTCGCGCTGCTTCTTCGGTTCCTGCCGATAGTAGACCTCGCTCAGTGTCTCCGTCATGAAGATCGGCAGGTAGGGCTTCGCGTCAGTGCTGTCGATATTGTCGAAGATGAAGGCGAAGGGCTTGAAGATCTTCTTCTCCGTGAACTCCTCGGTGATGTTGTTGAGGTCGAACTCGATCTTGTTGTAGGCGTCGTATTCGTATGCGGTGAGCTTCTCGCGATTGTTCACGGGCTTGTTGCGGACCACGCGGCGCAGGATGCCGAAGGCCGGATTCTCCTCCGAGGGTTTGATCACCACTTCGGCCAGCTCGAAGCTGTTGGGCTCCAACACCACATCGATCACTTGAGCCTTGTCCTTCTTCACCGGGAAACTGCGCGCCACGTAGCCCACGGAGGTCACCTTGATGCTATCGGTGGCGTAGTACGTCTCCATCGCATAGTTGCCATCGAGGTCACTATTGGTGCCGATGCGGCTGTCGATGAAGGCGATGCTGGCGAAGGGGATGGTCTCGCCGGTCTTGGCATCGGTGATACGCCCACTCACCTTGGTGGTCTGCGCCGAGGTGGAGGACCCAGCCAGGGTGACCAGCACGACAAGGAGAGCGCGGAACATGGGCTTCATCACGCGGTAGCTCGAGGCTGGAGTGACTTGTTGGCGTTCCGTGCGCGGTCCATCTGTTTCACGGTGCGCGCGGAGATGAGGATGCCGATCTCGTAGAGCAGCATCAAAGGCCCGGATACGATGAGCTGGCTCACCACATCCGGCGGGGTGAGTATGGCGGCGATCACCAGAATGGCTACGAAGGCATGCTTGCGATAGGTGCGCAGGAAGCTGGGAGTGACCAACCCGGCGCGGGTGAGGAAGAGGATCACCAGTGGCAACTCGAAGACGACTCCGGTCCAGAGGGTAACGGAGGTGACCATGGCGATGTAGCTATCCAAGGCCACGGTGTTCTGTACCGCGGCGCTGACCTGGTAGGTTCCAAAGAATTGGATGCTGAGCGGTGCCAGCAAGAAGTAGCCGAATCCAACACCCGAGAGGAACAGGACGGAGGCGAAAAAGACCAAGCCGCCCACGGAACTCTTTTCCGATGCATGCAAGCCGGGAGCGATGAAACGCCAAACCTCCCACAGGATGTAGGGGAACGCCAGAATGAACCCACCGACGAACGACACCATGAGGTGCGTGAAGAACTGGCCGCTCATGCTAATGTTCTGGAGGGTGAACACCATATCCCCTACGCACATGGCCTCGCCCATGCCCAAGCGGTGACCCAACGCGCACATGGCCCGGTAGGTGATGAAGGAGGCGTCCTTGGGGGCAAGGATGATGGAATCGAACAGGAAGTCCTTGGCGATGAAGCAGCCGAGCATGCCCACGGTGATGGCGATGGCCGCCCGCATGAGGGTCCACCGGAGCTCCTCGAGGTGCTCCAGGAAGGTCATTTCCTGGCTGTGTTGGGACGTGGCCAAAGCTGATAGCCGCAAGCGCCAAAGATAGCCGGGCGGGATGGGGCCTGCCGAAGGGAGGAAGCCAGTTTTCAACCACCACCGCGGTACCACGCGGGTCCGGATAGGGGTTGTTAAGTTGATCTATTTGTGCTGATCCGGGAACGTTCGGCGCCGTACATTTAAGCCTCTCAATAACAAGCGCGGTCCTTTATGCTCCGGCCGCCACGGAAATGATCAAAGTAGACCTTACCCCTCGAGAAGCGCTCGAGCAATTCTTCGGTTTCAGCCAATTCAAAGGCGAACAGGAGTCCATCATCCAGAACGTGTTGGATGGCAAGAACACCTTCGTGATCATGCCCACCGGTGGTGGCAAGAGCCTGTGCTACCAGCTGCCGGCCCTCATGAGCGAAGGCACCGCCATCGTGGTGAGCCCGCTCATCGCGCTGATGAAGAACCAGGTGGACGCCCTGCGGGGCTTCAGTTCGGATGACGGTGTGGCGCACTTCCTCAACAGCTCCCTCACCCGCAACGAGACCCTCAAGGTGAAGGCCGACATCAAGGCCGGCAAGACCAAGTTGCTCTACGTGGCACCGGAGTCGCTCACCAAGAAGGAGAACGTGGAGTTCCTCACGGACATCCGCATCAGCTTCTTCGCCATCGACGAGGCCCACTGCATCAGTGAATGGGGCCATGACTTCCGCCCGGAATACCGCCGGCTACGCACCATCTTCGACGAGATCAAGCGGGTACCGGTGATCGCCCTCACGGCCACGGCCACGGGCAAGGTGCAGGAGGATATCCTGAAGAACCTCGACATCCCCAACGCCACCACTTACAAGGCCAGCTTCAACCGGCCGAACCTCTATTACGAGGTGCGCCCGAAGCACAACGTGAACCGCGAGATCACGAAGTACGTGAAGCAGCACAGCGGGCGCAGCGGTATCATCTATTGCCTCAGCCGTAAGAAGGTGGAGGAAGTGGCCGAAACGCTCAACGTGAACGGCATCAAGGCGTTGCCCTACCACGCCGGCATGGACGCCTCGCAGCGCGCCGAACACCAGGATAAATTCCTGATGGAGGACGTGGACGTGATCGTGGCCACCATCGCGTTCGGCATGGGTATCGATAAGCCCGATGTGCGTTTCGTGATCCACCACGACATCCCGAAGAGCCTCGAGAGCTACTACCAGGAAACGGGGCGTGGTGGTCGCGATGGTGGAGAAGGCAAATGCGTGGCCTTCTACAGCTATAAGGACATCGAGAAGCTGGAGAAATTCCTGCAAGGCAAGCCGGTGGCCGAACAGGAGATCGGCAAGCAACTACTGCAGGACACCGTGGGGTATGCCGAAACGAGCATGTGCCGGCGGAAATATCTGTTGCACTACTTCGGTGAGGAGATGAAGGGCAACAACTGTGGATCGTGCGACAACTGCACTAATCCGCAGGAGACCTACGAGGCCAAGGACGACCTGGCGCTCGTGCTCGACGCCGTGGTGGAAAGCAAGGAGCGCCACCGGGCCAAGTATATCTGCGACCTCCTCACCGGAACGGAGACCAGCGAGATCAAGACCTACAAAGGCGACAACCTGGAGATCTACGGCAAGGGCGACGAGAAGGAAAGCCAGCACTGGATGGGCGTATTGCGCCAAGGCTTGGTGCACGGCTTCCTGCATAAGGACATCGAGACCTACGGCAACCTCAGCCTCACCGAGGCCGGCAAGAAATTCCGGAAGAAACCCGTCTCCATCAAATTCGTGAAGGAGCGCGACTATAGTGTGGACGAGGCCGGCGATGAAGAAGGCGGAAGCGCAGGACGTGGTGCAGCGGATGAAAAGCTCATGGCCATGCTGAAGGATCTACGTCAGCAGGTGGCCAAGAAGCACAAGCTGCCACCGTACGTGATCTTCCAGGACCCTTCGCTGGAGGAGATGACGATGCGCTATCCGGTCACCATGGACGACCTCACGCAGGTCACCGGTGTGGGTCCTGGCAAAGCCGCCAAGTACGGCAAGCCCTTCGTGGAGCTCATCGCCAAATATGTGGATGAGAACGACATCGAGCGGGAGGATGAGGTGTTGGTGCGCTCCGTGGTGAACAAGAGCGGCAACAAGGTCCACATCATCCAGAACATCGATAAGCGCCTGCCGTTGGATGCCATCGCCCGCGGTAAGGGCCTCAGCATGCCCGACCTGCTCACCGAATTGGAGAGCATCGTGATGAGCGGCACCAAGCTGGACATCAACTACCACATCAACGACATCCTCGAAGCCGATGTGCAGGAGGAGATCATGGACTACTTCCGTGGGAGCGAAACCGACGACATCGAGACCGCACACCAGGAGTTCGATGGCGACTACAGCGAAGAGGAGTTGCGGTTGGTGCGGTTGAAGTTCATGAGCGAGGTAGCGAATTGATCAGGACATAAAGCGGAACCAATGGGACGGATGGTAATGGTCATTGGACTTCTGGCCCTCTTTCTAGGCTGGGTGCTGTACAGATCACTGGTGAAGGGCGACCTGAGGCGACATCGCGGCACCCTAGGTATCGGCGGACTATTCATCGGAGTTTGGGCACTCCTGTACTGCTGGCTCTGGGCGTAGCATGAGTCCCAACGAACTCACCCTCGTCGCCAAGCACGTGATGAAGTTGCTGGTGGAGCGGCGCTTTGATGAATTGGAAGAAGCCACCGGAGGCGCAGGCCTGAGCGCCGACGACATGGAAGCGGCGGTTGAAGATGTGGGCAGCGCCTTGGTGATGCCCCCGGAGACCGTGTGGCGCGAGCTGCGGATCACCCCGGTGCGCAACTGGCCGGGAGCGTTCAACCTGAAGCTGGACCTCTGGACGGCGCGCGGTCGTACCTCCAACACCGTGGAACTCACCGTTCACAGCAAGGACGGTGTGCCGGTGATCGAAGTGGACGACATCATCGTGGGCTGAACATACTACCTCAGGACACGCAGGAAGAAATGTCCGGCTCCAGGCCTATGGACTAGCTTTCGAAGCACCCCTGGACTTGCGTCGGATGAACGATGTCCGTCTTGTTCGAAGCATGGCTCGGGACTTCACCGCCCAAGCACCCGATCGTATGCAGCGTCGATCGAACTACCTACCCTTTCCATGCTGAAACGTTGCTGCGCTGCTTCCGCGATCGCACGGCGATCGAAAAGAAGACGCCCTTCGATGCAATCCGCTAAAGCCTCAGCCAGTGCATGGGGATCAGAAGGCGTTACCAGCACACCATTCGAACGTCCGACAAGCTCTGGCAAGCCGCCCACCGCCATGGAGACGACTGGTGTACCGCAGCACAGGCTCTCAATGACCACACAGGGGAGGTTCTCGCTCATGGTAGGCAGAACGAACAGATGCGCATGCTTCATGGCAAGGGCCATCCCAGCTTTGTTCAAGTGACCGGGGAAACGAACATCCATTCCCACAAGCTCCGTTCGACAACGCGTCTTGATGGCGTCCATGGCCGGACCATACCCGACCCAATGGATGATGCAACGCTGCCGACTTTCGGGCGATAGCAATTTCAACGCAGTGATAAAGGTGTCGTGGTCCTTCGGCGGCCGCCAATTCGCGGCGGTCACGATATGGTAGTACCCGTCATCGGGAGCTTCGGAGAATTGGAACTCTGGCGCTGCCACATTCGGAACGACCATGATCCTCTCCTTCGCGACCGCGTACTTGTCTTGTAACGTCCTTGCGAGGTTCTGGGAGACCGGCATGATCAGCTTGATAACGGGATCGGCGAGCCAATCCCGCAGGCGCTGCCGCTGCCGGGTCTGAGCTGGTTCGGGTAAAGCCAGGATACCCAGGTGATAATAAGAGTTGTGTTCCGTGAGCACCACTGGGATTCGGAGTTCCTTTGCGATGGTCAGCGCCTCTTCCGTTTCCCAGGTACGCACATGCACATGCACCAAGCTGAAGGGATCGACCGCATGGAGGGGCCGTAGGGCTTTGCGAAGAGCGCGACGTAATAGCCAACGGTCGAATCCGAAGCGACGCAGTGGAGTACGGACTACGATCCGCATGACCGGAAGGCCTTCCTCCATGGATCTGTTGATCTCCACTCGCGGCCAGCTCATTTCTTTTCGGCGCGTCGCGAACACGACGATCACCGGAGCGTGCCGGGCGATAGCTTGGATGTGTTCGCGGATGAAGATACCTGCGACATCCCCTGTAGGCCACCAACCCACGATGTTCAGAATGACTCCTTTTGAATCACTCATCGGGAGCGACGAGCCATACGAGCCAGCAGCCTTCGCCACAAACCTGGTCGAGGCCGGTCACGTTCACGAAAATCGTCACTCACGGGCGGGTGCAGAAGGGTAAGTGCCATGTAGTCGGGAGCCACGGACCAAATGCAATAGCGCTTGAATCGAACCAGCGTAAGACCCGCGGCATGGATGCGTTTGAACAGATCGGGCAGATGCAGAGCCAGGTCAATGACCTGCAACAATTCCGGCCGATTCACACGAAGCCAATCGCTGTAGTACGGGTCAGGAGAATGGATCACCACTCGCCCATTCGGAGCAAGGATCGATCTGAGTCGAACGAATAGGGCGGCATGATGCTCTTCAGGGATATGTTCCAGCACATCCGGCAGGATGATCATATCGAACATCCCATCGATCGGATCGGTGACCACATTGATCACCTTCCACTCGACATTAGGCAGGTCCGCATAAGTTGCTCGCGCAGTACCGATACTTGCTGGGCTAAGATCCGATGCCAGTATCCGTGCGTTCGGTGCCGCACGAGCAAGCAGTCCTGTTACGGTTCCAATGCCACAGCCTATCTCCAAAACTCGTTGGGCGCCCATAAGCCCCTCATCAACAGCCAGTTCTAGTATGAACTGGTGACGTAAGTTGACACCTGTAGTGCGCTGGCGCTCTACATAGTTGTCGTAGTATTTGGTCACCGAAGCGTCGCTCATGCCGTAGAATCGCAATAATAGTGTTTAAGTCGTATGGTCGTTGCTATCGCGGTACCGAAGAAGACCTTCCATGCCCCATTTCAAAGCTCAATTGACCAAGATTTCCACACCAGGCACGAGTCAAGAGAGTAACGACATTAGAATCGTCGACTGAGCACTTGTTATATACCCTGAGTATGACAGACAACTCCATAATAAGCCAAGCAAAATAAAGATGTGCACGCGATTCCTCTTCTACAAGAAAACGTAGGTAATGCGCACTATCATCTGTAAGTAAATCACTATGGCGGGTAATTACCAAATTCTTGTTGATGGCACTTCAATTCAAATGCTCAAATGTTCTCGCCTGGGGCTTCATCCATACCATCGCAAGACGTCATCACATGCTCACCTTTGAGCAACCTAAAAAATAAATTAATCAGAGAATTGAATCATAAATAGGTCGCCATTGATGGGATTACTATCCCTCCAACTCACGCAGTGCACCCCACGCCATCATCCCAGCGCCCAGCTCGAGGGCGTCCTCATCGATGTCCATCTCGGCGCGGTGAAGACCACTTTGGGTACCTGGCTTTACCGGGTTGCCGGTGCCCAGCCGGAAGAAGCAGCCGGGCATCACGTGTGTGTAGTACGCGAAATCCTCGGCACCCATGCGGATGTCCATGTCCACGATGTTCTCCACGCCGACATAAGCGACGGCCGCTTCGCGGATGCGCGCCGTGAGCTCGGGATCGTTCTTCACCACGGGTGATCCCTTCACGATCGTGAAGTCCACCTTCGCACCCAAGCCTTCGCAGATGCCGCGGCCTAGTTCGGGCAACATCCGATGGAGTTCGGTACGCCACGCCTCGTCGAACGTACGCATGGTGCCTTCGATCCGCACCTCATCGGGAATGATGTTGGTGGCCCCGTTCGCGATCACCTTGCCCAAGGAGAGCACCATCGGTTGACCGGGTCGGTTGCGTCGACTGACGACTTGTTGTAATGCGAGGATCAGCTGTGCGGCGATGGGCACGGGGTCTATCGCGAGGTGTGGTGAGCCGGCATGGCCACCATGGCCTTTCACGGTGATGTAGAGCTCATCCGCGGCGGCCATGAACGCTCCACTGCGGAAGCCGAGTTTGCCAGTGGGCAGCTCCGGAGTAACATGTTGGCCCAGGATGCCGGAAGGCCTGGGGTCGTTGAACACGCCCTCCTTCACAAGCAAGGAAGCTCCACCGGGTTCCTTCTCCTCGCCGGGTTGGAACACGAGCATAACGGTACCGCTCCAATGCGCGCGGAGCCGATGCAACGCGAGCCCTGCACCAAGCACCATGGCCGTGTGCGCATCATGCCCACAAGCATGCATGACACCGGGCGACTTGGATCGGTAGGCATCCTTCCCCACTTCGGTTATCGGCAGCGCGTCGAGGTCTGCGCGGATAGCGATGCATGCATCACTTGGTCCTTGCTCACCTTTCACCAGTGCGATGGCCCCCGTACCCGGTGCATCGGGTGTGAGTTTGCCCACACCGTCGTGTACAACGATGCCTTCAGCGCGCAGCCGATCGACCACGTAACGAACAGTGTTCAGCTCGTGGAAAGAAAGCTCCGGATGCTGGTGCAGGTGTCGGCGCCAAGCGATCATATCGGCGCGGAGATCCGCGATGGTGGTCTTGATGCGGTCGATCATAACATTCCAGCGTGTTCAGGTGTACTGATGCGGCGTTGTCCCACAGGATCGAAAGGAGCCGATCGTACCCATGGATCACTTGCCAAAGATGAGCTTGAGCGCTACGAGCAAGGTGATGCCACCGAATGCCTTGCGCACGATATCCGCCGGCAAGGCGAGTGACCATTTGCTACCGAAGTAGGAGCCCACCACGAAAGCAAGCGCGATGACGGCCACCACCTTGGGATCGATGGCTCCAGCACGGTAGTAGTTGCGCACCGCTAGGAAGACCACGGGGAACATGAGCACCCCTAGACTGGTACCTTGAGCCTGATGCTGCGAATAGCCCAGAAGCAATACCAATGCGGGCACCATGATGACGCCTCCACCGATGCCAACGAACCCACTGATGATGCCGGCCATGATACCGACGAAGAGCAGGAGCGCGATGGTGTTGGTCTCCATCGACATCAAATGTCCAAGCTCAACGAAAAATGGAAGACCCGCGGTTGGATCACTCCATCATCGATCCCCCAAGCCCAGTCGGCGCGTACGAAATAACCCAACAAGCGTGTGCGCATGCCGAATCCGTAGGCGGCCACGATAGGTTCGCGTTTACTGTCCAGGGTGATGGTGAGCGGGTTGCGTTGGATGACCACACGATTGAAGCTGTTATCCTCTGCGTAGGGATGGGCCCCGGTCCAAGCCGAACCGATGTCGCCGAAGCCGATCACTTGGAAATTGTGGATGAGGTCCGAGCGGATCGGGCGGTTCACGATGTAGCGGAAGAGCGGAAGGCGCACCTCGGTGTTCACCACCCCGAAGCTGCTTCCGTTGCGCGCATTGTAGAAGAAGCCGCGCATGGGCACCGCCATGCTTTGGAAGCGGTAGTTCTGATCCAGGTCCACGGGGATGGAGTTGTCCACCTTCGCGAAGAGCCAGTTGTCCACACCGCCGAGGAAGTAAGCCACTTTGCGGCTCCCGAGTGAACTGCTGCCTGCGAGGCGGGTCACCCAGATCATTTCGCGATGGATACGCAACGAATGGCGGAGGTCGAGGCCCACCACCTGCATATCACTTCGGTCTTCGGGTTGCTGATAGTACTCAGCGAATAGCTTCAGCTTCCAGCCCGTCCAGAGGTTCAAGCCCCGGGGCATGGAACTATCGTAAACGTATTCGAGCTTGGCACCCGCCATGTGGTCGAACGCATTGGCTTCGCGGAGGCTGAGCGGGTCGATGCTCTGTTGGACGCGGCGATCGTTGCGGTACATCACCGATGCCCGCAAGCTGGCCAACTCACTGAACGGCCAACTCATTTGGTAGCGCACGTTGTGGGTGTGCACCTTCTCCACGCCGAAGTCGGTCAGATTCTGATAGGCTTGGCGCTGGAACGAGATGCGCTTGTCCATTCGGCGCTTCAGGTTCTCGTACACGATGAGGTAGTCGTTGTTGTTGAGGTCCAAGGCCAAGCGGAAACCACCCACGATCTTGTGGTCCTCGAAGAGGTCGCTCACGCCCATCCGGGTGAGGCCGCTGAGCCCGGGATTGAGCGCATTGGGGCCGATGTAGGGCTGGTAGAACTGGTTGGAGAAGGTGTTGTCCAACTGGGTCACCACGCCGTCGATGGCGAAGTTGAGGTTGTAGTTGCGCTGATCCGGGAAGGTGAACGGCTTGGTTGCGGCACTATCCACGGTGTTGCTTACGACGACAGGCTTGGTCTGCGGGTTGGTCTGCACCGGTGGTTGTCCAGCTTGTGGCACGCGCTCATCCATGAACACGTAACTGCGCACGTCGATGGCACCTTCACCGGTGGGGCGCGGGTTGCGCGGTGGCACCTTCACCACGGGGCTCATGTCATTACTCAGTGAAGAGGGGTTCGCCGCGTCCTGTGTTCCTGGAGGTCCTACGGGCACGGGTTCAGCGGACGACGAGGGTTGATCGGTCACGCGACCGGCGTAGAAGTGGTAGCGGCCATCGCGGAATTGGAGCTGCGTATAGCGCCCTCGTTCGGCGTTCATATCCTGTTCAATGATGGAACGGCGCAAGTCCGTGGCTCTTTCCTCCATCGCGAAATAGCGGTAGTGGATCGTGGTGTCGATATGGCTGATGGCGCTGTCGTACCGCACCAGGAACCGGTTCCACAGCCCATCAATATCACTCAGGTAGGTGTAGTTGGCGGAATCGTATTGCGCGGGTTGCACCTCATTGAAACCAGGCGTGGCGGTAAGCCGAGTAAGCAGCGGAGAGCGCGTCTCCAGATCGAGCAGGAAGATGTCTTTGGTCCCGTTCACGAGGGCTACATCCGCTTTCGCACGTAGCGTGTCGTCCGTGCGATCACTGCTGAAGATGATCCGTCGGCCACCATCCACGAAGCGCGGATCAAGATCATCGAACTGGTCGTCGGTCAGCTGCTCCTGGCGGTTGCCGATCACGTAGTAATAGTACAGGTCGGTCCGTCCATCACGCACACCACTGAAGATCATGTTGCGGCCATCGGGACTGTAGGCCATGCTTAGGATCTTCTCCAACTGCAGCACCGGCTTCTCGTCGGTCTTGCCATCGTCCACCGTGTAGGTGCGCAGGAAGAGTTCCCCTTTGCGCTCCACCGCGTAGGACAGCACCTGGCTGTTCGGATGCCACGCGAGGATGGGAAAGCTGCGGTCCACGATACGATCGAGCTTCTTCTCCCCCTTCACGATACGTTTCAACTTCTTGGTGGCCACTTCATACACCCACACCTTGTACTGCCCGAGCTCGTTGCTCACCCAAGCGTAGTAACGCCCATTGGGGCTCTGTTTGAACTCCGAGTACGTGCGGCTCTTCCGCGTCTTGATCGGCACCACCTCATCGATGATCTCCTTGCGGTATCGGTCCTCGTCCGCGAACCTACCCTTGTAATACGTGAGGCACTCCTGGGTGAGGGTCTTCAGCGATACACCCAGCACGAAGAGGAAACCGCTCTCCGGGTTCCGGCTCACGCGCGTCATGTACAGGATGTTGGGGATCACCCCCGGGCCGTACACATCGGCCACGTACTTCCACACCATGTGCCCGGCGTACTTCGTGTCATCGCCTTCGATACGATTGAACTTATCGTAACGACCGCTCACCACGCCATCGCGGATACGGTTGTTGAGCGTGGCATCCCAGGGGCGCGAGTGGTAGGAGATGATCCCGTCTGTGTACCATGTTGGAAGGCTCATGAACGTGGAGCTCTTGAGCATGTCGCGCCAGTTTCCACCGAACATCATCTGGTCCACGATCACATGAGCGATGCCCGAGCGGATCTGCCGATCGAGCAGCGCGTGGTCACCTTCGAAGTACACGAAGATCTTGGTGCCCACGATGCGGGTGAGGCCACCGATGTTCTGCTGGCCATCCACCCCGGCGATACCGATGTTGCTTTGCCGAAAGTCGGTGAGCGAGTTGTATACGATGAATTGCAGGCGCTCGTCCAAGGCGAAGTCGAAGCTTTTCTCCAACTCCTTCTGGTACACGGTGGCAGCCTGTGCCACGTACCGGGCATGATCACGGCCCTCCTTGTAGAAGAAGACCTCCATATCCTTGAACCGGTATTGCTGCCAGAGGAAATCCTGGAACTGCACGCGGTTCTTGCCGTACTCCTGTTGCGACCCGGAATAGAATTGCGCCACCGTAGGCCCGCCACAAAGCACCAGTGCCAAGGCCAAGGCGGTCTTCAAGAAGGTACGGATCGGTGCAAGCACAGGTTGAAGTTAGCTTTGGGCCGCCCGTTCACGAGCGCCATGGTGCGAATTTCGGGCTTTTCCGGCCATGCTGAACGTCCATAAGTTCACCTTCAACCCGTTCCAGGAGAACACCTACGTCATCCATGATAGCCGTGAGGCCATCGTGGTGGATCCTGGCTGCTGGAACCGCACCGAACAGCGGGAACTCGAGGACTTCTTAGATGACAACGGCCTGAAGCCCATCCGTCTTGTGCTAACGCACGCGCACATCGACCACATTCTCGGCTGTGCTTGGATGCACAAGCGTTACGGCCTATCGCCCGAATTGCACGAAAAGGACCTTCCGGTGTTGGCCGCTGGCGAACGCACCGCAAGCATGTACGGCATACCCTACGATCCAGCGCCGGAGCCGAAAGGCTTCATCCAAGAGGGCTCCGAGATCCTCATCGGCTCGGAAGTGCTGAAGGTGCTCTTCGTTCCGGGCCACGCACCCGGACACATCGCCTTGTACAGTGCGGCGCATGGATTCGTAGTGAGCGGCGACGTGCTCTTTCAGAACAGCGTGGGGCGCACCGATCTGCCCGGTGGCGACACGGAAACCCTTCTGCGGAGCATCCGCGAACAGCTCTTCCCCTTGGGTGATGCCGTGGTGGTGTACAGCGGCCATGGTCCAGAGACCACGATCGGCCGGGAGAAACGGTCGAATCCGTTCCTACGGTAGGTCTGTTGGTCAAGAGCAGGTGTGAATAGCGATCGACCCCGTTCAGGAACTAGATCGAGTTGACGTAGATCCATCGCGGGCATCGACCGAACCGATGTTGCCCCTGCGCTTGCACCTGCCCCAGAGAACTACGGGTGGTAGCCGTCCTGCTTGTAGGTCTTCATCTGCCCCTTGTGCTTGATCGGCGGCGGGCAATCGAAGCCTTTACGGGCGCGGAGGAAAAGGAAGCGTACACTGAAGATCAGTGGCCGGTAGTTGCTGCTGAACCATTGAAGCTGACCAAAACGCCCATTGTCCTCGGGCACCACGCTGAACACGGGCGTTTCAACGCTCGGGATCACGAAAAGGCGGCCGGTGAGCTTGAAGCCATAGCCCACTTTGAAGTGTACCTGCCCCCAGAGGTCCGACGGGAAAGCGTGTGCGTTGAGCGCGGAGTCGGCGGTGTGGGTGTAGGAACTGCCCAGGCGATAGTCGGCATTGGCACCGAGCGAAAGCTGCACGAACTGGTAGCGCCAGGTGGGGATTAATTTGTTCGCGTTGAAATGGATGCTGAGCAGGCGCTCCGCGAATTCACCTTCTCCGGCAAGTTCCGCTGTGGTGTCGGCGATGGTATAACGTCCTTGCACGAGTTCGCGGCCGCGCAGGTTCTTGTACGCGATACCCAGGTCCAGGTAATCCACGATCACCGGGTCGCGGGTGTACCACGAGATGCCACCTTCCGCATAAAGGCCTAAGCGACCATTGGGATCGTACGTGGTCACATAGGACGTGTCACCACTGCGGAACACCTCCTCTTCGCTGTCCTTGAAACGGGGTAAGGTGTAGGTCAAGCCCGGCGCGAGGTAGAACCCGATGCGGCGCACCTGGCCATCGAGGGGAATGAGGTCCGTTCGTTTACGGTCCATCAGCCCTTGAGCCTTGGCCCCCAGCGAGCAAACGGAAAGGACGATCACGAGTGGCAGCAACCTGCGCATGGCCGAAGGTGCGTCGTTCATCAACCAAGAAACGCTGGATAACAGCCAAAAGTGTCAACGTCCACCTGTGCATCGACGCGAAGCCAGGCCGTACTTTTCGGCGCATGCTCAACGCGGTCAAAGCACTCTGGGAACGGACCTTCCTCCGCGAAGTGCTAAAACGCGAGCGTTGGCTCGGCGTGGTGTTCGGCGCTCTTCTGCTGGGACAGTGCATCGCGCAGGTGCTGCGGGTGGAGATCACCCCGTTCTTCCTGTTCGGCATGTACTCCGAGCCGATCATGTCGGAACCTGGATATGTGCGGGTGGCCTGCACGGTGGATGGCGAACCGCTCACCCAGGCCCAGCTGCCGCGTTTCGCCGGCGAACTCTTCTTCAGTACGCTCTACCGGTACCAGGTACTTGCGGATAACGACTTCCAGGATCATTATGCGGCCACCATCGCCGATGACCTCGCCGGCCTGCCCCCGTCGGTGAAGCGGCTTCTGCAGGACCGTCTCTCCTATCGCACCGAGCATGCGGGACCGTTCGCAGATTGGACCATTCGCTACCTCGGTCAGGCCCTTGGCCGATCGGTGAGCACCGTGCAGGTGACACGCGAGACCTATCGTTATGTGGACCGCCGACCGCAATTGGTGGATGCCCGCATCATCCTCATCGCACATGCCCGGTCCAATGTTGAGCCTTGATCAGCGCGCTGTCGTGCAGCGGGTGTTCTTCACCTGGATGTTGATCGGCTTGGTGTGGCGTGCGTTCGATCATGCGCTGCTCATGCAGCTCGAAGCACCGGTGCTGGGCGATGGCGCCAACGACGTCACCTTCTGGCTGGCCTACACCTTGGGCATTCCGCAATTGCTCACCGCCCATCCGCTGCTGGCGGGCATGTTGGATGTGACCTTGCTGGGCAGTGCGCTCATGGCCATCGCCGTACCTAGGGCTTCGTTCTTTCCGCGTATCCATTGCGCGGCGGCGTTGTTGTACTTCATCACCTTCACCACGTGGAGCAACCACCACTATCGCCCTATCCTGGGGCTCTTGCTCGCGGGTGTAGCGTTCATGTTCCGCGATCCGGACCGGTTCAATTTCACCTTTCGCGCCTTGCGGTACTACACCTTGTTCATCTACACCAGCGCCGGTCTCTATAAGGTGTTCCGCGGTTCGTGGCTGAATCAGGAACAAATGACGGGTATCATCGAAGGCACCCAGTTGGAGCTCTTTCTAGCTGCGCCGGATGGCTGGCATGCGCAATTCTTCACCTGGCTCTTGGAGCATCAGACCGCGAGCTGGCTGCTCTTCGCCTTGGCCACCGTGTTGGAGGTGGTCTTCATCGTCGGCTACTTCACCCGTCGCTATGACCTGTGGTTGTTCGCCACCGCGATATCCCTGCACATCGGCTTTTGGTTCACCATGCGCTTCTTCGCCTTTGAGTTGATCGTGCTCGATCTGGCGTTGTTGCCGTGGGGAAGGATGTTGCGGAGTGGTGGTCAGTCAGCAGAGGGTGCAGGCTCCACTTCGAGAGACCTTACACAAATGTGAAACCTCCCAAGGTGATGCGAATAGAGCCTAGAAAGCTCTTATTGGAACACGTTGATTCAGCTCTGCTAGAAAGTCCTTGACCTGCCGATTGCGGTCATCCCAGGTGAAATGGTCGAGGAAAAGATCGCCGACAAACTTGTTGTTCGCGTAGAACCGGTAGCCTTTGTAATTCGGGATGGGGCTGATGGCCGCGGTCTTGTAGCGGACCCATTTCAGCTCTGCCAATGGCACTTCCGTGGTCCTGGCCGTGCGCTTTGCGATGCCACGCGTCACGAAGCGCATGGTCGCACTGCGCAATTCCAGTTCTACGACAAGGGTCTGCCGCCTGACCACGATGAGTAGTAGATCCATCAGTACCACGATGCCGATGATAAGGCCCAATATCTGGTGTGGATGCCCGGTCATGAATTCGATGAGATTCTCAACGGAACTGCTTCGGCGCCCGCTTCCGGAGAACAGAATGAACAGAGGTAGCCCACCGGCCACCAAAGTGGTCAGCAGCACATGCTCCGTCACGTAATACCAGACGAAACTGCGATCCCACGAATTAGCACGTATCCTCATCGGCGAAGGCAACGATGAACGTGATCACATGCCTTTGATCAAACGGAGCGCCGCATGTTCCACCTCCTCACCCTCCCACTTCTCCTCCACCCCGGGCATGGCGAGCACTTCTTCCATGATGCGGTCGTGGCGCAGGCCTTCCTTCCAGGCATCCTTGTACTCGATATCGCTGAACTTCACCTGGCTGTAGAGCGGCAGCCACTTGTCCGGGTGCTTGGCTTGTAGGTGGCCCTCGATCTTCTTGCGGAGCAGGAATTTCGGATCGGCCACGAGGTCGCGCATCTCCACGAAGTTGCGCATGGAGAGGTCGGCGATGGCGTCGCCGTTGGGTTTGCGTTTGGCGGCGTAGCGCGTGAGCACCTCGGCCCAGTTGTCATCGCCGTATTGGTCGAGCAGGTCGTTGAGCACTTTACAGTCCTCGTTCCCTGCGTTCATCCCTTCGCCGTAGAACGGCACGATGGCATGCGCGGCATCACCGATCAGGGCCACCTTGCCGTTGACCTGCCAAGGGTTGCACCGGATGATAGCCAAGGTGCTCTGCGGGTTGCGCAGGTATTGTTCCACAAGGTCCGGGACCAAGGGTAGCACATCGCGGAAATGCTCTTGGAAGAACGCCTGCACCTGCTCCGGTGTGCGCACGGTATCGAAACCGGGTGCCTGGTCCGTATGGGTGTTCGGCATGAAGAGCGTTCCGGTGAACCCGCCATCCTGGTTGGCGAGGCCCATCATCATGAACCAACGGCGCGGCCAGATGTGCAGGCAGTGCGGGTCCATCTTGGGTGTCCCGTCGGCATTGGCCGGGAAGGCCACCTCCTTGTAGTCGTGCTCGATGTATTCCTGGCTGTACGTGAACCGGCCAAGCATCATTTTCTGACGCACCGCGCTGAAGGCGCCATCGCTACCGAAGACCACATCCGCCTCCACCACCACATGGTCACCTTCTTCGCGCTGGAAATGGCAGGTGGCGTTCTGCAGATCCACGTCCACGCAGCGGTGATCGAAGAAGAGCTTCACATTGGGCAGCGCTTCCGCCTCGCTTAGCAAGCGGCGATTGAGCTCGCCTCGAGAAACGGAGTAGATGGCCTTGTTGTCGATGCTGTAAGGCACACGATTGAGGTTCCCTTCGCGGTCGTGCATCATACGGGCATGGACGGGCACGGTGATCTCCTTCACGGCCTGTTCCACACCCGCTGCGCGCAAGGCGGTCCAGCCACGGTGCGAAACGACGAGGTTTATGCTGCGACCTGCGTAGACATCGGTCTTGCGCGGATCCCCGCGGCGCTCATACACCTTCACCGTGTGGCCACGCTTGGCCAGGAAAATGGCGAGCAGACTGCCGACCAGTCCTCCGCCTACGATGGTGATCTTGCTCATTCCTGGAGTTGATGTGCTATCGGGTGCGGCAAGTTGTGGAGGCGAGCGCCATACTGGACTGCGGATCGTCAGCCCTGAGCGGACACAGCCTTTCGCAAGGCCTGACCGAAGCGCCAGACGTCCTCGAAGTTGTTGTACAACGGCACGGGCGCCATCCGCAAGACATCGGGTTCACGCCAATCGCAGAAAACCCCTTCTTCGGATAGCCGCTTGAAGATGGAACGGCCATCACCGGATACGATGATGGAAAGCTGCGCACCGCTCTGTGCCGGGTCTTTCGGAGTGATGATGGTGAACCGATCACCATGCTCAGCGGAAACCCCTTCGATGATCCAACGCAGGTAGCCGCTGAGCTGGATGCTCTTCGCGCGAAGCCGCTCCATGCCGGCCCGATCGAACTGCTCCAGGGCTACGCGATGGATGGCCATGGTGAAGACCGGCGCATTACTCACTTGCCACGCTTCGGCCGTGGGCATGGGTTTGAACTCCCCCTCCATCTTGAAGCGTTCCTTCTTGTCGTGGCCCCACCACCCCGCGAACCGTGGCATGTCCTGACCGAGGTGGCGTTGATGCACGAAGGCACCCGCGACCGCTCCAGGTCCACTGTTCAGGTACTTGTAACTGCACCAACAGGCGAAGTCCGCGCCGGATTCGTGCAATCCAAGGTGCAGGTTGCCCGCCGCATGGGCCAGATCGAAACCGGCATAGGCACCTACCCGATGGGCGGCTGCCGTGATACCCGCGATATCGAAAGCCTGACCGGTCAGGAAGTTCACACCGCCGAAGCAGACCAAGGCGAGTTCGTCGCCCAGTTCCTCGATGCGCGCGATGATGTCCTCGTGCCGGATGGTGTGCTCTCCAGCGCGCGGCCGCATCTCAACGAGGCAAGTATCGGGATCCAGTCCATGGAACTGGATCTGCGAGGCGAAGGCATAGGTGTCACTCGGGAACGGGCGCTGCTCGGTGAGGATCTTCACGCGCTTCCCTTTCGGACGGTAGAAGGAAACGAGCAGGAAATGGAGATTGCTCGTCAGCTGGTTCATCACCACGACTTCATCTTCCAATGCTCCCAGCAACCGCGCGGTGCTGGCCGTGAGCTCCTCGTGGTAACTGTACCACGGATGCTTCGCTGCGAAATGCCCTTCCACACCGAAGGTCGCCCAATCGTCGAGCTCTTGCTTCAAGGCTGCATGGGCCCCCTTGGGCTGCAGACCTAACGAATTGCCAGTGAAATAGACCACGGGACCAGCGCCATGTGCCGGAAAGAGGAACTCGTCGCGGAACGCACGTAGGGGGTCCTGCGCATCCAGGTGTTGGGCGAAGGAAAGGGTGTTCTCGAATGTCATGACGAACTACTCGTAATCGAGGTTCGGATTGATGATGAGTTGACGCACCGCGAGGCCTACAGCCACACCAGCGAATGCGGAAAGCAATGTTCGGATCACCCGTTTGGAGCGGCCAACGCGGGCATAACCCGTGGCGTAGTACTCATCGCCTTCCATCACCGGGTCCGATATCGAGCCCGGTGTCACGTGCACGCGTGGTAGCGCCATCAAACCCGCTGTGATGGGCGGTACGAATAAGCTGTTCATCTCCCAGTTCAGCCCGATCACGAGACCGGCGCCCGTGGCGAAGGCGCCCACCATGGGCCAAATGGGCTTATAGCCTTTCCGGGCGTCCTGCTCTCCCTTCAGGAACCACCGCATCTGCTGGATGGTGAGGTCGTTACCGAAGACAGTATCGTAGAAATACCAGATGCGCTCACGCCCCAAGCTATCCGTAACGGAGAAGACCTCTTCCGTGGGTTCGGCGCGCTCGCGCAGGGTTCCATTCTTGCGCAACTGCAAATAGCGCACCTCCAAGGTGCTTTGGCCAAGCACCTTGCCTTCGATCGTTTCGCCGTTCATCAACAGGATGCGGTCCTGCGCATCACAACGTGCGACCGCGGTCAGGAGCAGGAGGAACAAGGCAACGCGGCAGATGGTTCGCATCGGTAGGGTAGGCTGCCAAAGATAGACCTTGGGTCGGTGGCGAAGTGGACCATCCACCGCCCGTGCACATACCGGGTGGCCGGATATGGCCAAGTATATTTGCGCGCCTATTCCGGCACACCATCCCATGTCATCCGTCACCTACCAGGAGCGCCACATCGGTCCCAACCACCACGAGACCGCCGCCATGCTCAAGGCCATCGGCGTAAGCAGCCTCGATGAACTGATCGATCGCACCGTGCCGAAGGGCATCCGCCGCGAGAAGCTGGATGTGGGCCCGGCGATGACCGAACGCGAACACCTGGACAACATGCGCGCCCTGGGTGCGAAGAACAAGGTGTTCCGCAGCTACCTCGGCCTTGGCTTCAGCGGCACCATTCTCCCTCCGCCCATCCAACGCAACATCTTCGAGAATCCCGGATGGTACACGGCCTACACGCCTTACCAGGCTGAGATCTCGCAAGGGCGATTGGAAGCTCTGTTGAACTTCCAGACGATGTGCAGCGACCTGACCGGTCTGCCGATCGCGAACGCCAGCCTGCTCGACGAGGCCACCGCCATCTCCGAAGCCATGCACATGTTGCACGCGGCACGGCCCAAGGAGCTCGGCGAAGCCAACAAATTCTTCGCCGACAAGGGCCTCTATCCGCAGAACATCGATGTCCTGCGCACGCGTTGCGCACCCATCGGTGTGGAGCTGGTGGTGGGCGATGTGAAGGACTTCGATCCGGCGGACGGTTACTTCGGTCTTGCGCTGCAGTACCCTGCCATCGATGGCAGTGTGAACGACTATCGCGGGATCGTGACCAAAGCGAAAGCGGCTGGCGTCCGCACAGCTGTCTGTGCAGACCTCTTGTCCTTGGTGCTGTTGACCCCTCCTGGTGAATGGGGTGCCGATGTGGTGGTGGGCAACAGTCAGCGATTCGGAGTACCCCTGGGCTACGGTGGGCCGCACGCCGCGTTCTTCTGCACCACGGAGGAATACAAGCGTCTATTGCCCGGCCGCATCATCGGCGTGAGCCAGGACCGTCGCGGCAAACAAGGACTTCGCATGGCCCTGCAAACGCGGGAACAGCACATCCGCCGCGACAAAGCCACCAGCAACATCTGCACAGCGCAAGCCCTGCTCGCCGTGATGGCCGGCATGTACGCCGTGTACCACGGTCCGGAAGGATTGAAGCGCATCGCCCGGGATGTCCATGCCCATACCCGCAGCGCTGCGGAAGCGGCGAAGTCGCTCGGTTACACGGTGCGGAACGGAAGCTTTTTCGATACCATCACGCTCGAAGGTGTGAAGGACATGAAGGCCGTGAAGAGCGCTGCCGAGAAGCGTGGCATCAACTTCCGCTATGGCGTTGATACTATGAGCATCGCATTCGACGAGACGGTGCGCACCAGCGATGTGAACGATGTGGTGGCCGCATTGGCGGAAGCTATGGGCGCCAAGGCTCCAGCGGTGGTCCACAGCAGCGACACCTTGGCCGTGCCCGTTGAACTGCAGCGGAAGAGCGGATACCTCACTCACCCCGTCTTCAATGCGCACCACACGGAGCTCGAACTACAGCGCTACATCAAGCGTCTCGAGAACAAGGATTTCAGCTTGATGCATGGTATGATCCCGCTGGGCTCGTGCACCATGAAATTGAACGCGGCGAGCACCTTGCTGCCGTTGACCTGGCCGGAATGGGGCAGCCTGCACCCCTTCGCACCGGTGGAACAGACCGAAGGCTATCAAGAGGTGTTCCGCCAGTTGAGCGATGCGTTGGCCAAAGCCACCGGCTTCACGGCGGTGAGCCTGCAACCCAACAGCGGTGCACAAGGCGAGTACGCCGGTCTGCTCGTCATCCGAGCCTATCACGAAGCACGCGGCGATCAAAAGCGCACGGTGGCCTTGATCCCCAGCAGCGCGCACGGCACCAACCCGGCGAGCGCGGTGATGGCCGGCATGCAGGTGGTGGTGGTGAAGGCCGATGCCGAAGGGCACGTGGATGTGGCCGACTTGAAAGCCAAGGCCGAACAGTACAAGGACACTTTGAGCTGCCTGATGGTGACCTACCCCAGCACGCACGGTGTGTACGAGGAGAGCATCAAGGAGGTCACGAGCACGATCCACGCGAACGGTGGATTGGTCTACATGGATGGCGCCAACATGAACGCCCAAGTGGGGCTGACCAGCCCCGGCGACATCGGTGCTGACGTGTGCCACCTGAACCTCCACAAGACCTTTGCCATACCGCATGGCGGTGGCGGCCCTGGCATGGGCCCCATCTGTGTGAACGATAAATTGAAGCCCTTCCTCCCCGGCCACCCACTGATCAAGACCGGTGGCGAACACGCGGTTCCTGCCGTGAGCAGCGCGCCCTGGGGCAGTGCTTTGATCCTGTTGATCAGCTACGGCTACATCAAGATGCTTGGCGGCGAAGGCCTCACGGACGCCACGCGTTACGCGATCCTCAATGCGAACTACCTACGTGCAAAGCTGGAGAAGCACTATCCCATCCTGTACGTGGGGTCCGAGGGCATGGTGGCCCATGAGATGATCCTGGACTGCCGCGACTTCAAGCGGGCGGCGGGCATCGATGTGAGCGACATCGCGAAGCGCCTGATGGACTACGGATTCCACGCGCCGACCGTGAGCTTCCCCGTGGCGGAAACGCTGATGGTGGAACCGACCGAAAGTGAAGCCAAGGCCGAGCTGGATCGTTTCGTGGAGGCCATGATCGGCATCCGGAAGGAGATCGCCGCGCTGGAAAAGGGCGAAGCCGATAAGAATGACAACGTGCTGAAGAACGCTCCACATACGAACGAGGAGGTCTGCGGCAACGAATGGAACCATGCCTACACCCGCGAGCAGGCGGCCTTCCCGGTGAGCGTGAACCGCGAATGGAAGTACTGGCCCACGGTGAGCCGGGTGGACAATGCCTACGGCGATCGCAACCTGGTCTGCACCTGCCCGCCGATCGAAGAATACATGACGGTGGAAGCCTGATCCGGATGAAGGAACTCACACAAGGTCTTATCGCCTTCGCCTGCCTGGTCCATTCGGGTCAAGCTATGGCCCAACCCAAGGCTGCGGCCTGTTTCTTCAGCACCGACTTCGAGTCATCCGAGGCCCTCTTGGGATGGGACCTCGGGGCCGATGTCCAACGCCGCACGCCGGAAGGCGAAGACCTGGGGATCTTCGTTCCAGCTTGGATCCTTGGCAACGCCGCGGACGCGAACGCGGACGGCTACTTTCCGGTCACCGATAGCCCGATCGGGAATCGGTTCGCGATGGCCAATGATGCCGCCGAACCCTGCAACTGCGACATGGCCGATGTCAGGTTGACCTCTCCAGTGATCGACCTCAGTGGTCGCACCGGCGTGGCATTGGAGTGCCGGGTGTTCAACGAGAACACCTTCGGCTCTGGGCCATCGGTCATCGAGGTGAGCACCGTTGACGGCGAATGGTCTACGCTCATCACATTGGCCGATGTCCAGGATCAATGGCAGTCCGTCTTCGCCGACCTCACCGCGTTCGACGGCGCGGCGAACTTCCGGTTCCGGTTCCGCTGGAGTGACGGTGGTGCCTGGGCGGGCGGTTTCGCGGTGGACGATATCTGCCTGCGCGGGCGCACCGCTACCGACCTGGTCGTGTCCGATGTGCAATTGGGTGTATCCAACGCGTCGATATTCGAGCTCGGTGATCAGCGCCTGGTCTACCGCCAGCTACCGTTCTCCCAAGCAGCCCCGGTGACCGTTTCGGCCACGCTGAAGAACGGCGGGACAGCAGTACTCGACCAGGTTCGTGCATCGGCCATCATCAGTTTGAACGGCATCGATCATGGTCCCTTCCTTTCGGATACCATCGAGGCGCTACTCCCTGGTGAAACCCAGGTAGTGAACATCGCTACAGGATGGCAGCCAGATGCACCGGGTTCGGCAACCATTACCATCACCGGAAGTACCGCACAAGGGGATGATGCACCCGAGGACGATAGTTCCTCGGGTACCGTCCAGTTCACCGCTGATGGTTGGGACAATGGGTACAGCGCAATGAGCTGCGACCGAGGCATCGCCACAGGAAGCGTCGGCGGTAGTGGTGGTTTCATCATCTCGAACCGGATGGAGATCGTCTCCACAAGCGACCAAGCGGAGGGTATCAGCGTGGCGTATGCGACCGGTACCCAGGCCGGTGCGGTGATCCGCGCGGTGCTCATGGACGCGAACTTCAGCACCATCGACACGTCCGCAAGGCGCACCTTGCAGCAAGCGGATATAGATGCGATCTGGAACGGGCTTCCGTTGTTCGAGGCCTTGGCGACTCGACCCTCGCTTGAGCCTGGCGACTACTACGTGGGCATCCAGCAGCTCACCAGCGGCGGTGATCAGCCCATGCATGTGTCAGTGGCTGGTCCTGCATCCGCAGGCCGCAGCGTGATCCAAGAAGGCATCGGCTTCACGCTCTCCTATCTGTACACCACGCCAATGGTCCGGTTGCACTTGGCAGCGGTACCGGTGGGTTTTGATGAGCAGGAGGTCGGAATCTTGAGCCTGCGCGTGTTCCCGAATCCGGCCAATGATGTGGTTCGGGTCCATGTCCCCGAAGAGAATGCTTCCGGGGAATGGAAGTTGGTGGATGTAAGCGGACGAGCTGTGCGGGCCGGGAAATTGCAAGGCGCGTTCACTTCGATAGACCTAACTGATCAACCGATCGGGACGTACGTCATCGTGGTCACCACGGGAAACTTCGTGGGTTCAGCACCGGTGGTGGTAGCCCACTGATGTTTCCGTTCCTTCGACGGACTCGACCGGTCCTCGTCGAGTAGTAAGAACGGCATCCCAAAGGGCACCGTACACCACAGTCGTCGCGGTGTGAATTCCGTTATCGTGTAACTTGTGGCCCGTCCTAACGGTCACATCCACATGAATAAACGGTACCTCCTACCCGCCCTTTTCGTCGGGTCGCTCACTTTCGTGGCATCTGCGCAACGCGTTGATCAGCTCGCCAGACCACAGGTTCAACTCGCGCCGTCCGCCGCCGGAGCGCATCAACCCGATGCCAGCGTATTGCGCGGTGGCGGCGAAGTGGTGTGGTCAGAGGACTTCGCCAACGGCTTCGCAGGGAACAACCCTTCCGGCCCCTGGACCACCAGCGGTGTGAACGGCAACATATGGGCCATCAACAGCAATGCTCCCCGCGGTGGATACACCAATGCGAATGAGCGGATCACCTCAACGACAGTGCTAAACGGCTTTGCTAAGTTCGCATCAGACTCCGCGAATAGCTCTTGGAGCAATGGTACACCAACTGCGCTACCGGCAGCTCAATTCGTTGACTGGGATGGCAGCTTGGAATCGCCAGTGATCGACCTCAGCCTAACACCACAGGTCGAACTCGTTTACGAGCAGCGCTCACGCTGGTGCTGTGGTGACTCGCCGTTCCAGTTGGAGATCAGTACCGATGGTGGGGCTTCTTGGCCTACGGTCTTCCTCGCGAATGACGGCCTTCCCATCAACCAGGGTGCTCCCGGAACCGGCACTACTTCGGCGGTTACTGAGACTCGCCGTTTCAGTTTGAGCACAGCCATCGCAGCGAATCCATCGAACGTCCGATTCCGCTTCCACCACAATGGTGAGGCTGGCACCTCGCACTACTATTGGCAGCTCGATGATATCCGGATCGAGGTGTTGCCCGATTTCGAAATGCGCATGAATTATGCCTACACGTCCACCACTGGTACTGGTGAAGAGTTCGGTCGGATCCCTGCTTCGCAATTGCCCTCGGTGATGAACATCGGTGCTGAGGTGCTCAACTACGGCAGCGCAACCCAGACCAACGTGGCCGTTGAGTGTGTGGTCCGTGACGAGGACGATAATATTGTCTTTAGTCAGACCACGAACGTAGGTGAACTCACCACGGGCGTTTCTGCCATCAGCGACGATTTTGTGAACCTGCCCTTCCTCGACCTCGGTCGTTACGAGGCCACTTTCTCCATTGTGAGCGACCAACTCCAGTTCGACGAGGTGGTCGAAGACAACTCGTTGACCCGGAATTTCGAGGTCACCTCCAACGTCTATTCCATCGATGCCTTAGGCAACCATCCTCCTGGGGTCGAACAGAGGGCTCAATTAGGCACATCGTCATTCACGGATAACGCAACGTTGAACGTGATGTCGATGTACAACATCTTCGCTCCGACCGAGGCTTTGAGCGCCACCATTGTTCTAGGTTCCAACACACGCGTTGGTACTGGTGCCACCATTGAAGTGTTCCTGCTGGACACCGCCGATGTTCTAGGCCAGCCCTCGAACGTGGATTCTCCGATCGATGGAGTTGGTTCAGAGCTGCACACCATCGTTCAGGCGGATGTGGTCGCTGGTCAGGTCACCATCCCATTTGAACAGCCTGTCTTCCTTCAACCAGGCGCTTACTATGTGTGCGCACGCATTTCAGGATCAGGCACACCAGGTGCCACGGATGCTGAAGTCTTCGTGGCCGATGACAATACGGTACCGCAGCCTGGGGCGGCAAGTATGATCTACCTGCCCATCGATTTCAATGATGACGGCACCGAAGGACCTCACTTGTATTCCAACGGGACGGCTTCGGCCATCCGCTTGAACGTGACGCCCACGGTGGGTGTTGATGAGAACGAGCGCCAAGCGACGGTGAGCATGTTCCCGAACCCCACCAACGGACAACTCAACATCCTGAGCGATGTAACGGGGGTGATGGCAGTGGAAGTGATCGACATGCTCGGTGCCACGGTGCACCTGGGTAGCTTCAACGGTCGCACCACCATCGACCTCACGGGTCTGGCCAGCGGGGTTTACACCGTTCGTGTGAGCAACGGAGAACAGACCAGCGTGGAGCGTATCAACCTTCACTAGTCGGCACAACACGAAAGATCCCCCTTGGAACCATCGGGTTCCAAGGGGGATCTTTCATTTCCGGGAAGTTCTAGGAGCGACCCGTCATGGCCTTCTTCACCTGCCGCATCAATCCGCCGGCGAAGATGAACTCGTTCAGCTCCTTGTTGTCGCTGTTCAAGAGCTCCTCTTTCGTCCCCTCCCACCACTTGCGCCCCTGATTGATGAAGATGATGTTCTCACCGGTCTCCATCACCGAGTTCATGTCATGGGTGATGACGATGGTGGTGATGTCGAATTCCTCGGTGATCTCCTTGATCAGGTCATCGATCAGGATGCTGGTCTGCGGATCGAGACCGCTGTTCGGCTCATCGCAGAAAAGATACTTCGGGTTCATGGCGATGGCCCGGGCGATGCCCACCCGCTTCTGCATACCGCCGCTCAACTCCGCGGGGTATAGATGATCCTTGTCCAGGATGTTCACCCGTTTCAAGCAGAAGCGGGCACGTTCCTCCATTTCCCGTTTGCTCATGGTGGCGAACATCTGGAGCGGGAACAGGACGTTCTGGATCACACTGAGGCTGTCGAACAAAGCGCTGCCTTGGAAGAGCATGCCGATCTCCTGGCGTACCTCCTTCATCTGATCCCGGTCCATGTCGTGGAAGGAACGTCCCTCGTAGAGCACTTGGCCTTCTTCAGGAACGTGCAAACCCACGATGCACTTGGCCAATACGCTCTTGCCAGAGCCGCTCTTACCGATGATCTGGTTCACCTTGCCGCGTTGGAAGACGGCATTGATATCGGTGAGCACCTGGGTGGTGCCGAAACGCTTGCTGAGCCCCTTCACTTCGATCATATCAACAGGATCTGGGTGAGGGCGTAATTGACGATGAGGATCACCACGTTGCTGTAGACAACAGCCTGCGTGCTGCTGATACCCACCTCGCGTGTGCCACCGCGAGTATAGTACCCTTGGTAGGCCGAGACCGTGGCGATGATGAACGCGAAGACCACGGTCTTGATCAGGGCGTAGGTGACGTGGTATGGGATGAATCCGGTCTGGATGCCTTGGAGATAATCCGTGGCGCTGACGATGCCGGTGGCGGTGCCGGCGATGTAGCCGCCGAAGATGCTCAGGAACATGCTCACCATCACCAGGAATGGATTGATGAGCATCGACGCCAGGATCTTGGGAAGAATGAGGTATCCGGCTGAATTCACGCCCATGATATCCAGCGCGTCGATCTGCTCCTTCACGCGCATGGAGCCGATCTCCGCGGCGATGTTCGAACCCACCTTACCAGCCAGGATGAGCGCGATGATGGTGGGGCTGAATTCCAGGATGGTGCTCTGGCGGGTGGCGAAGCCGACCACCCAAGCTTGGATCAGCGGGCTATCGATGTTCGTCTTGGTCTGGATGGTGATCACCGCCCCCATGAAGAAGGAGAGCAAGCCAACGATCCCCAGGCTCTTCAGACCAAGCAGGTCCATTTCCTCCACGGTACGGCGCCAGTAGATGGAAGCGCGTTCTGGCCTGCTGAAGGTGTCCTTCAACAACAGGAAGTACCTGCCGATGTGCCCGATGATGCCCATGAGCGGGCTAAAATAGGCCCTGGCATACAAGGCGCGGGCAGCAGACCGTTGTAGTTTCGCACACGATGATGGGTCCAAGACCGAAATGGCTTCGTTCCAAAGGCACTGCGTTCCTGTTGGTGATCGCAGCCGTATCGGCCTCATGCAGCTCCCAACCGGCGAAATACCGGCATTCCAACGATTGCAAGTGCCCGAAGTGGAATTATGTACCCAAGCCCCCTGCCGATTCGGAGCGCGCCGGGGCTCATCCGCCCGCCACCCCCTATTATTGCGGCATCGGTAGCCATTCTTGAAGCTTCCACTTCGTCGTGCCGCGTCTTTCCACCACCGATCCTGAATTGCTGCGGAAGTACATTCCCAGTGCCGCCTGGCCCGTGGTGCTCAGCTGGCTGCGGAACAACCCGATCCAAGTGCGGATCTCACGGCCGCGGCAGACCAAATTAGGGGACTATCGCAGTGCCTCTCGCACCCAGCCCCATCGCGTCAGTGTGAACGCTGACCTGAACCCCTACGCCTTCCTCGTTACCCTGGTGCACGAGTTCGCGCATTACAGCACCTTCGTGAATACCAGAAGGTGGACCTCGCCCCATGGTCCCGCTTGGAAGAACGAGTACGCCCGATTGATGCGCCCCTTCCTGAGTCCTGAGGTCTTCCCAACGGATGTACTTCACGCGCTCGAACGTCATCTCGTGGATGCGCCGGCGAGCAGTTGCACCGATCAGAACCTGATGCGGGTGCTGATGAACCATGATCCCGTGCCCCGGCAGCTCTTGGAAGAACTGCCCGACCGCTCTGTTTTCCGTTTCAACGAACGCGTTTTCGTGAAAGGCCCGCAGTTGCGGAAACGCTACAAATGCCACTGCCTGAACGATCGGCGGAACTACATTATAGACCCGCTCGCCGAAGTCCAGGTGCACGGCCCCATGGCGGTGTAGAGGACCTCCCCGGGTATCCCCATTGAACATGACCAACGAACACACGTATTGCGTGATCATGGCAGGCGGCGTCGGAAGCCGGTTCTGGCCGATGAGCCGCAGCGCCTACCCCAAGCAATTCCTCGATTTCCTCGGACTCGGACGCACCTTGTTGCAACAGACCTACGATCGGTCCTTGGCCCTGTGTCCACCCGAGAACATCCTGGTGGTGACCAACGCGCAATACGCGCCGCTGGTGAAGGAGCAATTGCCAGCGCTGAGCGATGCGCAGATACTGGCAGAGCCATCGCGCCGGAACACCGCGCCTTGTGTGGCCTATGCGAACCATGTCATCGCCAAGCGCGACCCTAAGGCATTGGTGATCGTGGCTCCCAGCGACCATTTGGTGATGAACGAGAAGGCGTTCCAGGAAACGGTGGGCCTTGCCCTGGAACAAGCCGCTAGCACGGATTGCCTCGTCACCTTGGGGATCATGCCCAACCGGCCCGATACCGGCTACGGCTACATCCAGTTCGAAGAAGGGGGCGCAGGGAAGCACCCTCGCATCAAACCGGTGAAGGCCTTCACCGAAAAACCCGACCACGACACGGCGGTCCGTTTCATCGAAAGCGGGGATTTCCTGTGGAATGCGGGGATATTCATCTGGAGCCTGGCCAGTATCCGCAAGGCCTATCGGGATCACCTTCCTGAAATGGAAGCGCGGTTCGATGCCGGGGAAGCCGCCTTCGGGACCGCTGCGGAAGATGACTTCATCGCCTCGATATATGATTCGTGCGAGAATGTCAGCATCGACTATGGCATCATGGAGAAGGCCGGCAACGTGTTCACGATCGCCAGCGATTTCGGCTGGAGCGACCTGGGGACCTGGGGAAGTCTCTACACCCACTTACCCAAGGACAGCAGTGGCAATGCCGCTATCGGATCGGAGGTGAAGCTCTACGATTGTGCCCGGAATGTGGTGCATGCCCATGATGACCGTCTTATGGTCCTACAGGGGTTGGAGGACTTCATCGTCGTAAGCACCAAGGATGCCCTTCTGGTCTGCCGCAAGCAGGACGAGCAGCAGATCAAACGTTTCGTGGCCGACCTAACGGCGGAAAGTGGCCCGCGGTACGTATGACGGCCCCGGCCAGTGTCCAGACAAGCCATTGACGATCAGGCACTCCTAATGTCCGCCACGAACGGTCAAACGTACCAAGTGGATAACGGGTAGCACCACCCCTGGCCGCCGACTGAGCCTCCCATTACCTTGCACCTCCGTGCAGAAAGCCCAGATCGGGGCTGGAAAGCCTTGACGTGGCCACCTACGAACTCATCACCACCCCACCAGCGCTTGCAGCGTGTGTGGATCGTCTCGCCAAAGAGGCGGTGATCGCATTGGATACCGAGGCATCCAGCTTCCACCGGTTCCGCGAAAGTGTGTGCCTGATCCAGATCAGCACCCGGGAACAAACCTTTCTGATCGATCCGCTCAGTGTGAAGGACCTGACCTTGCTGGGTGGACTCTTGGCCCAGAAGGGTATGGAGGTGGTGATCCATGATGCGGATTACGACCTTCGCATATTGGCACGCCACCACACCATCAGGGTGGAGAACGTGTTCGACACCTTGGTGGCCGCGGAATTGCTGAACGAACCGGAGATCGGGCTGGCGGCCTTGCTGAACAAGTACCAAGGTGTTCAGGTGGACAAGAAATTCCAGAAGGCGGATTGGAGCAAGCGCCCGCTGCCCAAGGACATGTTGGACTATGCCGCAGGGGATACCTCGCACCTCATCGCCTTGCGTGACATCCTCGAGAACAAGCTGAAGGAGAAGGGCCGCTGGACATGGGCCGAAGAAGAGTTCGGTCTACTGACCGATGCCCCATTCAACCTGCCGGTGAACGAAGAGCCACCATTCCTTCGGTTGAAAGGCGCGAAGATGTTGAAGCCGCATCAACTCGCCATCCTCCGCGAAGTACATGCCTGGCGTGAGGGCGTCGCCGAACAACAGGACAGGGCCGCCTTCATGATCCTCGGTAATGATGTGTTGCTCTCCCTGGCCACCGACCCGCCTGCGACACTGAAGGATATCGCATCGCGCAAAGGCGTAAGCGAACGGACCATCGAAAAGTACGGAAGGCGGATCCTGGCAGCTGTCAAGAAGGGGCAGGAACTGCCCAAGGAACAGTGGCCGCGGCTGGAACGCCCCAAGCGCTGGGACCGTGACAACGACTATGAAGAGCGGTTGAAACGCCTCAAGGCGACCCGTGATCGATTGACGACCGAGAACGACCTACGTCCGGGTATCGTAGCGGCGAACCAGTTGCTGATGGAGATCGCGCGCACACTACCGGGCGACCTGTCCGCATTGGCGGCTATACCAGGCGTGCGTCGCTACCAAGTGGAGAACTTCGGTAACGCGTTGTTGCGCGCGCTCTGACCCAGGGCCTACGCCTGGTTGTCGGCAGCGCACGTGCGTTCACCAGAAAAAAGTGGACTCGATTTGCACGTTTACCCCGAATAACTACTTTGGCATCAAACTCAACCTAGCCATGAAGATCATCAAGCGTTCACTTTTCAGCCTCGCCATGGGCAGCCTGCTCGTTACACAGACCGGTTGCTTCGGTGAGTTCGCCTTGGTCCGGAAGGTCTATGACTGGAACGACAATCTCAGCGACAGCAAGTTCGTGAAGACACTGGTGTTCTATGTATTGAACATCATTCCCGTGTACGGTATCGCCAGCTTCATCGACGTGGTGATCCTCAACCTGATCGAGTTCTGGAGCGGTAGCAACCCGCTTTCGATGAACGAAGGGGACTACGAGATGCAGATGGCGACCATCAACGGTGACGACTTCAAGATCGAGGCTACGAAGGACACCTTCACCACCACCCAGCTCACCGGCGAAAAGGCGGGTGAAGTGCGTGTGATGAAGTACGATCGTTGCGACAACACCTGGAAATACACCGACAGCAACGTGAGCGACATGGCCGTGATGAGCTTCATCGGTGGCAATGCGGACAATGTCCGCGTGTACACCCAGAACGGTTCCGTGGACCTGACGGCTTCGGATATGGCTGACGCTTCCGTACTGGCCAGCAAGTTCGCCGCGTGCGACCTGGCGATGGCGAAGTGAACTCACGATCCCAACACAACGAAGAAGCCCGGCCAATGGCCGGGCTTCTTCGTTCAGATGCAGTGCGGATCATCCCTCGCTGCACATCTTCGCCGGATCCACCCACTTATCGAAGTCCTCGGCGCTCACGTGACCTAGTGCGATGGCGGCCTCCTTCAGTGTGGTGCCCTCCTTGTGGGCCTTCTTCGCGATCTCGGCGCTCTTGTAGTAGCCGATGTGCGTGTTCAAGCTGGTCACCAGCATCAGCGAATTCTCCAAGTGACGCTTGATCATGGGGCGGTTCGGCTCGATGCCTTCGGCGCACTTATCGTTGAACGAAACACAAGCCTCACCGATCAGTCGAGCGCTCTGAAGCACATTGGCGGCGATCAATGGTTTGAACACATTGAGCTCGAAGTGCCCGTTGCTCCCTCCGATGCCAACGGCCACATCGTTGCCCATCACTTGGGCACAGACCATGGTGAGCGCTTCCGGTTGGGTGGGGTTCACCTTGCCGGGCATGATGCTCGAACCGGGCTCGTTGTCCGGGATGATCAGTTCCCCTATCCCACTGCGGGGGCCGCTGCTGAGCATGCGAATGTCGTTGCCGATCTTCATCAGTGAAACGGCCAGACGTTTCAACGCACCGCTCAGTTCCACCATGGCATCGTGCGCGGCCAACGCCTCGAACTTGTTGGGCGCTGTAACGAAAGGCAGACCGGTAAGCTCGGCGATCTTCTTGGCCACCAGCACGCTATAGCCCTTGGGAGCATTGAGCCCGGTGCCCACGGCTGTCCCGCCCAGCGCCAGTTCACGCACCATCACCAGCGCATTATCCACAGCGCGAAGCCCATTGTCCAATTGCTGCACGTAACCACTGAATTGTTGTCCTACGGTCAGTGGAGTAGCATCCATGAAGTGCGTACGACCGGTCTTCACGATGTCCTTAAAAGCCTCCGACTTCTTCGCTAGTGTGTCACGCAGCTTCTTCACCCCCGGGATGGTCACTTCCACGGTTAGTTTGTAGGCTGCGATGTGCATCGCCGTCGGGTAGGTGTCGTTGCTGCTCTGGCTCTTGTTCACATCGTCGTTCGGGTTCAGCACCTTCTCCGCGTCGGTGAGCTTACCACCGTTGAGCACGTGCGCACGATAGGCCACCACCTCATTCACGTTCATATTGCTCTGCGTGCCGCTGCCTGTCTGCCAGATCACCAGCGGGAACTGGTCGTCCAGAGCTCCAGTGAGGATCTCGTCGCACACGCGGCCGATGAGGTCGCATTTCTCCTGCGGCAGCTTGCCGAGTTCCAGGTTAGTGAGCGCGGCGGCTTTCTTCAGGTAAGCGAAGGCATGCACGATCTCGCGCGGCATGCTGCCCGGCGGCCCGATCTTGAAGTTATTGCGGCTGCGCTCGGTCTGAGCGCCCCAGTACTTATCGGCGGGCACCTTCACCTCGCCCATGGTGTCTTTCTCGATGCGGTAGTCCATTGTGGTCGGCTGTTGGCAGTAAGCAGTTGGCAGTACATTTTCGTCGGTCGTACAACTGCCTACTGCCAACTGGCAACTGCAGACCGTGGATCACACCTTCTGGCTCTGCCCCTGTTGCATCAAGAATGCCTTCAGGAACTCGGTGATCTCTCCGTTCAGAACATCGTCCACGCTGCTGGTCTCGTGTTCGGTTCTTACATCCTTCACCAGCTTGTAGGGCTGCAGCACATAGTTGCGGATCTGGCTACCCCACTCGATCTTCTTCTTGCCTGCTTCGATCTCGCTGCGTTTGCTGCGGCGGCGTTCTAACTCCGCCTCGTACAGTTGGCTCTTTAGCAACTGGAGTGCCTTGGTCTTGTTGTCCAGCTGGCTGCGGGTCTCGGTATTCTCGATGATGATGCCTGTTGGCCCGTGGCGCAGCCGTACACCGGTCTCCACCTTGTTCACGTTCTGGCCACCTGCACCACCACTGCGGAAAGTATCCCAGGTGATGTCCGCCGGATTGATGTCGATCTCGATGCTCTCGTCCACCAGAGGGAACACATAAACGCTCACGAAGCTCGTATGGCGGCGCGCGTTGCTGTCGAACGGACTAATGCGCACCAGGCGATGCACACCGTTCTCGCCCTTCAACATACCAAAGGCGAACTCACCATCCACCTCGATGGTCGCTTGTTTGATCCCGGCACCTTCCCCATCCTGGTAGTCCAGTGTGCGGGCTTCGTAGCCGTTCTTCTTGGCCCACATCTGGTACATGCGCAACAGCATGCCGGCCCAATCGCAACTTTCGGTACCCCCAGCACCGGCGGTGATCTGCACCACGGCACTTAACGGATCCTCCTCCGCGCTCAGCATATTCTTGAATTCAAGCTCCTCCAGCGCGTCCGTCCCCTTCTTGAACTGGGCCTCCACCTCCTCCTCGGTCACCTCCTTGGCCTTCCAGAAATCGAATATCACGCCCAGGTCATCGAGTTCGCGCTTCACGCCTTCGTATAGACCCACCCATCGCTTCAACTCGCGGATACGGTGCATCACCTGCTGGGCCTTCTTCTGGTCGTTCCAGAAATCGGGGTCCAGGGTGTATTTCTCCTCTTCGAGGATACGACCGCGCTTCTCCTCGATATCCAAGTAGCCTTTGAGGGCTTCCAGTCGCTCGTTGAGGTCGTCGATCTTGTCGATGGTGATCATGCTGCGGTCGCCTTGGCCCTATCCCGGGCTTTCGGGCCGCAAAAGTACGCGGCACGACGGAAGCCTGAGGCATGTTGGTCCGGTCGCTACCTTTCCCGTATGATGCTGCGATCCTTCCTGGCGTTAAGCCTCTTATGCCTAGTGCACGGCGATACCGCTGCCCAATACCGGATCATCCTTGAACGCGGGGATACGATCGCGGTGAAAGAATACTACACCAAGGGCGATTCCCTCGGCTTCCCTGGTGGACGGGTGGCCAAGCGCGATGTGCTCTGCATGACCTCGGGAAAGCACACCTACCAGTTCCCGCTGCCGGGGTTGGGGCTTTCCACCACCAAACTCGACGAGACCGAACCCGTTTGTCGCCGAGCAGCGCTGTTCGCTCTGAAATACGTTGGGACAGAACCCGGAACGCCTGTGGTGGATCCACTCGTTGACAGTCTCTCGTTTGATCTTTGGAAGACGTGCTTTGGAACTCATTGTCCGTACCAAACTCCAGAAGGAACGACTTCCAACGGTACTACCGTAGTGGTTGCACGCGACTTGAGCGTTGTGGACATGGTCGCCAGTGAGGTTGATGTGACCTCATCGCCCCCCTTGGTGATCATGCGCAACGGAGATACCCTCACCGCACCTAGAGGGGTGAACTGGCTAAAAGGGGATCTACTCCTCGGTGGAGGCGCAAGCGTTCCGATCGATTCGGTCCTGATGATCGTAGAGCCTGCAGGGCAGCATGTCATGCACGCACGAACCGGACAGAAGGTGAAGCTCAACCCTCAAGTGCGGGACCTCTCTCCATGTGCCAAGGGCGTTATCTACGCCAAGATCTATTGGGACTCCGTTAGTTTTCCTTTCGAGATCGAGGGTCTTCCGAACTCCTTGGGGGATGACCCTATGTTCTCGGATTGTTTCTACTACCAACAGATGCGGGCGCAGAAGAAGAAGGATACGATGCGGACGATCTCGACCGTGATCGCAATTGGGAAAGGGGCTGGTGCGCGTTAAAGGTTGCGCTGGTCCCGTCGCACCTCAGAGAGGCTCATTCGAACCCCACCAGGCAGCGTTCGATCTGATCCATACCGTAGCCCTTCCGTATGAAGAAACCGATCACCTTGCGTCGTTTAAGAAGGGGGTGTGTTTCACGCTCCTTTTCCCAACGCTTTGCAACTAATCTCTTCAGAATTTCGGCTTGCTCTTCCTGATCGACGGCCTTCAACGCCGCGCGGATACACGGCTCGCTTACCTGCTTCTGCTTCAGCGCCGCCTCGATCTTCCGCAAGCCCCACCCCTTCTGCCGCGATTTGCTCACCGCGTAATGCTCCGCGAAACGCGCTTCGTTCAAGAATCCTTCTCCGATGAGCTGGCTGATGATGGGCTCGATCTCCTTGCCGGGAACCTCCCACGCGTAGAGCTTATCGCGCACCTCCTGCTGGCACCGTTCCTGGCGGGCGCAGTAGTTGCGGGCTTTGGGGAGGGCCGAGGTAGCTGAAGATGCCTTCACGCCGCGAAGGAATGCAACATCCGGTCCAGAGGGTATCTACAACGGCACCTCATTCCCCGCACCATCCTGTACGGTGAAGTCAAGGTACTGGTGGTTGCCATCGCCTTTCACCTTCACCCACTTCTTCCAGCGCCACCACCACTTGTGCTGGATGCTGGGCAGGCCCTTGGTGAAGTAGGCGGCGAGGAAGGGATGCACGCTCAGGGTGAGGCCGGTCACCTGCTTCTCGCCGAGCAGGTAGTTCAAGGCGTTCTCGATCTCGTCCACGATCAGCACCGGAGCGCTCACTTCGCCGGTGCCGTTGCAGGTGGGGCAGTTCTCGCTCGTGTCGATCTCCGTTTCCGGACGTACGCGCTGGCGCGTGAGTTCGATGACACCGAAACGCGAGGGCGGTAACACGTTGTGCTTCGCCTTGTCGTCCTCCATAGCGTCCTTCAACGCCTTGTGCAGGGTGCGTCGATTCTCCGGTTCGTAGAGGTCGATGAAATCGATGCAGATGATGCCGCCCATATCGCGCAGCCGCAACAGGCGTGCGATCTCGATGGCGGCCTCCACGTTGATGTCCAACGCGTTCTTCTCCTGCTCCTGGTTGCCACCCTTGCGGCTGCCACTGTTCACGTCGATCACGTGCATGGCCTCCGTCTTCTCGATGATCAGGTAGGCGCCACTGCTCAGCATCACCTGCTTGCCGAAGGCCTGCTTGATCTGCTTGTTGACCCCGAAGTGGTCGAAGATGTCGAGCTTGTTCTTGTAGTGCTTGACGATGCCCTTCTTCTCCGGCGCGGTCTTTTCCAGGGTCTGGTAGATCTCCTCGGCGAGGAGTTCATCGTCCACATGGATGCTCGTGAAGTCCTTGTTGAGCACGTCGCGCAGCACCGCGCTGGTGCGGTCGATCTCGCCCAACACCTTTTTCGGAGCCTGTGCGTTGCGGAGGTTGCGGAACATGGTGTCCCAGCGCTGCAACAAGGTCTTCAGGTCGTTCTCGAGGTCCTCGGTGCGCTTGCCTTCCGCGTTGGTACGGATGATGACCCCGAAGTTCTTCGGCTTGATGGCCACCATCAGCTCCTTCAAGCGTTTGCGCTCCACTTCGTCGGTGATGCGCGACGAAATGCTGGTCTTGTTGATGAAGGGCACCAGCACCATGTAGCGCCCGGCCAAGGTGACCTCGGCGGTGAGGCGTGGTCCTTTGGTGCTGATCGGCTCCTTGGCGATCTGCACCAGGATGCTCTGACTGGCACTGAGGACTTCGGCGAGTTTGCCCTCCTTGGGGATGTCGGAGTCGAGCTTCCAATCATCCAGCAAGCTCGAGGTGACGGTGCCGCTGACGGCTCCCTTGGCGAACTTGTAGGAGTTCTTGTACTGCGGCCCCAGGTCGAAGTAGTGCAGGAAGGCGTCCTTCTCATGGCCCACGTCCACGAAAGCGGCGTTGAGGCCCGGAGCCACCTTGCGCACCTTGGCGAGGTACACATCGCCCACCGCGAAGCCGCGCTCGGTCTTTTCGCGGTGCAGTTCAGCGAGCACCTTGTCCTTCATCAGGGCAAGTGCAACTTCACCTTCACCGGAACGGATGATGAGATCGATGTTCACTGCGGAACTTGGGCTGTGTGGAAGAGGGGCTACCGAAAGGTAACCCTATGTGCAGGCGCGTGGGCCGGGACCATGTCCCGACCCTACGGCGCAGCACGTTCAGAAGGACCTACCGGTTCTTCTTCTTGTGACGGTTCTTCCGCAAACGCTTCTTGCGTTTGTGCGTGGCCATCTTGTGACGCTTCCTCTTCTTTCCGCAGGGCATGGTGCTCCTTATTTAACGTTCTCCAATTCACCCAGTAACCGGTCGACCTCGGCGAGGACACTGGAATCCTGGGTCAGTGTTCTATACTTCTTCAAACTCTCGATGGCGCGCTCGGTGCTATCCGCACGGAGGTACATGTTGCCGATGTAGAACCAGGCGTCGGGGAAATTCACCGAGTCCAGTTCCAACACCGTGCGGAAGCGGGCCAAAGCCTTGTCGTATTGACCGCTTTGGATGGAGAAGAGCCCGAGGTGCCAATGTGCCTCCACATTGTTCGGGTCCTCCTGCAGGATCTCGCGCAGCATCATGATGCCACGCATGGGGTCCTGGCCGTTGACCAACGCGATGGCCTCCTGGGTCTTCGCTTGGCCGGGGTCCATGGTGGGGACCTTCGCGGCTTGCTTCCCGGCTGGTGTCCGGGGCGCCATCAACAAAAGAACGATCACCACCAACGCGCCCAGAAGGGCCAACAGTTGAGGCTTTTTCAAGCCCATCACTGCTGCCCGCTAGCGGGACGGTTCTTCACCTTGTCGACGAACGTGTCGGCTGGCTTGAACGCCGGCACATCGTGCGCCGGTATGATGATGGTGGTGTTGCGGGCCAGGATCCTTCCGGTCTTCTGTGCCCTGCGCTTCACCACGAAGCTACCGAACCCACGAAGGTGAACGTTCTCGCCTTTTTCAAGGCTGTTCTTCACTTCCTCCATGAAAGCCTCCACGGTCGTCAGAACCACCTGGCGTTCGACTCCCGTGCGCTTGGAGATGATGCTGACCAACTCTGCCTTCGTCATTACCCTCTTCGGTTTGGGGCGGCAAAGATAGCCGTTCAAGTGGATCGCGCAACCGATCTTTGTTCCTGTATGTCAACAGCTTGGTTCAGCAAGGCGCTCCTGCCCTGGTATCACGAGCACCAACGCCCCCTTCCGTGGCGGAAAAATGCCAGTCCATACCACATCTGGCTGAGCGAGGTGATCCTGCAGCAGACCCGCGTGGACCAAGGGACAGCTTACTGGCATCGTTTCACCGAACGGTATCCGGACGTTCAAAGTCTTGCCAAGGCACCTGAAGATGAAGTGCTTAGGCTATGGCAAGGACTCGGTTATTACAGTCGGGCCCGCAACCTGCGCACGGCGGCCCAACAGATCATCGAGCTGCACGAAGGGCGATTCCCGCCCTCCTATCCGGCCTTGAAAGTGCTGAAGGGCGTGGGAGACTACACGGCTGCGGCCATCGGCTCCATCGCCTTCGGGCTGCCCGAACCGGTGGTTGATGGGAATGTCTATCGGGTCCTGTCCCGTGTGTTCGGAATAGCGACCCCGATCGACAGCACGGCCGGGAAGAAAGAGTTCCGGGCGCTGGCCGAGGATCTCCTGGACCGCAGCAACCCCGGCGACCACAATCAGGCGGTGATGGAACTGGGTGCACTGGTCTGCACCCCGAAGAACCCGCGCTGTGGGGATTGCCCGTTGGCCAGGCGGTGCCTTGCGCTTCGTACCGACCGCATCGGCGAGTTACCGGTGAAGGCCACACGCACCACTGTTCGCGAGCGCTACTTCAACTACCTGCACATCGTGGATAAGTCCGGACTCTACTTGCGGAAACGGCAGGGGAAGGACATCTGGCAGGGCTTGTTCGAGCTTCCGTTGGTGGAGAGCCCCCGTGCGCTCAAGGATGCCCGGTTCGCCAAGGCCTTGCACCAGGAATTCGGAGCGGGATGGACCATCACGAACCGACATGGACCGATCAAGCATGTGTTGAGCCACCAGATCATCCACGCGTATTTCTGGGAGGTGAAGCGCCCCAACACCTTCAAAGTGCCGAAGGACTGGATCGCGGTAGCACCCGATGAACTGGACCGCTACGCCCTTCCCCGCTTGATCGATCGCTACTTGCGCAAAGGGCATCGTTGAGCGAGGCACTATCTTCGTAGCCCTACCCTATCAGCAATGGCCGGAGTGAACAAAGTGATCCTGATCGGCAACCTTGGCGCCGATCCCGAGATCCGTCATCTACAGAACGGTGCCAGCGTGGCGAACTTCCGCTTGGCGACCAGCGAAACCTACAAGGACAAGACCACCGGTGAGCGCCGTGAGCAGACCGAGTGGCACAACGTGGTGGCCTGGCGCGGTCTGGCTGAGATCACCGAGAAGTACCTGCGCAAGGGTAGCAAGGTGTATGTGGAAGGGAAACTGCGCACGCGGCAGTGGCAGGACAAGGACAGCAACACCCGCTATACCACCGAGATCGTGGCCGATGAAATGACCCTGCTGGATCGCCCCGGTGGCGAAGGTGGGGCACCGCGGGCCACCACACAGACCGCGCAGGCCGCATCCGTAAGCTCCGGCGCACCGCCGAGCGACGAAATGGACGATCTGCCGTTCTAGCGTGGAGCCTCCGCCGATACCCTTCGCTGTTCCGCTCACCGCGTTGCTGATGCAACCTGGCACCATCGTGGTGTTGGTCGTCATCGGCATCCTCTTGATCATCTCGGCGGCCATGTCGGCCAGCGAAGTCGCGCTGTTCGCCCTATCGCCCACCCAATTACGCGATGTGCAGGAACGGGGTGGTACGAGCGGAAAACGCGTGATGGACCTACTGGCGAAGCCGCGGCGCTTGCTGGCCACCATCCTCATCACCAGCAACCTGGTGAACATGGGTACGGTGATCTTGAGCACCGTGCTGGTGCGCGACCTTATCGTGCCCGAAGGTTTGCCGCACTATGCCGTCGTCGCCATCCAAGTACTGGTAGTGGCCTTCATGATCGTTTTGATCAGCGAGGTGATCCCGAAAGTCTACGCCACTTCGGACCCCGTGCGTGTGGCCCAGCTCATGAGCGGACCGCTGCTCACCTTGCGGTGGACCTTTCGCCCGCTGAGCGAAGCGCTCGTGCGCAGCACCACCTTCATCGAGAACCGGTTCCAGAAACGCAGTGCCCAGAACATCTCGGTGGATTCACTTGGTCACGCGCTGGACCTGACCAGGGATGCGAGCACCACCGCTGAGGAGCAGCGCATCCTGCGTGGCATCGTCAAATTCGGCAACATCGAAGTGCGTCAAGTGATGCGGCCTCGCACGGAAATGGTCGCTTTCGATAAGGACATCTCCTTCAAGGAGCTGATCGCCGCGATCGTGGACTCGGGCTTCTCGCGCGTTCCGATCTACGAGGAAACGCCCGACCGGATCATCGGTGTGCTCTACATCAAGGATGTGCTGCCGCATCTGTACAAAGAGGACCTTGGCTGGCACACCTTGTTACGCGAGCCCTACTTCGTACCGGAGAGCAAGAAGCTCGATGACCTCTTGAAGGAGTTCCAGCATGAGAAGGTGCACCTCGCCGTGGTGGTGGATGAGTACGGTGGCGTCAGTGGCATCATCACCCTGGAGGATGTGATCGAGGAGATCGTGGGCGACATCACGGACGAGTATGATGATGAGAACCTCTTCTACAGCAAATTGGACGACAACACCTGGGTGTTCGAGGGGAAGACAGCGCTGACGGATGTGTACCGCGTGCTGGGCATCGATGGCAAGCTCTTCGAGGAGAACAAAGGGGATAGCGGGACCTTGGGCGGCTTCGTCTTGGAACTGACCGGCCGTATACCGAAGAAAGGCGAACGAGTGGAACTCCACGATTTCACCTTCGTGGTGGAAGCATCGGACAACAAGCGGATAAGAAGGGTAAAAGTGATCATGCGCGATGAAGCGATACACTAGCTGGCTGTTCCTGTCTTGCGCACTGATCGTGGGTTGCTCCGAAGACCCCACGCCGAAGCCGCGCGGGTATTTCCGCATCGACCTTCCGGAACAAGCCTACACGGTCTGGTCGGACAGCAGCACCTTCCGTGCGGAAGTTCCGCTGTACGCCAAAGTGGCCAAGCGCGGGGCGAAGGCCGAAGCGCGCTGGTTCGACATCCGTTTCAAAGAACAGCGGGCCACCATGCACCTCACTTGGTCTCCGGTGGAGAACGACCTCCAAGATCTCATCGAGGATGCGCACACCTTCAAGAGCACGCACCAAGCCAAGGCCGCGAAGATCAAAAGCGAACGACTCTTGAGCGATAGCACGCGTGTGTTCGGCACCCTATTCGAGATCGAGGGCGATGTGGCCAGTCCGTTCGTCTTCTACGTCACGGACAGCACAGCCAACTTCCTCTATGGCTCGCTCTATTTCGATGCACGGCCCAACGCCGATTCCTTGGCACCCGTGACCGCACGGTTGCGGGAAGACATGCGCCATTTGCTGGCTACCCTACACTGGCAGTGATACGCTTCCCGGTGCGGTGGAGGGCCTTCAAAAGCACCGCCAGCAGCACCAACGCGCCTTGCTGGTGCAACACACCAACGACAAGGTCGACCTGAGTGAGGATGGTGATCACTCCAAGTACGAACTGGAACAGTACGGCCAGCAGCAGCGGGAACCACACCACTTCCATGGAAGCCTCTCGTCGGAACTTGACGGCGAACAGAATGAATGCCAGCGCCACCAGATAAGCGAGGTTGCGGTGTACGAACTGCACGCCATCGCGATGTTCCGCAAGGTCGGTGAAGAGGTCGCCAAAAGCATGCACGTTCTCGGGCATGAACTCGCCGTTCATCAAGGGCCAGGTATTGTAGATGCGCCCGGCATCGAGCCCCGCCGTGAAGGCACCCCACACGATCTGCAGGATCAGCAACCCGAGCAAGATCCGCGACCATCGCCCCTCCCCAGATCCATTGGAGCGGAACCCAGTGCGGCCATCACGGATGTCCAACACAGTCCACAACACTAGTGAGAACACGGTGAACGCCGCTGAAAGATGGATGGCGAGTCGGAAGTGGCTCACATCGGGGTTCTTCTCCAAACCACTGGCCACCATGAACCAGCCCAGTGCGCCCACGAGACCACCACTGATCAAGATCGTCCAACAGCGCTTCATCAACCAGCCTTTCAACAGGCCTTTCCGCCAGAAGATGAAGAAGGGTATGGCGAAGACCAATCCCATCAGGCGGCCCCAGTTGCGGTGCAGGAATTCCCAGAAGAAGATGCGCTTGAAACCGGCCATGTCCATGTCCTGGTTCTTCAACGTGTACTCCGGAATGGCCTTGTACAGGTCGAACGCTTCGTTCCACTCCGCATCATTCAGCGGCGGTATAGCACCCATGATCGGATCCCACACCGTGATGCTCAATCCGCTACCGGTGAGGCGGGTGACACCACCGATCACCACCATGCAAGCGATCATGACACACCCGGTGATCAACCAGGTAACGACAGGCTTCAGCTTGCGCCGCTCGAAATGCTCCATTCAGGGCACAAAGCTACCGTGCGCAGGGCAACGAAAAGGGGGGCCGCAGCCCCCCCAATAGCTTCGTGGAACTTGGGATCACACGCGCAAAACGTACGCCAAGAGGGACAAAAGACCTGGAACGACCACGGAAGCGGGGTTGAGCACGCTCACGGGCTTGGCCTCCTCGGCGGTCTTACCACTGGTAGCAGCACCGCCCACAGCAGGCACTTGCTTGGTGACCTTCACGGCCACCACTTTGTATTGTCCATCGTAGAGCGACTGGATCGCATCGATCATTTGAGCGTCACTGATCTTGGCCGCATCGTAGTTCACCACGGCGTGATCCCGTACATCACCCTCGATGAACTTGATCTCCGTGGAATTGACGCCGGGCAGGGCTGCGAGCGCCTTTTTGATGGAGCTTCCACACATCATCTCACAGCTCATTCCATCGATGCTGATGTCAGCGATGGTCGATGGAGCCACTCCAGCCACAGCGACCTCTTCTTCGATCCGCTCGATCGAGGAAGTGGGTTTGTCGACCACTGCTTCTGGAGCTTGACCGGAGCAGGCGAACAAGGCAACGGCGACCAAGGGGAACAATAAGCGGGTGTTCATGGTTCGTACTCTTCGTTGACTTATGACGCCTGAACAACGAAGAGGTTACAAAGATAGTGTGGCGCCGACATCGGATACCTTCGCGCCGCGATGGCATCCGGGACCGACCAACCTGCGCTCGCCCAGTCCCCGACGGGGCACGGGCGTATGGTCTGGGGCCTGTTGATCATCCTCGCGCTGATCTGGGGCAGTTCGTTCATCCTGATGAAACGGGGGTTGTTCCATGAGGGACGACCCGTGCTCAACGGCTGGCAAATGGCTTCTGCCCGCCTGTTGATCGCCTGGCTCGCCTTGATTCCGTGGGTCCTCCGGTACTTCGGAGAACTGAAACGCCACTGGCTTCCCCTCTTGGGCACCGGGCTTCTCGGCAATGGCATCCCGGCCTTCCTCTATGCCATGGCCCAGACCCGGATCGACAGTTCGTTGAGCGGCATGCTGAACAGCCTTACACCACTGTTCACCTTGGTGGTCGGTATCGCCGTATTCGCCACCCGGGTGCGGGCGGTGCAGGTCATCGGGGTGCTGGTCGGCTTGGCCGGTGCCATTGGCTTGGTCGCTCTCGATGCGCGGACTGGCTCATTCACGTGGTCGCCATTCGCCCTCCTGCCGATCATCGGCACCTTCTGTTATGGATGCAGTGCCAACATCGTGAAGCATAAGCTGTACATGCTTCCCGCAACGGCCACAGCGGCATTGGCCCTCACCTTCGTAGGGCCTTTGGGGGCGGTGGGTTGCTTGATTAGCGACCTGCCCAGCACCTTTCGCACGGATCCGAACGCTTTACGCTCACTCGGATATGTTGCCGTGCTCGCGGTGCTCAGCTCGGCGCTCTCGCTCATCCTTTGGAACGCCCTGTTGAAACGCACCAGTGCGGTCTGGGCCTCATCCGTCACTTACCTCATGCCCGTGGTGGCCATCGGCTGGGGCCTCTTGGACGGTGAGCCGATCTCATGGATCCAGTTCCTGATGATCGGTTCCATCCTAAGCGGAGTATATCTGGTGACCGCAAGTGAACGGGTACGCGGTTGAACGGGCGCCACTTCCCATCTTTGGGCCATGTACAACGGTAAGAAGGTCGTGGTGGTGCTACCAGCCTATCGGGCAGCGCTCACCTTGAAGCAGACCTACGACGAGATCCCATTCGACGTGGTGGATGAGGTGGTGCTCGTGGATGACAAGAGCCCCGACAACACCGTCGACGTGGCTCGGCAGTTGGGCATCAAGCACATCGTTGTGCACCAGAGGAACCGCGGATACGGCGGCAACCAGAAGAGCTGCTACGACAAAGCCTTGGAGCTCGGCGGAGACATCGTGGTCATGCTGCACCCCGATTACCAGTACACCCCAAAGCTCCTCGTGAGCATGATCGCCTTGATCGGCAACGACGTGTACCCGGTGGTCTTCGGATCACGCATCCTTGGCGGTGGTGCGTTGAAGGGCGGCATGCCCATGTACAAGTACATCTTCAACCGCATGCTCACGCTCTCCCAAAACCTGCTCATGGGGCAAAAGCTGAGCGAGTACCATACCGGTTATCGGGCCTATTCTGGCGCTGTGCTGCGCAGCGTGGATTATGAGCAACTTTCAGACGATTTCGTGTTCGACAACCAGATCATCGCACAGATCTGTTGGAAGGGCTACTCGATCGCCGAGATCACCTGCCCCACCAAGTACTTCGAAGAAGCCAGCAGCATCAACTTCAGCCGAAGCATGACCTATGGCCTCGGTGTATTGGGCGTCAGCCTTCGCTATTTCCTGGCCCGAACGGGTCTGGTGAAGTGGGGCATCCTGGGATCGCGTTGAGGTCCGGGTCCGCTACCTTCGAGCCATGCCGTCTAAAGGGCGCATCCACCTGATCATCATCGTTGCGGCACTCCTGCTATTCGTGCCCGGGTTGGGTGCGGTGCATCTATTCGATTGGGACGAGATCAACTTCGCCGAGATCGCGCGCGAGATGATCGTGACGGGCCATTGGGCCCAGCCACGCATCGACTACCTGCCCTTCCACGAAAAGCCACCGCTCTTCATCTGGCTGCAAGCCATCAGCATGAGCCTCTTCGGCATCGGCGAATTCGCAGCGCGATTACCGAACGCGCTTTGCGGAGCTGTGACGCTCGTAGTGCTCTTCCGGATCGGTTCACGCCTACGTGGGAAGCTCTTCGGTGTGCTCTGGGCCCTCGCTTATGTGGGTTCCATCCTGCCCCACCTCTACTTCCGCAGCGGCATCATCGACCCGTGGTTCAACCTGTTCATCTTCCTGGGCGTGGATGCGCTTATCAGTGCGGTCCGGGAGGAACGACCGCCCACGACGGGAAAAGCACAACGCTTCGCCGCTCAAGCGGGGTTCTTCCTCGGCCTTGCGGTGATGACGAAAGGTCCGGTCGGCATCCTGATCCCCGGCATCACGGCAGTGGTGTGCTGGACCCGTGCGCGCTTCGCCCATCTGGTCAGTGTGAAGAGCATCGGTTCCGCTGCAGTGACGTTCCTGCTCACCATCGGTCTCTGGGCACTCGTGGATCTGGCACGCAACGGCCCTGAGTTCATGACCGGCTTCTTCTGGCGCCAGGTGGCCATGCTCACCACGGAAGATGCCGGACACGGGGGCTTCTTCGGCTATCATTTCGTGGTGCTGCTACTGGGTTGTTTCCCCGCATCAGCATTCGCACTACAAGAGCTTATTCGACCGACTTGTAGTGAAGAGTCCTTGCAGAACGAGCATCGACGTTGGATGGTGATCCTCTTCTGGGTCGTGTTGATCCTCTTTAGTGTGGTGAAGACCAAGATCGTCCACTACAGCAGCCTGTGCTATTTCCCGCTCACCTACCTCGCCGCGCTCCAACTCGAATGGATCTGGAGGAAGCAAGAAGGATTCGGGTGGTCGCGCTTCCTTGTTGGCGGCATCGGCACAGTGATCGCGCTCGTATTCATCGTGGTGCCGTTCCTCGGCATGCGCATCGAACTGATCAAGCCGCTCTTCGCGAAGGACCCCTTCGGTCTGGCCAACCTGGATGCGGCTGTCCGTTGGACGGGTGCGGAGGCGCTTGCCGGGGCGCTCCTTCTAGCGGTCTTGATCACCGCGCATGTGCTACACGGTCGTTCACAGGTGCGTCACAGCCTCGCACTCCTCTTCGTTGGAACGACCCTGTTCATCACCACCACCTTGTATTTCTTCATCAACCGGATCGAAGGATACTCCCAACGCGCCGCGATCGACTTCTTCGAAGCAAGACAGGGTGAGGACTGCTACGTCATCACCAAGAACTACAAGAGCTACGCTCACCTCTACTACACGCGCAAGCCGCCGGTGACCGATCCGCACGCCCACGACGAGCAATGGCTCCTGTACGGCGACATCGATCGACCGGTCTATGTGGTGTGTAAGATCACGAGCGTGGATGAGGTGGGCACGATACCAACGCTGCGTGAGATCGGCCGCAAGAACGGTTTCGTCTTCTTCCAACGCACGCCATGAGCGACGACCTCTCCCATCTCTTGAACCACCTCGGCGAGGATCGTGAGCTGGGTTACGATGCGGTGGTGCCACCCATCGTGCAGAGCGGCAACTTCACCTATCCCACCGTGGCCGCCATGCGTGCGACAGTGATGCAGGAGATGGAACGCCCGCTCTACACGCGTGGCTTCAACCCCACGGTGGGCATCCTACGCAAGAAGATCGCCGCCTTGGAACATGCGGAGGATGCGTTGGTCTTCAGCAGTGGAAGCGCTGCCATCGCCGCTGCGGTCTTGAGTTTCGTGAAAGCGGGGGATCACATCGTGTGCGTACATAAGCCGTACAGCTGGACGAAGAAGCTGCTGACGGAATTGCTGGAACGCTTCCAAGTGTCCCACACCTTCGTGGATGGCACTGACGCGGATAACTACCAGCGCGCCATCCAACCGAACACATCGTTCTTCATCACCGAGAGTCCGAACTCGTTGACCTTCGAGCTACAGGATCTGCGCGCGGTAGCGGCCATCGCGAAAGCGCATGGCATCATCACCCTTTGCGACAATAGCTACAGTAGTCCGTTGTTCCAGAACCCGATCGACCTCGGCATCGATCTCGTGGCGCACAGTGCGACCAAGTACCTGAATGGGCACAGCGATGTGGTGGCCGGTGTGCTCGCTGGGCGCGCAGCGCACATCCGCCAGGTGATGAGCAAGGAGTTCATGACCCTGGGTGCTGTTCCCTCGCCCCACGATGCATGGTTGCTCATCCGCGGACTGCGCACACTGGAGCTGCGTGTGAACCGCAGTGCCGATAGCGCGGCCTTGATCGCACGATTCTTAGAGGATCATCCACGGATCAAGCGGGTGCATTGGCCGGGGCTGGCATCGCATCCACAGCACGAACTCGCGCTGAAGCAAATGCGCCGTGTAGCCGGATTGATGACCATCGAGCTCGACGCACCGGACGAGGCCGCTGTGGAACGCTTCTGCGATCACCTGAAGCGCTTCCTGATGGCCGTGAGCTGGGGTGGTTACGAGAGCCTGCAATGGCCTGTATGCGCACTGAAGGGACCGAGCGGATACTACACGGACCTGCCCTTCACCATGGTGCGCCTGTACATCGGACTGGAGGATCCAGCGCTGCTGATCCAAGACCTTCAGAAGGCGTTGGATGGAATGTGATCATCACTCGGTGACATTCGGAATGCCCAAGGTAACCGGAGTGTTCACCAAGCAGGTGACTTGGGAGACTGTGACCGTGGCCGTAGCCGTACCACACGGTGAAGCGCCTAGTACGGTGTATACGTATTCACCGGGACCATCGGTACCGGGAACGAAGATCGGACCATGAGGCACTGAATTGAACACCCAAGTGCCCGCCGGGGAAGGCGAACCACCCAAATGCTGAAGCAGAGGGAACGCCGGATCAGTAGCGCAGTACGTTGCCGACCCATCGGTCCCTGCGTTCGGGGCTTGGTTCATGACGACTGTTACGGCCGCGCTGGCATCCGGGCAGGGAGCGGTTCCCGGTACGGTGTAGGTGTAGATACCTGGGATCATGCTCGCGGGGTCGAAGACACCATTGCCAACGGGAGATGGTCCCACCCAGGCACCACCGGCATCGGGACTGCCGCTCAATGCTTCCAGAAGGTCGAATGGAGGACTCGTCGTACATGTCACCACGGTGGCACTGATCCCAGCATCGACAGCGCTGTATCCTGTTACGGTCACAGATGCACTATCGGCCAGGCATGGTACAGCACCTTGAACGATGTACGTATATACCCCAAGATCCAACGTCCCCGGAATGTAGATGCCATTACCTATGGGGCTCGGTCCAACCCAAGTACCGCCAACTCCTGGAGTCCCTTCGAGGATGTCGAACAAGTTGATCGGCGCAGAAGGTGAGCAGACCTCAGCTGATCCATCTAAACCCGCGTTCGGAGCTTGGCTCACCGTGATCGAAAGAGTAGCGGTCTCATTCAGGCACGGCGGATCACCGACTACGGTGTATGCATAGAGTCCAGGGGGATCCGTGCTCGGATCGAAGAGACCATTCATCTGCGCACCAGCTGGCGAGGTCCATGCACCACCAGCTCCCGGCGAACCTCCCAACGCTTGGTACATAGTGAACGGTGGGCCGGTGGAACAGACTGTGATCGCCGCGTTCGTACCGGCGTTCGGAGCGATGTTCAGTACCACGGTCACTGTTGCCTGGTCCGTACAACCCGCAGCGTTAACCGTGTAGGTGAAGGTGTAAGTACCACCCGATGCCAGGGCGGGTTGCAGGACCCCACCGACAAGCGCACCGGTCGCATTGAGGTCACTCCACGTGCCTCCCGGTTGTGGTGAACCACCCAGAGCTGTGTTCAACGCAATGGCAGGGCCGTTCGTGCAATTGGTCAAGAAGCCGTCCATGCCAGCGTTCGGCGAGGCGAGCGTCAGCGTTGAGCTACCAGCTGCAGAAGTGTATGCCGGGCTCGTGCTACGCACCCGCACGAGGTAGCCTGTACCAGTTGCCGCAATGCCCCAGGTTGAGCAGGAAACCGTGCCGGAGACATCACTTGCCAGGGAGCCGATCGGCGTTCCGGGGGCGAAGACCCCGCTCGCATCCGAGAGCTCCACAATGAAGGAATTGCCCGGATCGAATGTGCCCGTGGCCGTGAATGGAACCTCGAATGAGCTGCCAGCACACCAGACGGCCGTGGGCAATGGACCGACTTCGAGTTGGGCCATGACGACGAGGCCGGGATACGCGAGCGATGCGATGAATAAGGTTCGATGGATGAGCATGGTGGATGGTTGTCACCCGAAAGTACGCATCAGCACGAACGTCCGTGCAGGATTTCGACCAATTCGAACGATC
>Ga0075154_10000062_pt1 | contig 81199 bp, 63 predicted proteins | sample JI71714BDNA_FD_70965 | JGI IMG/M metagenome (GOLD analysis project Ga0075154, IMG submission 70965) | Wastewater effluent complex algal communities from Wisconsin, to seasonally profile nutrient transformation and Carbon sequestration -... | ecosystem: Engineered > WWTP > Effluent > Algae... | reverse complement strand
TTTTGGTTCGACCAGAAACGATGTGACTGGACGAGATCGCCACGGCGCGTTGCGCCTCGCGATGACGACGTTCGGGGTTGTGCGGCACGGGTCGGGCTCATGCCGCCTCCGCGAGCAGTTCGCCGTCCAGCGCTGCATCCAGCGCCACGATCAGCTCAACCGGGAAGCGGCGGCGCCAGATGCCGTGATTCGGGCCGGTGCCGAGGCCGCGGACGAACAGGTACCAGGCCTCGCCGAGGTGGCGGGCCGGGTCGTAGTCGAAGTGGATCCGGCCGCCGGCGTCGATGCGGACCATCCGCCGCGACAGGTAGCGGTGCAGCGCGACGGTGTAGATCAGCGCCTGCAGCGGGTAGTGGTGGGCGCGCATCGCGGGTTCCAGCGCCTCGGGGCGGTAGTCGGCGGCGCGTTCGCCCAGCCAGTTGGTCTTGTAGTCCAGCACGTGGAAGCGGCCCTGCCATTCGTAGACGAGATCGATGGCGCCGACCATCAGCCCGCCCAGCGCCCGCTCGGCGTCGGCCACCGGCCACAGCTCGGCCAGTCCGTGCTCCGCCAGCAGCGCGCGCAGTTCGGCGGGCGTGGCGCCGCCCAGCGCGAAGGCGAAGCCGAACTCCGGCCGCCGCGCGCGCGGTGACAGGCCGGCCAGCGTCAGCCCCGGTGCCAGTTCGCTGTGCAGCGTCGCCTGGACCAGCGCGCCGACCGCCGCGGCGGCGGGCGTATCGCGGGCCGTGTCGCCGCTAAGTAGTCCGGCCGAGGCCAGCTGCGCGGCCGGCTCGATCGGCTCGCCCAGCAGCGTGGCTTCCAGCAGCGCGTGCAGGCTGTCGCCGAAGGCCGGGCCTTTCAGCGTGGCCAGCGCCACCAGTTGCGGCAGCGGGGCCTCCTCGGCGACGTCCGGCAGCCGCGCGCGGAGGTCGGCGCCGACCTCGTCCTCGGCGGGCCGGGTCGCGTCGACCGCCTCCATCCGCCGCGACAGGCTGGTGAAGCTGTAGCGGCCCTCCAGCGCGCGCGGTGTCGGCAGCGGCGTGCGGACGGCCGGGATGGTGTCCGCCGGTGGTGATGCGGTCGTGGCCGTGGCGGCCTCGATCACCGGCTGGTCTGGCGGCGTCAGCGTCAGCGCGCCGCCGAGCCGCTCCAGCAGCGTGTCGCCCCAGTCGGCGCCGTCATGGCCGACCGTGGCCTTCAGCAGCTGGACCAGCGGCGCGTCGTCGTCGAGGTCGGCGCGCGCGGTCAGGGCGCTGAGCGGCAGCTGCCAGCCGTAGACCACGCAGCGCTGTTTCGCGCGGGTCAGCCCGACATACAGCAGCCGCAGCCGCTCGGCGCCCAGCTCCTCGCGCTCGCGGGCCCAGTGGCGCTCGAAGTCCGGGCCGCCTGGGTCGTAGCAGCGGCCGCCGGCGCTGGCGAACTGGGTCACGTCGGGAATGCGGTTGCGGAAGCTGATCCGCCGCCAGACCGTGGGCAGCAGCACCACCGGAAACTCCAGACCCTTGGCGGCGTGCAGCGTCATCAGCTGCACCCGTGAGGCGTCGCTCTCGATGCGCAGCTGGCGCTCGCTGCTGGCCACTTCGCCGCCGCTGTCGCCGCGCTCGCCCTGGAAGCGGGCGTACAGCGCCTCGGGCCCGACGCTGTCCGGCTCCATCGCCGCCAGCAGTTCGCCCAGATGGCGCAGATCGGTCAGCAACCGCTCGCCGTCGGTCTCGCCGCGCAGCGCCGGGCCGCGCGCCTCCAGCAGCGCGTCGAGCAGCGCCAGCACGCCGTGTCGGAACCAGCGCTCGCGCCACAGCTGCTGCCGCTCCAGCAGCTCCTGCCAGCCGGCCGGATCGTCCTCCAGCGCCAGCAGCGTGGCCGCATCGACGCCGAGTAGCCGGGTGGCCAGCGCGCCGCGCAGCGGCCGGTCCTCGCCCGGATGCAGCAGGCTGTGCAGCAGCAGCGCCAGCTCGTCGGCGATCGGCTCGGCCAGCACCGAGCGCTTGCCGGAGCCGGCCACCGGAATCCGCGCCTTCAACAGCGCCCGCCGCAGCGCGCCGAGCCGGCCGTTGCTGTCGAGCAGTACGGCGATGTCGCCCGGCGGCGTGCCGTTCTCGATCAGTTGGCGGATGTCCGCGGTCACCGCCGGCCACAAGGCCTCGTCCAGCGGGCCGACACTGGGCTTTTCCGGCTTGAAGCGCTCCGGCTGGGCCAGCAGCCGCAGCTGCAGCCGGCCCGCCGGCCGCCCGACCCATTTCGCCGGCTGGCCGGCCGTCACCGCGTGGTAGCGGATCCGCGAGTCGACGAAGCCGCCGGTGCCGGCCGCGGCGTACAGCCGGTTCAGGCCGTCCAGCAGCGCCGGATGCGAGCGGAAATTGCGGTCGATGCCGAAACGCCGTGGCCCCGCCACGCTGTCCAGCGCGCGCAGATAGGTCTGGATGTCGCCGCCGCGGAAGCGGTAGATCGCCTGCTTCGGGTCGCCGATCAACAGCAGCAGCCGATCCGCCGCCGCGGCCGGATAAATGCGCTCGAAGATCGCCCACTGCTGGGCGTCGGTGTCCTGGAACTCGTCGATCAGCGCGACCGGATGCCGCTGTGCCAGCGCCGCCGCCAGTGCCGGGCCGTGAATCGGGTCGGTGATCCGCGCATGCACCGCCTCGATCAGCTGCCGGAAGGTCAGCTGGCCGCGAGCTGTCAGCTGCGCCTGCAGCGCCTCGCGCAGCGCGTCCAGCGTCGCGCAGGCCACCGCCGCGCGGCAGAGTCGGTCGGCGATGGCGAGTAATGGCAGCAGCGTCTGCAGGGCGGGCAGGAAGTCCAGCCGCAGCGGCTGACCGCGCGGCCCGCCCTCGTCGATGGCCTTGGGCGTCAGCTTGTCGAGCAATTCATTGCAGGCCTTCGGATCGGGGATCGCGCCGTCCAGCGTGCCCGCCAGCTTGTCGAGGCGCGTCCGGATCGCCGAGTTGCTGCGCGCGTAGAGCTTTGCGTTCGCGGCCGCAGCCTTCAGCGTCGCGGTCATCGTCTTCAGCGTGTCCCACGCCGAACGCGCCGCGGCCAGCGCCGGCCGCGGATCGATCACCGTGCCCGGGTCCAGCATCTTGCGCACATGGGCGGCCAGCGCCTCCGGCCCGTTCGGTAGCACCCAGGCCAGCTCCCACGCATCCACCGCGGTGCTCGCCAGATAGCGCCGCCGCCAGGCATCGCGCACCACCTCATTGAGCAGCGTCCCCTCGTCGACCAGCTCGCCCGGCCGGAAGCTGCCGCCGGTGTCGAAGGGGTGATCGCGCAACACCCGCTGGCAATAGCTGTGGATGGTCGAGATCGGCGCCAGATCGACACTCGCCAGCGCCGAGCCCAGCCGCTGCCGCGCGGTGCCCCGATCCTTCAAGCCGAGCAGCCACCCGCGCACCTCCGGCTCGCCGGCCAGCACCGCCGTGTCTCCGCCCAGCACCGCAGCGGCCTCCTGCAGCCGCTCGCGAATCCGCCCGCGCAGCTCGCCCGCGGCCGCGTCGGTGAAGGTGCAGACCACGATCTGCGGCGGCTGCAGGCCGCGCTCCAACACCAGCCGCAGATACAGCTGCGCCAGCGTCCAGGTCTTGCCGGTCCCGGCGCTGGCCTCCACCAGCGCGCGGCCGGTCAGCGGCAGGGCTTGCCAGACGGAGAGGGTCATGGGGCGGGTTTCCTGAGGTTTGACGAGGTTCGTGACTGCGTTTGCCGCTGAAGGCATGCGCTCGCAGTGACAAAGACCTGGGAATGGCGACAAACATCAAGGCCCGCGCCTATTTCCATTGGAACTCGGGACTGCTTATTCGTCGGGGTGATCCTCATGGCAGGGCTCCTGAAAATTCGTCACGCCATGTCAGCGACAATGATGGAGAAGTTATCGGGAGCCCCGGCGCCAAGCACGGCGTGGCGCGTGCGCTGAGCGAAATTGATGGAGGCCTCGGCTTGACCCAGTAGTTCCAGCCATCTGACATCCCCCAGCACCTCGTGGACGCCATCGCTGCAGAGGACGATGAGATCCCCTGGATTGAGGTTGACCACCGATCGATGGATCCTGAAATCAACAGCTTCCGGATCTGCCACGAGGCAATCGCTCAGTGCGCTGTACATGCTGGCGTATTCCTGGCCATCCACCAACGGGCCTTCGTCTCGCAGGCGCTCCAACTCGGTGTGATCGCGACTGAGCTGACGGATCTCACCGCTCGCACTTTTCAGATAGGCGCGACTGTCGCCGACATTCAGAACGGACAGTCGGTTGTCCACAATGTGGGCCGCGACAATCGTGGTGGAGGCGCCGTAGCTCTGTCGATTGCCGGCCAGGGTGGCGCTCAGCTTGTGCTGGACCGCTCTCACATGACGACCGGTCATCAGCCCATCCATACAGTCGTCAGGTGAGCCGGTCAGCGCTTGGCTCAGGAAGCCCAGCGCCAACTTACTGGCGCGGGCCGCCGCCGGGCTGGTGGCGACGCCATCGGCCAGACCCAACAAGAGCGCATGGGAGTCCACCCGGCGTTGGGATAGATGCTCAGCTGCCTGGATCACCTCGGAATCCACTGAAATCGCATCTTGTTGCTGGCGGCAATTGCCTCGGCTAGTGAAGAGCAGGATGTCGAGCAAGGTGGTTCCTTCGATGGCTGGCTCTGAGAAATCCGCTCATTCTCTTGAAAACGTGTAATTGAGTACCTCATTCCCAGAAGCCAGCTTTTCTGCATGGAAACCAATGATGTATCGATGCTCAGCATCCGCATTTTTCCACTCGTCAATGTTTTTGCTTGTTCTGGCCGGATCGTTGGCACGTGGCCAAACGATTATGCTTCTCGGGGCATGTATCTCGAACTGCTGGTCCTCCAATATCAAGTCTGGCGCCACAGCAGCGCAAAAGAAATCAGTCGCCTCCTTGGGGAACTCTTTCGTGATTCTCTCTGCGTTGCTCAGTTGTTTTGTTAACTGCTTCAGCTCGCGTTTCGCTTTGAGTTCAATGAATATGGGGAAGTAAGTCTTGCCCTTGCGGCCCAAGAAAACCAGATCGGCGCGCACTTTGTTGTCGAAATTCAACTCGTCGGTGACGAAAACAAGCTCATCGAAGATGTCATCGCAAGCTAGTAGCCTTGGCATCTCGTCCGGACGCGTCAATGCCATGCGGATCAAATGCGCTTGAAGGCGATGCTCTTTCTTGTCTTTGTGAGGTTTTTCTGGATCGTTGTTGACTGGAAGGCTTTCCAGATTCTTTAGTACCTTGCTGAATGACTCGTCTGGTGCAGGAAAGCCATTCAATTCACCGCATGGTTGATCTGGGTGGATCGATACTGCTCTGAAACCATTTCCGCCGATGCGGATGTAGTGGAATTTTTCCGCAAGTTCTGCCGCCTTTTGTCGCCCCCAATCGTCTTTCTTCCGATGTCTAGAAAAGTCTGCCATTCGCTTCAAGTAGTAATCCGCGGTATTTTTGGTGCTGCTCATGTCACTTGCTCCCTGGGGTTGCTCTGCACTTGCCACCACTCGCCATCGGCCTTCTGTTCAACATTGCTGAAAAGACGGGCGAACGCGTCGCAGTGGAATGAATGGATGGGGACCAGTCGCGACGGTGAAATCGCGCTGGCAAAGCGTTTCAGGTCAGGCACCGAGGCGTGGCCGGAGGTGTGGATGTGATGAATCGGAATCTGCTTTTCTTCCAGCCATTGGCGAACCGACAGCGTGCTGTCGTCCTTCAGATAGCCCGACCAGTTCGAGTACAGCAGTTGGGCGCTCGCCAGTGGTGCTTTGGCGGCCACCTCTTTCAGCAGGCCGGGACGGAACAGCATGACGTCCTTGCCCGACGTATCCAGACGCTCCAGATAGACCCGGTTGGTCTTGAACGGTTCCAGTAACTCGAAGCGTTCCTCGCGCCTGATCTTGCGACGCATCCAGTCCGGGACATACACGCCGATATGAGCCGGCCAGTCCGATTGCGGAATGTTGCGATTGCCGGTTGCCGCCAGCATTTCGGCAGTAAATGCATCCAGCACCAAGCGCTTGCCGGTACGCTTGGCGGCACGATACAGGGTCACCAGCCGGTCGATGTTCTGCGCTGAGGTCCAGACCAGACTCAGTCCCTGGGCTGCGCGGAAGCGTTCCACGAACTGCGCTTCAAGCGCCTCCTCGCTGACGAAGTCCTCTGCTTCGCCCTCCCGGCCAATGACCGTTCCCTCCATGAGCAGGACATCGATGTTTCGCGGTGGATTAGCGAGGAGTCGGTCGAACAGCGCCCGCTTTCGCCCATGGCCGCGGAAGTCACCGCTGTAGAACAGCCGCTGGCCATCCGCCTCGACCAGCAGTGCATACGCATCGTAGGCGGAATGGTCGACTAAATACGGGGTGACGGTGAACGGACCGAACCGAGTGGGCGTTCCCGATTTCCAGTAATCCAGTGGCCGGCCTGACAGTGTTGGCCGACCTAACCAGCCAGCGGCTCGATCGAGGATCTGTTGGCTGGCGAGCCCGATTCCAACCGGGATGGACGGAGCCACATACTCGATCAGTCCCACATGATCCTGGTGGGGATGCGAAATGAGCACGCCGTAGAGATCATCCGCGCCGGTCCTGAGTCCGGGGATCTCCGGGACGGCTGCTTCGACATCTGCATCCTGCACGTCCAGTGGCCGACCCAGATCCAGCAGGATTCGCCCGCTGGACTGCTCGGCCGCCAGCTCGATGCAGGTACCGCCAATCTGTTGAGTGCCTCTGTGAATACGGACTTTCATTCTTATAGCGTTCCGGCCAGCACGGCAAACAAGGTCCCGGCCAATTCCTCCGCTTCCCCGGCCCGCGCACCGAACAGCTCGTCGGCACTGTCGAACAGGGCGGCGTAGCCGGGCGGGGCGTCGCGTTCGGCCGGGCCGTATTCGTCCTGCCAGAGGTTTTCGGCGGCCTCGCGTTTCCGCTTGTCCGTAGTCCAGGCCCAACTGGTCTTTGGGTAGTAGATGCCGGCCAGTCGGGCAGGGGAGAGGGCCAACTTCAGCAGCGTGCGCAGGCCGGCGTCGAGCTGCTCGGGCAATTGCGCGGCGAAGGTGACGTGCTCGGGGAGGTCCAGCGTGACGCCCTTGTCCCCGCCCGAGGCCAGCAGCAGCGTGCAGCTCGCGTCCGGCTGGCTGAGGCGCAGGGCGGCCCACTGCAGGTAGGCGGTCAGCAGCGGCCCGAAGTGCAGGGCGCTCTGGTGGATCAGCACGAGGTGGCGGCGGCCGTGGTCGTCGACTTTCAGCGACAGGCTGCCGGTCAGCCGGATCGGCGGCAGGTCGGCGCGGGCCGGCAGGCGCAGGTCGATGGGCAGCGCCTCGGTACGCGTGTCGCGGAAGGCGGGTTCGGCGGCCAGCGTGGTGAGCCAGGGCTGGGCCTGTCGGCGCAGGTCGGCCCACATCGCCTCGCCCAGCGCGCCGCTGCTGGCGATGCCGGAGCGGCGGAAGTCGGCGGGGGGTGTTTCGGGCAGGGCCGGCACCGGCAGCTCCAGCGCGCTGTAGATGCGGGCTTCGAGGTCCATCTCGTAGCGGTCGGCGCGGATGCCGAGCGGCTCCAGGTCGACGTCGGCGGCCGGGTCCAGCGCCTCGCGGGAGAAGCGCAGCCAGTGGCGGGCCAGCCATTTCGCCGGGCTGCGATACAGGCCGATCAGCTCGCTCAGGTCCAGGTGCACGGCGCCATCGCCGGCGACCGTGCGCCACGGCTGCTCAGGGAATTGTTCGAAGCGCCAGTCGCCACTGCGCTCGGCAGCCAGCCAGCGCGGCGCGTAGCTGAAAAGCGCCGGATCGCGGCCGTCGTAGTAGCGGGCGTCCCAAGGCTGCAGCGGATGGCGCACCCACCAGGGCGCGTCGGCGATGGGGCCCAGCGCATCCATCAGTTCGGCCAGCGGCAGGGCCGGGTTCTGCGCGCTGCCGTCGCGCGGGTCGTGGCCGAGGTAGCTGAGATGAAGCGCGTCGCGGGCGCTCATCAGCACTTCCAGGAACAGGTAGCGGTCCTCGCTGCGGGTGTCGCGGTCACCGACCTGCGGATGCTCGCGGATCAGGTCCAGCGTCGGGCCCTCGCCGCCGCGCGGGAATTCGCCGTCGTTGAGGCCGAGCACCGCGATCACGCGGAAGGGGATGCTGCGCTGCGGGACCATGCCGCTGAAGGTGATTCCGCCGGTGAGGAACGGCTGCCGCTCGGGCACGCCCTCCAGCGCGTCGATCAGCACCTCGCGGATCACCGACCACGGCACGGTCGGTGCTTCCGGCAGCGGCCGGACCTGTTCGGCCAGCCGGCCGATGCAGCGCAGCAGCGCGTCGATCGCCGCCTGATCGGCGGCGGCGTCGGGTGGTGCGGCAAACAGGCCGGAGACCAGCTGCCCCAGCAGCGCCGCCCACTCGGCGGGCGGGCGCGGCGGGCCGTGAATCCAGCGGCGCCACTCCGCGAGTTTTGCCAGCAGAGCAGCCAGGGCGCCGATCGCCGCCATGTCCGGGCCCTGCACCGGCGCGACCGGCAGCACGGTGTCGTCCAGCAGCAGCGCGGTGGCGTCGTCGCCGTCGTCCTCGTCGCTGTCTGCGACCGGCGTGGCGCCGAGCAGGATGCCGGCGTACATCCGGTCCAGCCCGAAGGCGAAGCTGTGGTCGTCGACCGCGGCGGCGCCGACCTCGGCCTTCATCGCTGCGTCCAGCCCCCAGTGCACGTGTGCGCGCGCCAGCCAGCGGCCGAGCGCGGCCTGACCGCTGAGCCCAAAGCCCAGGGCCTGCGCGACCGCCGGCAGCTCGATCAGCGACTGCACCTCGGAGCGGGTCAACCGCAGCGTGGCGAGGTCCAGCAGCTGGCGGAAGGCGGTCAGCAGCGGATGCGTGCGCGCCAGCGGCACGTCGCTGAGCCGCCACGGCAGCAGCGCCCGCGGATCGGCCGGCGGGCCGAACACGGCGGCCAGCATCGGCGCGTAGGCGCCCATGTCCGGCGCCAGCACGGCGATGTCGCGCGGGGCGAGGGTGGGGTCGGCGGCGAGCTGGTCCAGCAGCGCGTCCTTCAGCACCTCCAGCTCGCGCAGGCGGGTGTGGCAGGCGTGGATGCGCAGGCTGGCGTCGGCGCGTGGATCACCGACCGGCACGGCCGCCGAAAGCAGCGTTGGGTCGGCGTGACGCAGGCTGGCCTGCAGCCGCTGCAGGCGCGGCTGCGCGTCGCTGCCGGTCGGTGCCTCGATCTCGGGGCTGGCGAAGTCCGCGCCGCGCTCGGTCAGCAGCGTCTGGAAGTCGGCGCCCATCTGGCCCAGCGCGGCCAGCAGCGGGTGCTGTAGCACGGCTTGTGGTGCCGTCGCGCGGCGTCGACCGCGTTCGAAGTGGCCGGCCACCGGCGAGGCGAAGTACAGCCGCACGCGGGTGTGGGCGCTGACCGCGGCCAGCGCGTCGAGCACGTCCGGCGACAGGTGCGAGACGCCGAACACCGGCAGCAGCGGCTGCTCCGGATCGGCGGGACGCCGCGTCAGCGCGGCCTTCAGCTCGGCGGCGCGCTGCGCCCGATGCGGCCCCGGCAGCCGCGCCCGCAGTTGCCGCCAGACCTCGGCCTGCCAGTGGTCGGCGCGCGGACCGGCCGCCGGTGTCCGGCCCGCCTCCCAGTCGGCTAACCACGCCGGCCGGTACAACAGATAGCGCGTGTACTGCGCCGCCAGCCGATCGGCCAGCTGGAAACGCCGCTGCTCCACCGACTCGCCGGCCAGATAGCCGCGGATTTCCGCCCGCTCGATGTGGGCCAGCACGCCATCCAGCACCCAGCGCAGCGTCTCCTGCCGCCACGGCAGCAAGCTCGCCACCTCCGCCGCCGGCAAGGCGTCCTGCGCCAGCCGATCCAGCCACTGCCACGGCAGCAGCAACTCCAGATTCGCCGCAATCCGCGGCAGCGGCAGCCCCGAATCCACCGCCAGCTGCCGCTCCAGCCAGCGCAACATCCCCGGATGCCCGACCACCAGCGTCTGCGGCGTCAGCACCGAGGCCGGCGGATGCCGCAACAGGTCGGCGGCCAGCTGCATCGCCAGCACCTCGATGCGGCTGTGCTGGAGCACCTGGAAGGACGTACCGAGCGGCAACATGGACATCGGATCGCGCGCGAGATGGGAATGCCCCGAGGATGCAACAGGGGTGCGTCAATCGGCGTCGCAGGGGGTGGGGCGAACGGTCGCGGATGGGCGGTCGCCAGACGGGATCGCTTGCCGCTGCGACGCTGGTGGTCGCGCTCACGACATCCCCGCGTTCGCGCTCAGCACCGACTCCGCAGTCCCGTCATCGCGAGGCGGGATTTCCGATGTTGGAAACGCGCACGGACCCTGATGTTTGCCACGGTCCCCAAGTCCTCGTCACTGCGACCGCGAGCTTGCGTGGCGGGAAGCAGTCTCAGGCGACCGTAGCGACTAGAGATCGCTTCACTACGTTCGCGATGACGAATCGTGGAGTGCGTCTCGAAAATCGTTCCATGTTGATCCTTTTGATTCAGTGACTTACCAATCGACATCATGGAGAGGCGCGAAGCGCCGTGGCGACCCGGTCAGAACCGAGGCAGCTATTGGAGTTCGCAATGACACTGAGACGCACCAGGTTTTCCCGGGAGCGCCGGCGTCCTCGCCGGCCCGGACACGATGCCGACGAGGACGTCGGCGCTCCCGGGAAGTCGCCCCCGCATCATCTGGCTTCGACACCCATCGACCGCGCGTGATTGCCCCGGTCGTCACGCCGCGGCTACCCTCCGTCACCTTTCGTGACAAGGACGCGACCGATGGCGCGCAGCTTGCAGTTTCGGTTCGGGGAGGCGCTGCTCGCCTTCGAGGTGGGGGCGAAGGTCGACAAGAAGGCGCTGTATGGCTATGCCAAGCGGATCGCCGAGAAGGACGGCAAGGCGCTGTCGCGCGGCTTGCTGATGGCCGACGGTCGGCTGCTGCCGACTTCGGCGGTGAGCTACGTGCGGGTGGATCCGCTGGGCTCGCCGGTGGAGCCGGTCGTGCAGCAGCAGGAAGGCCAGCCGGTCGAGCTGAAGCCCAGTTCCTTCGACGTCGAGCTGCCGCTGGAGCCGGTGTCGATGGCGCGGCTGGCGGAGTTCCAGGTGTCCGACGTGTATCCGCTGGCGGGCGAGGGCTTGGCGGCCGGGCTGTACCGGACCGAGTTCAACTTCCGCAAGAGCCCGCAGGCCAAGGACGCGCTGCTGCTGGTCCGCGGCGCCGAGGCTTTCCTGCTGGTCGGCGTCGCGCGGCGTTCGACCTTCCTCGAACTCTCGGTGGCCTACGACTTTTTCGACGCCGCGGCCGAGGCCGAGGATGCCGATGAACTCGATTTTTCGATGGTGTAAACGATGCCTCTGACCCTGCATTTGGAACACGCCGGCAAGAGCGCGCGCGTCGCGCTGCACGGCTTGCCGCTGGACCGGCCGAAGCCGGTCCTGAGCAACGCGACCCCGACCGGCGAGGTGGCGTCGCGCCGCCTGATTACCGGCATCCGCAAGCAGGCCGGCGGCTTGAGTGTCGACGCGCTGAAGGCTGCCGACCCGGAACTGGATCTGGAGCTGGCCGGCACCGAGCTGGACGCCGATGCCACCTCGCCGGCCTGGTTCGATGCCACCGCCGAGTCGCCGCGGCCGATCGGCGACTTCGCCGATGTGGACGTGGTCTGCGACGCGCAGGGCGTCGAGAAGGCGCGGCGTCCGCATCTGGTCCGCAAGTGCAATCTCAACGAGCTGCATCCGGTCAAGCTCGGCAAGCGGATGCCGGCGGCCGACGCGCTGTCGGCCTTCGCCTTCAAGCAGTCGCTGCAGGTCGCCCATGTCGACGGCTTGAGCTTCGAGTTCCTGCGCGGACTGGCACAGGATCTGGCAAAGAAGAACGAGGTCGCGTTGCTCGGCGCCGGGCCGAAGGGCAACCTGCCGCTGGTGCTGCGCGAGGCCGGCACGGCTTACCGCGCCTTCCTGTTCGGCGAGGTCGAGGGCGACCGCTACAAGCTCTTGCTGTTGCTGTCGGACCAGGAACTGAAACGGCCGGAGGGCGCGTGATGATCGATCGCAGCAAACTGATTCAACGCGGCCGCTTCGGCATCGCCAGCGGCAGCGCGGTCACCGACCACGTGCTGATGGCGATCGCCACCGAGTTCGAGAACGCGGTGATGCGCAAGATCCAGGCGCTGTTGCCGGGCGAGCTGGCGCAGCGCTACGCCGGCAGCGATCCGGTGCTGGTCGCGCACAAGTACGACGGCGAGGGCGCCTTCGTCTACGTCGAGCAGGGCAGCGAGCCCTTCGCCTTCTCGGCGCCCGGCGGCCGCGTGCGGGTCGGCTTCGGCGCGCTGGATGCGCTGGCCGCGAAGCTGGCCGCCGCCGGCATCCGCCGCGCGCTGGTGCGCTGCGAGCTGTATCTGGATGGCGCGGCCGACACCGCCCGCCGCAGCGGTGTCGCCGAGGTGATCCGCGTGTCCTTCAGCGGCAGCGACGCCGATCTGGCGCGGCTGCGCCTCGCGGTGCTCGACGTGGTGATGGTCGACGGCCGCGACCTGCGCAGCCAGCAGGCCGAGTTCGGCACCACGCTGGCGTGGCTGCGCGAGACCTTCGGCAATGACCCGGCGGCGCTGGTGCACGCGGCCGCCGCCGAACAGGTGCCGGAGCGCGAGGTCGCCGCCGCCTTCGAGCGCAGCGTCGCCGTCGGCGGCGAGGGCGTGGTGATCCGGCGGTTGGGCCGCGTCGAGGTCGCCAAGGTCAAGCCGCATCGCACCGTCGACGCGCTGGTGATCGGCTACGTCGAGGGTGATTTCGAGGGCCAGTTCGGCGTGACCTCGCTGCTGACCGCGCTGGTCTACGCCGAGCCGGGCACCGCAACGCCGGTCGTGCAGACTTTCGTGCGGGTGGGCTCCGGCCTGACCGACGCCGAGCGCGTCGCGATGCTCGACCGGCTGCGGCCGCTGGAAGTCGAGGCGCCGCTGCCGATGACCGATTCCTCCGGCCGCGCCGTGCACTTCATCAAGCCGCGGCTGATCGCCGAAGTCCACGGCGAGGACCTGATCGTGGTCGAGGGCGGCCGCGAGGTGAAAAGCCAGCAGCTGAGCTGGGACGCCGACGCTGGCCGCTGGCGCTTCCTCGGCCTGACCAGCTGCCCGCGCCTCAGCTTCGCCCGCTACGACCAGCTCCGCGAGGACAAGGACTGGACCCGCGGCGGCGCCAGCACCGCGCAGATCGGCCTGCCCACCGCGCCGCCGAACCCGGTCGCCGCCATCGCCGAGACCAAGATCCTCCGCCGCGAGGTCTACCAGAAGGGCGAAATGCTGCGGAAGCTGGTGGTGGTCCAGAAAGGCGGCGACCTGCCGTTCCCGTACCTCGTCTACTGGACCGACTACTCCGCCCGCCGCGCCGAACCGCTGAAAGTCAGCCTCGACGTCGCCGCCACCGCCGAGCGCGCCGAGGCGCTGGCGGAGCTGCTGTTGAAGGAGGGGGTGACGAAGGGCTTTGCGCGGGTGGAGTCATGAGACCCGGATGCTCGGAAGCGGCGCGTGCTGTCGGTGTCCTGCAACGCCGCGTTGAGTGCCGTGCATGAAGCGCTACCAGGCGAGGGGCAACCCCAGAGAATGGGGGGACTGGATCGTGGCCGTCGTGGACCTCCCCTCCCACGACCTCGATGGGTATCGCTCGGCCTTGCAGGATCTGGTCGACGCGACGCGCGATATGAGCGCATTCCTGACCGGCAATGGCGAAATGACGTCATCTGTCACCGGCAAGATGCTGATGCATTTCACGCTGCGCGTTGCCACCCCGGAGCCGGCCGCGGAATGGCTGCATGAGCACTCTTTCTGGACGGAAGCCGTCAATTTCGAGGCCTTGCATCCGCTGATCAGGACTTACATCCGGCAGGTGAATACCGGGGGCCATGAATTCCCCTTGCAGGATGAGGACCACTCGCGCGGGGCCTACGCGATTGCTGAGCTGGCGCTGAAGAGCGCGACGGACTGCCGTTTACTGGGTGAGCTGCTGTTCGATTGGGACATGGATCATGCGACCTTCCAGTATGACTTGATCAATAACTTGTTCATCAAGCACGGTGTCAATCCCGCGACGCTGGATCTGCTGGCTTGTTGGGTTGTGTCGAATGGGCAGTCCAAGGAAGAACAGTTGGCAGAATTGCTGTACGGCCTGAAAATGCGGAGCATGATTCCACTTCCCGAATTCGCCGCGCGCTGTGCGCCGCATGTGCAGCGATCAGATTCCGCTTATATTGGCCTGCATCACTTCGCCTTGATCTGGGCGGCGGGCGACGAATCCGAATATCACGCGGTATGGCAGGAGTTTCGTCGTGCCGGGATTGATGTTGCGATGGAGGGCTTCGAGGAATATGCCCTGCGTGGGCGTGAATCCGTGACGTTCGAGGCGGATTGGAATCGCGATTTCCGGAAGACCAGCGTGGATGAGTTCACGCCCGAGACGCTGACGGAACTGGCGCCGCCAGCCCCGGTGACCCGGTGAACTTGAGCGGCGACTCGGCGCCTCAACGCGTCGCGATCGGTGCGCGCGAGGACCTGTTTCTGCTGCGTGGTTTCCTGAGCCCGGCCGAGTGCCGCGGATTCATTGCCCTCAGCGAGGACCACGGCTACGAGGCGGCAATGATCGCCACCGCCCGCGGTCAGGTGCTGGCGCGCGACATCCGCGACAACGACCGGCTGATCTGGGATGACCCGGCCTTGGCCGACGACTGGTGGCGGCGAGTCCAGCCCTTCCTGACGACCGCCGTCGGGCGCTGGCGGCCCAGCGGCTTGAACGAGCGTTTCCGCTACTACCGCTATCGCGTGGGTCAGCGTTTCGCGCAGCACCGCGACGGCAGCTACGAGCGCTCGGCCACCGAGATGAGCTGGATGACGCTGCTGGTGTATTTGAATGACGGCTTCGAAGGCGGCGCCACCCGCTTCGATCTGGCCGGGATGCCCGAAGCCGTCCGGGTCGTCCCGGAAGCCGGCATGGCGCTGCTGTTTCTGCATGACCGCCTGCACGAGGGCGAGCCGGTGCGGCAGGGCGTCAAGTACGTGCTGCGCACCGATGTGATGTTCCGACGAGACTGAGCGGGCCAGGAAGAAACCGAGGCTCGCCGTGCCTCCTCGCATCGGCGCAGGGGCGAACCGCAGCCCCTGGGAACGCCGGCGTCCTCGCCGGCACCCGAGCTTCATGCCGACGAGGACGTCGGCGTTCCCGGGGACCCTGCGCCGTCCAGAAAGAGGCTCAGGCGAGTTTCATCCTTCGCGGGTGGCGCATCGCGCCATGAGGAACTCAGCCCGCCCCTAGCGCCCGCAGGCGCTCGGCGATGCGGGGGTCGCGGCAGTTCGGATAGAACAGCTCGGCGAAGCGTGGGCCGGCGATGGCGGCGCGGAGCAGGTCGGGGTCGACCTGGTCGAGGACCTCGTGCATCGGCCGGCAGCTGGCGGCCTTGACCTGGGCGAGGATTCCGCGGTTGCGCGCCATGATCGCGGCGCGTTCCTTCGGGTAGCCGAGGCCGCGCGGGCCGTCGAAGAGCTTGCGGTAGCAGTCCTGCAGGTTCAGTTCGGCGGCCCAGCCGAAGCCCTTGGCGTAGGGCATCGAGATGGCGTTGCCGTTGTTGATCTGGCCGAACAGGAAGGCGTCGGTCGGGTCGATGATCAGGCCGCAGTGCACGCCGGGCATGGCGTTGCAGGCGAGCATCGCGCCCATGCCGGTGCCGCAGCCGGTGACGACGAAGTCCGCGGCTTCCGCGTTGAGCAGGATGCCGGCGAGCAGGCCGTTCATGACGTAGGTCAGCGAGGCGCTGTCCTCGGCGCCGTACATGCCGTAGTTGTGGACCTCGTGGCCCAGCGGTTCGACGACGGCGCGCAGGGCGGCCTCGATGACCGGGTTCTTGGCGGCTTGGCTGTTCTCGTTGATCAGGGCGATGCGCATCGGGGCGGCTCCGGAGGGGCGGCGGGAAATCGGGACTCAGCGGGCCAGCCAGCCACCGTCGACCGGCAGCACGATGCCGTGGACGTAGTCGGCGGCGGCGGAGGCGAGGAACACGGCGGCGCCGGCGAGATCATCGGCGCGGCCCCAGCGACCGGCCGGGATCCGCGCCAGGATGTCGCGGTTGCGCTCGGCGTCGGCGCGCAGCGCGGCGGTGTTGTCGGTGGCCATGTAGCCCGGCGCGATTGCGTTGACGTTGACGCCGCGGCCGGCCCATTCGTTGGCGAGCAGGCGGGTGATGCCGGCGAGCCCGGACTTGCTGGCGGTGTAGGAGGGCACGCGGATCCCGCCCTGGAAGCTCAGCATCGAGGCGATGTTGATGATCTTGCCGCGGCCCTGGCCGAGGAAATGCCGGCCGGCGGCCTGACAGAGGAAGAAGGCGCTTTTCAGGTTGACGTCGATCACCGCGTCCCAGTCGGCTTCGCTGAAGTCGACCGCGTCGGCGCGGCGGATGGTGCCGGCGTTGTTGACCAGGATGTCCAGCCGGCCGAAGGCGTCGAGGCTCTGCTGGATCAGCCCGGGGATCGGCGCGAGGGTGCCGAGATCGGCGGCGAGCGCGAGGCCGCGGCGACCCAGCGCTTGCACCTGCGCCACGGTGTCCGCGGCGCCGCTGCTGCTGACCGCGACGATGTCGGCCCCGGCGCGGGCCAGCGCCAGTGCGATGCCCTGGCCCAGGCCCTTGTTGGCGCCGGTCACCAGGGCCACCTGGCCTTCAAGGGAAAACGGGTGCATGGCGACTCCGACAGGAACGGTGGCAACGGGCGGTCGATCGTGATGACCACCGGTGTCATTCTGGTCGGACTGGCGGCGTCATGCAAGCGTGGCGACCGCCGTCGGGCGGAATCGTCAGGGGTAAGCGAGGCTCAGCGCGGTGGCTGGGTGGAGTCGCGGACCACCAGATGCGGGCTGACGGTAAAGGCGGCCGGTCCGGCGCGGCCGCCGGCCTCGTCCTTCTTCAGCAGCAGGCGGACTGCCTCGCGACCGAGGTCGCGGACCGGCAGGTGGATCGTGGTCAGCGCGGGCCACAGCTGGCTGGCCAGCGGACTGTCGTCATAGCCGACCACCGAGAGGTCGCCGGGAATCGTCAGCCCCATCCGCAGCGCGGCCTTGTAGACGCCGGCGGCCATCTCGTCGTTGCAGGCGAAGATCGCGGTGGGTCGTGGCGTCTGTTTGAGCAGGTAGTCGGCGCCGGCCACGCCGGACTCGAAGGTGTAGCCGCCCTCGTAGATCGAGGTGGCGGCTAGCGTAATGCCGCGCTGCGCAAGGCCGTCGCGGAAGCCGCCGCCGCGCTCGGTCGAACTGCGGTAGCGCTCGGGGCCGGTGATCAGGCCGAAACGTCGATGGCCGAGCGACTCCAGATAGTCGGCCACCTCGCCGCCGGCGCGGCGGTCGTGGGTCAGCAGCATCCGGTCGGCGGCGTCGAGCGGTACCGAGGCGATTCGGGCATAGCGGACGCCGAGCTCGTCGAGCGCCTGCGCCAGCGCCTGGTCTTCGGACACGCGCGGAATCAGCACCACGCCGTAGAGCCTCTGTCGCCGCACGAACTGGCGGATGCCCTCGATGTAGTCGCTGCGCTTGCTGTCGCAGGGATGCACCACCAGTTCGAAGCCGCTGCCGCGCAGGGCATCCAGCGCGCCGTACTGCATGTTGACGATGTACTGCGCGGTCGGGTTGTCGTAGACCATCCCGATCAGGAAGGAATGCCGGAAGGCGAGGCCGCGGGCCTGCGGATCCGGGGTGTAGCCCAGCTCCTGCATCAGCGCCTGGACCTTGTCGCGGGTCTCCGGATGGACCAGCTCCGAACCGTTGATCACCCGCGAGACGGTCTTCTTCGACACCCCGGTCAGGCGGGCGATGTCGTTGATCGTGGTCTTGCCGCCTGCCGGAATCGGCGGGCTGGCAGTAGCCTCCGGTGCTGCGGCACGCTTGGGGGTCGAGGTTCGTCGGGTGGCGCTCATGCCGGATCGCTGCGGGGGGAGCCGCCCAGTCTAGCCGGTGGCGCATCCGCGTCTTCCAGCCTCGGCGCCGCCGGACTCGCCGGGATCACCGCAGCGCCGCCGGCAACCAGAGGCTGAGCGCCGGGAACAGCGTGACCAGCAGCAGCACGGTCGCCGCCGCGCCGTAGAAGGGCCAGATCGTCCGCAGCGTCTGCGCCACCTCGATCCGGCCGATCGCGGCGCCAACGAACAGCACCGAGCCCACCGGCGGGGTGATCAGGCCGATGCCGCCTGCCAGGATCAGCACCACGCCGAAGTGGATCGGGTCGATGCCGTAGGCGCGCACCACCGGCAGGAAGATCGGCGTGCAGATCAGGATCAGCGGCGCCAGATCCATGAAGGTGCCGAGCAGCAGCAGTGCGATCACGATCAGCAGCAACACCGTGATCGGTTCGCTGGCCACCGAGCGCAGGCCCTCGACCACCGCGGCGGGCACCTGCAGGTAGGCCAGCAGCCAGCCGAACAGCCCGGCGGCGGCGATCACGAACAGGATGCTGCCGGTGGTCCGCGCCGCGTGCAGGCTGGCCTCCAGCAGCGCGCTGCCGCGCAGGCTGCGGTAGGCGAACAGGGTGATGATCAGGGCGTAGATCACTGCGATCGCCGCGCTTTCGACCGCGGTGAAGATGCCGGCGCGGATGCCGACGAAGATCAGCACCACCAGCAGCAGCCCCGGCAGCGCCGATACCAGCCGCAGCAAAACGGTGCGGAAGCCCGGGAAGGCCTCGACGGCATAGCCGCGCCGACTCGCGATCAGCCAGCCGGTCAGCATCATCGCCGAGGTCATCAGCAGCGCCGGGACGATGCCGGCGGCGAACAGATCGGCGATCGACAGCCCGCCACCGGCGGCGGCCGAGTACAGGATCAAGTTGTGCGAGGGCGGCACCAGCAGCGCGACCAGCGCGGCGCTGATGCTGACGTTGACCGCGAAGTCCCGGTCGAAGCCGCGCTGCACCATCTGCGGAATCATCGCGCCGCCCACCGCCGAGACATCGGCAATCGCCGAGCCGGACACGCCGCCGAAGAACAGGTTCGACAGCACGTTGACCTGGCCTAGGCCGCCGCGCAGGTGGCCGACCAGACTGGCGGCGAGCCCGATCAGCCGCTCGGAGATGCCGCCGCGCAGCATCAGCTCGCCGGTGTAGATAAATAGCGGAATCGCGATCAGCGAGATCGATCCGGCGCCGGCGGCGAGCTGCTGCACGGCAAGAATCAGCGGCAGATCCAGCGCCAGCACGACCAGGGTGGATGCCGCGGCGAGCGCAAAGGCCACCGGCACTCCGGCCAGCAGGAGCAGGGCAAACAGGCCAAACAGCAACGCGGTGGTCATGGCTCAGGCCTCCGTGTCCGGGTCGATCAGGCTCGGGACCGCAAACAGCGCCATCAACGCGCCGCCGAGCGCCAGCGGCAGAAACGCCAGACTCTGCGGCAGTGGTGCGCCGGCCAGCCGGACATCCAGGTCAGCGAGAAACAGCAGTCCGCCGTAGCCGGCCAGAACCAGGCCGGTCAGCAACACGATCAAGGCCGACAGTCGCGCACAGCCGCGCTGGATCGGCAGCGGCAACAGCCGCACCAGCAACGGAAAGCGGAAATGCGTGCCGCTGCGCACGCCGGCGGCCGCGCCGAAGGCCAGCGTGGTGGTCAGACACAGCAGCGTCAGCGGTTCGGTCCAGCTGGGCGAGGCGTTCAAGGCGTAGCGGGCAAACACCTGCCAGCCCTGACACAGGACCATGCCGCCGAGCCCGAACACGGCCGCCACGGCGGCGGCATGGGCGACGGCATCCAGGAATCGATCGGCCGGTCTGGCCTGGGGGCTGTTCATGAGCGCTCCGTCTCGATCAGGGCGAGCAGGTCGGCGACCTCCGGCCGCGCCTGGTAGCGCTGCAGCAGCGGCTGCGCGGCGCGGCGGAAGGCCTCGGTGTCGACCGCGTTGATGGCGACCCCGGCGTCGGTCACCGCGGCGCGGGCCTGGGCCTCGCCGGCGTCCCAGAACTCGCGCATCACTCGCACCGACTGCGCGCCCAGTTCGCGGATCAGCGCCTGGTCGGCGGTGGACAGTCGCGCAAAGCGGCGCTGCGACATCAGCAGCACATCCGGCGCCCAGGAATGGCGGGTCTCCGACCAGTAGCGCGCCAGCTCGAACTGCCGGCTGCTGTGGAAGCTGCGGATGTTGTTCTCGGCACCGTCGATCAGCCGGGTTTCCAGTCCGGAGAACACCTCGCCGAAGGGCAGTGGCGTCGGATTGGCGCCGAAATCCCGCATCAGCTCGAGAAAGATGTCCGAGGGCGGCACCCGCAGCTTCAGGCCGCGCAGGTCGTCGGGCGTCTGCAGCGGGCCGCGGGTGTTGTAGATGCTGCGGGCGCCGCAGTCGTAGATCGCCAGGCCCACCAGGCCGCGGGCCTCGAAGCTCGCCAGGATCTGTGCGCCGGCCGCGCCGTCGATCACCCGGCGAAGGTGCGTCACGTCGTCGAACACGTAGGGCAGGCCCAGCGCGATGGTTCGCGGGAAGGCGTTGTTCAGGGCGCCCGAGTAGACCCGGGTGATGTCGATGGCGCCGTGCCGCGCCATGCTGACCTGATCCAGCTCGCGGCCCAGCTGGCCGGAGTGGTAGATCCGCAGCTGCAGCCGGCCACCGGTCCGTTCCTCCAGCTGCTGGCCGATCCAGCGCACCGCCTCGACCGTCGGGTAGTTGCCGACGTGCACATCGGTGGCGGTCAGCAGCGTGCCGGACTCAGCCCAGGCCGCCCCGGGCAGGCTGGCGGCGCCGGACGCGGCCAGCCACTTCAACAGCGTGCGTCGATCGCAGGAGGGGGCGGTCATGCAGAGGGCTCCGGGGTCAGGGGCAGGGCGACGACCGCGTGGGCTGCCAGTTCGCCGATGCCGTCGAAGATCAGCCGGGCCGACTGGCCGGCGCGGATGTCGTGGATGCCGGTGGCGGCGCCGGTGCTGATCAGCATGCCGCGACTCAGACGGCGGCCGCGGCGGGCGGCGCGGTTGAGCGCGAAGGCCAGCGCGCTGAGCGGCCCGCCGGGGAGAAAGCTGGCGCCACCGCGACCGACCTCGACGCCTTCCACCCAGGTCGAGCAGCGCAGGCTGGCCCAGTCGCGTGCGCGCCAGTCGAGGATCTCCGGGCCAAGAAACACCCCGGCGTTGTTGCCGAAATCGGAGACGACCACGGCCGGACCCAGCTGGTTGATCGTGGCCAGCGGGCTGCCGGCCAGTTCGATGCCGATGTGCAGCGCGCCCACCAGGTCGGCGGCAGCTTCCGGCGTGTAGTGCCGGGTCGGGTCGGCGTCGGCCTGCAGCACGAACACGTATTCGGCCTCGACCGCGGCGAAGCCGCCCGGAATGACTGCCAGCGCGGCCGACTCGCCCATCTGCAGCTGCCGGCGCTGGCGCGCGAACACCGGCCCCATCAGCCGGTGTTCGCCCAGCCGGTCGACCCAGGCCTCCGGAATCCGCCCGACCTTCCAGCCGACCAGCCGGTCCGGCCAGAGTCCGATCGCGGCGTCCTGCCGGGCGTAGGCCGTGTCCAGATCCTGCGGCAGCGGGCCGGGATAGCCGGGAAGGGCTTCGGCCGCGAGGCGCGCCGCGACGAAACGGCGGGCGACCTGCAGACTCACGTCCGGGGGTTCGTACAGCGAGGATCCGGGGTTCACGCGGGGCTCCGTCAGTGGGCAGCTGCACCCGCCGACTGCCGCGGGCCAACCGGAATCCTGTATAAGGTAAACCGGTGTCATCTGCAACGGGCCGAGCTGGATTCGGCCGCAACGGGGAGGAAGTCGACAATGAAACAGACGGGCGTTGCCCCCTCGATACTGGCGGCGGCCTGCGCGCTGGCGTGGCTTGCCACCGCGGCCGCGAGCGCGACCGAGCCCCACCGGCCCGCGTTTCCGGGCGCGCAGGGCTGGGCCGCATCCACGCCCGGCGGCCGCGGTGGCCGGCTGCTGCGGGTGACCACCTTGAGCGCCGACGGCCCGGGCTCGTTGATCGAGGCGCTGCGCACGCCTGGCCCCCGGACGATCGTCTTCGAGGTCGCCGGGGTGATCGACTTCGGGCTGCGGGAGGTCCGGATCGAAGAGCCGTTTCTGACCATCGGTGGACAAACTGCCCCCTCGCCAGGCATCACGATCATCCGCGGCGGACTGACCATCGCCACGCACGACGTGGTGGTCCGGCACCTGCGGATCCGGCCGGGGGAAGGGCGCCTGCAGAAGTCGGCGGGCTACGACATCGACGCGCTGACCACCGTGGCCGGCGCCCGCGACGTGATCATCGACCAGAACTCGATGACCTGGGCGACCGACGAGAACCTGTCGGCCTCCGGCGCGCGCTTCATCGGCGACACGCCGGAGGACTGGCGGCGCAACGTCAGTCATCGGATCACCTTCAGCAACAACCTGCTCGCCGAGGGTCTGGCGTACTCGACGCATGCCAAGGGCGAGCACAGCAAGGGCAGCCTGATCCATGACAACGTCACCGACGTCCTGATCGTCGGCAACCTCTATGCCCACCACTACGAGCGCAGCCCGCTGTTCAAGGGCGGCAGCCGCGGCCAGGTGATCAACAACCTGATCTACGACCCCGGCCAGCGCGCGGTGCACTACAACCTGATCGCCGAGGAGTGGTGGGGCCGCGCGCCGCTGACCGGCCAGCTCAGCCTGCGCGGCAACGTGCTGCGCGCCGGTCCGTCGACCGAGCCGCTGGCCTTCTTCATGCTGGGCGGTTCGGGCGATGTCGAGCTGTATCTGGACGACACGATCGCGGTGGACCGGATCGGCAACCCGCTGCCGCTGATCGGCCGCTACACCACCGGCCGGGCGCGGATCCTCGAATTGCAGCGGGCGCCACCGCTGCCGCCTGGCGTGCAGCTGCGCGAGGCGGTGGACGTGCAGGAGGCGGTGATCGCCAACGCCGGTGCCCGGCCGTGGGATCGCGACGACATCGACCGGCGGATCGTCGCCAACGTCATCGAGGGCCGCGGCGCCATCATCGACAGCGAGATGGAGGTCGGCGGCTATCCGGTGGTGCCGGAAGTGCGCGCCCCCTTCGTCGAGGCCGATTGGGATCTGGACACGCTGGAACCGCGCCAGCCCTTGCCGCGGCGGCCGCCGCCGCGCTGAGCGTTCGGCAGCGACCGAAACACCAGCCCCGGCGGGTGCCGGGGCCGGTTTCTGCGAAAGCGCTCGTGGTCCGTCGTCATTGCGAGCCGAAGGCGAAGCAATCCAGCCTTGGCTTGGATTGCCACGGCGCTACGCGCCTCGCAATGACGACCCTGGAGTCTCCTTCATGATTCGGAGTGTCGGGAACCCACATGGCCGTTAGCCTTGGCGAACCCGACATCTCAGGACGCCGATGTCGGGTTCGCAGTGCGAACCCGAACTGCGATTCCGCTGGCGCCTGGACGGCACGGCCCCCGGTCGGATTTCGGGGACACCACACTCAGAACTTGTAGCGCGCGCCGATCAGATACACGCGACCGGTCTGGTGAAAGACACTGGCGCGGTCGCCCAGCGAATCCACGTACTGGTCATTGGCTTCGTCGGTGAGATTCAGGCCCTCGAAGGTCAGCTCCAGCTGGTCGTTGACCTTCCAGGAGGCCGAGGCATCGACCGTCGTCGTGCCCTTGGTGCCTTCCACGTCATTGCCATCGCGCCCCGGAATGGTGGTCAGAAAATCATCGCGATTGGACAGCGACACCCGCGCGCCGAAGCGCTCGTCTTCGTAATACAGCGTGGCGTTGTAGGCGTTTTTCGACAGGCCGGTCAGCTGTGCCTGCGCGGCCAGCGCACCGGTGGCAGTCAGATAATCGATCTGCGAGTCGACGTAGGTGTAATTCAGCTGCAGGCCGAAGTCGGAGAAAATCCCCGGCAGGAAGGTCAGGGGCTGCTGATAGCTGAACTCGTAGCCCTTCAGCGGTCCCCCCGGCGTATTCACCGGAAAGGTGAACTCGAAGCTGTCCTGTGCGGAAATTCCGGTTGGCAGCAGACTGATTGGCAGCCCGAAGGGATTCTGGTCGAAGGTGCCGGTCTGCCGGGTGGTCTGGACGAAGCTGTCGATGTCCTTGTAGAACAGCGCCAGCGACAGCACCGATTCCGGCGCGAAATACCATTCGAAGCCCAGGTCGTAGGTCGTCGCCTTGAACGGATCGAGCTGCGGATTCTGGCCGGCGACCGTCCGTGCCGAACCTGCAATGTTGATATTGACGCCCGGACTCAGATTGCCGAGACCCGGCCGGGCCATCACTTTGGCCGCGCCGAAGCGCAGCAGCAGATCCTCGGTCAGCTCCCAGCTCAGATTCATCGAGGGCAGCGTGTTGCTGTACTCGCGCTCGACGCGGATCGTCGCTGCCACATTGTTGATCAGGCCGATCCCGGTCGATTGCTGCTCGGTGCGGACATGGCGGACGCCGAAGCTGCCGTAAAACCCGCGTCCCAGCAATTCCGAGGCGAAGTCGGCCTGCAGGTAGCCGCCCAGGCTTTCCTCGCCGACATCGCGGTTATTGCCGCGGGCGCCGTCGACGGTCAGTTCGAAGGTGCCGCAGTTGCAGTAGATGTCGAGCAGGCCGGCGAAGCCGTTGACGTCGGGGATCAGCCAGCTCTGCGGCGTGCCGGCCGGCACGCGGACGCCGTTGAGGCCGATCAGCCGGGTCAGGCTGCCGAGGCTGGCGCTGGTCGGCAGCGCGGGAACCGTGGTCTCGGAGCGCCGCCGCAGCTCGGTGGTGACGAATTCATAGTCCTTCCACGACAGCCCGCCGCTCAGCGTCCAGATGTCGTTGGCATTCCAGGTCAGATCGACACGCGCGGTGCGGAAGCCGTTATCGGCGGTCTGCGGGCGCAGCCGGATCTCCGAGCCCTGACTGTTCGGGGCGCTGGTCAACCAGCTCCAGTTGGCCGGATTGCTGACGTCGAAGCCCGGGTTGATCAGCGGTAGTCGGTCATTGCCGCGGTAATCCCAGCTGTAGCCATTGCTGTTGGCCCGGTCGATCGTGATCGTGGTCTGGATCGGATTGCGGAAGCGCGACTCCGAACGGCCGAGCAGCGCATCCAGGCGGAGGGAATCGTTGAAATCATGCTGCAGGCTCAGATTGAACTGGGTAAAACGCGTGCTGAGCTCGTCGTAGCGGGATTCGCTGCGCAGGTCGACATTGTCGAAGATGCCGAACACCAGATTGTTGCGGCTGTCCACCGCGCCGTCACGCACCACGGTCTGCGGCTTGCCGTTGCCGGCGCGGGAAAAGCTCTGCGCCTGCAGGAAGTTTTCACTGCGTTCGGCGTCGAAGTCCGCATACAGCACGTCCAGATTGATCAGCGTCTGGTCGGTGGCTTGAAACTGCAGGGCACCGGTCAGGCCGAGGCGCTCCTGCGCGTGCTCGATCACGCCATAACGCGGCAGTCGCGGATGGAAGACCGTCGCGCCGCGCGCGGCGGCAAACGGCGAGTTGGCCGCAAAATTGCCATTGGCGGTCGCGTTGCTCCAGCGCACCGTGCTGTGGCCTTCTTCGACCAGATCGCGGCGCGTATGCGCAATCGACAGCAGCGCACCGAACTGGCCGTCATTCCAGGTATTGCTGAGCAGCAGCGCCGTGCGCGGGTTCCAATCCCCGGACAGATCGCTGTAACTGCCCTGCACGGACCCGACCGCGGTAAAGCCGGCGTAATCGAAGGGTCGGGCGGTCTGCAGGTCTACGGTGGCGCCCAGCGAGCCCTCGTCGATCGAGGCGGTGCTGGTCTTGCGCACGGTGATGCTGTTGAACAGCTCCGAGGCGAACACGTTGAAGTCGAAGCCGCGGTCGCGGTTGGCGCCGCCGGAGGCATCAGTGCCGCCGCCGGTGGTCAGCGCTTCCAGGCCGTTGACGCGGATGCGGGTGAATTGCGGGCCCAGCCCGCGCACCGAGATGTTGCGGCCCTCGCCGGCATCGCGGGTGATGGCCACGCCGGGAATCCGCTGCAGCGACTCGGCCAGATTCAAGTCCGGGAACTTGCCGATGTCCTCGGCCAGGATCACATCCACCTGGCCGACCTCGTTGCGCTTGACGTCCAGCGCGGCGTTGAGGCTGGCCCGATAGGTGACCACCACCTCGTCGAGCTGCGCGGCCTCGGCCTCCACCTCGGCATCCGTCGGTGGTGCAGGCGTTTGCGCCATCGCCAGGGACTGCATCTGCAGACCGATGAGGATGGCGAGAGACAGTTGGCCCAGCTGGATACCGCGGCGCTGCGGTGCGATCGTCTTCACAATGTTCCCCCCGAACTTTGGACCGCGGTGACTCCGCGTGGTACCGGCTGATCCTGTTGACACCGGTAGCATTCGCGACCAGAGTTCTTCTTGACACCGGTAGTCAACAGCCTAGCAAGCAGCGCAGCGCAGCAACAAGATGAGCACATCCACCCCGATCCCACCGCGCATCTGCCCGGAGACTTCAAGGCAAGCGATTGATTTTCTGGACAGAGTCCGGCGGTACGGGTGAGGGCAGGACTGATGGTGCGGTGCAGCATGCAATCGGAGATGCCATGAACGCCATGATCGCGAGTTTCGGAGAGTTGCTGCTGCGACTGGCAGCGCCGGGCGCGGGTCGTCTGTTGCAGGAATCCCGCTTCGAGGTCCACGTCGGTGGTGCCGAAGCGAATGTGGCCTGTGCGCTGGCCCAGTTCGGTCATCCGGTGCGCATGCTCGGCGTGGTGTCGGACAACGCGCTGGGCGATGCAGCACTGGCCGAGTTGCGCCGGGTCGGCGTCGATGTCGCCCGGGTGCATCGTGCGGCGGGCCGCATGGGCCTGTACTTCTTCGAGGCCGGCGCCATGCGCCGTGCCAGTGAAGTGCTCTACGACCGCGCCGACTCGGCGTTCGCGAGGCAAGTGGCTGCGGAGACGGACTGGGCCGGGTTGCTGGCGGGGGTCGACCGCTTGCATCTCTCCGGCGTGACGCCAGCGCTGGGTGAGGCGCCAGCCCGGGCGGCGCAGGCGGCGGTGGAGGCGGCCACGGCGCTCGGGATCCCGGTGTCCTTCGACGGCAACTTCCGCGGCAAGCTCTGGCAGGTCTGGGGCGGCGAGCCGGCGCGCTGGCTGCGGCCGCTGATGGCGGCTGCCGACGTCCTGTTCGCCGATCACCGCGATATCGGGCTGGTATTCGGCACGGATTACGCCGGCCATTCCGGCGAAGCGGCCGAGGTCGCGGCCGCGACCGACGCGTTCGCCGCGTTTCCGAGGCTGCGCTGGCTGACCTCCACGAGCCGCCGGGCCAGCAGCACGCGTCAGCAGGTCCTGTCGGCGCGGATGATGTCCTCGGCGGGTGACTGCTGGCACAGCGGGCCGGTGGAGCTCGATGGCATCGTCGATCGCATCGGTGCCGGGGATGCCTACGCCGCCGGCTTCCTGCATGCGCTCCACAGCGGGCACGACCCGCAAGATCGGCTCGATTTCGCGCTGGCCTGCGGGGCGTACAAGCACACCATCCCCGGCGACATCCTGCGCGCCAGCGTGGCCGACATCCGCGGCTGGATGGAGGCTGCCAGCGCCGATGTGCGCCGCTGATCAGGCTCAGCCCAGCACCTCGACCGAACTGCGGCCCGCTCCGCGCGGGCGGACGCGGACCTGCACGCCGATGCGTTCGGCCATGTCAGGGACGTGCGAGATGACGCCGATGCGGCGGCCCTGCGCCTGCAGGCGGTCGAGGGCTTGCAGGGCGACGGCGAGGGTGTCGGCGTCGAGGCTGCCGAAGCCCTCGTCGATGAACAGCGATTCGACGCGGATCCGCTCGGCGGCCATCTCGGCCAGACCCAGCGCCAGCGCGAGGGAGACGAGGAAGCTCTCGCCACCGGACAGCGAGTGCACGCTGCGGCGCTCGTCACCGAAGTCGGTGTCGATCATCAGCAGGCTGAGCGCTTCGCTGCCGGGGCAGAGCCGGTAGCGCGGGGCGAGCTCGCTCAGGTTGGCGTTGGCGTGTTCGATCAGCACCTCCAAAGTGAACTGCTGGGCGTACTGGCGGAAGGCGCTGCCATCGTAGGCACCGATCAGCTGGGTGAGCTGGTGCCAGCGCCGGTTGGCGTGGACCAGGGCGTCCAGCTCGGCGAGCTTCTCGCGGCTGCGGATGCGCCGCTGCTCGTCTTCGGCGAGCTGGTGACGCAGCGCGCCGAGCGCCGCCTGCCGCTCGCCGAGCTGCTGCCGCAGCGCCGAGCGGGCCTGCTCGACGGCCTCGGGGCTCCGTGTCGAGCCGGCGGCATCGAGCCAGGCCTGATGCTCGCTGGCCAGCGCCTCGTGCTCGAACTGCAGCCGCTGCTGCTGCTCGCGCCGCTCGGCCAGCCGCGCCAGATCAGCGTCCAGCGTGGCCGGCAGTGTGGCCAGCTGCGCGCGCAGGGCGGTCAGGGCGGCATCGGGGTCCAGCTCGGGACGCCAGGCCCGGAGTGCCTCGGACAGCCGCTCGCGGCGTTCCTGCACGGCCACGGCGGCGGCCGCGGCCTCCGTGCGGATCGTGGCAAGGGCGGCGCGCGCGGCATCCCGCGCCTGCTGCGCCTCGCTGGCGGCGGCGCGGGCGATGGCCTCGGCAGCCTCCGCCTGCCGGATCGCGGCGTCCAGACTGGCGGCGTGCGCCTCGGCGTCGGGGGCGTCGAGCGCGGCGCGGCGCGTGGTCTGTGCGGCCTCGCCGGCGAGGGCCAGCGCATCGCGACGGGCGCTCAGCTCGGCCAGCCGCTGCGACTGATGCGCGGCCTGCTGGGCGAGGCGCTCCAGCGTCTGCAGCCGGTCGGCGCGGGTGCGGGCGTCGGCGTCGGCGCGGAGCTTCAGCGCGAGTCCGGCCCGATGCGTCTGCAGCAGCCGCGGCAGGTCGGCGAGGTCCAGACCGTCGGCTTCGACGCCGCGTTGCCGGGTGGTGCGGTGTTGCTCCAGGCTGGCCTGCTCGCCACGAGCCCGCGCCAGCTGCTCGCGCGGGGCGATCAGCGCCAGCTCGGACTGATCGCGCCGGCTGCGGGCCTGCTGCAGGTCGGCGTGGGCGCGTTCCTCGGTGGCGCGCGCCTGTTCCAGTCGGGCCACCCGGGTGGATCGGGCCGCACTGCGGGCGGCGAGGTCGGCCTGCTCGCGACGCAGTGGCGCGCGCAGCGCATCGAGCGCTGTCGGACCGTCGGCGACGTCCTCGGCGCGCAGCGCCAGCGCCGCCAGCTGCGGGATCAGCGCCCGGCGGGCCGCCTCCGCGGCCTGCGCCGCACGCTCGGCCTCGGCGTGCGACTGCCGGGCGATCTGGTCGGCGCGGGTGGCGGCCAGCGCGCAGGTCTCGCGCTGTTGCCGCGCCGCGCGATGGCTGCGTTCGGCGCGGTCCAGCTCGTCGGCCAGCGCGCTCAGCAGGCCGGCGGCGGGTGTTTCGGCGCCGCCCGGGTGGTCGGTGGCACCGCAGACCGGGCAGGGCTCGCCCGACACCAGACTCTGGCGCAAAGCCGCGGTGTGCGCATCGGCGCGCAGCCGCAGCCGCTCGTGGCTGCGCCGCAGGGCGGCCACATCGGCGTCGAGCCCAGCCTCGGCAGCCACGGCCGCGGCCTGCTGCGCGGCCGCCGTCTGCAGGCGGGTCTCGGCTTCGACGACGGCCGCGCGCGCCGCCGACAGCGCCAGCGCCAGCCGCTCGGCATCGCTCAGCGCGCTCGCCAGCGTGTCCAGCTGCTGCGATCGCTGCTGCAGTGCCTCGCGGAGCGTCTGCAGCGTCTCGGCGCTGTCGCCGGCGTCCAGTTCGGTCCGGGCCTGTTGCCGCTCGGCCGCAGCCGCCTGCAGGGCCGCATCGGCCGCGCTCAGCTCGGCTTGCGCGGCGTCGCGATGCGCCTCGGCAGCGGCGAGCTGTGCGGCGAGCCGGGTCTGCACGGCGGCCAGCTCGGTCAGTCGCTGTTCGAGCGTCTGCAGTTCGTCCAGCGCGGCGCCGCGGGCGCTCCAGTCCAGAGCGGGATCGGCCCAGGCCGGATGCGCGGCCCGCCAGTCGGCGTAGTCCTCCGCAGCGCGGCCCAGTCCGGCGAGTTCGGCCTCGATGGCCTGCTGCTGGCGGGTCAGTGACAGCTGCGCGTCGCTCAGTTCGGCCAGCGGCGTGGTCAGCGCGGCGTACTCCCGACGCAGTCGCGCCAGCTCGGCATCCGCGGCGCGCGCGGCGATCAGGGCCGGCTCGGCTTGCTGTCGCGCCTCGCGCCGGGCCGTGGTATCCCGGGTCGCCGTCTGCAGTGTGGTCTCGGTCTCGACAAGTCGAGCATCGTGCGCGGCGAGCGCGGCCTCGCGAGCGCGGTGCTCGGTGTCGATCGCACCGATCCGTGCCTGCGCGGATTCGACGGCGGCCAGCGGCGCGGCCAGCTGGCGGGCCTGCGCGGCAGCCTCCAGCGCGGGCGCGTCCAGCGCGGCGAGCTCGGCCGCAACCCGCTCCCGCTCGACCGTCAGCGACTGCAGCCGGGTCGCCCGCTGCAGGCCCTCGGCATGCCAGCGGGCCTCCGCATCGACCCCGACGAGCGTCGCCTGCGCCGTATCGATCTCCTGCAGCGTCGCTGCCAGCTCGGCCTGCAGGGCCGTCCGGGCATCGTCCGAGAGCGGCGCCTCCAGACCCAGTGCCTGCTTCAGCGCATCCTCCTCGGCCCGCGCCTGCCGGGCCCGCTCGTGCGCGGCCTTCGACAGCTGCTGGAAAATGCCGGTGCCGGTCAGCGCCTCCAGCAGCTGGCCACGTTCGTCGGCCTTCGCCTTCAGCAGCGCCGCAAACTCGCCCTGGGCGAGCAGCACCGAGCGGCAGAACTGCTCGAAGTCCAGCCCGGTCAGCCGGATGATCTCGGCCTGCAGCTCGCGCTTGTGGCCCGGCCAGGCCTGTCCGTCGTGCAGCCGGTGCAGCGTGCGTTCGACGTCCTGCAGCTTGCCTTGCTCCTGCCCGCGCGCCCGCCGCACCGCCCAGCGCGCGCGCCAGGCCCGCCCGTCGATCCCGACGAAGTCGACCTCGGCGTGACCCTCGCTGCTGCCGCGTCGCAGCAGCGTCCGCGAGTCCTGCGGCGTCAGGCTGTACTCGCCATCCGGCACCCCGCCGCGCGACTCGGCCCGCTGCAGCCGCGGCGTCTTCTGGTACAGCGCCAGACACAGCGCATCCAGCAGCGTGCTCTTGCCCGAACCGGTCGGCCCCGAAATGGCATACAGCCCGGTACTGACCAGCGGCTCGCGCTGGAAATCGACCTCGAAATCACCCGCGAGCGAGGCGAGGTTGCGGCCGCGAATGGCGAGAATGCGCATGGGGTTCCTTGCGGGAGTCGGGTGCCAATGGAAGACACATGTAGAGTCAGCGCGCCAGCAGACGGATCGCTTCCTGCTGGGCTTCATGCTCGAATGCAGGGGCGAAATCTGCCAGTTCGCGGCTCTTGAGGCCGATTTCGGTTCGCAGGGCAACTTCGCGCCAGCGGTGGACGGCGGCATGGACCTCGGCCAGCACGCGCAGCGCCTGAGTCGGTTCCAGCGCGAAATGATCGGCACGCGCCAGCAGCAGCGCGATATCGGTGATCGGGCCATCCCGTTCGCTGAGCCAGGTCTTCGACTCGCGATCCTTGTCCGGAAAGGGGTTCAGGTCGAAGGCCGGCGCCAGCCGCCAGCGCCCGTGACTGACGTGCAGGAAGCCGTGGTTCTGCAGGTGGTCGTCGACGTTGGTGATCAGGAGATTGAAGAGCAGCCGGCGCCAGAGCTGTCGGAGATCGCGCAGCGGCTCGTCGCCATCTGTGCGGATCGCATCGGCGAGTTCGACATAGCTGCGGTCTTCGCCGCGCGAGGCCTGCAGCAGGCTGGCCGCGGACTGGTAGGGAATCCGGCCCTCCTGCGCATCACGATCGAAGCGGCGGATGATCGCAACTGGAATGTCCTCCAGCATCACGATCCTTGCGTCCGGCGTGTCGACCCCAGCCTCGCGGGCCAGCTGCAGCGCGAGCACCTCGCCCCGAGTGACGCTGCGTGCATCCTCGACGCTGGGAAACTTGCCCAGTGACAGGGCTCCGCTCAGGTCGCGGATCGAACATTTCGGGCGCATGCCGCCCAGTGAGGTGCCCTTGCCCTGCAGGTAGCGGAGGTCCTCCGCCGTTTCGCGTCCCTGTTCAACCGCGCGGCTGGCCGCGTAGATGCGGGCCAGATCGATCAGCGGCGGGGTGCTGCGATGTCCCTTCGCCACGCTGCGCAGCCAGTCGCCGCCGGGCTCGCGCAAGCGCAGCGCGCCCACTCGCGATTCGTCGTCGACGGCCAGCAGGTAATCGAGTTCGGTCAGCGCCTTCAGCTCCGGGTGGCTTCGTCGTCGTTTTGCATGGTCCCGGGCGATGACCCGACGCCCCCAGGCATCCGGCGCCGTGTCGGCGAGCGCACCATGAAACACCGAGTCGGCAGGCGTCGCGGCTTTGTGCGACTGGTAGCCCGAGAGCAGTTGCAGATCGTTCGAGACGTTGAAGCGCTCGCTGCGGATCAGCCAGTCCGAGCCGTAGGCGAAGATCGAATGACTGCGGCGGCCCTGCTGCAGGTAGGCCAGCGTCCCGATCGGTATGCCACTGCGGCCGATACAGATCTCGATCTGGCGCCGTTCCGTCGAGCCTGCTGACATCAGAGCGCTCCGCTGACGGGCTTCGTCGATCGACGTACCCGCTTGGGCAACTGCTCGTCCATCAGCATCAGCCCGATATCGTCCTCCGCGGTATCCAGCAGCTGCTCCAGGCGGCGGAGTTCGCCGAAGATCTGCAGCGCGCGGCCGTAGAAATGCACCGGCACCCGCGGGTCGCCTTGTTCCATGCGCCGAACCGTGGACAGCGAGGCGCCCATGCGCTCGGCCAGCGAGGCCTGCGAAAAACGCCGGCGCCGCCGCGCGAGGGACAGGTCCTCGCCCAGCTTGCGGATCGCGCGTTCGACCGGGAGGGGCAGGGAGGCTTCCACTCGAGCATTCCGTAGGGATGGCTTGCTGAGGGTAAGCGTTTCCATCGGAATGCTTAAGTGCCAGCAGCTTCGATCGTCGGACACTCCTGTAGTGGCCAGTCCCGCGTTCAGCCCGTCCGGCTACCGGAACCCTGTCGACCATGGTCTTGCGACATGTCAGCCTTTCGGGCTGATGCCGCTCAACATGGGTGAAAGGAATATATGACAGCACATACTCCTTATTCGGTCTGGAAGCGCCGGGAAGTTGATTTCATCGTTGAATATGAGCTTGATCCCTGCTGTGAATTGAAAAGCGCAAGGCCTTGTCAAGGGATGAGGGTTGATTTTCTTTACGACGGTGATGATCCGAAGCTGGATGGAATCCACATGATCTGGCCCGAGCTTCTTGATTCGGATGGACAGGTGATCCTGAAGGTCACGCCCGGCTTGATGGAGGTCCGCGGCAGGGCAAACATGTGGATTGTCGATGACGGGCGGATAAGTTATCATGCAGCCCGCATCAACGTGGGTACCCGAGGATATTGGGTCAGAGGTAGCTATCGGTTTGCCAGAGTTACTATTGTTGAAGTACTGAGTCTCCGGGCGACTGGGTATGGATGATTCAGCCAATCTCGAAGTCGGATCGGTCATGGAGTGTAGACGATGAGTTTGCTGCAAGATGCCCTGAATGCTCTGCTTTCAATCCACATTGAGCGAGGCTTTCGCTCGGAAGACTTGAATCCCTGTCTGGCCGAAGCGGAGTTTCGAGCTGCCGCATCCTGGTTCCCATTCCAGATCCGTCACGAAATCAGGGAGTTGTACGCGTGGCACAATGGAAACCGGGAATTGTTCAACCAGCAGGAGTATTTCGGATTCGGCGACGAGGTCTTTTTCTCGATCGACGATGCGCGTGCAGAGTACGAGGCGATGCTCGGTTGCTGGGGCGATCTTCCTGAAATCAATGAGGAACTGGGTTTCGATTTTCGAACCGGGTTTCCGTTCGCGGGTCTGCACGGGTCCTATCTGCTCGTGAATCCGCAGAATGGCGAGATTCACCGATTGTTCTGCGGGGCAGAGAAAAAGGCCGAATCCCTAGAGGCCCTGGTGCGTTTGAGCGCAGCGAAAATCGAAATATGAAGGGCGTTTTTCGCGGGTCTTTGCAGGGTTCTGAATGGAGCAGGTGAAGTCCATGCGAAAAAGCAGCTGTATAATGCCGACGCGAGTCCAGGCTCACGGCTTTCTTCTCTTTTGCAGGCGTTATGGCAACCAGTGAATCGAGACCATCATGCCGTCAAGCCCATCAAGCCGGATCGCGCAAGTCCGCCACCTGCACCCGGCCGAAGCCGGGGGCCAGCAGGTAGTCGACCAGCCGCGCGCCGGCCTCGACCGGATCGACCAAGCCGCCGTCGCGGGCGAGATCGACAAAGCGCGGCTTCAATGGGAAGCGCGCGGGGTCGATCGCGCGGATCTCGGCCTGCATGTCGGTGGCGATGACGCCGGGCGCGAGGCTGACCAGCCGCAGGCCCGGCAGCGCATCGAGCGCTGCGGCGCTGGCGTGGGCGTCGAGTGCCGCCTTGGTCGCGCCGTACACCGACCAGCCGGCGTAGGCCTTGCGCCCGGCGCCGCTGGACAGCTGCAGTACGCGCCGATCCGCGCAGCCACTGGCCTGCGCGAAGGCCGCCGACAGAATCAGCGGCGCGGCGACGTTGATGGCCACCGCGGCAGCGACTTCGCGGGTGTCCTGCTGCTGCAGCGCGCCCATCGGGCTGACCACGCCGGCGTTGTTGATCAGCAAGGCCGGATCGGCGTCGACCAGAAAGTCCGCGAGCGCGGGTGTCTCCAGCCAGGCGAGCAGTGCCGACGTGTCGGCGAGGTCCAGCGCGAGCTGCGTCAGCAAGCCCGGAAAGCGCTCGCCGAGTTCGGGGTCGACGCCGCGCGAGATCCCGAGCACGGCGATGCCGCGGTCCAGCAGCGCGGTGGCAATGCCGCGGCCGAGGCCGCGGCGATGGCCGGTGAGAATGGCTTTGCAGGTCATGGTCGATTGCTCCTCGGGTTCACTCGGCCTCGCGCAGAAAACTCGCCCACTGCGGCACGAAGCGCAGCCTGAAGCCGAGCAGCGCCAGCCCGGCGGTCAGCATCCCGAATCCGAGCGCGCAGGTGGCGGTGGCCGCCAGCGTCAGCCCCGCATGGTCGACGATGAGCCACGCGGGGAGCGCGCTCAGGCCGACACCGGCGAGCAGCGCCAGCAGGATGGGGCGCGACCACTGCCAGAGCAATACGCGAACGTCGATGCCGAGCGCGCGGCGGATGGCGAGGCTGGCGAACTGCTGCTCCAGCCGGACCCACAAGACGGCCGCAATCGCGACGAGCGCATTCACCGTGCCGATCAGCAGCAGGCCGCCGGCGAACAGGGCCTGTATCCGGGCGTCGCGGCTCTGCTCGGCGAGCAGCTCGCGGCCCGACTGCGCCCGGCCCTCGCGGTAGGGCCGGCTGTTGCCGATGGTCAACCCGTCCAGCACCAGGGCTTCCAGTTCGGGCGTCCACGGTCGGTTGGTGAAGACCAGCAGGCCGAGGCGGACGCCGTCCGCTCCCAGCCGCCGCAGGTCCCGATAGGCCACCGGGTGCTCGCCGGCCCGACAGCCTGGTCGCTCCGCCCCGGCCTGGGCATGGCCATCATCGACAACGGCAGCCAGCGCTTCGGCGGTCCACTCGGTCTCGCGCGGCGGTCGCATCAGCACCGCGTCCCCCACCTGCGCGCCGAGTTGGACGGCGAGGCAGCGACTGAGCACCAATCCCGCGGCGGCCGGCTGCGGCGCGCCGACCAGCTCGGCGTAGCCCTCGCCGACGTGACTGAGCGTGGCGCGAACTTCACGGTCGCCGACGCGGAAGTCCTGAGGCGTCATCAGCAGCGTCGAGTAGAAGGGCAGGGTGCTGGTCGCGAAAGCCAGCTGCACGCCTTGCCGGGCCGCCTGGGCCTGCAGGCTCGGCAGGCGCTCCCAGGGCGTCGTGTCGGGTGGATGCTCCCAGCGCAGCGCCTGGATCCAGACGCGGTCGACGGCGAAGTGATCCGGCGGCTGCCGCGCTGCCCACCAGTCGCTCCCGGCCTGGGCCAGCAGCACGGCGGAAATCGACAGCGCGGCGCTCTGCGCCAGCAGACCTGCACTCAGACCGGACTGCAGCAACGTCGGGACCTGCACCAGCTCGGGCCGCAGGCTGTCGTGGCGTCGCGGCAGGGCGGTCAGCACCCAGCAGCCGACCAGCAGCAGCACCAGCGCCGGCACCAGACTCAGCGCGCGCCAGTCGACGTCCACTTGGCTCGGCGCGCCGCCAAACAAAGCAGTAGCCAGCGGCGGGAACAGCAGGCTGGCGACGACACAGCCCAGGGCCGACAGCGGCAGCAGTGCCAGGATCGGTGCGCGCCAGGTCGACCCGCCCACCGCCCACGGCCGCCAGCCCAGCGCCAGCCGGATCCGCACCGAGCGCCGGGACTGCAGGCCGGTCAGCAGGCCGATCGGCAGCAGGCTGGCGCCGAGGACGGCGGCGAAGCTGTACAGGCCGGCGGCGATCCAGCGGCGTTGCTCGCGGCTGCTCTGCTCGAGCTGCGGATCGATGTCGATCCTCGTCACGGCCCGCAAGCCGGCGGGCACGGCCTGCTGGCGGCGCGCGGCGTCGACCGCGGTCGCGAGGACGGCATCCAGTTCGGCAGGCGATGCCCCGAGCAGGATCCCGCGCCAGAACGGCGCGTGCCAGAGCCGTTGGACGCTCGGCAAGCCGGGGTCCGCGCGCAGGAAGCCGGCGATCTGCGCGCCACCGGGCAGGCCGCGAAACTGCGTCGCGACCGTCACCGCGTGCGGGATGCCGTCGACCTCGACGCGGCCGGCATGGACCCAGGCGGCCCGGGCCGGGTCGGCCTCCAGCCACGCCGGGTTGAGCGCCAGACAGGGATCGGCGCAGGCCAGCCGCCAGCCCGGATCGGCCAGCCACGCGGCGACGTCGCCGTCGATCAGCTGCACCGGCAGGCGCTCCTCGGTGCCCGGTCGGCGGACCCGAAGCTCGGTGTTGATCACCGCCAGCAGGCCGGGCGCGGCCTCGGCGGCGGCGAGCGTCCGCAGCAGCTCCCGCGGGAAGCGCGTCCAGCCCTGCGCATCGCTGAGCAGCGCGACTGCCGGCACCCGCAGGCCGGACTGGAGTTGCGGCGTGCCGTAGCGCCAGATCTGCAGGGCGAGGCTGGCCGCGGTGATCACCAGAGCGGCCAACAGCACCGCCGCGATGCGCGCGCCGGTCATGGCGCGACGAACTGGCCGTCGCGCATCCCCAGACGCCGGGCCGCCCGCGCCGCCAGTCCGGCATCGTGGGTCACGATCAACAGCGCGACGCCGTCGTCCCGGCAGGATTCGAGCAAGGCGATGATCTGGGCCGCGGTCGCGGAGTCCAGATTGCCGGTGGGTTCGTCGGCGAGGAGCAGGCGCGGTTGCGCGATCAGCGCTCGGGCAATGGCCACCCGCTGCTGCTCACCGCCGGAGAGCTGCGCCGGCCAATGCCGCGCCCGATGGGACAGGCCGACACGCCGCAGCATCGCCTCGGCCCGGGCCGCGCGCTCGGCGGCGGGCACGCCCTGTGGAATCAGCGGCAGCGCCACGTTGTCGAGTACCCGTTCTTCGGCCAGCAGGTGAAAGCGCTGGAACACGAAGCCGAGCAGGCGGTTGCGCACCCGGGCGCGGTCCGCCTCCGGGGCCGTCGCCAGATCTTGCCCCTGGATCCGGATCGAACCCTGATCGGGCCGTTCCAGCAGGCCGAGCAGGCTCAGCAGGCTGGACTTGCCGCAACCCGACGGCCCAGTCAGCGCCAGATAGTCGCCGGCGGCGATGTCGAGCGAGACCTCGCGGACTGCGTGAGTGACGACGCCCGGCCCGGGGTAACGCTTGGACACACCGGTGGCCACGAGCAGCATGTCGGCCTCCTGCGCGCGTCAATCGGCCAGCGACAGCCGGTCGCCGGTGGCGGCGCCGGCCTGCACCGTCAGTCGGTCGCCCTGCCGCGCGCCGAACTGGATCGTGCGCCGCTCCCGGGCGCCATCGCGCTCGACCCAGACCTCGGCCTGCGTGTGCGCCTCGACACCCAGTTCGGCGGAGACCCAGTACCGAGGTTCGGTCAGGGGTAGCGTGAGCCGGTAGCTGCCGGTCTGGCCGTCCAGAAAGGTGGTCGTCGAGTCCAGCGTCACGTCCGCGCGAAACAGCCCGCCGGTCAAGGTGCGGTCGATCCGGGTGATGTGTCCGGCGGACCGCTGGCCCGCGATCGCCAGTTCCAGCGCTTGTCCTTCGCTGAGCGCGTTGAGGTGGCGCTCCGGCACCTGGATGACGAAGGCGACCTGCGTGTCGTCGATCAACCTGCCCAGCACGGCGCCGCTGGCGACCCGGGCGCCGACTTCGATGCCGACGTCGGTCCAGCGACCCCGGAACGGGGCGCGTATCGAGAGTGACTCCAGCTGTCGTTGCAGTCCTTCCAGACGATGCGCGGTGGCGGCGTGTTGCTCGGCGTCGGCTTGGCGCAGCATCGTCAGACGCGTGTCCGTCAGATCGATCTGCTCCGACAGCGCGGCCAGCTGCCCGGCCAGATCCTCCGCGGCCAGCCGTTCGTTCTCGAACTCGAAGCGGGACAAGGCGCCCGCGGCCACCAGCGGTTCGATCAGATCGACCCGGCGCTTCTGGCTATGCAATCGGTGCCGCACGGCAGCGGCGTCCGAACGCAGTTGCAGCAACCGGCCATCGATTTCTGCCAACGCGACGCGCGCCGCGGCTGCCTCGGCGCGTTGAAGCTGGCGCTCCTGCTCGATCTGGCTCTGAAGCGCGTCGGAGCGGAGCTCGACCAGTAGCGTATCCGCGTCGACCGCGGCACCGGCCGGCAGCACCGTCGTCACGACCGCATCGGCGGGCGCAATGATCGGTTGCTGTGCGCGGGACTTGATCTCCCCGATGCCGTCCACCCGCTCGGTGATGTCGGCCTGCACCGGCAGCGGTGGCGTGTCTGGCCAGGTGACCAGACCCAGCAGCAGGACGGCGAGGACCGCGGCGCCCGGGATCAGCAGGCGCCGACGCCAGCCTGTCGCCGTGCGCTGGGGTGCCGCGACATCCATCGATCCTGCGGACCCTCAGCCGCGCGGCCAGTGCTTCATCGCCACTGGCTCGATCGTGTCCGACGGGGTGAAGCCGAAGATCTGGCCGTAGAAGTACAGCTCGGCTTCCTGCGCGCGGATGATGTTCTCGGCCTTGCGGAAGCCGTGCTGCTCGCCCTCGAACTCGATGTAGGCGTGCGGCACGCCGCGGGCGTCCAGCGCCTCGACGATGGCGCGGGATTGGGCGGGCGGGACGATCTTGTCCTCGCTGCCCTGCAGGGTGATCAGCGGTTCGGTGAAGCCGTCGAGGTGGTACAGCGGCGAGCGCGAGCGGTACAGCGCCTCGTCCGGCGGGCCGACCAGCGAAACGTCGTACTGACGTTCGAACTTGTGGCTGGTGGCGGCCAGCGCGGCGATGTCGGAGACGCCGAACAGATTGGCGCCGGCCTTGAAGCGGTCGTGGAAGGCCAGTGCCGCCAGCGTGGTGTAGCCGCCGGCGCTGCCGCCGCGGATCGCGAGGCGTTCGGGGTCGACCTTGCCGGCAGCGACCAGATGATCGACTGCGGCGATGGCGTCGGCGACGTCGACGATGCCCCACTGGCCGTTGAGCCGCTCGCGGTAGGCGCGGCCGTAGCTGGTCGAACCGCCGTAGTTGACGTCGACCAGCGCGAAGCCGCGGCTGGTCCAGTACTGCCGGGCCAGCGCCAGCGTGCCCTTGGACACCGAGGTTGGGCCGCCATGGATGGTGACGATCAGCGGCGGCTTCTCGCCGTCCGGTCCGCGCTGGGTCGGGTGGGTCGGCGGGTAGTACCAGGCGTGGGCCTCGCGCGCGGCGCCGTCCGGGCCGGGCTGGGTGGCGAAGTTGATCGCCTCGGGCTTCGAGATCCACTCTGGCTCGAACTCGCGCGGCGTCGGCTGGTGCAGCACGCGGTGGCTGCCGTCGGCGAGGTTCACCTCGATCAGCACTGCGGTGTCATCAGCCGCCTGGGCGATGGTGACGGCGCGGTCGTCGCCCAGTAGCTGCACCTCACCGTAGGCGACGTAGGGCAGCTCGAAGGCGGTCCAGGCGCCAGTGCCGAGATCGATCAGGCCGAGCTGGTCGACCGCGTCGCGCGAGCTGCGCGCCACCGCGCGGCCATCGCCCAGCGGCACCAGCGTGGTGGTGCCGAGCTGCCAGAGGGCGCCGCCGAACTCGCGTTCCAGCGTGCTCAGCGGCTTCAGCGCCGTGCCGTCCCAGCGGCTCGGCGTCCACCAGCCACCCGTATCGCCGATGACGTGCAGCGTGCCGTCGGTGGCGAACCACGGTTCCAGCAGGGCGACACGCGGGTCGTCCAGCAGCGTCTCGGTGGCGAGCGGGGCACCGGTGAGCTCGGTGTCCAGCGCGGCAGTGTGCAGCCGGGTGCGGTCCCAGGGCATCGCCGGATGGTCCCAGCTGAGGAAGGCCAGCGTGCGGCCGTCGGCGGACAGCCGTGGATAGGCGTAGAAGTCGGCGCCGGTGGCCAGCACGCGGCCGGCGGTCTCGGCCGGCACCGCGTCGCCCGGCAGCGGCAGCGCGACGATCTCGTTGCGTTCCTCGCCGTTGGCGGCCTTGGTGGCCTCGGTGTGGTCCTCGCGGATCCACAGCATCCTGCCATTCGCGACATCCATGGTGCCGTCGGCGTATTGGTAGCCGGCCGGCGTCAGCGGCACCGGGGCGACGCCGCCGAAGGCCTGCCAGTAGAGCCTCTGGTCAGTGAAGTGGGCGAACACCACGCCCTGATCGGTAACCAGATAGCTGTTGCCGCCGTACTCGTGGACGCGGGTGCGGACGTTGAACTCCGCTGGCGTCAGCGTCTCGATCTGGCCTTCGGCCGTGCGCCGCATCAGCACTTGCCGACCGCGCTCGGCCGGCCGGCTCTCGCGCCAGTACACCGCGCCGGCATGCACGCGCAGATCGCTCATGGCGACGGCCGCGGTGGCGAGGTCGGCGGCCTTGATCGGGCTCTGCCAGCTGCCGAAGGGCGCCAGCGTGCGGGTGTCGGCGGCCGGTGCGGATGCAGGCGGGGTTGGCGTCATGGCGGTGTCGGGTGCGGGACTGCAGGCGGCGAGCAGAACGGCGGCGAGAACGGGGAGGCTGCGGGGCATGGTGGGCTCCGGTGGGCAGGTTTCAGGCTACTTCGACGGCTGCGAAGAACGGGTGTCGCGGTTAGTGTGGTGTCCCAGAATTCCTTGAACCCTTTCCGCGTCTCTGGCCCCGATGCAGCGTTGCTCGGCGTCGCTGTAGCGCTGCTACAGCGTCCTCCTCGCGCCTCGCCTCGGGACCAGATCCATCGGAAATACTTCCAATCACGTTGGGGACACCAAACTAAAGCATCAGCGGCAGCCGCAGCCGGATGCGCGCACCACCCTCGGGCGCGTTGTCGGCCTGGATCTGGCCGCCGTGCTCCTCGACGATCTTCATCACGATGGCGAGCCCGAGGCCGGTGCCCTTCGGTTTGCTGGTGGTGTAGGGCTCGAACAGGCGGTCGCGCAGGGCTTCGGGGATGCCGGGGCCGTTGTCGGTCAGCTCGATCTCGATCCAGGCGCGGCTGCCGTCGGCTTGCGCCTTTAGCCGGATCCGGATCTGGCAGCGCTGCCCGTCCGGTACCGCCTCGATGGCGTTCTTGATCAGGTTCTGGAACAGCTGACGGAGCCGGTGGGCATCGCCGCGGACCCGCGGCGGATGCGTGGGCAGGTCCAGGTGGACGTCGACCGCCTCGGTCTCGTACAGATCGGCCAGCTCGCCGAGCAGTACGCCGAGGTCGACGCTGGCGAAGTTCAGTCGCGGGGCGCGGCCGTATTCGCTGAAGGCGTTGACCATCGTCTTCAGCGTCTCGACCTGGGCGACGATCGTGGTGACCGAGCGGTCCAGCAGCTCGCGGTGCTTGAGGTCCAGCTGCGCGCCGAGCTTCAGCTTCAGCCGCTCGGCGGAGAGCTGGATCGGCGTCAGCGGGTTCTTGATCTCGTGGGCGAGGCGGCGGGCGACTTCGGCCCAGGCGCTGTCGCGCTGGGCGCGGCCGACCTCGCTCTGGTCCTCGATCAGCACGACCAGCGCCGCATCGGCGGACTCGCCGAGCCGGGCGGTGCGGACCAGCAGCAGCCGCTGCTGACCGGCCAGCGTCAGTGCGATCTCGCCGCGCCACTCGCGCGCCGGGCTGGTGGCGGCGGCGGTGATCCGTTCGAACAGCGGCAACAGCGCCGGACGCTCGCGGGCCAGCAGCGTGATCGGCGGATGCCCGCTGTCAGGGGCGTCGCCGAGTTCGCCGCCCAGCATGTGCAGCGCGCTGGCATTGGCGCTGCGCAGTCGGCCCTGGCGATCGACGACCAGCACGCCGGAGGACAGCCGAGCCAGCACCAGTTCGAGGAAGGCGCGCTCATCGGCCTCGCGCTGGGCGGCGGCGAGCAGCTCGCCGCGCGCTTCGGACAGTTCGCGGGCCATCCGGTTGAAGTCGCGGGCCAGAAAGCCCAGCTCGTCGCGGCCCTGTTCCGGCACCCGCGCGCTCAAGTCACCCCCGGCGATCTGGCGGGCGGCGCCGGCAAGCCGGGCGATCGGCGCGGTCAGCCGGCGCGACAAGAGAAACGCAAAGTGGAAGGACAGCATGAGGCCGGCGACCAGCACCAGCGACAGCACGAAGGTCAGCGTGTACTTGAGCGCCCGCCGCAGATATTCGAGCTGGCGGTACTGCACGGCTTCGGCCTCGATGCCGGCGACGCGTTCGACCAGCCCCGGCGTCGGCGCGAAGCGGCCGACCAGCACGCCGCCGTCGACCGACTTCAGCGCCAGCAGCACGGCCTGCGCGCCGCTGCCCTCCAGTTCGGCGATCGCGTCCTCGCGCTGCACACGCGTCAGCAGGCCGGGTTCGGGCACGCGCGGCAGCAGGAAGCGCGGGTCGGCACTCGCGCTGGCCTTCAGCCGACCGCCGCGTTCGAACAGGCTCAGTTCCAGCGCCTGCTGCGGCTCCAGCTGCTCCTCCAGCGCGTCGTTCGGATCGATGGCGAAGATCAGCTCCTCGGCGACCCGGTCGAGCTTCTGCAGGGCCTGCTGCTGGTCGCGCGCCAGCACGTCCTGGCCCAGTGCCAGCGCCGATTCCAGCGCCCGGCTGACGTCCACCGAGTAGCGACTGTCGATGGCGCCGTAGAGATAGCGCAGCGGCAGGATGTACATGATCAGCAGCGGCGGCAGTGCCAGCGCCAGCAGCACGCCCAGCAGCCGCGCCTGCAGGCGGGCGCCGGGCCGCTCGGCGCGGATCCCGCGCGACAGGCCCCAGACTTGCGTCACCAGCAGCGCGCCGAGGATGCCGAGCGCCAGCCCGACACTGCCGAGCAACAGCGGCACCGGGACGTCGGTGTCCGGGCCGATGTTGCCGCCGACCCCGGCCAGCAGCAGCGTGGCGCCGAGCATGATCGCGATCACCACCCACGGCAGGCTGTCGAACAGCTTCATTGCAGCCGCACCCAGCCGGTGTCGAGCTTCCAGGCCTGCTGGAAGGTGGCGGGCAGCCGCAGCGGCGGCGGCAACGCGCCGTGGTCCAGCCGCACGCGCACGGCGCGGACATGCGCCGGCGCGGTCAGCCGCTGCTGCTCGAAGGCGCTGAACAGCTCGGTGCGCAAGCGGTAGCGATGCACCTCGGTGCCGCGATACAGCGCGTAATGCCGATACAGCGGCGCGTGGGTCAGGCAGAACCGGGTGGAGTCGGCCGGCTGCGGACTGAACTGCACCTCGAAACACAGCGGCACGGTGGCGTCCAGCGCCTCGATGACGCGCGGTGCCGGCGCGAAGCGCAGCGTGAGGTCGACGACGTCGCCCTCACCGCGGCGGGCGTCGACCACCCGCAGCGGCTCGGCCGCGGCAGCGCCCGACGCCAGCAGCGCGGCGCCGAACAGCGCACCGCGCCGCAGCTCAGTCCGCCCGGCGGGTGAGCAGCGCGAAATAGAAGCCATCGGCGTCCTGCTCGCCGGTCAGGATCTGCCGGCCCGGGGCCGCATCGACGCCGATCTCCGGGCCGCTCCACGGCGCCAGTTCGGCCTCCGGGTGGCGGGCGAGGAAGGCGGCGATCTGCTGGCTGTTTTCCTCCGGCAGCACCGAGCAGGTGGCGTACAGCAGCCGACCGCCGGGCTTGACGCGGGTCCACAGCGTCTCCAGCAGCTTCGCCTGCAGCGCGGTGGTGGCGGCCAGATCGGACTCGCGGCGCAGCCAGAGGATATCCGGATGCCGGCGGATCACGCCGGTGGCGGTGCAGGGCGCGTCGAGCAGAACGGCGTCGAACTCGGGGAGCTTCTTGACCAGTGCCGCGTCGCTCAGATCGCCGGTGACCAGGCCGACGCGCTGGCCCAGTCGCGTGAGATTGCGCTTCAGCAGCTCCTGCCGCAGCTTGTTGCTGTCGGCGGCGATGGTCAGCGCCGGGTCGGCGCCAGCGTCGAGCAGCGCGGCGGTCTTGCCGCCGGGCGCCGCACACGCATCCAGCACGCGCTCGCCGGGCTTGGGTGCCAGCAGCCGCGCAGCGATCTGGGCGGCCAGATCCTGCACGGACACCTCGCCGGTGGTGAAGCCGGGCAGCTGGGCGACGTCGACGCCGCGGGCGAGGCGGATCGCGCCATCGACCAGCGGACTGGCGCTGGCCTCAATGCCGGCATCGGCGAGGCGGGCGAGGTAGCCGGCGGTGTCGGTGCGCTGCCGGCTGATGCGCAGCCACATCGGTGCCTGTTCGAGGCTCGCGGCGATCAGACCCGGCGCGCGCTCGCCCCAGGCGGCGCTGATCCGTCGATACAGCCAGGCGGGCAGGCCGGCAGCCACGGCGGGATCAGCCGCGAGGCCGGCTTCCAGCTCGTCCTGCTCACGCAGGTAGCGGCGCAGCACGGCGTTGACCAGCCCACGGGCCTGCGGGCGACCCAGGGCAGTCGTGGCCTCGACCGTCTCGTTGACTGCGGCGTGCTGCGCGGTCGCCATGCGGCGCAGCTCGCCCAAGCCCACCAGCAGCAGGCTGCCAACGCGGGCTTCCAGATCCGGGCGGGTCAGCACCTTCAGCAGCGCCTCGCCGGCGACGCCGTGGCGCAGCGCGTTGTAGGCCAGCGCCTGGGTCAGCGCGCGGCTGCCCGGGTCGGCGAGTCGCTGCAACAGACGATTGTGGGCATCGTCCAGCGATTCGCCGTCGGCCAGCACGGCCTCGACGGCCAGGGCCGCGGCGACGCGCGGCTTCAAAAGTTCGGAGGGATTCATCGGCGGGGCTCGCGGTGGGCGTTGAGGAAATCGGCCACCGACATCCGTCGGCCACCGTCGCGCTGGATTTCGGTGAGGCGCAGCACGCCCGCGCCGGTGGCAAGGTCGATGCCGCTGCGGGACTTGGCCAGCACGCTGCCTGGCGCCGCGCCCGCATCACCGGGCAGGGCCTCGGCGGCATGCACGCGCAGGCGTTCGCCGTCCAGCATCAGCTCGGCGACCGGCCACGGCGTCAGCCCGCGGATCTTCAGCGCCAACTGGGCGGCCGGCTGGCTCAGGTCCAGCGGGGCTTCGGCCTTGTCGAGCTTGTGGGCGTAGGTCACGCCGACCTCGGGCTGCGGCAGCGGGTTGGGCAGGGTGCCGGCGGCGAGGCGCGCCAGACCGTCGGCGAGCAGCTCGGCGCCGAGGCTGGCAAGGCGGTCATGCAGGCTGCCGGCGGTGTCGGCGGGGGTGATCGGCGTGCTGCGCGACAGGAACACCGGCCCGGTGTCGAGGCCGGCTTCCATCTGCATCAGGCACACGCCGGTCTCGGTATCGCCGGCCATCAGCGCGCGCTGGATCGGCGCGGCGCCGCGCCAGCGCGGCAGCAGGCTGCCGTGGATGTTCCAGCAGCCGTGGGTCGGGATCGCCAGCACCGCCTTCGGCAGGATTAGCCCGTAGGCCACCACCACCAGCAGGTCGGGTTTCAGCGCCGCCAGTTCGGCCTGCGCGGCCGGATCCTTCAGCGTCAGCGGCTGATGGACCGGCAGGCCGTGGCGCAGCGCCAGTTGCTTGACCGGCGAGGCCGCGAGCTGCCGCCCGCGACCTTGCGGTCGGTCCGGCTGGGTGTAGACCGCGACGCAGCCGGGGCCGGCCAGCACCGCCGCCAGATGCGGGACGGCGAACTCCGGCGTCCCGGCGAAGACGACCCGCATCGGCACGTTCAGAGCGCGGCCGCAGTCTGCGCAGCGGCCGGCGCCGGGCGACGCTGCTGCTTCTCGCGGCGCTGCTTCTCCAGCTTGCGCAGCACCAGCTGGCGCTTCAGCGGAGAGAGGTGGTCGACGAAGACCTTGCCGGCGAGATGGTCCATCTCGTGCTGGATGCAGACCGACAACAGGCCGTCGGCGCAGACGGTCTGCGGCTGGCCCCAGGCATCCAGCGCCTCGACGGTGATCTCGTTGGCGCGATCGACCTTGGCGCGGACGTCGGGCACCGACAGGCAGCCTTCTTCGTAGCAGGTGCTGCCCTGGCTGGAGACGATCCGCGGGTTGATCAGCACCAGTCGGCCGCTGCGGTCCTCGCTGACGTCGATCACGATCAGCTGACGGTGGTAGTTGACCTGCGTGGCGGCAAGACCGATGCCGGGCGCGGCATACATGGTTTCGAACATGTCGGCGATCTGCTGACGCAGGGCATCGTCGAAGACTTCGACCGGCTTGGCCTTGGTGCGCAGCCGGTCGTCGGGAAACTCCAGGATTTCGAGGAGGGCCATGGGCGTAGGCTCCGGGCAGGAAACACAGGTCGATATGGTGACAGCTGCGGCATGAAGACGACCCCGCGAAACCGGCCAGATCGCGACGCGTCGGACCTGTGACGTACCGTGCCCGACCCCGTTCGCCGGCCAGGCGCGTTGGGTCCTGCCATGAACGCTACCGCCTGCCGCCATCTGCCCGTGTCCGCCGCCCCCGACCGATTCCGGCCGCAGCCCCGGCGCTGTCATCATCCGGTGATGGATGCCACCCCCGATGCCGACGCCGACGAGGCCCTGATGCTCGCTTATGCCGCCGGCGATGCGCGCGCCTTCGAGCGCCTGTATGCCCGCCATCGCGGCGGGCTGTTCCGTTTCCTGACCCGGATGACCGGTCGCCCCGCGGTGGCCGAGGAGCTGTATCAGGAGACCTGGAAGCGCGTGATCGAAGCTCGTGCGCGTTACCAGCCGACCGCCAAGTTCAGCACCTGGCTGTACCAGATCGCCGAGCGCCTCGCGATCGACAGCGGTCGCCGGCACCACGTGCAGCGCGAGGTCTCCAGCGAGCGGGTGGTCGACGGCGAAGTCGTCACCGTCGATTTTGTCGACGACGTCGATCCGGCGACGCTGGTGGCCGAGGCCGATGCCAACGGCCGGTTGCGTGCCGCCATCGACGCGCTGCCGGAGGACCAGCGCGCTGCATTGCTCCTGCACGTCGACGGCGAGCTGACGCTGGAGGCCATCGCCGAACTGAAGGGCACCGGCCGCGAGACCATCAAGTCGCGGATCCGCTACGCCCTGAACAAGCTGCGCCAGCAACTGAATCCGCGTTCTGGCAATCGCGCGGCGGGAGGATCGGCATGAACCCGAAAAGCCCCGAACGCGAGGAATTGCCGGCCCGCGACCGCCGCTGGGTCGAGGCCCTGCGCGCGCAAGCGACGGACGGTCCGCCGCCGGCATTGGACACCGCCGTGCTTGCAGCCGCCCGCGCGGCGGTAGGCGCGCCGGCGGCTGCACCGACGGGTCGAGGCGGTGGCGCGCCGCGCTGGCTGGCGGCGGTGGCCGGCGTGATGGTCGTGCTGTCGGCCGGCGTGCTGGTGCGTCAGGTCGCCCAGGAAACCGCGCCGCTGGCAGAGCCGGAGATTCCGGCCAGCCCGCAGGGCGCGGCCGAGGCGCGCGCCGATGCAGCCATGCGCGCCACCCGCGAAGCCGAGGGCCTGCCGGCCGCGGAGGCCGCGCCGACGGACGAGTTCGCCGAGGCGATGCCGGCCGAGATCGCCGACGCCATGCCGGCCGCCGCAGCGCCCAAGTCTTCGGCAGCGTCCGAGGTAACAGGCTCGGCTGCGGGCACGATCGGGCGACAAACCGCCGAAGCAACGCCCGGGTTGGCAGCCCCGCCGCCACCGCCGGAACCGCCAGCAATGCAGCGGGCGGAACCAGTTCCGGAACCGCCGGCCCCGCCAGCGCCTCCCGCGCCGCCGATACCCGTCGCGGACTTTGCTCCGTCCGTGGTGAGTCCGCTGGCCGAGTCGGCGCCGGCCCCCGCGGCACCGAGCGCGCCGGAGCACGGTTTTGCGGCCAAGTCGGCGCAGGCCGATCGTCGCCAGAAGGCCGAAGCTGGCAGCGAGGCGGCCGCAGCGACGGAACCGGATCGCGCGCTGCCGGAACCCGAAACGCTGGCCGAAGTCCGCCGCCTGCTCGCCGACGGCGACCGCGACGCTGCGCGGGCGGCGCTGGTCGACTGGCGCCAACGGCATCCGGCCGTGGAATTGCCGGTCGAGCTGGCGGCGCTGCTGGGTGAGGGTGAATAGGACATGTGGCGCCTGATCAGCGTGTTCGGTTACCCGTGGAGCTGATTCCTCTGCTGCTGTTGCTCTTCGCCGGCCTGCTGTCCGGCGTGCTGGCCGGTCTGCTCGGGATCGGTGGCGGCCTCGTGCTGGTGCCGGTGCTGGCGTTTCTGCTGCCGATCAAGGGGATTGCCGCCGCCGATGCGCTGCATGTGGCGGTGGCGACGTCGAGTGCGACGATCTTCTTCACCGCGCTGTCCAGTGCGCGGGCGCACGCCGCGCATGCCAACGTCGACTGGCCGTCGGTGCAGCGGTTGGTGCCGGGATTGGTGATCGGTGCTGGCGGCGGTGCGCTGCTGGTGGCCGGGGTGCCGGGCTGGGCGCTGACGGTGCTGGTGGTGACGTTCTGCGTGCACACGGCGTGGACGCTGCTGCGGCCGAGGGCCTCGGCCGGGACCGACACGCCGGTCCTCAAGCCCTGGCCGGTGTACGGCGCGGCGGGTCTGGGCATCGGCGCGGTGGCGGCGGCGGTGGGCATCGCCGGCGGCAGCCTGGTGGTGCCGTTTCTGTTGCGCTGCGGGATGGCGCTGAAGCGGGCGATCGGCAGCAGTTCGGCGGCGGGCGTGCCGGTGGCACTCGCCTCGGCGCTGGGCTACATGCTGGCGGCGCCGGTGGCCGGCCTGAGCCCGTGGGCGATCGGACTGGTCGAGACCAGCGCGATCCTGCCGCTGGCCGCCGGCAGCGTGCTGGCAGCGCCGTGGGGCGCGGCGCTGGCGCGGCGGGCGCCGGTGCCGCTGCTGAAGCGCGTCTTCGCCGGCTGGCTGTTGCTGGTGGCGCTGCTGCTCGTCCTGCGTTGAGCGGTTCAGCGCCGGCCGAGCCGCGGCTGGCACTCTCCGGCGGAGATTTCGCCCCGTCCGCTACCGAGGTCGCCGCTGATGCTGCGTCTGTTCTCGCTGCTTCTGATCCTGTCGCTGGCTCCGGCCGCCGCCGCGTTGACGCCGGCGCAGGCCGAGGCCTTCCGCAAGGCCTATCCGGCCGCCCGTGCCGGCAAGCCGGTGACGCCGGCCGAGGCCGCGATCCTGAAGGGCACGCCGCTGTGGCCCTATCTGGAGTTCGGCGTGCTGACGCAGGACGTGCGCCGGCAGGAAGCCCACCGCGTCGCCGAGTGGATCCGCACGCACTCGCCGTCGCTGTCGGCCGACCGGCTGCGCGGGCTGTATTACGCCGAGTTCTTCCGCCGTCGCGAGGCCGATCATTTTCTGGCGATCTGGCAGGACACGGGCGCCCGCGACGAGGACCATTGCCGTCGGCTGGTGCTGACGGTCGGCCTGCCCGGGACCGAGGCGGCCGACTGGGCCGGCGAGGCGACGGCCTTGTTCGAGCGGCTGGCGGCCGAGCCTGCCGACTGCAGGCCGCTGACGGCGCTGCTGCGTGAGCGCGGCCTGCTGACTCGCGAGCGGGTGCAGGCGCGGATCGACCGGGCCATGGCGGCGCGGGCCTGGGGCACGGCGCCTCTGTTCGAACGCGATCTGCCGGCTGCCCAGCAGGAGCTGCTGCGCCGCCGCCTCGCGCTGGTGCATACGCCGGCCAAGACGTGGAAGCAGGTGGCGAGCTGGCCGGTCGATGCGGGTACGCGTGCCGTGCTGACCGAGGCGCTGGTCCGTAGCGCCGCCCGCGAGCCGGCGCTGGCGGCCCGGTATTACGGGGACGTCCGCGAGCGCTTCCGCCTCGCCGCCGCGCAGCATCACGCCGTGGTCCGCGAACTGGTGCGCGGCTTCCTGATCAACAACGACGAGCAGGCGCTGCGCTGGCTGGCCGAGCTGCCGGCGGATGCGCAGGACCAGAACCTGCGCGAATGGCAGGTGCGCTTCTGGCTGCGTCGCCAGGATCTGGATGCCGCCCGCGCCGCCGCCGTGGCGATGACGCCGGTGGACACGCTGGAGCCGCGCTGGCGCTATGTGCGGGCGCGGTTGCTGGAGATCGGCGGGGATACCACGTCGGCGTCCGCGCTGTACGCGCCGCTGGCGCGCGAGGCCAACTGGTGGGGCTTTCTCGCCGCCGATCGGGTCGGCGCGGCGTATGCCCTGTGCCCGCTGCCCGAGGTCGAGGATCCGGTGGTGCTGAAGGCGGTGGCCGAGCAGCCAGCCGTCCAGCGGGCCGAGGCGCTGTGGGCGGCCGGCTTCGACACTGAAGCGCGGCTGGAGTGGAGCTGGGCAGCAGCCCGCGCCGACGCCGTCGAACGCCGGGTGCTCGGCACGCTGGCCGCGGAGTCCGGTCGCGCCGAGCTGGCGATCGTGACGCTGAGCCGTCCCGAGGACATGCGCATGTATCGCGCGCGCTTCCCGATCCAGCATGCCGCCGAGATCCGCGCCTTTTCCGAGCGCCACGGCGTTGATCGCGCCTGGAAGCTGGGTCTGATCCGCGCCGAGAGTGCGTGGAATCCGCGCGCCCGCTCCTCGGCAAAGGCCATGGGCCTGATGCAGCTGATCGAGGGCACCGCGCGGATCGAGGCGAAGGCGCTGGGTGTGCCCTTCCAGGTCGGCAAGCTCTACGAGCCGCTGTACAACCTCGAACTGGGGAGCTACCACCTGAGCCGGCTGTACGCCCGCCACGATGGCCAGAAGCTGGCCGCCACCGCGGCCTACAACGCCGGCAGCGGCGCGGTGAAGCGCTGGGTCGGCCCGCTGCTGGACCAGTATCCGGACCTGTGGGTCGAGGCAATCCCGTACCGCGAGACCCGCGAGTACGTGCCGCGGGTGATGGCCTTCAGCGTGATCTACGACTGGCGGCTGGACGGCAAGATCCGCCGGCTGTCGGCACGGATCAAGGGGATGCCGCCGGTCGCCGAATCGACCACCGCGGCCGTGTGCCCCTGAACAAGGCGCGCCGGCGCACAGCGGCCGCGGCGCTACACTCGCTAGCGTCCAGATGGCGGCCTGGCAGCGTTGCTGCCGATGCCGTCACCCTCGTTCCAGATGAGTCCAGACCATGCAGCAGACCTCCCACACCATCGCGATCCTCGGCGGCAGCGGCTTCGTTGGCCGCAACCTCTGCGAGCGCCTGCACCGTGACGGCCACCAGCTGCGCGTGCTGACCCGCAACCGCGAGCTGATGCGCGAGACCGCGGTCCTGCCCGGTCTGAAGACCGTCAACTACGAGCCGGGCTCGGCCGAGAGCCTGAAGCAGGCGCTGACCGGCTGCGACGCGGTGATCAATCTGGTCGGGGTGCTGCAGGAAAACGGCCGCAGCGGCAAGGGTTTCGAGCAGGCCCATACCGCGCTGACGCTGACGCTGCTGTCGGCGATGAAGTCGGTGGGGATCCGTCGCCTGCTGCAGATGAGCTCGCTGCGGGCCGGGGAGGGCGAGAGTCATTACCTGCGCACCCGCGGTGAGGCCGAACAGCGCGTCCGTGAGAGCGGGCTGGACTACACGATCTTCCGGCCCAGCGTGATCTTCGGCCCCGGCGATGGGCTGTTCTGCCGCTTTGCCGGCTTGCTGCCGCTGGCGCCGGTGCTGCCACTCGCCCGTTCCAGCGCGCGGTTCCAGCCGGTCTGGGTGATGGACGTCTGCGAGGCGATCGCCCGTTCGCTGGATCGCAAGGACGCGCTCGGCGCGACTTTCGAACTGGGCGGCCCGGAAATCGTCACGCTGGCCGATGTGGTCCGCTACACCGCCAGTCTGCTGAAACTCTCCACCCGCGTGCTGCCGCTGCCGGATTTCGTCGGCGCGTTGCAGGGCTTCGTGCTGGATTTCCTGCCGGCCGGCCTGAAGCCCTTCTCGGGCGACAACTTCCGCTCCCTGAAGCTGGACAGCGTGGTCACCGGCAGCGACGGCCTGAAACAGCTCGGCATCCAGCCGATGCCTTTCCGTGCGGTGGTGCCCGGCTACATCGGTGACGGTCAGCGTCAGGGCCGGCTGGATCGCTACCGGCGGCATACCCCACCCGCCTGAGGATCAGTCCCAGTTCGTGAGGTCTCCGGCATCGCCGCTGCCACCAGCGGCGCGATCCGATCCGAGCGACCTCACTTCGAAGGGCCGGTTGCCGGTGCCGGGTGTCTGATACTGGTATTCGGTCCCCCAAGGATCGAGGGAGTAAGCCTCATTCAGATAGGGGCCCTTCCAGTTTGGAACGTCATCCGGCTTGCTCATCAACGCGTGGATGGACGGTGGAATCAAGCCGGTATCGCGGCGGTAATCGCGGACCGCGAGGGCAATTTTCGCAAGTCCACCTTTGGCCAAGTCTGCTCGGTCAGGCCCTGATTCGTAAGCGGCCAGAAAGGCGGTGATGGCAACGACGAGGCCAAGTATCGCCAGCATGTCGATGAGTTTGAAACCGCGCTGCAAGTGATTCATGAGATGCCGTCCCAGTATGGTCTGATTGATTTCAGTTCAGCGTGCAAGAAAATAAAGGACTGGAAAGTTCCTGACCCGGATCGTTGCAGGGCTCCTTTGACTCGCAGCACGACCTGGTGCAAGGTTTCGGCGGTCTACTCCCAGTTCGTCAGATCCTGGGCGTGACCTGTCTCACCCGCGGTCCCGTCGGAGCCAAAGGAAATCACTTCGAACGCCTGGCCGTTGTTTCCCGGTGATTGGTAGTGATACGCGGTTCGCCAAGGGTCCATGATCTGAGATCTCTGTAAATACGGACCCTTCCAGTTTGCGACGTTATCCGGCTTGCTGGTCAGCATATGGATCGACTGCGGAAACGAACCGGTGTCTTGATGGTAGTTCTCGACCGCACTGGCAATCTTCTGCAGACCACGCTGGGCAGCCGCAATTCTGGGGGTCTCGGATGGGAAGTGGGCGTTTGTGGCGAACAGGGTAGCGATTAATGCAAGGATTCCGATTAACAGCAGTATTTCGATCAACTTGAAACCGCGCTGCGAGTGGTTCATGAAACGCCATCTCAATAGGGGTTGGAGGCTCTTCGGCGAACTCGCGAAGCGCCTGTAATGTCCCGGTTGATTAGTCAAAAACCGGTAAAGTTCCGGATTCAAAGCCCTGCTGTGTAGGGTCGATCCGGTCGACCCCGACCTCAGCTTTCGCTGTCGCGCCAGCGCAGCACGCGGAAGGGGCGGCCGCCGACGCTGCCCATGCCGAGCTGGATGGTGGCTTCGAGATCGGCGCGTTCGCCGCTGTCCAGCGTGGCGCGGACCTGCACGCTGAAGGACAGGCCGCCACCGGAGACCACCAGCACGGTGCCGTCCGGCATCGTGACGGATTGGCCGGGCGGCAGCTGCTGGCGCTGGCGGACCAGTTCCTGCAGCTGTTCCAGCGGCACCTGCGGGTACAGCGCGGCCAGCGTCTCGGCCGAGGCGAAGGCCGGGGCTGGGCGGTTCATGCCGGAGTGGATGGTCAGCGAGGGTTCCAGCCGCCGGTACAGGTCGTAATCGACGCCGAGCACCTGCATGACTTCGTTGATGGTCTCGAAGGGGCGGTTGCGCGGCTCCCAGGCCAGACCCTCGGCGGCGTAGGCATCCTTTTCGGCGCCACCCGGCTCGGTGGCCAGATCGTCCGGATCGCGCCAGTCCATGATCCGCGCCGCCAGCGCGGCGGCGGACTGGGTGTCCAGCCCGTAGACCTCGAAGAACTGCGCCAGCGTGAGCTGGTCGCTGCCGTTCAAATCCAGCTTGCCGGTCTCGTCGTGGATGCGGATGTCCAGCGTGGCGTTGCCGAAGCGGGTCTGATAGCTGCGGCCGTCGGCGACCCAGCGGTTCTGCGGGTCGGTGGAGCGCAGCTCCCAGGCGGCTCGATACAGCCCGGCCTCGGCGGCATAGCGGGCCTGCGTGGTGGCGACCAGCGTGCGCGCCTGGGTGGCCTCGACGCGGGCCGACAGGATGTAGGCGGAGGCCAGCACGGTGACCAGCACCGAGACCCACAGCACCAGCACCAGCACGAGGCCGCGTTGTTTTCTCATGGACTGGCGCTCTGGAAGTCGCGGGCAAAAGCGCCGCCGGCATCGACCATGACGGGGATCTCCATGCGCGGAAAGTCGAGCCGGCTTTCCGGCGTCATGGTCAGATCAACCTGGATCGCCACCGGCATGGTGGCCGGATCCTTCCAGCTGGTGGTCCACGGCGTGGCGAGGTTGTTGGCGTCGAGGCTGCGGAACTGGAAGCGGCCGCGGCGGATGCCTTCGAGCAGGACGACGGCGTCGATGTCCTCCTCGCTGCGGCGCTGCTCGGCGTTGTAGCCGTTCAACATCTCGAAGCGGTAGACCAGTTCGTAGCCGTCCTGGCCGCGCTCCAGTTTCAGTGACTGGATGTACGGGCCGCCGGAGCCGAGATAGCCCGGCATCGGCCCGACCCAGCGGATCTCGTCGGCCTTGCCCTCGAAGCTCTTGGTCTTGCCGTCCTGCGCCCCGGTTTCGATGATCAGCGGCATCGCCCGGTTCAACTGCCGGCGCAGGAACTCCTGCGTGATGCGGACGCGGTTGGTGCGATCGATCATCGCCTCGCCGCTTTCGGTGGCGCGGATGGTCATGCGGACCGTGCCGTAGACCAGCCCCATCAGCACCATGGTCAGCGCCATGGCCAGCAGCAACTCCAGCAGCGTGAAGCCGGCCTGGGTGCGCGGGGCGCCTGTGCGCGTCATCAGAAGGCCGCTCCGTCCTTCATCCGGCCGCGCAAGGTCGTGAAGGTCTCGACGCGATCGCGCCAATAGACCTTCAGCTCGACCTCGTACAGCTCGATCGGGATGGTGGCGGCGGTGGCGGCGGCCGGGCTGTCGGCGGGCTGGTGCGGCCGGATCGTCAGCTCGTAGCGATAGGTGTCGTCGAAGCGCCCGGTCTGCGTGCCGGGCGCGAGCTTGCTCTCGACGCCGATCGCATCCAGGCGGGTCTGTGCCCATAGCGCGGCGCGCGACACTTCATCCGCCACGCGGGTCGCCCGCATCGACAGCCCCAGCGTCTGCAGCAGCAGCCCGACGACCAGCACGAACAGCGTGAAGGCCACCATCACTTCCAGCAGCGTGAAGCCGCGCTGGCGTGGGCGGCTCACTCCAGTCGCTCCCGCGCGCTGTCCTTGACGTCGATGTCGCCGGTCAGCCAGCCGACCCGCACCTGCCACTCGCGCTCGCCGACGGCGATCGAGACGCGGCCGCCGGTGGAGCCGCCATCCGGAAAGAAGCGGATGCCGGCCTCCTTCTCTGAGCGGACTTCGGCGGTGGCGGTGAACAGCTTCAAGGTCACAGACTCCGGCAGCGTTTCCGGCGGGCGGCCGGGCGCGGTGACAGTGCGGGCTTCGAGGTCGAAGGCCAGCACCTGCGATTCCCGACTGCGGATCGCGACCAGCCGCGTGTGGCGCAGGGCCGCGGCGATCTTGCGGGCGCTGGCCGAGGCCTCGACGCTCTCCAGTCGGCCGACCACGTTGACCGTGACCAGGGTCGCGATCACCGCCATGATGCCGAGCACCATGAGGATTTCCAGCAGCGTGAAACCGCGCTGGCGGGGGCAATGGCGCATCGGTGGGCTCCGGCGGAATGCGCCGGCTTACTCCCAGTGCTTGAGGTCCTTGGCGCGGTCGCTGCCGCCGGCGGCGCGGTCCGAGCCGAAGGAGATCACCTCGAACTCCTGACCATCTTCGCCCGGCACCTTGAACTGGTACGGGTTGTCCCACGGATCCTTGATCTGCGAGCCCTGCAGGTACGGACCCTTCCAGTTCGGCGCGTCACCGGGTTTGGTCATCAATGCGTCGATCGACTTCGGGATCTGTCCGGTGTCGAGGTAGTAGTTGTTGACCGCGCTGGCCACCTTCTGCAGACCGGCCTTGGCCTGACTGACCTTGGCGTTCTCGCTCTTGCCGATCAGGTTGCCGGCCACCAGCGTGGCGATGAACACGATGATCCCGAGCACCAGCAGGATCTCGATCAAGCTGAAGCCGGTCTGGGAACGGGGGGCGCGGAACGGGGACTTGCGGAGTGTTTGCATCGTTCAACCTACCATGTCGTTCATGCTGAGGATCGCCATCACCATCGAAATGACGATGAGGGCAATGAAACCGGCGATCAGGATGGTCAGCAGCGGGACCAGCATCGCCAGCAGGCGGTCCACGGTCGTGCGGACCTGCAGGTCGTAGGCGTCCGCGATCTTCAGCAGCATCTCGTCGAGCTGGCCGGTTTCTTCGCCGACGGTGATCATCTGCAGGGCCAGCTTCGGGAAACGCTTGGTCTTCGACAGCGCCGGTGCGAGGCCGCCACCGGTCTTGACCTGCTTGCCCGCGTCCTCGACCGCTTCTGCCAATACGGCATTGTGGACGACGTTGCGGGCGATCGCGAGCGTCGAGAGCAGGGGAACCCCGTTGCGCTGCAAAGTTCCGGCGGTGCGGGCGAAGCGTGCCGTCTCCATCTTGGTGATCAGATCGCCGACGCCCGGCAGCTTCAGCCAGCGCGCGTGGATGGCGAGGCGTTGCGTCGGATCGGCGATTGCGCGGCGATACCACAGCACGGCGCCGACCACCACGGCCAGCATCGCCCACCAGCCGTAGCGCAGTGCGGCCGCCAGGGCCAGCACGAACTGTGTCATCAGCGGCAGTTCGCTGCCCATTTCGGCAAAGATCGGCGAGAGCTTCGGCACCACGTAGACCAGCACCAGCACCAGCGAGCCACCGGCCAGCAGCAGCAGGATGATCGGGTAGATCAGCGCGGTGAGCACTGCGCCTTTCAGTTCGCGCGAGCGCTTGAGGTAGTCGCCGAGTCGCGCCAGCGTCTGGTCGAGACTGCCGCCGATTTCACCGGCGCGGACCATGTTGACGAACAGCCGGTCGAACACGCCGCCCTGGGTGTCGAGCGCATCGGACAGTGAGCTGCCGCCGCGCACGCGATCGCGAATGCGCTCCATCAGCCGCCGGACCCGATCATTCGGCGCCAGGTCCACCTGCAGCGTCAGCGCGCGGTCCAGCGGCAGGCCGGCGCCGAGCAGGATCGCCATCTGCTGGGTGAACTCGGTGATCTCGCTGTCGCTGATGCCGCCGCCGCGGAACAGCGCCAGCAGATTGCCGGCGCCGCCGGCCTCGGCGGGCTTGGCCTCGACCGGCAGGTTGCCCTGTTCCTGCAGCTTGGCGACGACTTCCTCGCTGCTGCCGGCATCCATGAGCCCCTGCAGCAGGTCACCGTTCGGGGCGATCGCCTTGTATTGGAAGCTGGGCATGGCTCAGCGGTGATCCCGGTGCGGGGTAACGTCCTGGCGCTGAAGGCCCGGCCCGGTGCCCAGTCGCCACTGTCTGCGTGACTCGTCATCGCGAACGCAGGGTAGCGATCTCGATTCACCCCGAAGGATCAGGGCCGAACGGGATCGCCACGGTGCTACGCACCTCGCGATGACGCCAGCCTCAAGCGCGGGGCTAGTGTTGCTCACCTCAGCCCTCCTGACAGACGCGGAGCACTTCTTCGAGCGTCGTCACACCCATCATCGACTTGCGCAGACCGTCCTCGAACATGGTCCACATGCCTTCGTCGCGGGCTTGCCGTTCGATGTCACCGGCGCCAGCGTGCTTCATCACCATGCGCCGGATCGGGTCGCTCATGATCAGGAACTCCATGATCGTGGTGCGGCCGACGTAGCCGCTCATCGAGCGCTCGCTGGGCACCGGCCGATACAGGTGCACCGGGCCCGGCGGGCTGTAGCGACGCAGGTTGTGTTCCTCGATGACCTCGGGCAGGGCCGGGAAGGGCTGCCGGCTCAACGGATCGAGGCGGCGGACCAGCCGCTGCGCCAGCACGCCGTTGACCGTGGAGCAGAGCAGGTAGTCGTCGACGCCCATGTCGAGCAATCGGGTAATCGCGCCGGCGGCGTTGTTGGTGTGCAGCGTGGACAGCACCAGATGGCCGGTCAGCGCGGACTGGATCGCGATGCGCGCGGTTTCGAGGTCGCGCATTTCGCCGATCATGATGATGTCCGGGTCCTGGCGGACAATGGAGCGCAGTGCGTGGCTGAAGTCCAGCCCGATCTGGCTCTTGACCTGGATCTGGTTGACGCCCTCCAGCTGGTACTCGACCGGATCCTCGACCGTGATGATCTTGACGTCCGGCGTGTTGAGCTTGGACAGCGCGGTGTACAGCGTAGTGGTCTTGCCGGAACCGGTCGGGCCGGTCACCAGCATGATGCCGTGCGGCTGGTCCAGCACCTTCATGAAGTTCGGCAGGAACTCGTCGGTGAAGCCGAGCTTGTGGAAGTCCAGCACCAGCGATTCGCGGTCGAGGATACGCATGACCACGCTCTCGCCGTAGGCGGTGGGCACGGTCGAGACGCGCAGATCCAGCTCCTTGCCTTGCACGCGCAGCAGGATGCGGCCGTCCTGCGGCAGCCGGCGCTCGGCGATGTTGAGCTTGCCCATGATCTTGATGCGGCTGATCACGGCGGCGGTCGAACTGGAGGGCGGCGACTCGACTTCCTGCAGCACGCCGTCGATCCGGTAGCGGACCTTCAGGCGGTTCTCGAAGGGCTCGATGTGGATGTCCGAGGCGCGTGCCTCGACCGCCCGCTGCATGATCAGGTTGACCAGCCGGATCACCGGCGCCTCGCTGGCGAGGTCGCGCAGGTGCTCGACGTCGTCCTCGGACTCGCCGGCTTCGCCGAGGTTCTCGACGATGGTGCTCATCGCCGAACGGCCCTGACCGTGATAGCGCTCGATCAGGTCGTCGATCTCGCTCTGCAGGCCGATCTTGAGCAGGATCTCGCGGCCGGTGGCGAGGCGCACGGCATCGATCGGATAGCTGTCCAGCGGGTCGGCCAGCAGCACCGTCAGGGTGCCCTCGGATTCGCTGATCGGCACGAGGTGATGCTGCTTGAGAAACCGCACCGGCAGCTGCACCGAGGGCGGATCCTCGGGGGCGTCCTTGGACGACAGCAGCTCCAGTTGCAGCAACTCGGCCAGCGCCTCGGCCACATCCTTTTCGCTGGCGAGACCGAGGCGGGTCAGCAGCGGGACCAGCCCGGCGTCGGGGTTTTCCTCGTGCAGCCGGCGGGCGCGAACCAGGTCGGTGTCCTTCAGCCGGCCGCGCTTTTGTAGGATCTGGATGATCCGCTCTTCCGGGACGGGCACCAGCGGTGCCGCTGGCGTGATCAGTTCGGCTTCGGCCTCGACGCTCACGAGCTGCTGTCCTTGTTCGGCGTGTCTTCGTCGATCCAGACCTCGCCGGCGGCGTCGGTCACGACCAGCTTCTCGACAAAAGCGCGATTCATCAGCACCCAGACCATGATCGGTACCACCGGCGGCAGCATCAGGTAGCCGAACTGGTAGGCCAGCGCGATCACATTTTTCGACAGGCCTTGCGACAGGATCACGGCGGCGGTTTCCGGGGTTCCGAGGAACACCAGTTTCTGCAACAGATCCACGCAGACGCCGTAGACCTGCTGTGGCAGCAGGATCAACAGCCCCAGCCCGATCTGCCAGGCGCGCTGTCGGGTGGTCAGCGGGGTGACCAGAATCAGTCCGATCAGCAGCGGCACCGAATAGCCGTAGATCAGCGGGTTGATGTCGACCACGACTTCCATGGTCTTGCCCGCGCTGTCGCCCATGCCCGGTACATTGGTCGGCACCGGCGCGTTGATCGTGAAGCGGTGCTGGTAACTGCCGAGCAGCACCGCGCCCGGCTCGCGGCCGCTCACGGCTTCCTGTGCGAAGTAGCCGGCCTCGACCTGGGTGACGATCTCCGGCATCCAGGTCTTCATGACCGTCTCGGCGCCCAGATAGACCGGCAAGGCGAACAGCTGCTTGAAATAGAACCAGACCACGAAGCTGAGCGGCAGCCAGAGGGCTGCAGCGAAGATCAGCGTGCGGATCGGGCCGAAGAAGGGGCGCTTGCTGGACATCGAGGGCTCCGGGGTCAGCCGACCCAGACGCGGGCGTTCTGGAACATGCGCAGCCACGGCGAGGCCTCGACGAGGCCCTCCGGACGCCACGACAGCTGCACGGCGCGGTGCACGCGCTCCGGGTGCGGCATCAGCAGGGTCACGCGGCCGTCGACGGTGGTGAAGCCGGTCAGGCCGCCGGCCGAGCCGTTCGGGTTCTGCGGATAGCGGGTCGCCGGGGCGCCGTGGTGGTCGACGAAGCGCAGGCAGGCGAGGGCCTGCGCCGGATCGGCGTCGCCCTCGAAGCTGGCGCGGCCTTCGCCGTGCGCGACCGCGATCGGCACCACCGCGCCGGCCATGCCGGTGAAGAACACCGACGGCGACTCCAGCACCTCGACCAGCGCGAGGCGGGCCTCGTACTGCTGGCTGCGGTTGCGGCGGAAGCGCGGCCAGTGCCCGGCGCCGGGCACCAGCGACTTCAGCGCCGCGAGCATCTGGCAGCCGTTGCAGACGCCGAGCGCGAAGCGAGCCGGGTCGGCGAAGAAGGTGGCGAACTCGTCGGACAGACGGGTATCGCCGAGGATCGAGCGGGCCCAGCCGAGGCCGGCGCCGAGCACGTCACCGTAGGAGAAGCCGCCGCAGGCCACCAGTCCACGGAAGCCCGCGAGCGTGCCGCCGGCCTTCAGCTCGCTCATGTGCAGGTCGACCGCCTCGAAGCCGGCGCGGTCGAAGCAGGCGGCCATCTCGATGTGCGAGTTGACGCCCTGCTCGCGCAGGATCGCGACCCGCGGCCGGGCACCGAGGTTGAGGTAGGGCGCTGCGATGTCGACTTCCGGATCGAAGGGCAGGCGCAGGAAGCGACCTGGGTCGGCCACGTCGGTGTTGAGCGCCAACTCCTCGTCGGCGCAGTCCGGGTCGTCGCGCAGCCGGGCGATCTGGTGGCTGACGCTGTTCCAGTGGCGCAGCGCCTCGACGAGCGTCACCTCGAACAGCGGCGCCTCGCCGTGGCGGACCGTGAGCCTCGGCTCGCGGGTGACGCTTGCGACCGGCGACAGCAGCTCGGTCAGGCCCAGCGTGTCGACCAGCGCAAGGAATTCGGGCTCGGCGCCGGCTCTGAGCTGCAACACGCCGCCCGGCTCCTCGGCAAACAGCCGCGCGACCGGATCGACGCCGGCGGGCAGTGCGATATCGAGTCCGACGCGACCGGCGAAGGCCATCTCGGCCAGCGTCGCCCACGGGCCGCCATCGCTGCGGTCATGCCAGGCGGCAAGCAGGCCGGCACCGGCCGCACGCTGGATCAGATCGAAGCCGCGCGCCAGCCGGTCGGGGCTGTCGAGGTCGGCCGGCGCGTCGCCGAGCAGCCCGCGCGTCTGGGCGTAGACGCTGCCGCCGAGCCGATCGCGGCCGGCCGAAAGGTCCACCAGCCACAGTTGTGGATCGGCCTCGGGGAGCAGCTGCGGGGTCAGCGTCGCTGCCACCTCGGTGACCGGCGCAAAACCTGTGATGACCAGCGACAGCGGCGACTCGCTCTGGCCGGTGACGCCGTCGGCGTCGGTCCAGCGCGCGCGCATGCTCATCGAATCCTTGCCGACCGGGATCGAGATCCCGAGCGCCGGGCACAGCTCCATGCCGACCGCGTGGACCGCGGCCCACAGCTCGCTGTCGGCCGGCTGCCGATGCGCGGCGGCCATCCAGTTGGCGGAGAGCTTGATGTCCGACAGCCGCGCGATCCGCGCCGCGGCGAGGTTCAGCACCGTCTCGCTGACCGCGAGGCGCGCCGAGGCCGCGGCATCCAGGGCGGCCACCGGCGTGCGTTCGCCGCAGGCGTAGGCGGCGCCGTCGTTGGCCTTCAGGCCCTTCAGCACGACCGCGCAGTCGGCGACCGGCACCTGCCACGGCCCGACGTAAGGGTCGCGTGCCGACAGGCCGCCGACCGTGCGATCGCCGATCGTCAGCAGGAAGCTCTTGCTGGCCACCGCCGGAAACCGCAGCACATCCAGTGCCGCGGCGCGCAGGTCCGCGGGCGCGGTCAGCGGCGCGCGCAGGCGCGGGGCCGGCGTGGTCGCGCTCATCGACAGCTTCGGCGGCTTGCCGAGCAGCAGCGACAGCGGCAGGTCGACCACCGCGGTGTCGCCCAGCGTGACGCGCAGCTGCCGCTCGGCGGTGGCGACGCCGACCACGGCGATCGGACAGCGCTCGCGGGCCGCCAGCGCCAGCAGTGCCGGCACATCGGCATCGGCCACGCCGAGCACGTAGCGCTCCTGCGCCTCGTTGCACCAGATTTCCATCGGGCTCATGCCCGGGTCGGCGTTCGGCACTGCGCCCAGATCGATCACGCCGCCGACGCCGAAGTCGTTCAGCAGTTCGGGAATCGCGTTCGACAGGCCGCCGGCACCGACATCATGGATGCAGCGGATCGGATTGGCGGCGTCCAGCGCGATGCAGCGCTCGATCACTTCCTGGCAGCGGCGCTCCAGCTCGGCGTTGTCGCGCTGCACGCTGGCGAAGTCCAGCGACTGGGCGATGCTGCCGGCACTGACCGAGGAGGCGGCGCCGCCGCCCAGCCCGATCAGCATGGCCGGGCCGCCGAGCACCACGACGCGATCGCCGGGCCGGATCGGCAGCTTCTGCACCAGCGACTGACGGATCAGGCCGATGCCGCCGGCCAGCATCACCGGCTTGTCGTAGGCGAAGCCGCGCGGGTCGGTGGCGTCCGGTGCGTGTTCGAAGGTGCGGAAGAAACCGGCCAGCGCCGGTCGGCCGAACTCGTTGTTGTAGGCCGCGGCACCCAGCGGGCCGTCGGTCATGATCTTCAGCGCCGGCGCCATGTGCGTGGGGCGCGAACGCGGTGCTTCCCACGGCTCCGGCTGGGCCGGGAAGCGCAGGTGCGAGGTGATGAAGCCGGTCAGCCCGGCGATCGGCTTGGCGCCGCGGCCGGTCGCGCCCTCGTCGCGCAGTTCCCCGCCGGCACCGGTGGCGGCACCCGGAAATGGCGCGATCGCGGTCGGATGGTTGTGGGTCTCGACCTTGATCGCGTAGCCGACCGGCTCCTCGATCCAGCGATAGCGCTGGTCGGCGCCGATTTCCCAGCGCAGGCCGAGGCCTGCGTCGAGCACGGCGGCGTTGTCGCTGTAGGCGACCAGTGTGCCGGCCGGTGTGCAGGCATGGGTGTGGCGGATCATGCCGAACAGCGACTTCGGCGCCGGGGCGCCATCCACTGTCCACTCGGCGTTGAAGATCTTGTGGCGGCAGTGTTCGCTGTTGGCCTGCGCGAACATGGTCAGCTCGGCATCGCTGGGGTGCCGGCCGAGCGCCGCGTAGCCGCGCTGCAGGTAGTCGATCTCGTCGGCGCTGAGCGCCAGCCCGAGGCGGCTGTTGGCCTCGGTCAGCGTGTCACGGTCGATCTCGATCAGCGGCCGCGGGGCCGCTGCGGCAAAGACGGCAGCCAGCGCGGCCGGATCCAGCAGCGCCGATTCGATCAGCGGGTCATGCAGCAAGCCCAGCAACGAATCGCGCGCGGCGCCGGGCTCGGGCAGCTGATCCAGTGCGTACTGCGTCGCCCGCTCGATGCGGCTCAGTTCCAATCCGGCCGAGCGGGCGATCTCGGTGGCCTTGCTGGACCACGGCGAGGTCAGCCCCAATCGTGGCGTCACCCAGACCGATACGGCAGCTTCCGGCCAGTGAGCCGGCGCCGCGTCGAGCAGCAGGGCATCGAGGCGTTCGGCCTGCGCCGGATCGGTCCCGGCGCTGCCGGCGATCAGAAAGGCATCGCGAGCCAGCAACACGCTCGGCGCGTCTGCACCGAGCAGCGCAACGATTCGCGCATTGAGCCGTTCCCGGCGGAAGGCCGCGAGGCACTCGGCCCCCGTCCGGATCGTGATCGACAAGGGCGCCTCCATGCGCGGCCAGCGGTCCGCGGCGACTTACTTCGCGGCGGCTTCAGCGGCGGCCTTCAGGCGCGCCTCCAGATCGGCCGGCGGCAGGTAGCCCGGCTGCAGCGTGCCGTCCTCGAAGACCATCGCCGGCGTGCCGTTGATGCCGAGCTTCATGCCGAGCTGGAATTCCTGCTCGACCGGGTTCGCGCAAGTCGCATTGCCCGGATCCGCGCCGTCCTTGGCCTTGGTCAGCGTTTCCTGCTGGTTCTCCGAGCAGAAGATCGCGACGTGCTTGCGCCAGGTGTCGGAGCCCTGTCCGGCACGCGGCCAGGACATGTACTGGATCTCGATGCCGCGGGCGTTGTAGTCGGCCATCTCGTGGTGCAGCTTGCGGCAGAAGCCGCAGTCCACGTCGGTGAACACGGCGACGCGGTACTTGACCTTGCCGTCCTTCGGCGTGAACACGATGCGGTCCTTGACCGGCACGCTGGCCATCAGCTCCTTGCGCAGGCCGGTCTGGCGGGCGTCGGTCAGATTCTTCTTTTCCTTGGCGTCGAACAGCACGCCCTGCATGATGTAGCGACCGTCGCCGGACACATACAGCACGGTGCTGCTGTCGACGGTGACCTCGAACATGCCCGGGACCGCGCTGGGCTCGATGGTGCCGATCTTGGTATTCGGCACCAGTTCGGCCAGCGACTTGCGGATGGCGTCGCGCGAGGCTTCATCCGCGACGCTGGTCTGCGTCAGGGCGCAGAAGGCGGCGGCCAGGGCGAGGGGGCGGAGCGTCATGGATGAACCTCGGTTTGCGAAAAGGGGGCGCCAGCGGCGTGGCGCAGGTCCGTGCCTTTGGCGCGGACGAAGTTCCCCACTATAGCAGCGGCCCTGCCGAGGCCGGCCGGAACCCCCACGACCGGCTTCAGTCGCCCGCCACCGCAGCGCCTCAGCGGCCCGGCACGTCGCCCCACAGCTGCTTGTGCAACTGCAGCTGGAAGCGGACCGGCAGCCGGTCGGCGAGGATCCAGTCGGCCAGATCCGCCGGCTGGATCTGGCCATGACTGGGCGAGAACCACACCGGCAGCCGGTCGGCCAGTCGATGGTCGATGCAGAAGTCGCGCGACCATTCGTAGTCGGCGCGACTGGTGATCACGAACTTCAGCTGGTCGTGCGGAGTGAGCAGCGGCAGGTTGTCCAGCCGGTTGCGGTGCATCTCGCCGGAGCCGGGCGTCTTCAGGTCGACCACCCGGCTGACCCGCGGGTCGATGTCGGCCACCGACAGCGCGCCGGAGGTTTCCAGGCTGACGATCAGACCGGCGTCGCAGAGCTTCGCCAGCAGTGCCCGGCAGCCGCGCTGCGCCAGCGGCTCGCCGCCGGTCACGCAGACGTGGCGCACGCCGGCCGCTTTCGCACCGGTGACCAGATCGTCGATCTCGTGTTTCTCGCCGCCATAGAAGGCGTACTCGCTGTCGCAGTAGGTGCAGCGCAGCGGGCAGCCGGTCAGCCGGATGAACTGGGTCGGCCAGCCGGCGTCGCGCGCCTCGCCCTGGATCGAGACGAAAACCTCGGTGATCCGCAGCCAGGTCCGGTTTGCCGCGGCGTTGCCGGTAGCCGGCGCCGGCGCGAGGGTGGCGTCGGCGCTCACCGGACCCGACCCGCCGGGCGCGGCTTGCGAACGAACAGCACCAGTCGATGGTCCTCCAGCAGGAAACCGTGCTGCGCCGCAATCTGCTCCTGCAGCTTCTCGATCTCCGGGCTCTCGAACTCGATCACCTCGCCGGTGTCCAGGCACACCATGTGGTCGTGATGATCCCCGCTCTCCAGTTCGTAGAGCGCCTGACCGCCCTCGAAGTGATGGCGGCGCACCAGTCCGGCGGCCTCGAACTGGTTCAGCACGCGATACACCGTGGCGATGCCGATGTCCTCGCCGCGATCCAGCAGCTGACGGTAGACATCCTCGGCGGACAGGTGCTTGACCTCGCTCTGCTCCAGCAGCTCCAGGATGCGAATCCGCTGCTGGGTCACCTTCAGGCCGACGCGGCGCAGATTCTGGGGTTCGGCAACGGGATTGGGCATGGGTTTCCTCCGGGACAGCGCTGTGCAGTGTAGCCCCCGCCCTCGTGACCGCCGCGCCTTCACCGCGGCAGGTTCACGCCGGGCCGGTCAGGCTTTCACTTCCGTCACTGTCCGTGATCCGTCCGATGCCCACATACACCGACGTGCTTGCGACGCTGCGCCGCGAGCTGCCCGAGCCTTTCCCCGAGGGTTCCGCGGCTGAAGCCGCCGCCATCGCCCGCTTCCGCCAGTTCTTCTCCGACTTCTCGCCGAACAAGGTCGATGCCCTGCTGGACCCGACCTACGCCGAGGACATCTGGTTCAACGACACCCTGAAGACGGTCGAGGGTCGCGCCGCGCTGAAGCACTACCTTCGCGACAGCGCATCGGCGGTGGATGCCTGCAAGGTCGAGATCCACGAGGTGATCCGCTCGCCGCAGGCCGACTACTGGTTCCGCTGGTCGATGATGATCCGCTTCAAGCGCTTCAAGCGGGGCGTCGACACCCACTCGATCGGCATGAGCCACCTGCGCTTCGATCGCGACGGCCGGGTCCGGCTGCACCAGGACTACTGGGATTCCACGCAGGGTCTGTTCCAGCACATCCCGGTGCTGTCGACGCTGATCGGATTGATCAAGCGGCGGCTCTGAGCAGGTCGGGCCGGCGCGGCTCGCTTTCTCGGGCGCGATCGCCGCGGATCCGCATCCGGCCTCAGGCCGCGTCCCCCCGCAGCAGCCGCACTTCCGCCTCCAGTCGGGCGGCGGTGCTGCTCGGCGGCAGCGGCTCGCCGATCTTCAGTCCGACGCGGCTCCAGAATCGGTGCGGCAGCAGGGCTTTGCCCGTCTTGCGGTGCCAGCGGGAAAACAGGCTGCCCCACAGCCCGGTCAGCGCCATCGGGATCACCGGGACCGGATTCTTCGCCAGGATCCGTTCGACGCCGCTTCGGAAGTTCTGGATCGTGCCATCGCCGGTCAGGCCGCCTTCGGGGAAGATGCAGACCACTTCGCCGGCTTCCAGCTCTTCGGAGATCCGCTCGAAGGCCCGTTCCAGCAGCGCCGGGTCTTCCTTGATCGAGCAGATCGGAATGGTGCGAACGGTCTTGAACAGGAAGTGCATGACCGGAAGATTGTAGATCCGGTGATACATCACGAATCGGGTCGGACGCGGAATGCTGCCGCCCACCAGCAACGCGTCGACATAGGACACGTGGTTGCAGACCAGCAAGACCGGGCCGTCCTCGGGAATCCGGTTCAATCCCTCGACGCGCAGTCGATACAGGGTGTTGACCAGCATCCAGGCGAGAAAGCGCAGCAGGAATTCCGGCACCAGCCCGTAGATGTAGACCGCGACGACCGCGTTCATCAGGGCGGTGGCGAGCAGCAGCTGCGGCACGCTCATCACCTTGAGCAGCAGGATTGCCACCACCGAGGCCAGCACCATCAGCAGCGCATTGAGCACGTTGTTGGCGGCGATGACGCGGGCGCGCTTGTCCGGTTCGGAGCGGGACTGGATCAGCGCGAACAGCGGCACCAGATAGAAACCGCCGAAGACCGCCATCAACAACAGCGCGGTCAGTAGTGGCGGGGTCTCCGGTCGGGCGAGGAAGCCGGCCAGATCCAGGCCGCTGGCGCCGGTCGGTTCCGGAACGATGAAGTACAGCCAGGTGCCGAACAGCGTCATGCCGATCGAGCCGAAGGGCACGAGGCCGATCTCGACGCGGTGCTTGGAGAGGGCTTCGCAGAGCAGCGAGCCCAGCGCGGTGCCGATCGAGAACACCGCCAGCAGCAGCGCGAACACCGATTCATTGCCGCCCAGCACGTCGCGGACGTAGACCGGCAGCTGCGTGAACCAGATCGAGCCGTAGAACCAGAACCAGCTGATCCCGAGGCAGCTCAGGAACACGGTGCGCTGGCCGGCAATCTCGCGCAGGTTGCGCCAGGTTTCGCGCAGCGGGTTCAGATCGATCTTCAGCTGCGGTGCCAGTGCTGGCGCGGCGGGCATCGCCCAGGCGGTGATCAGGCCGATCACGGCCACCGCAAGGGTGGCCGCGATGATCGGCCAGGCGCCGCCGTACTGCACCAGCGCCGAGCCGGCCATGCTGCCGAGCAGGATGGCGAGGAAGGTGGCCGTCTCGATCAGGCCATTGCCGCCGGTCAGTTCGCGCTGATCCAGCACCTGCGGGAGGATCGCGTACTTCAGCGGGCCGAAGATCGTCGACTGCAGGCCGAGCAGGCACAGCGCCGCCAGCAGCACGATCACCCCGGTCTGTTGCTCGCCGACGGCATGCAACCAGAAGCCGACCGCACCGACCCCGACGATCGCCAGCTCCAGCAGCTTGGTCGCCACCGCCAGCGTGCGCTTGTCGTACTTGTCGGCCAGCTGACCGCTGGTCGAGGAGAACAGGAAGAACGGCAGGATGAACAGGCCAGCGGCAAGGTTGGTCCACAGGCTGGTATCGCCGGACAGTGCTGGCGACAGAAACACGATCAGCGCGATCAGCGCCTGTTTGAACAGGTTGTCGTTGAAGGCACCGAGGCCCTGGGTCAGGAAAAACGGCAGAAAACGCCGTTCGCGGAGCAGGCGGAACTGGTTGCTGGTGGACATCGGGGGTCAGGCGCCGGGAGCTGCCGCGAGCGTACCCGTGAACGCCGCGTGGAAACGCTGCCCGCCTCGAAGCCGGTGCGGTCGCGGCATCCGGGACCGGTCGGGTGAATGGGCGCTGCCGGAACTTCCGATGCCTAGCGCCGACCGGCTATGCTGTCAAGTTCCCTCCACCTCCGAGAGTGCCTCGGCCATGGAACCAATCGAAACTATGGAAAATCCAGACAATCTGGCCGCGCCGCCGCCGCCGGAACCGCAGTCGGATCTGAAGAACCTGATCGCGAAAGGCCGCGAGCAGGGCTATCTGACGTACGCCGAGATCAACGACCACCTGCCGGACGACGTCGTCGTCGACACCGACCAGGTCGAGGAAGTGATCAGTATGATCGAGGGCATGGGCATCGTCGTGCGTGAAAACGCGCCCGAGCCCGAAGCCGCGCTCATCGTGCCCGAAACGCCGGCGCCGCAGCCGGACGAGCAGGAGACCGAGGAAGCCGTCCAGGCCCTGCAGGCGGTGGACTCCGAGGTCGGCCGCACCACCGACCCGGTGCGCATGTACATGCGCGAGATGGGCACGGTCGAGCTGCTGACCCGCGAGGGCGAAATCGCCATCGCCAAGCGCATCGAGGAGGGCCTGATCCAGGTCCAGACCGCGCTGTCGAACTTCCCCTGGTCGATGCAGATCCTGATCGAGGAATACGACCTCCACCTCGATGGCAAGAAGCGGCTCTCCGAGGTGGTGGCCGGCTTCAACGACGTCGAGGCCACGCCGATCGAGATCGTCGAGGACTTCGGCGAAGAGGACGAGGAAGGCGGCGGTCCGGTGGCGCCGGTCGCCGAGGCCGAGGAAGAAAAGGAAGGCGACGGCGAGGAAGCCGCGCCGGGCGAGAGCGGTCCGGATCCGAATCAGGTCCGTGAGCGGATGGAGCAGCTGCGCCAGCGCTTCCTGCGCTTCCGCGAGGTCAACGCGGCAAACGGCATCCTGCATCCGGATACGCAGTTGCTGCGCGAGGACATCCGCGCCGAGTTCATGAAACTCAAGCTGCCGACCCAGATGATCGATCTGTTCACCCGCAAGCTGCGCGACGTGGTGAACAACATCCGCGCCCACGAGAAGTCGATCCGCGACATCTGCGTGCTGAAGGCCAAGATGCCGTATCCGACCTTCATCAAGTGCTATGTCGGCAGCGAGAACGATCCGTCGTGGATCGATCAGCAGGCTGCCGGCAAGCAGAAGTGGTCGGCGGCGCTGAAGCAGGTCCGCGAGCAGATCCTGACCGAGATGGAAAAGCGTTCGGCTGCCGAAAAGGCGCTGCACCTGTCCACCACCGAGATCAAGGAAATCAACCGTGCGGTGTCGCTCGGCGAGGCCAAGGCCCGCAAGGCGAAGAAGGAAATGGTCGAGGCCAACCTGCGTCTGGTCATCTCGATCGCCAAGAAATACACCAACCGCGGCCTGCAGTTCCTGGACCTGATCCAGGAGGGCAACATCGGCCTGATGAAGGCGGTCGACAAGTTCGAATACAAGCGCGGTTACAAGTTCTCGACCTACGCGACCTGGTGGATCCGCCAGGCCATCACCCGCTCGATCGCCGATCAGGCCCGCACCATCCGCATTCCGGTGCACATGATCGAAACGATCAACAAGCTGAACCGGATCAGCCGGCAGATGCTGCAGGAAATGGGCCGCGAACCGACGCCGGAAGAACTGGCGCGGAAGATGGAAATGCCCGAGGACAAGATCCGCAAGGTCCTGAAGATCGCCAAGGAACCGATCTCGATGGAGACGCCGATCGGCGACGACGAGGATTCGCACCTCGGCGACTTCATCGAGGACACCAACGCCGAGAGCCCGGTCGAGGCGGCCACCACGATCGGCCTGACCGAGACGGTCAGCGACGTGCTGGCGAGCCTGACGCCGCGCGAGGCCAAGGTGCTCAGGATGCGTTTCGGCATCGACCTGCTGACCGACCACACGCTGGAAGAGGTCGGCAAGCAGTTCGACGTCACCCGCGAGCGGATCCGTCAGATCGAGGCCAAGGCGCTGCGCAAGCTGCGGCATCCGTCGCGCTCCGAGCAGCTGCGCAGCTTCCTGGATCTCGACTGAGCCTGATCGACCCGGCGCCCGCGGGCGCCGGGGCTTCCCGGCCATGACGGCGAGTCGCCGTGGAGGGCATGGCCGGCCCGTGCCATCCCGCCTGTAGCCGCCCGATCGCCATGAGCACATCTGTCCGACCGCGTCCGCTGTTCCCGGATGCAGAGCCGCTGCCCGCCGATGCCCCGTGGATCGTGCTGAAGTTCGGCGGCACCAGCGTCTCCGCCCGCCATCGCTGGGACACCATCGGCCGGATCGCCCGCGACAGCCGTCGCGAGGGTGCCCGGGTGCTGATCGTGGTGTCTGCCCTGTCCGGGGTCACCGACGCGCTGAAGGGCATCAGTGACTCCGCCGACGCGGCCGATCGCGCAACCCGGGCGGCGGCGCTGGTCGACCGCCACCTGAGCTTCTGCGCCAGTCTGGGCCTGGCCCCGCCGGCGACGTTGAGCGCCGGCCTGAACCGCCTGCAGGCGCTGCTCGATGACGTCCGCGCACCGTCGCGCGCCCTGTCCTGGCAGGCCGAGCTGCTCGGTCTGGGCGAGGCGCTGTCCTCGGCGATCGGCGCGGCCTATCTTTCCGCCACGCTGCTGTCGGTGACCTGGGTCGACGCTCGCGACTGGCTGACTGCGCAGACGCCGCCGAACAGCACCGAGTGGTCGCGCTACCTGTCGGCCAGCTGCGAGACGCGGCCGAGTCCGGCCGCGGCCGCCGCGCTGGCCGAGGTGGGCGAGGTGCTGATCACCCAGGGCTTCATCGCCCGCGGCATCAACGGCGAGCCGGTGATCCTCGGCCGCGGTGGCTCGGATACCTCGGCCAGCCTGTTCGGCGCGCTGCTGGGGGCCAAGCGGGTCGAGATCTGGACCGACGTGCCCGGCATGTTCACCGCCAATCCGCGCCGGGTGCCGCAGGCGCGGCTGCTGAAGCAACTCGATTACGACGAGGCGCAGGAGATCGCCACCACCGGCGCCAAGGTGCTGCACCCGCGCTGCATCGCGCCCTGTCGCGAGCATGGTGTGCCGCTGTCGATCCGCGACACCGAGCGGCCGGCGCTGCCCGGCACGCAGATCGTCGCGGCGGGTCTCGACGTGCCGCCGTGCGTGAAGGCAATCAGCGCGCGCAGCGGCATCACGCTGGTGTCGATGGAGAGCATCGGCATGTGGCAGCAGGTCGGGTTTCTGGCCGACGTGTTCGGCCTTTTCAAGAAGCACGGCCTGTCGGTGGACCTGATCGGGTCGGCCGAGACCAACGTCACGGTCTCGCTGGACCCGTCCGAGAACCTGATCAACGACGACACGCTGCAGCGGCTGACCGCCGATCTGGCGGCGGTCTGCCGGGTCAAGGTGATCGCCCCCTGCGCGGCGATCACGCTGGTCGGTCGCGGCATCCGCGCGCTGCTGCATCGCCTGAGTCCGCTGCTCGCCGAGCTGGGCGCGGAGCGGGTCCATCTGATTTCGCAATCCTCCAACAACCTCAATCTGACCTTCGTGGTCGACGAGGCGCTGGCCGAAGATTTCGTGCCGCGCGCCCACGCGCTGCTGCTGAAGTCCGGCGTGATCGCTGCCGACGACGCGACTCTGTACGGTCCGAGCTGGCAGGCGCTGTCGACCCCGCCGTCGATGGATCGGCTGCTGCCCTGGTGGCGCCGCCGCCGCGACGAGCTGCTGGCGCTGGGCCGTGACGGTCCCTGCTACGTATACGACCTGTCCGTGGTCCGCCAGCAGGCCCGCCAGCTCCTGCAGATCGAGGCGGTGGACCGCTGGTTCTACGCGATGAAGGCCAACGGCCACCCGGACGTGCTGCGCACGCTGATCAGCGAGGGCTTCGGCATCGAGTGCGTCTCGCAGGGCGAGGTCGAGCACGTGCTGGCGCACTTCCCGGAGCTGTCGCACGACCGCATCCTGTTTACCCCGAACTTCGCGCCGGCCGGGGAATACGGGCATGCGCTGAAGGAGGGCGTGCGCGTCACGGTGGACAATCTGGAAGTGCTGCGCCGCCATCCGGCGATGTTCCGCGGGCGCCACCTGATCGTCCGCTTCGACCTCGGCCGCGGTCGCGGGCATCACGACAAGGTCAAGACCGGCGGCGAGAAGAGCAAGTTCGGCCTCGCGCTGACCGACATCGCCGACCTGCGCGCGCTGGGCGTGATGGTCGGTTTCGAGGTGGTCGGCCTGCATGCGCATCTGGGCAGCGGCATCACCGACGCCAGCCACTGGCGCGAGGTCTATTCGGAGCTGGCGACCCTGGCCGAGAGCTTCCCGCACGCGGCGATCGTCAACCTCGGCGGTGGTCTCGGCGTGCCGGCGCGGGTCGACGACCCGGTGCTGGATCTGGCCGCGCTGAAGCAGGCGCTGACCGAGGTCAAGGCCTATTACCCGCAGCTGCAGCTGTGGATGGAACCCGGACGCTGGCTGGTCGCCGATGCCGGCGTGCTGCTGGCGCGGGTCACCCAGACCAAGCGCAAGGGCAAGAGCCGCTACGTCGGCCTCGAAACCGGCATGAACAGCCTGTTGAGACCCGCGCTGTATGACGCCTGGCACGAAATCGTCAACCTGACCCGGCTGTTCGAGCCGAACGAGCTGCGCTGCGAGGTGGTCGGGCCGATCTGCGAGAGCGGCGACGTGCTGGGGCAGGGGCGGATGCTGCCGGCCTGCACCGAGGGCGACGTGATGCTGATCGCGCAGGCCGGCGCCTACGGTGCGGTGATGGGCTCGCAATACAACCGGCGGCCGCCGGCGCGGGAGGTGGTGCTGTGAACGGCTTCGATCCGCGACAGGCCGCAGCCTTCCGCTACGTCGGTGTCGAGCGGCAAGCGACACCGACCGGCCTCGACGTGCTGCTGCACTACGCCTTCGAGACGGACGACGGCTCGACGCTGGCGAGCTTTCACGAGCGCCTGCAGTTTCCGGCCGCGCCTGCCGTGTCGCCCGAGCGCGAGGCCGCACTGGGCTCGGCGCTGGACTTGCTGCACCTGATCGCCGGCGTCAGCTACTACAAGGCGGGTGTGCCGGCCGAGCTGCGGCTCGCGGCGCCGCTGTCGCCGGCGCGGGCGGCGTTGCTCACCGCGGTCTACACCCACGGTCTCGCCGAATTCGCCCACCAGAACGGACTGGACCTGCGTGAGCGGATCCGCTTTCCGGTTGCGGACGCTGCGCCTGCCGCGGCACCGGCACTGGGCCTCAGGGCCCACGCGCTGGTGGCGATCGGCGGCGGCAAGGATTCGCTGGTCAGCATCGAAGCACTCAAGGCCCACGGCGCTGCACAGACCGTGACCTGGGTCGGCAACTCCGAGCTGATCGCCGATTGTGCGAGCGCGACCGGGCAGCCGACCTTGAACCTCACGCGTCAGCTGGCCCCGGCGCTGTTCGAGTGGAACCAGCGCGGTGCGCTCAACGGCCATATTCCGGTCACAGCGATCAATTCGGCGATCTTCACGGTCGCGGCCATCCTGTACGACGCCGACCTCGTGGTGTTCTCGAACGAGGCCTCGGCGGACAGCCCGACGCTGGAGGGCGAGCAGGGTGCGGTCAACCACCAGTGGAGCAAGGGGCTGGCTTTCGAGCAGCCGTTTGCCACGCTGCTGCAGGCCGAGATCGCGGCGGACCTGCACTATTGCTCGCTGCTGCGCAGCCATACCGAACTGGCGGTGACACGACGCTTCGCGGCGTTGAAGGGCTACGACGACCGTTTCTCCAGCTGCAATCGCAACTTCCGGATTCGCGCGCCGCGGCCGGAAAGTCGCTGGTGCGGGCAGTGCCCGAAGTGTCATTTCGTGTTTCTCGCGCTGGCGCCCTTCATGCCGAAGCCGCGGCTGCTGGCGATCTTCGGCCGCAATCTGCTGGACGATCCGGAACTGGCCGAGGGCTTCGATGCGCTGATCGAGTGGGATGGTCGCCACCGGCCCTTCGAGTGTGTCGGTGAGGCGCTGGAATCCCGCGCCGCCTTCGCCGCGCTGGCGACCCGTCCGGACTGGGCCGAAGACGCGCTGGTTGCCCGCTTCCGTCGCGACCTGCTGCCGCGACTCGGTGAACTGCCTGCGCTGGACGTCTTGTGCGCTCCGCGACCCGCCCCCGAACTGCCCGAACGCCTCCGCGGAGTGCTCGATGCGTCTTGAGAAGTTCGCCAACCGCAAGGTCGCGATCTGGGGCTACGGCCTCGAAGGGCAGGCCGCCTTTGCGGTGCTGCGCGATCTGTTTCCGGACAAGCCGCTGACGCTATTCCTGACGCCGGACGAGGCCGCGCAGTGGGACTTCGAGGGCGTCCATGCGCTGGAAGTCCTCACCGAGCCGCCGACTGCCGGCGACCTCGCCCAGTTCCAGCTGATCGTGAAGTCGCCCGGCATCACGCCCTATCAGCGCGAGATCGAGTGGGCGCATTTCCGCGGCACCCGCTTCGTCTCCGGCAGCACGATCTGGTTTGCGCACCATGCGCAGGACCGCACGATCTGCATCACCGGCACCAAGGGCAAGAGCACCACCGCGGCACTGGTCGCCCACCTGCTGCGCCGTGGCGGTCATCGCACCGCGCTGGCCGGGAACATCGGCAAGCCGCTGCTGGAGCTGCTGACGCCGGTGCCGCCGCCGGACTGGTGGGTGATCGAGCTGTCGAGCTATCAGACGGCCGACTTCGCCGGCGTACCGGCGGTGGCGGTGGTGCTGAATCTGTACCCGGAGCACCTGCAGTGGCACGGCAGCGAAGATCGCTACTACGCCGACAAGCTGAAGATGCTTGCCGACGGCAATGCCGATGTGGCGGTGCTCAACGCCGCCAGCGCGCCGCTGATTGAGCGCACGGCCGACGTCGAGCGGAAGCTGCTGTTCAATCACGCCGACGGCTGGCAGGGTCGCGACGGGGCGATCTGGTATCGCGGCGAGCGGGTGTTGAACCTCGCGGACACGCGGCTGCTCGGCAGCCACAACGCCGAGAACATCTGCGCCGCGCTGAGCGCCATCGAAGCCGCCGGCCTCGACGCGCGGGCGCTGGCGAAACACGTCACCACCTTCGTCCCGCTGCCGCACCGGTTGCAGCGACTCGGCCACCGGGGTGGCATCGACTATGTCGACGACAGCATCGCCACCACGCCGCACGCCACCATTGCCGCGCTGGAGAGCCTGACCGACCGGCCGACGACGGTGCTGGTCGGCGGCTACGACCGCGGCCTGCCGTGGGAGGCCTTCGCGACTCACGTCCGACTGCAGCCGCCGCAGGCCATCGTCCTGATGGGCCAGAACGCGCCGCGGATCCGCGAGGCGCTGGAGCGCGGCGGCACGCCGCCCTGCGTGCTGCTGCCGGCCGCCGATCTGGCCGAGGCCGTGCACCTCGCCCAGCAGGCCACGCCGGCCGGCGGCCGCATCCTGCTGTCGCCGGGTGCGCCCAGCTTCGATGCTTTCCGCGATTACGCCGAGCGCGGCCGCGCCTTTGCACGCCTCGCCGGTTTCTCCGACACCCAGGACGAGGCCATCGCCGGCCTCGGCATTGCCTGACCCGAATTTCAGGAGCCCCCATGCTGGTTGCCATTCACGGTATCGACCATCCGGACAGCGCCGCCCGCCGGCAGGCCGAGCGTCCGGCGCATCTGGCGCGGATTCAGCTGCTCGCCGACGCCGGCCGCATCGCCCTGGCCGGGCCGCTGCGCGACACCCCCGAGGGTGCGCCGGTCGGCAGCCTGATCATCGGCGAGTTCGACTCGCTGGAGGCCGCCCGCGCCTGGGCCGAGAGTGACCCGTACTGGACCGGCGGCGTCTTTGCCCGCATCGACGTCCGTCATTTCACCCGCGTGCTGCCATGACGCCGCGGATGCAGGCCATCGAAGTGGCGCTGCAGGCCGCCTTCCCGGACGGCCGAATCACGCTGACCGATGAAAGCCACAAGCACGTCGGCCACGCCGGCGCCCGCGATGGCCGCGGCCACTACGACCTGCGGCTGATCAGCGCTGCCTTCCGCGGCCAGCGTCCGCTGGCACGGCACCGACTCGTCTACACCGCGCTGGGCACGCTGATGGATACCGACATCCACGCCTTGCGACTCACCACCTTGACCCCCGAGGAAGCCCCATGACCCATCGTCCCTTTGCCCGCCTGGGCCTCGTTACTGCCATCGTCCTGAGTCTCGCGGCCTGCGGTCAGGGCCCGACCAACGCCCAGCCGCCTGCGGTCGCGCAAGCGGGCGTCATCCAGACCCATACGGGCAGTCCGGCCTTCAAGGTCAACGGTGAAGTGGTGCCGCAGCCGTTGGTCGATGCCTACGCGAAGCGTCGCGGGTTCGATCTGAATGACCCGGGGCAGGCCCAGCAGATCCGGAAGGAAGTCGCCAGCCTGGTGGCGCTGGCGCAGGAAGCGAAGAAGCGCAAGCTGGATGAGTCCGCCGAGGCAGAACTGGAGCGGCTCAATGCACTGAGCGGCCAGCTGCTGGCCAGCGCCGTCGAGTCGCAGCCGGTCTCCGAGGACGAGTTGAAGGCCAAGTATGACGAGCAGGTCGCCGCTGCCGGCACCCTCGAGTACAAGCTGGATCACATCCTCTATCGCAACGAGGAGGCGGCGAAAGCCGCAATCGCCGAGTTGGACGGCGGCAAGACCTTCGAGGCGGTGATGACCGAGGCGCAGACCGACACCAATGTCGCGCAGGCGCAGAGCTTCGATTTCATCCAGCCGACGGTGCTGCCGCCGCAGTTGTCCGAGGTGCTGAAGACCCTGAAGGTCGGTGACCGCGCCAGCGCGCCGGTGCAGACCGATTACGGCTTCCACGTCTTCCGCATTGCCGAAACCCGGCCCTTCAGCGCACCGGACTTCGAGACGGTCAAGGACGGTATCCGTCAGCAGATCCAGCAGGAACGCCGCGCGGCTTTCGTCAAGGGCATCGAGGAAGCCACCGTCATCGAGTGATCGACCGTGCGTGACTGGCGCCGCGAGTGACGGCGCCAGTCGCCAGGTCCTGACGCCGACGCGGTCGTTGCTGCGCTCACCGAGACGAAACGCTCGCTGCCAGGCAGCCCGGTGACCGAACCGACCGAACCAAAAAGGGGCCGCATTTGCGGCCCCTTTTCTGGTGCGCGTCGAACAGACGAGGATCAGTCCTCGATCATCCACGGACTCCCGCTGCCACCGCTGGCCGGCGGCGGGGCGACGGGCTGGTCATCCCCTTCGATCATCCAGCTGGCGCCGGACAGGGTCGGTGCCGGTGTGCTTTCCGGCCCCTTGTCCAGCACGCCGGCCGAAGCCAGCGCCAGCGTGCGGGTGGCCTCGTCGAGCGCGGCCAATTCGTCCGCCGTGCTCTCCTCGGTGGTGCCGCTGCGCTTCCGGTGGTAGTTCAGACCGGTGCCGGCCGGGATCAGTCGGCCGACGATCACGTTTTCCTTCAGGCCGCGCAGCGTGTCGCGAGCGCCGCGGACGGCTGCCTCGGTGAGCACGCGGGTGGTTTCCTGGAAGGACGCCGCCGAAATGAAGCTCTCGGTCGACAGGCTGGCCTTGGTGATGCCGAGCAGCACGCTTTCCCACTGCGCCGGACGATCGTTCCGGGCATCGGCGCTGACGTTTTCTTCCAGCACGCGGACCTTCTCGGCCTGCTCACCGCGCAGGTACTTGGTATCGCCCGGATCGGTGACTTCGACCTTGCGCAGCATCTGCCGGATGATGGTCTCGATGTGCTTGTCGTTGATCCGCACGCCCTGCAGGCGGTAGACGTCCTGGATTTCCTTGATCAGGTAGCGGGCCAGCGCTTCGACGCCCTTCAGCCGTAGGATGTCCTGCGGGTTCGGCTCGCCCTCGACCAGCACTTCACCCTTCTCGACGTGCTCACCTTCGAAGACCACGACCTGACGCCACTTCGGGATCAGCTCCTCGTGAGTCTTCTCGTGCGCACCCTTGATGATGACGCGCTGCTTGCCCTTGGTTTCCTTGCCGTAGGCGACCACGCCGGAGATCTCGGCGAGGATCGCCGGTTCCTTCGGCTTGCGGGCTTCGAACAGGTCGGCGACTCGCGGCAGACCCCCGGTGATGTCGCGATTCTTCGAGGTTTCCTGCGGAATACGGGCCAGAACGTCGCCGACACCGACATGGGCGCCGTTCTGCAGGTTGACGACCGCACCGGCCTTCAGGAAGTACTGCGCGGTGATCTCCGAGCCCGGAAGTGGCAGCGGCTTGCCGTTGGCGTCCTCCAGCAGGATCGTCGGCCGCAGTTCCTTGCCCTGCGTACCGCGACGCTTCGGGTCGGTGACCACCGAGCTCAGCAGGCCGGTCAGTTCGTCGGTCTGCTGGGTCACGGTGATGCCGTCGACAAAGTCGATGAAGCGGACCCGGCCCGCCACTTCCGAGATGATCGGATGCGTGTGCGGGTCCCACGTTGCGACAGCCTGACCCGCCTTAACCTCACCACCATCGACGACGGACAGCGTCGTGCCGTACGGCAGCTTGTAGCGCTCGCGTTCGCGGCCGTGGGCGTCGAAGACCGACAACTCGCCGGTGCGGCTGACGGTGACCAGCGGGCCATCCTCGCGCTGCACGGTCTTGGTCTTCAGTCGCACCGTACCCGAGGACTTGACCTGGATCTGGTCCTGGGCCGCGGTCCGGTTGGCGGTGCCGCCGATGTGGAAGGTACGCATCGTCAGCTGGGTGCCCGGCTCGCCGATCGACTGCGCGGCAATCACGCCGACCGCCTCGCCCGGGTTCACCAGATGGCCACGAGCGAGGTCACGGCCGTAGCACAGGGTGCAGATGCCGTGCTTGGTCTCGCAAGTGATCGGGCTGCGCACCAGCAGGTGCTGCACACCCTTCTCTTCAAGCAGGGCGACCAGTCGCTCGTCCAGCATGGTGCCCTTGCGGACCAGCGGCTCCTCATCCTCGCCCGGTGCATAGACATCCTGCAGCACGACGCGGCCGAGCACTCGGGTGGACAGCTTCTCGATGACGTCGCCGCCCTCGATGATCGGCTCCAGCGTGACGCCGTGCTCGGTACCGCAGTCGTACTCGGTAACCACCACGTCCTGGGCAACGTCGACCAGACGGCGGGTCAGATAACCGGAGTTCGCGGTCTTCAGCGCGGTGTCGGCCAGACCCTTGCGGGCGCCGTGCGTCGAGATGAAGTACTGCAGCACGTCCAGGCCTTCGCGGAAGTTGGCCTTGATCGGCGTTTCGATGATCGAGCCGTCCGGCTTGGCCATCAGCCCGCGCATCCCGGCCAGCTGGCGGATCTGCGCGGCGGAACCGCGCGCACCCGAGTGGGCCATGATGTAGATCGAGTTCATCGACTGCTGGCGCAGCGGCTGACCATCCGCACCGTGCACCGCCTTGCCAGCCGTATCGATGACCGGCTCGCTGCTGATGCCGTCCATCATCGCCTTGGCGATTTCCTCGTTGGTACGCGACCAGATGTCGACCACCTTGTTGTAGCGCTCGCCGGCGGTGACCAGACCGTCCTTGTACTGCTCCTGGATCTGCAGCACTTCCTGGTCGGCCTTGCCGAGAATCTCCGGCTTGCTTTCCGGGATGGTGAGATCGTCGATACCGATCGACACGCCGGCGCGGGTGGCGTAGGCGAAGCCGGTGTACATCAGCTGGTCGGCGAAGACGACGGTGTCTTTCAGGCCGAGGCGGCGGTAACACTCGTTGATCAGACCGCTGATCGCCTTCTTGGTCAGCGTGTTGTTGACCAGTTCGAAGGGCAGGCCCTCGGGCAGGATCTCGGCCAGCAGGGCACGACCGACCGTGGTGTCGACGACGCGGCGCTGACGGACGTGCTCGCCATCGACATCGACAGTCTCGGTGATCCGCACCTTGACCTTGGCGTGCAGGGCGACCTGCTTGGTCTGCCAGGCGCGGGCGACTTCGGGAATGCCGGAGAACACCATGCCCTCGCCGCGGGCGGCGATCAGCTCGCGGGTCATGTAGTACAGACCGAGCACCACGTCCTGGCTGGGCACGATGATCGGTTCACCGTTCGCCGGGCTGAGGATGTTGTTGGTCGACATCATCAGCGCGCGAGCTTCCAGCTGCGCTTCCAGCGACAGCGGGACGTGCACGGCCATCTGGTCGCCGTCGAAGTCGGCGTTGAAGGCGGTGCAGACCAGCGGATGCAGCTGGATCGCCTTGCCCTCGATCAGCACCGGCTCGAAGGCCTGGATGCCGAGACGATGCAGCGTCGGCGCGCGGTTCAGCAGCACCGGGTGCTCGCGGATCACCTCTTCGAGGATGTCCCAGACGACCGCTTCTTCCTTCTCGACCGACTTCTTGGCGGCCTTGATCGCGGTGCAGACGCCCCGGGAAATCAGCTTGTTGAAGATGAAGGGCTTGAACAGCTCCAGCGCCATCTTCTTCGGCAGACCGCACTCGTGCAGCTTCAGCGTCGGGCCGACCACGATGACCGAACGGCCGGAGTAGTCGACGCGCTTGCCGAGCAGGTTCTGGCGGAAGCGGCCCTGCTTGCCCTTGATCATGTCGGCCAGCG
>Ga0075154_10000058_pt1 | contig 82662 bp, 70 predicted proteins | sample JI71714BDNA_FD_70965 | JGI IMG/M metagenome (GOLD analysis project Ga0075154, IMG submission 70965) | Wastewater effluent complex algal communities from Wisconsin, to seasonally profile nutrient transformation and Carbon sequestration -... | ecosystem: Engineered > WWTP > Effluent > Algae... | reverse complement strand
TCCTGAACAAGCCGGTGACCGGTGCGGTCAATGCAGTGGTCCCGCATCCCACCGACGCAAACATCATGTACGTCGCGGCGGTCAATGGCGGCATCTGGCGCACCAGCAACGCGACCGCGGCGAGTCCGACCTGGACCCAGCTGACCGACGGGTTGCGGACCAATTCGATCCGCTCACTGGCCGCTGACCCGGCGGTAGCGAACCTGCAGACGCTGGTGGCGGGGGTCGGCAACAACTCCAGTATTGGCAGCATTGGTGGCACGCAGATCGGCATGTTGCGCAGCACCGATGGCGGCACGACGTGGACCACGCTGGACGGAGGTGGGGCACTGGCCGGGCGAAACATCGCCGCGGTCGCCGCGCGGGGTGTCACCCTGCTGGCGGCCACTGACAACGGCCTGTATCGCTCGACCAATACCGGCACCGCCTTCACGCTGCTTTCCGGAGCTGCCGGCAGCGGATTGCCGACCGGCACAGTGACCGACATGGTCGGCGACCCCGGCAACAATGCCGTGTTCTACCTGGCGGCGATGGGGACGACCCGCGGGATCTATCGCAGCGCCGACACCGGCGCGACCTGGACCAAGGTGTCCGATGCTGCGGTGGATGCCACGCTGGTCAGCGGCGGGCGGGCGCGCTTGGCGGCCGGTGCCGCGAATCAGGTGTTTGCCGTGATGGTGTCCGCCGGTCGTGTCAACGCCGTCTTCCGTTACACCGCGGCCAACACCACCTGGACGTCTCTGGGCGTGCCGACCACCACCGAACGCAATGGCGCGGTCTTCGGCGTGTCACTGGCGCAGGGCAGTATTCACTTGTCGATTGCGGCGGATCCGACCAATGCCAACATCGTCTATGTCGGCGGTGATCGGCAGCCCTGTTTCGACGAAGGGGCCAGCGTCAATCAGTGCTTCCCGAACAGTCTCGGGGCAGTCGACTTCAGTGGCCGATCGTTCCGAGGAACGATCGGTGCCAATCCGGTCTGGACGTCGCTGACGCACAGCGGCGCCGGCAACAATTCCTCACCACATGCGGATTCGCGCGGCATGGCCTTCGATGCCAATGGTGATCTGATCGAGGTGGACGATGGTGGCGTGTACAAGCGCGTCGCCCCGCGAACCACCACGGGCGCCTGGTTCTCGTTGAATGGAAGCTTGTCGGTCAGCGAGTACCACGGCATCGCCTACGACGCGCTGTCGAACCGGGTCGTCGGCGGCACGCAGGACACCGGCACGACCCAGCAGGTCGACGGCACCAAGATCTTCACCAGCGTCTCGACCGGCGATGGCGGCGACACCGCGGTCGACACCACCAGTTCCGGCACCACCTCGAGCCGCTATTCCAGCTTCCAGCGCCTCGGCGCTTTCCGTCGTCAGGTCTACAACGCCGCGGCAACGCTGCAGAGCCAGAATTTCCCGGCACGGTCACCGCTGGGTGGCGCTCCGACCATCGTGGCGCAGTTCTACACGCCGATCGCCGTCAATGCGGTCAACGGCTTGCGGCTGATCATCCTCGCCGAGAACGGCGTCTACGAGTCGACCGACCAAGGCGCCACCGTCAGCCGGATCGCCACTGAGCGTGGCAATGCCTTTGTCGGCGACCCACTGGTCTACGGCGTGCCGGGTAATGCCGAGTTCCTGTATTTCGCCACCAGCAACGCCGTATTCCTGCGCACGACCGCCGGTGCGGCGCCGACCCAGCGCTCGACGGTGGGCACCGGCACGCTCATCGATGTCGCGGTCGACCCGGCAACGCCGACTCGCCTGTTCGCGATGAATGCCTCGACCGTGCATGTCTCGACCAACAGTGGGACCAATTTCAGTGAGGTCACCGGCAACCTGGCCAGCCTAGATCCCGGCAGTTTCCGCACCATGGCCTTCGTGCCGCGGACGGCCGGCAACCTGCTGGTTGTCGGTTCGGATCGTGGGGTGTTCGCCGCATCGGCGCCGAACTTCAACACCTGGTCGCGACTGGGGCAGGGTCTGCCGAACACGCCGCTGTTCGAACTGGACTACAACGCCGCGCGCGATGTCCTGATTGCCGGGATGCTCGGCCGCGGGGTTTGGCGTCTCGATGGGCTGAATGCGGCGCTGACGCCGCAGATCTTCCGCAACGGCTTCGAAGCCGTGACCACCGTCAGCGCCAAGGAGTGAGCGCCATGAATCGAATGAGCAGTGGACTGGGCGCGCTGGCGTTGATCCTGTCGACCGTGGTGGGTGCCGCGGGCGTTCCGCTCGGTAGCGGCGTGATCCTCGATCCGGAGCGCTCGACGGCGTGGGTGGCGGCGCCCGAGGGGCGCATCGCCGCGGTGAATCTGGACGACGGCAGTCTGCGCTGGAACGGTCCGGCGCTGGGGCATCCGCTGGCCGTGGTGGATGGGCAGCTGCTGGTCGCGCTGCGGCCCGATGAACTCGGAACCTGGCCCTTTGCGCTGGTCAATCCGGAGACCGGCGCGGTCGGTGAGCGTTTCGCGGTATCGATGCCCGCCGGCGTGATGGCCAGTCTGGAGCCGATGCCCAGTCAGCAGTTCGAGGTCTTCGCGCAGGTGGTGGACGGTCAGGTGCAGCTGCACTGGTTCTCGCAGCGCTGGGCGTTTCGCGGTGCCATGCTGGAGAACGACGAGGGCGTCACCAGCACGGAAGGCGTGGTGCAGGTGGACATCGGCAAGGCGCAGGCCACGCGGACGGATTTACTGACCCCAGCGCGGCCACGGATCGATCTGGATGCCAGCGAACGAATTGCCGGCTTGGCCGAGATCCAGCTGCGTTCCGCCGATGACCGTCACGCGATGCAGCGCACACCGGTGGCCGACGACGTGCTCGGGCAGCGCTGGGAATGGCAGATCCACAGCCGCAGCAGCGGCTCGGAAGTGACACGGCTGGTACTGCCGGAGGCCGCCGCGCCGTGGCTGCTGGACGGTGAGCGGCTGTTCTGGGTCTCCCGGCCGCAGTTGATGGTCGGTGCGGACGGCAAGTTGTCCGAACAGCCGGCAAGCCTTTTTGCAGTCGGTCTCGGTGAGTCGGAAACGCTGTGGTCAGTCAGTCTGCGTGACCCGGTTTACCGTGGCAGCGCGCCGCCGTGATCGCCTGAGGTGTCGGGCCGATGCAAGTGCATCGGCCCGGTGCTGGGTCAGTCCATCCGGCTGAACAGCACACGCGCGCTGTTTGCGGCGGCGCGGCCGCGCAGCGTCTGCAGGCCGACGTCGTCCAGATTCGCGATCAGCACGCCGTTGTCGAAGTATTCGCAGCGCACCGGCAGCGTTTCAGGCTTGTCCTGCACGATCGGGCAGCGCAATTCATGGCGGAAGCCGGCGTCCATGGCGCCAATCAGGTTGGCAGCGCCGTAGCGGTGGGCGTTGAACTTGACCAGCCGCGCGGGCTGACCGTCCACCGCAATCATCCATTCGCCGGCCAGCACCTCACGCAGGTCCGAGTAGGCGAAATTGAAGCGGTTGGCCGAGATCGGCATCAGCTTGAGCGGATCGATCAGGCCGGGGCCGGTGGGCTGGGTGAACCAGAAGGTGGCGGTCGAGGCACTGGTGAATTCCGCCTGCAGCCGACCGAAGGGGCCGATCTCGCTGGGTGCGCGGTGCGATTCGAACAGCGGCTGGCCGCCCTTGGCTTCCAGCAGCTCGCCCTTCATCGTGCCGCCGGTGACCGGGCCCGAGGCGATGTACCAGCCGGACTTGCCATCGTCGCGATAGACGTTGGCGGCGATGAACAGCACGCGGTTCTGCAGTTCGAAGTCGAAGCCGATGCCATCACCGCTGGTGTCGAAATCACCGCCCTCCTCGGCGGCCCAGTAGCCGGATTCCGGCCGCGGCCCCGGGCGGGTGTTGTCCGCCACCGGCACCAGTTCGAAGGCCAGCAGACGACTGGCATTGCCGTCCATGCCGATCACCTCGAAACGCACTCGGTAGATCCCGGCGTTCGGGCTGCTGCCTTGCGGGAACGGATTGACCACCAGCTCGTAGGGTCGCACGACCGCAGGGCAGATCAGTCCGGCGTCGCGGCGAACCCGAATCGTGATGTCCCGATCATTCCGGCTGACGTTGTCGACCTCGACCGGGCAGCCGTCGGGCCACTGACCTTTCACGACCAGTTCGAAGGGATTGCCCGGGCTGGGTCGCTCGGGAACCGTACTGATCCGCGGCAGCTGGTCTTCGATGCCGGCAGCACCGGCAGTGCTCGCCAGCAGAACGCCTGCCGTAATGCCAAACAGTCCGCGCATTGGGTTGTCTCCTCGACCATCGGATGGTTGCGGGGGGTACGAGCGGCCCGTACCGTTCGCGCCGTCGCGCCACCCTCCATTGTCGAACGCAGGATTCAGTCATGTCAAAAAGCGCAACCGCCATTCCGGTCGTCATCATCCGCGGCGACGGCATCGGCCCGGAAATCACGGCGGCCACCCTGCGGGTGCTCGACGCGCTGGATTGCGGCCTGAGCTGGGTCGAGGCCGACGCCGGACTCGGTGCGCTCGAAAAGACCGGCCAGCTGCTGCCGCCAGCCACGCTGGAAGCGATCGCGAAGTACCGCTATGCGCTGAAGGGTCCGCTGACCACGCCGGTGGGCGAGGGCTTCAGCTCGATCAACGTCGAACTGCGCCGGCGCTTCGATCTGTACGCCAACGTGCGTCCGGCGATCTCGCTGCCGGGCACGCGCTCCCGCTACGAGGGCATCGACCTGCTGCTGGTCCGCGAGAACACCGAGGGCGCCTATCGCAGCGAGGGCCAGACCCTCTCGGCCGATGGCGAGACGGCGACCAGCGTGATCCAGGTCACCCGCCGCAGCTCCGAGCGGATTGCCCGCCATGCCTTCGAGCTCGCCCGCAAGCTCGGCCGCAAGAAGGTCACGGTGGTCCACAAGGCCAACATCCTGAAGGCGACCTCGGGCCTGTTCCTGCGTACCGCCCGGCGGATCGCCGAGGACTATCCCGACATCCTCTGCAACGACATGATCGTCGACAATGCGTCGATGCAGCTGGTGATGAATCCGCACCAGTTCGAGGTGATCGTCACCACCAACCTGTTCGGCGACATCCTCTCCGACCTCGCCGCCGGACTGGTCGGCGGGCTCGGACTGGCGCCGGGCGCCAACATCGGCACCGATGGCGCGATCTTCGAGGCCGTGCACGGTTCGGCGCCGGACATCGCCGGCAAGGGCGTGGCCAATCCGGCGGCACTGATGCTGGCCGCGGCGATGATGCTGGATTCGCTGGGCAAGCCCGAACTGGCGACCCAGCTGCGCAACGCGATCCGCGACACGCTGGCCGCCGGTGATCGGCTGACCCGGGATCTGGGCGGTCAGTCGGGGACGAACGACCTCACCGACGCGATCATTTCGCGGCTCTAAGTCCGCGCACGCCGCGCGATGCGTCCGGTCCACGCGCTCGCGCTGCTGGCCGGCGTGCTGCTGGCGTATGCGCCGGCCACTCTGGCGCCGCCGGTGCTCCTTGCGGTGGCTGGCGTGCTGCTCGGCGTCGCGCTCTGGCAGGCCCGGACCCGCCCGGGCGCGGGGCTGATCGCAGCCTTTCTGGCCGGCTGGTGCTGGGCCGGGACGCAGGCCTCGCTGCGACTGGCCGATCGGCTGGAGGACGCGCAGACCGTGACGCTGACCGCACGGGTGGTCGAGTTGCCCGAGCGCCACGGACCGACGCTGCGGCTGGTGCTGGCGCCGGAGAATCGCCCGGACCTGCCGGCGCGGATCCGCGCGCAGTGGTGGGGCGAGGCGCCGGCCGTCGGTGCCGGCGAGCGCTGGCGCTTCACCCTCAAGCTGCGGCCAGTGCGCGGGCTGGCGAATCCGGGCGGTTTCGACGGCGAACGGCAGGCGCTGATCGAGGGTATTGGCGCGATCGCAACCGTGCAGGAGCAGCCCGCCGCGGTGCGGCTGTCGGACGGCAACGGCGTCGTCGCCGGGCGCGAACGGCTCAGCGCCGGCATCGCGGCGCTGCCGACGCCTCCGCCACAGTCGCCGCTGCTGCGCGCGCTGGCGGTGGGGGACACCGGTCAGCTCGACGACGCCACCTGGGCGCTCTGGCGGCAGCTCGGACTGACCCATCTGATCGCGATCAGCGGCTTGCACGTCACGCTGGTCGGCGCGTTGGGCGCCCTGCTGGCGGGTGGGGTCGTCCGGCTGTTACCGCGGCTCAGCCTGATCTGGCCGCGGGTCAAGTGGCAGGCGGCGGCCGCGCTGCTGCTGGCGACCGCCTACGCCGTGATCGCCGGCTTCGGCGTGCCGGCGCAACGCACGCTGCTGATGCTGGCGGCCTTTCTGCTCGCCACCTTGCTGGATCGGCGGCAGTCGCCGTGGGGCGGGTTGGCGTTCGCGCTGGTGGCGGTGCTGATCGTCGATCCGCTGGCCGTGCTGTCGGCCGGCTTCTGGCTGTCCTTCGTCGCGGTCGCCTGGCTGGTGCTGGTCTTCGGCGGCCGGTGGCGTCCGGTCGGCGCCAGCCGCGCGCTGGTCGCAACGCAGCTGCTGATGACCCTGGCCCTGCTTCCGCTGACATTGGTGTTCTTCCAGCAAGCCAGCGTGGTCGGACCGCTGGCGAATCTGATTGCCGTTCCGGTCGTGACTTTTCTGGTGACGCCGCTGGCGCTGCTGGGTACGGCCTTGCTGGCCTGGCCGGAAGCTGCCCAGGTGCCGCTATGGCTCGCCGGCTGGCTGCTGGAGGAGCTGACACGGTGGCTGGCGCCACTGGCCGATCAGCCCGGGGCGGTGCTGTTCCTGCCGCAGCCGGGGCTGCTGGCCGTGCTGGTGGCGGCGTTCGGCGTGCTGCTGCTCTGGCTGCCGCTGCGTCGGGGCTTGCGTCTTGCCGGTCTGGCGTCGTTCCTGCCGCTGCTGCTGCCGCACCAGCCGTCGCCACCCGCCGGCGAGGTCGAGATCACCACGCTGGATGTGGGGCAGGGCCTCGCCGTGCTGGTGCGGACCCGGCATCACGCACTGCTCTATGACACCGGCCCGGGGATCGGCGGCGACAGCCTGGTGGCTTCGCAGCTGCTGCCGGCGCTGCATGCGCTGGGGGTGCGGCGCCTCGACCATCTGGTCGTCAGCCACGGCGACGCCGACCACGCCGCGGGTTATGGCCGTCTACGCGCGGAGTTGGCGTTGGGCGCGGTGCACTCCAGCGCCCACGCCGATCTGCCGGGTGCCGGGCCGTGCCACGCCGGCGAGGGCTTCACGCTGGACGGCGTGCGCTTCCGCTGGCTGCATCCCAGCCACGCCCTGCCATATCGGCGCAACGAATCCAGCTGCGTGCTGCTGATCGAGACGAACTCGGCTCGCGCACTGCTGACCGGCGACATCACCGGCGCGGTCGAGCAGCGGCTGCTGCTGACCGCACCCGAGGCGTTTCCGGTCGACTGGCTGCTGGCGCCCCATCACGGCAGCGCCGGATCGTCGTTGCCGGTCTTCGTGGCCGCCGCGCAGCCGCAGGTGGTGGTCGTCGCCGCCGGGGCCGACAACCGCTTCGGCCACCCGCGGCCGGAGGTGCTGGCGCGCTATGCGGCGGCGGGCGCGGCAGTACAGGTGACCGCCCAGCATGGTGCGATCCGCTGGCGTTCGGTGGATGGCGCGATCTCCCGCTGGCGCGAGGTGGCGCCGCGTTTCTGGCGCGCCGGGCCGATGGCGCCGGTCGCGCGCTGATCGTCAGCCGTCATCGCTGCCCGCTACGCTCGGCGCCCCGATTCGAGGCCTGCCGGCGATGCCCAGACATTGGCGAAATGCGTTGCTGCGCACCCTGGCTGGCCTCGCGGTCTGCGGGGGCGTCGGCTGGTGGTTCGGGGCGATCTGGCCAGCGCTGGCCTTCGGCCTGTTCGTCGCCCACGCCTGGCTCTGCTTCCGCATGATCCGGCTGGAGCGGCATATCGCCGCCGGCCGGATCGACTGGAACGACGATGACGACGTGGTCGAGCGCTTCGGGGCGCGCTTCCTGCGCTGGCGGCGCGCCGAGCGCTCGGCGCGGCGGCGTCTGCTGCGCGCGCTGCAGGCCTTCCGCGACGCGGCTGCTGCCCTGCCGGACGCGGTGCTGGTGATCGATGATCGCGAGCGGGTGCAGTGGGCCAATCGCGCGGCCGAACGGCTGCTCGGCATCCGGGTGCCGCAATCGGCCGGCAGTCCGCTGTCCGAACTGGTGCCCGGCGCCGTTCTCGACTGGTATCGCGATCAGACCGCCGAGCCCCTGATGGACGTGCCGGCGCCCCACGATCCGGCGTTGCGGCTGTCGTTTCGGGTGGTGGCCTATCGCGAGAGCGCACGACTGCTGATCGTCCGCGAGATTGCCTGGCTGTTGCGGCTGGAGCGGATGCGCCGCGACTTCGTCGCCAACGTCTCACACGAACTGCGTACGCCGCTGACGGTGATCGCCGGTTATCTGGACGTGATCGAGGATGACGAGCTCCCGGAGTACGCCGGCGTGCTCGGCCAGATGCGTACCCAGGCGCAGCGGATGACCCGCATCGTCGAGGACTTGCTGCTGCTTTCGCGGCTGGATGCGATGGAGTCGGCCCCGCTGGAGCCGGTCGCGGTGCGGCCGATGCTGAAGCAGATTCTGGCCGACGTCCGGGTGATCTCCGATGGCCAGCACCGGATCACGCTCGCGGCTGCTGCCGATGCGCCGGACTTGCTCGGCAGCCAGCCGCACCTGCTCAGCGCGTTCATGAATCTGGCGGTCAATGCCGTGCGCTACACCCCGCCGGGCGGCGTGATCACGCTGCGGTATGGCCGTACGGACGAGGCGGTCTGCTACGAAGTCGAGGACACCGGCTTCGGCATCCCGGCCGAACACATCGACCGGATCACCGAGCGCTTCTACCGGGTGTCGGTGTCGCGCTCGCGCGAGAAGGGCGGAACCGGGCTCGGCCTCGCCATCGTCAAGCACGTACTGCAGCTGCATGGCGGCCGGCTGGTGATCGAGAGCGAGGTCGGCAAGGGCTCGCGGTTCCGCTGCATTCTGCCGGCGGAGCGCCTTTCCGTTGCGGCGTAGCCCGATCAGACCATGCCGCGCTGCGCCAGCGAGGTGCTGCCGGCATCGGTGACGACGACGTGGTCGATCAGCCGGATGCGCACCAGCGCCAGCGCCTCCTTCAGTCGGCGGGTCAGCTCGATATCGGCCGGGCTCGGATCCGGATGCCCGGACGGATGGTTGTGCGCCACGATCAGGTGCGCCGCGCCGTGGGCGAGTGCGCGACGGACCACCTCGCGCGGATGCACCGTCACTTCATCAAAGGTCCCGCGCGCATGCTCCTCGACCGCCAGCAGCTTCAGCTGGTTGTCCAGCAGCAACAGCAGGAAGATCTCCACCGGCCGATGCTTGAGTCGTGAGCGGATCAGCTGGTCGACCAGTCGCCAGTCATCGATACGCTCGCCGCAGTGCTTGCTGCCCGCGGCAAATCGTCGCGCGAGGGCGAGGGCCGCCTCGATCTGGGCGCGTTTGGCCGGGCCGATGCCGGGCAGTTCGACGTGCTCCAGACCATGGCGAAACAGGCGATCGAGCCCGCCGACGGCCGTGAGCAACTGCCGCGCCTGATCGATGGCGGTGGCGCCGCGACCGCCGGTCCGGAGCAGGATGGCCAGCAGTTCGGCGTCGGAAAGGGCGGATTCGCCGCGAGCCAGCAGACGCTCGCGGGGACGTTCGTCGACAGGCCAATCGGTCATGCGCATGGTGGGAACTCCGGTTGCAGGGAGTGCCATTGACGCCGCCGGAGGGCCGCCCTTGCTGCGGCAGCGTGACGAACTTCCAGTAAGCTCCGTCGCAACCTGCTGTACGACTGTTCGCACGTGAGCCCGAACCTGACGTCCTGCCCATCGCTGTCGTGTAGCCGTAACCGTGAACGGAGGGCGGGCTGATGCCGCTGCCAGTGCGGGTCCTGCTGTGCGTCAGCGGCGGCATCGCGGCGTACAAGTCCCTGGAGCTGACCCGCCGGTTGCGCGACCGCGGCGTCGAGGTGCGCGTCGTGATGACCGAAGCGGCTGGTCGTTTCGTTCAGCCGCTGGCGTTTCAGGCGCTGTCCGGTGAGCCGGTGCGGACCACGCTCTGGGACGCGGCGGCCGAGGCGGCGATGGGCCACATCGAGCTGGCCCGCTGGGCGGAGCTGATCCTGATCGCGCCGGCCTCGGCCGATCTGATCGCGCGGCTGGCGCACGGGCTGGCCGATGACCTCGTCAGCACGCTGGTATTGGCCAGCGCGGCGCCGCTGGTCATCGCCCCGGCCATGAACCGGCAGATGTATGCCCACCCGGCGACGCAGGCCAATCTGGCGGTCCTGCAGTCGCGTGGCACCCGAGTGCTGGGGCCGGCGGCCGGGGCGCAGGCCTGCGGTGAGGTGGGGCCGGGCCGGATGCTGGAGCCGGCGGAGATCCTCGCGGCGCTCGAGTCGGCGGTGGCGCCGGTGCTCGCCGGTCGGCGGGTGTTGGTCAACGCCGGCCCGACGCTCGAAGACCTCGACCCGGTCCGCTACATCGGCAATCGCAGCAGCGGCCGGATGGGCTTTGCCATTGCGGCAGCAGCACGCGAAGCCGGGGCCGAGGTCACGCTGGTGGCCGGACCGGTGTCCCTGCCGACCCCGGCGGGTGTTCGGCGTATCGATGTCCGCAGCGCTGCGCAGATGCTGGAGGCCTGTCGGGCGGCGGCGGCGACCGCCGAGGTGTTCATCGGTGCGGCGGCCGTGGCCGATTACCGCGCGGTGGAGGTACTGCCGGTCAAGCGCAAGCGCGGCGCGCAGGAGCGGCTGACGCTGGAACTGGTGCGCAATCCCGACGTGATCGCCGAGGTGGCTGCCGACCATCCGACGCTGTACGTCGTCGGTTTTGCCGCCGAAACGCTGACGGGCGAGGCCCTGTTGGCCGAAGCTCGACGCAAGCGGGAAGCCAAACGGCTGGCGCTGGTGTGTGCCAACACGGTCGGTGAAGGGCTGGGTTTCGAGGTGGAGGACAACACCCTGACGCTGGTCGATGCCGAGCACGTGCTGCGGCTTGGTCCGATGCCGAAGCCCGCGCTGGCCGCCGCGCTGGTGGTCGAGATTGCGGCACGACTGGAGCGACGCGAATGAGGCCGGTACTGCGCTATCAGGTGCTGGATCCCCGGCTCGGGCGGGAGTTTCCACTGCCCGCCTATGCCACCGACGGGGCAGCCGGGCTGGACCTGCGAGCCTGTTGCGAGGCGCCGCTGACGCTGCAGCCCGGTCAGACCGAGATGGTCTCGAGTGGGCTGGCGATTCATCTGGAGGACCCGGGGCTGGCCGCCTTGATCCTGCCCCGCTCGGGCCTCGGTGCCCATCATGGGGTGGTGCTCGGCAACCTCGTCGGTCTGGTGGATTCGGATTATCAAGGTCCGGTGACGATGGCTTTGTGGAACCGTGGCGATCGGCCCTTTACCATCAACCCGGGCGATCGTGTTGCCCAACTGGTGGTTGTCCCGGTCTTGCAAGTGGACCTCGTGCAGACGCCGGATTTTGCGCCGAGTGGGCGAGGAACCGGCGGCTATGGCCATACCGGATTACGTTGAGTGGCGATGATGAACTTGAAACTGGATCGGTCCGCCCTGTTGAAGCGTCTGCGGGTTTCGCCGCAGAAGGCGGTCTATTTCGTCGGTGCGGTGTTTTTCTTCGGCCTTGCCGTCGCCGCTGCCCTGCAGATCTTCTTCCTCTGGCGACAGGATGCGACTCGTTCCGACATCGAGCTGGAGGCACGCCGGCTGGTCGAAGCCATCGCGGCGGAGGTCAAGGCCAGACAGGATCCCTTGAAGCAGGTCGTTCTGAACCCGGCACTGGCCGGACTTGCTGATCCGCTGGTGTCAACCGACCCGGCAACACTGCTGCCGACGTTGTTGCCGCAACTCGGCGGTGCCAGCGCGCTCAGCTGGATGGCGACGATGGATATCGAACTGGCGGGCGCGAAGTTGCGTGAAGCCGGCTTCACCCGCGCAGAACTCTTCCGGCAGGCCTATCGTCAGGGCCAGACCAGTCCGGCCCAGCTGACACTGGCCGGTGGCCGGCCCGTGTTGCTCATCGCCGAGCCGATCCGTCAGGGGGGCGAAATCAAGGGGGTCGTGTTGGCCGAATGGCCGGCCGAGCCGCTGCGTCAGCTGGTGAACGGAATCGAGCCGAGCGGCGGCATGATCGGGCTGTATCAGCGCACCAGCTACATCGAGGCGCAGGCGATCTTCACCGCGCAGCGCAGCGCGATTGTCGACGACTCGATGCGGCAGCTGCCGGTTGCGGGCACCGCGCTGAGCATCGGCTACGGGGTGCCCGAACTGCTGCCTTTCCCGCTGGGGGATCGGGTGCCTTCGTTGCTGATTCTGCTGCTGGCCGGGCTGTTGGGCGGTGTGGCGATGGTCCTGCGCGATCACCTGCTGTCGGCGATGGACAAGATGCGTGATCGCTTCAAGAAACCGGAGACTTACCGAACCATGGCCGAACAACTGGCGTTCGAACAGGAACAGGCAGCGAAAAAAGCTGCGGCCCGGGCCGGCAAGTCGCCAGCGCGTGCGGTGGAGAACGCGGCGGCCAGCAGATCCGAGGAGTCTGCACCGGCACCGGCACCGGCGCCTGCGGCGGCCCCATCCCGCCGCCCGACGGTGGTTCCCGATCGTTCGATCTTCCGCGCCTACGACATCCGCGGCATTGTCGACGTCGCGCTGACTCCGGAAGTCGCCGAGCAGATCGGTCTGGCGGTGGGGTCGGAAGTGCGGGCACGCAACCTGTCGGATGTGGTCGTGGCCCGTGATGGCCGCCTGTCCGGCCCGGATCTGGTCCGCGGCCTGATCAAGGGTCTGCGGGCGACCGGCTGTGACGTGATCGATGTCGGCGCGGTGCCGACACCGTTGCTGTATTTCGCGACCCACGAGATCGGCACCGGCAGTGGCGTAATGGTCACCGGTTCGCACAATCCGCCGGAATACAACGGCTTCAAGATCATGATCGGCGGCGACACGCTGTCCGGTGAGAAGGTCCAGGACCTCTATGCACGGATCGCCGAGAACCGCTTCATCGAGGGCGCCGGTGCGGTGCGCCAGATGGATGTGGTCGAGCGCTACATCGACCGGGTCAGCGGCGACGTGCAGCTGGAAACCCCGCTGCACGTGATCCTCGATGCCGGGAATGGCATTTCCGGCGCAGTCGCACCGCGTCTGTTCGAGGCCATCGGCTGCCAGGTCACACCGCTGTACTGCGAGGTGGACGGCAACTTCCCGAACCACCACCCGGACCCGTCCGACCCGCACAACCTCACCGACCTGATCATGGCGGTGAAGCAGACCAAGGCCGACATCGGCCTGGCCTTCGATGGCGATGGTGACCGGCTCGGCGTCGTGCTGCCGTCCGGCGAGATCGTCTATCCGGACCGGCAGCTGATGCTGTTCGCCCAGGACGTGCTGAGCCGCAATCCGGGCAGCACGGTGATTTACGACGTCAAATGTACCGGCGCGCTGGCCGGGATCATTCGCGCCGCTGGCGGTGTGCCGATGATGTGGAAGACCGGGCATTCGCTGATCAAGGCCAAGATGCGCGAGACCGAGGCGCAACTGGCCGGCGAGATGAGCGGCCACTTCTTCTTCAAGGAACGCTGGTACGGCTTCGATGACGGCATGTACGCCGGCTGCCGGCTGCTGGAAATCATTGCCTCCAGTGGTCTGTCGGCCAATGATCTGTTCGAGGAGCTGCCGAAGGGCGTCAGCACGCCGGAGCTGAAGGTGCAGATGACCGAGGGCGCTCATTACGTCTTCATCGAACGCTTCCAGCAGAAAGCCAAGTTCGATGGCGCGCGGATCGCGAACATTGACGGCATTCGCGCCGATTGGGACGACGGCTGGGGCTTGGTGCGTGCCTCGAACACCACGCCGATTCTGGTGTTGCGCTTCGATGCCCGTGACTCGGCAGCGCTGCAGCGCATCCAGGACGTGTTCCGCCAGCAGCTGCTGGCGCTGGACCCGACGCTGAAGCTGCCGTTCTGAATGGGCCGGTCGAGTCTCGGATTTCGCGTCGGCCTCCGGATGCGTGACTTGCGGCGTGGCCTCGTCGGAACTTCGTGCCTCCGGAGTGCCGTGGTCGCGGCGCTGCTGTTGCAGGGTTGCCAGCGCGACGCCCCACCGGTGGCAACAGAGCCGATCAGCAGCAGCGGCGCCATGCTGGCGGCCACCGAGCCGGATCCGGCGCTCCCGCGGCTCGACGCCTATCGAGCCGAAATCCGGGCGGCGCTGTCGCAGTCGCCGCCGGTGCTGCGACTGCCCGGTCTGCAGGGCGACGCCGCGCGAGCCCAGGATCTGGCGTTGGCCGACCCCGCCCTGCAGTCGCGAATGCAGAGCAGTGATGGCGCTCCGCTGCGCCTGCAGGTGTTTTCCGTGCATGGGGTACGCGAGACCGATCTCGGTCCTGCTCGGGCGGCCTGCGCCGGCAAGTCCTGTCAGCGAGTGGAGATTTACGACTTCCACCGCAACGAGTCGCTGGTGGTCGTCGTCGATCCGCAGGCGGGCATGGTCCTGGCACGCGGATTGCAGGTCGACACGCAGCCGGAGATCCCGGATGCCCTGAAGGATCTGGCGATCGAACTGGCGATTCACGCACCGGAAGTCGCCGAGGCGCTGGGCGGGGCTCCGACGGCGTCGGAAGCGCTGATGGCCAGCACGCGCACGGCCCTGAACCAGACCCGCTGCGAGCGGTCCCGCCATCTGTGCGTCGCGCCCACCTTCGTCTCCGGCAATGTGGCGGTCTGGGCGATCGTCGACCTCACGGCACTGAAACTGGTCGGCGTCCGCTGGACGGACCTTGGTCGCCGCGACGATCCGCCACCGACCGAAACCGAGCTGCAGGATGCGGTGGTCGAGCGGAGCCTGTGCGAGACCACCCAAGCCGTCGATCGGGATGGCTGGAGCTTCCGCTACGGTCTGACCTCCAGTGACGGTCTGCAGGTCATGGAGGTACGCTGGAACGGCCAGCCGGTCATCGACAGCATCAAGCTGGTCGACTGGCATGTCAGCTACTCGGAGCGCGAGGGCTTCGGCTACTCGGACGCCGTGGGGTGTCCGACCTTCAGTTCCGCCGCCGTGATTCCCTATGCGCCGGCCAGCGTGCGCCCGCTCGGCGATCCGGCGGCTCCGGAGGGCTTTCTGCTGGAGCAGGAGTTCCGCAGCCCGGGCTGGCCGCTGGCCTGCAGCTACAGCTACCGACAGGGTTTCGCCTTCTATCGCGACGGCCGGGTTCGGCCGACGATGACCTCGATCGGCGCGGGTTGTGGCAATGACGGGACCTATCGTCCCGTCCTGCGGCTTGCGCTGGCCGGAGATCAATGGTCGCTGCAGGCGACCGGGGAGGCGACACCGACCGCCGACGAGCGCTGGTGGGCGCCAACCGGGCCGGTCGATGCCGACGGCGTGCGGCTCTCCCTGAGCCGTCCGGATCTGTCGGTCGACTTCATCGATGGACGCGGGCAGTTCGGTGACGGGGGTCGCGGGGACTCCGCCTACTGGTATGTCACCCGCCGCCAGGCGACGCGCGACAGCGATGAGGGCGAGTCGGACCTGCTGACCCTGGGTAGCTGCTGCAATGCCGATCACCGCCAGGGTCCTGAGGTCTTCATCGACGACCCGCCCGAAGCCCTCGGGGGACAGCCGGTGCTCTGGTACGTCGCCCAGCTGAAGAATGACGACCGTCCGGGTCAGGAATACTGCTGGGCCCGTCAGCGGGTGGTCGACGGGGTGGCGCAGGGCGAGGCCTATCCGTGCACGGCGGGCCCGATGCTGCGTCTGCAGCGACGCTGAGCCATGGCGCGACGTCGGTCCAAACGTCGGAGTGCGGGTTCGGTCGAGCCGGCCGTGTCGCCGACGGCGCCCGTCTCGGGCGACCCGCGACGCGTCTGGCGCTGGCTGGCGGGTCTGGCGTTCGGCGCGATGCTGATCGGGGGGGCGCTGGCCTGGTGGCCGCGTGCGTCCGTGCCACCGCCGGCGGCCACGGTATCGCCCGCGCCGCTGCAGATCATCGGAGCAGCCAATGCCTGTCGCGGCGTACCGGCGTTTCTGTCCCGGCTCGGGATCCATCCGGGCTCGGCCCTGTCGACCAGCGAGCGCCGTGTGCGGGGTCTGGTCATCCGCGAACCGCGGCCCGATGGGGGCATGCGGCTGATCCAGCCCGAGGACTGGAAGGCTGCCGGTCCGATGGCGGGATTCGTGATCAGCCGTACCGGTGCAATCTGGCTGGTTCCGGTTCCCCACGTCAGCCAGCCGCCCGAACTGGCGCGTCGCCAGCAGACCGTCTGGCGGGTCGATCCGGAAACGGCAGCGATGGCGCCGGCGCTCGATCTGCCCGACCCGGCGCCGCTGGTACCCGGCAACCCGTACGGTACGCTCGGCATTGCGCTGGATTGCGAGGGTCCGCGGCTCTATGTGAGCAGTGTTGCGGGATCGACGCGGGAACAGATCCGGGGCCGCATCCATGTGCTCGAGATGGCCAGCGATGAGTCGCTGAAGCCCATTGGCAGGGTCGATGGCGTCGATGCCTTCGGTCTGGCAGTGGTGGTGACCGATCAGGGGCGACGCCTGATCTGGGGCGATGCCCGGGATGGCAGCCTGAGCTGGGTGGCACTGGACGAACGCGGGTTGCCTACCGGAGATCGGCAGCGGGTCGGCAGCATCGCCGGCCGCGGGCCGGATGGTGACGATCGGCCACGTCGGCTGGATGTACTGCCGGGTGGTCTGCGGGTCCACGGAACCCCGTTCCGATTCAACCTGCAGCAGCCGCCGACCAGTCGGCCGGCCTACCACTACAACTTCCGCTGGGATGCCGCCAGAGGCGTCTTTGACTTCGTCGATACCGAGGTCCATGGCGGGCGTTGAGTGTTGGCTGAGAGTCGCGCTGATCGCGTTGATGGCCGCCGCTCCCGCGGTTGCGGGTCGGTCTGATGCGTACAGTCAGCCGATCGCTGGCCTGACCGCCGCCGAGCAGCAACGCTTCGATCAAGGCGATCGGCTGTTTGCCACGCGACGGTCGCTGGATGGACGCCACGGAGGTCTCGGTCCCACGTACATCGCTCGGGCCTGCGCCGACTGCCATCGGCGCGACGGTCGAAGCCGTCCCCCCGACCTCGATGATCCGATCGCCGACCCGCTGAGCCTGCGCTGGCAGACCCCGAACGGTTCGCCACTGCCGAACTACGGGCTGACGCTGTCCACGGCCAGTGTCCCCGGCGTGCCGGCCGAGGCGCGATTGATGCTGGACTGGACCCAGGACGGACTGTCGGCCGAGTGGCGCAGGCAGGGCTTGCGCTGGCCGCGACCGGCGTTGCGGGAACTCGCGTTCGGCCCGTTGCCCGCCGACGTCCGGATGTCGCTGCGGATGGCCCCCGCCATCGTGGGGCTGGGCTTGCTGGAGGCGATCCCGGTCGACCAGATCACCGTCCACGCGGATCCGCAGGATCGCGATGGAAACGGTGTGTCCGGTCGGGCAGCCTGGGTGCATGGTCGGCTGGGCCGCTTTGGCTGGAAGGCGACGCTGCCGACGCTGCACGAAGCGGTGGCGTCTGCCGCGCATCTGGAAATGGGGATGCGTACGGCGCGTTACCCGCAACCGGATTGCCCGGGTGCACAGGATGCCTGCCGCGCGGCGGCCGGCTTGCAGCAACTCCCCGCCGAGGAATGGTCGGCACTGGCCTTCTATCTGGCCACCCATGCGGTACCCGAGCCCGCCATTGACCCGACCGGCGCGGAGCGCTTCGAGCGGGTCGGATGCGCGAACTGCCATCGGCCGTTGACCGGGATGACCGGCTCACATCCGGTGGCCGCATTGGCGCATCGACCGGTCCACGCCTACACCGACCTGCTGCTGCACGACCTCGGCCAGCCCTTGTCGGACGGTTTCGTGGAGGGTGCCGCCGAGGCGCGGGAGTGGCGAACGGCCCCGTTGTGGGGCCTGGGGGCTATGCAGGCGGTGAACGGTCACCTGCGTTTGCTGCACGACGGGCGGGCCCGGGGCGTGCACGAAGCGATTCTCTGGCACGGCGGAGAAGCAGCGGCGGCACGGGCCCGCTATCTGTCCCTGCCGGAGCCGGATCGACAGCGGCTGCGGGACTTCGTGGAATCCCGTTGAGCATGGGTCGGTCCCGACTGAACCACGTTCGGGCGCACACGGTCCCGAGGCCCGTTGGCAGGGGCACACTCGCGGCGCGGCTTCCCTGCCGCGGAGGCGCACCATGTACTCGCTTGCTCGACCGTTGCTGTTCGCGCTGGACCCCGAGCGCGCCCATGAGCTGGGCCTCAAGGCCATCGAAACCGCCTATCGGACCGGCCTGAATCCGCTGCTGGGTCTGAAGCCCGACGCTTTGCCGGTCGAGGTAGCGGGTCTGCGTTTCGAGAATCCGGTCGGCCTGGCGGCGGGGCTGGACAAGAACGCCGCCCACATCGACGCGCTGGCCAGTCTGGGCTTCGGCTTTCTCGAAGTCGGCACGGTGACACCGAAGCCGCAGGCCGGCAATCCGAAGCCGCGGATGTTCCGCTTGCCCGAACATCAGGCCGTCATCAACCGGCTCGGCTTCAACAATGCCGGACTCGAGGTCTTCTGCAGGAACCTCGAACGCCGGCGCTGGCGCGGGGTACTCGGCGTCAATCTGGGCAAGAACAAGGACACGCCGAACGAGCTGGCCATCGACGATTACCGGCGCGGCCTGGAGCAGACCTGGGCGCAGGCCAGCTATCTGACCATCAACATCTCTTCGCCGAACACCGAGGGTCTGCGCGCACTGCAGGCCGCCGAACCGTTGAAGCGGCTGCTGGGCGACTTGCGCGAAGCGGCCGATCGCGCGGCGGTCCGGCATCGCGTGCAGCGGCCGCTGTTCGTCAAGATCGCGCCGGATCTCGGGGAGGCCGAGCTGGATGCGATCGCACTGGCGGTCTCGGCCTCGGGCTTCAACGGCGTGATCTGCACCAACACCACGCTGGACCGCGACGCCGTGTCGGCGCATCGGCATGGCGCCGAGACGGGCGGCCTGAGCGGAGCGCCGGTCTACGCGAAGTCCACCGCCGTGCTGCGCGGCATGCGCCAGCGCTTGTCGGACGGGATCGCGCTGATCGGCGTCGGCGGGATCTGCAGCGGCGCCGATGCCGCCGGCAAGATCGAAGCGGGTGCCGATCTGGTGCAGTTCTATACCGGCTTCATCTACCGCGGACCGGCGCTGATCACCGAGTCGGTCGAGGCCATTCGCGCCCTGCGTCAGCGCCCGCGCTGATGGCGGAGCCGATGATCCGGCGCGATGTTGAGCTGATCGCGCGCAATACCTTCCGGCTGCCGGCCCGCGCCGAGCTGTTCGCCGAACCGGCGGATCCGGGCGAGCTGGATCCGCTCCGACGACAGTTTCCGGATGGGCCGACGCTGGTGCTGGGCGAAGGCAGCAACCTCGTGCTGACGGCCGACGTGCCTGGCTTGACGCTGGCACCGGCATTCCGGGGCCGCTGGTTGCGGCGGGAACGCGATGCCGTCGAGCTTCGCCTGATGGCCGGCGAACGCTGGCACGAGGCGGTGATGTGGTCGATCGCGGAAGGGCTGGGTGGTCTGGAGAATCTGGCGCTGATCTGGGGCCACTGCGGCGCCGCGCCGATCCAGAACATCGGCGCCTACGGCGTCGAGCTGCAGGACTTCGTCAGTGCAGTCGAGGTCTGCGACTGGCGTTCGGGACAGCAACGACGACTCTCGAAGGCCGACTGCGAGTTCGCCTATCGCGACAGCATCTTCAAGCGCTGGGACGGACCCTTCGTGGTGCAGGCGATCGAACTGCGATTGCCGGCGCACTGGACGCCGCGGCTCGGCTACGCCGGGATCGAGGCGATGCTGGAGACGCTGGCGCCCGGAGCCTCGCTGACACCGGCGCGCGTCGCGGCGGCGGTGATCGCGCTGCGGCAGCAGAAACTCCCGGACCCGGCCGTGCTGCCGAACGTCGGCAGCTTCTTCCACAACCCGCAGGTCGATGCCGGGCTGGCTGCTGCCCTGCGGGCGGACTGCCCAAGTCTGCCGATGTGGCCGCAGCCCGATGGTCGGGTCAAGCTCAGTGCCGGTTGGCTGATCGAGCAGGCCGGCTGCAAGGGCTTGCGCGTTGGCGATGCCTGCGTCAGCGCGCAACACGCGCTGGTGCTGGTCAACCATGGAACTGCCCGCGGTGCAGACGTGCTCTCGCTGATGCATCAGGTCCAGTCTGAAGTCGCCGGACGCTTCGGCGTGCAGCTTTCACCGGAGCCACGGGTGCTGCCGTTACCGCGGCCAGCCACTACACTGCGGTCATGAAGCCCGCCGCTCTGCCGCTGATCCTGTCGCCTGATGCTGGCCGCGTTGCCTCATGAGTGGGCTGCCCGCGTACCTCACCCTGTATCCGGATGATCGCGCGCTGCGGCGAACGCTATCGGATACGGCGACATTGACCGAGCTGGCCCGGGAGCCGATGACGGCCAGCGTCGATCCGGACTGGCGGCTCAGCTTGATCGAGTTCGAAGTCGGCGCCCGGCTTCCGGCGACATCGGGCGCGGCCCGCAGCCTGCTGCTGCTGTACGGGGAGGCGGTCGATCTTTCCGGCGACAGCCGCGGGCCGGCGCCCGTCGACACCACGATCTACGGTCGCGGCGCGCGCTGGCAGGGTGACGCCGCTGCGCCATTGACGCTCGGTGCCAGCGAGACGCGGGTCCTGCTGCAGCTGAGCGCACGCTCGGACCGATATCGGGTCTGGTCTGCCTTGCGGCCGGTCGTCGGCTCGATGGTGCTGTTTCAGGAGCCGGGCTGTCAGTGGTTGCTGCAGGTCATCAACGGCGCCATCCAGCTGCGTGACCCGCGGACGCTGCTGGAGCTGGAAAGCGGCAATGTGCTGCGCATCGATTTCGGCCATCCTGCGGCGCCGGCACGGGTGGTGCTCGACGGTGGCGGCGAGTTGGCGCTGTTCAAGCTCAGCGCCGTGACCTGAGCCGGACTCAGCCGAACGCTTCGGGCGGATGCGTGCTGGCCTGCACCCAGAGCGCGTACGCGGCGTTCACGCTGCTTGGTGCCAGCGCAATGATTTCCGGACACTCGTAAGGGTGCAGGGCGATGATCCGCTGCTCGCATTGGCCGATCAGCGTGGCGCGGGTCTTGATCAGCAGCAGGCATTCGCTGTCTCGCACCCGCTGACCCTGCCAGCGGTAGATCGACAACACCGCCGGAAACAGCTGGATACAGGCGGCGAGGCGCTCGTCGACCAGTACCCCGCCAAGTCGCTCGGCCTGATCGAGTGCCGGCAGCGTCGTCAGGATGATCCGCAGTTCATCCGCCATGGCGGTCGAGGAAACTGCGGATGGCTGGCACCAGGCGCTCATGGGCGTCTTCCAGCACGTAGTGCCCGGCGTCGGCGAGGGCGTGTACCTCCGCGTTCGGCAGCAGTTCGCGGAAGCGTGCGAGGAAGTGGTGGTCGAAAACGAAGTCCTTCAGGCCCCAGCCGATGAAGACCGGCAGCTCCTGGAAGCGCGCAAGCAGCGCCTCGGCCTCGACCAGCGTGGAGTAGCCGGCTTCGCCGGGCTGCAGCGGAATATCCTGGACAAATCGCAGGGTGCCGATCCGGTTGGCTGGCGTGTCGTAGGGCGACAGATAGGCCGCCTTGACCGCCGGCGACATCGGGCGCGTCACACCGAGCCAGGTGGCGCCCCAGGCAAAGAAGTTCAGCTTTTCGACCAGCCAGGCGCCAAGGCTGGTGTTCCTCACCAGACCGAGGGAGGCCGGCAGCCGCTTGCTCGGCGGCTTGGGGAAGGCGGCCGTGTTCAGGAAAATCACGCGACTCACGCGTTCCGGATGCAGCAAGGCCCAACCCATGCCGATCATGCCGCCCCAGTCATGCACGGCCAGCGTGACCGGTCCTTCGGGGACAACGCGAGCCAGCAAGGCGTCGAGATCGTTGATCCGGTCCTGCAGTCGGTAACCATAACGGCGGCTGTCCGGCTTGTCCGACCAGCCCATGCCGATGTGGTCGGGCACGATGCAGCGATAACGGTCAGCAAGTCCGTTGCACAGATGCCGCCAGTAATAGCACCAGCTCGGGTTGCCATGCAGCATCACCACCGGCGGACCACGGCCGACGTCCAGATAATGCTGGCGCAGGCCATTGCCATGCTGGAAAAAATGGCTGCCAGTGGCAGCCCGCTCGAAATCGGGGAGGTTTGCAGCGTTCAACGGTGTCCTTCAGCGTCTGACGGATGCGGCTGGCATCGGGCTTGCGATACCCGGCGGAACTCGGGCGAATGCCGGAAGCCGCAGCGTTTCAATAATTGGCGCCGTAGTCGTAATCGTCGCCGGAGTTGGCGTTGCCACCGCCTTCCGACATCCGGATCTTCAGCGACAAGCCATCGCGGGAGTCGGCGTTGCGAAGAGCTTCTTCCAGTTCGACCCGACCCGCCTTGTACAGCTGGAACAGTGATTGATCGAAGGTACACATGCCGTCGGCCAGCGAACGCTCCATCGCCTCTTTCATTTCGTGAATCTGGCCACGGCGGATCAGATCGCGGATATGTGGAGTGTTCAGCAGGATTTCGATGGCAGGAACCCGGCGACCATCCTTGCCGATTACCAGTCGCTGCGAAATGATCGCCTTCAGATTCAGCGACAGATTCATCAGGATGTTCTTGTGTGCCGCCTCAGGGAAGAAATTGAGGATGCGCTCCATGGTCTGGTCGGCATTGTTCGAATGCAGCGTCGACAGGCAGAGGTGGCCGGTTTCCGAAAAGGCGATGGCGCTCTCCATCGTCTCGGTATCGCGGATTTCCCCGATCATGATCACGTCCGGCGCTTCGCGCATTGCGTTCTTCAGTGCATCGGAGTAGGTGTGGGTATCCAATCCGACCTCGCGCTGATTGACGATCGAGCGCTTGTGCCGATGCAGGAACTCGATCGGATCCTCGATCGTCAGGATATGGCCGGACTGCTGCTGATTGCGCCAGTCGATCATGGCTGCCAGTGTCGATGACTTGCCGGAACCGGTTGCGCCGACCACCAGGATCAGGCCGCGCTTCTCCATGATGATGTCGCGGAGCACGATCGGGAGCTTCAGGTGTTCGAGCGACGGGATCTCGCTCTTGATCGCGCGGATGACCATGCCGACTTCGCCGCGCTGCTTGAACACGTTGATGCGGAATCGACCAGCGTCCTTCACCGCAATGGCCAGATTCAGTTCCAGACTGCGTTCGAACTCGGGTACCTGACCTTCGTCCATCAGGGAGTAGGCGATTTTTTTCACCATTCCCGGTGGCAGCCCGGTATTGCCGAGCGGATACAGTTTTCCCTCGACCTTGATATTGACCGGTGCCCCGGTGGTCAGAAACATGTCCGAGGCATTTTTTTCGGTCATCAGCTTCAGGAAGTAGCCGATATCCATGATTCGGTCCTTGTGATGCGGAACTGTCGAGGTTGCGGCGCCGGCCCGCGCTTCTGGACAATCGGGCGCCCTTGCCCGAGTCCTGCGCAGCATCGTGAAGCCGCTCCGAAGCATACCGTCCGTACCCTGCGCCGCGCTCGTACTGGCTGGCCTGCTGTGGCTTCCGGCAGGGGCCCAGGCCCGTGACACCGCCGAATTGCAAGCTGCGCGCCTTCAGGCCGAGACGCGGGTGACCGCAGCCCGGGAGGCCGACGCGACGCATCATGCGCCGGTCGAACTCGGCGCGGCGGAGGCTGCCCTGGCGAACGCGCTGGCCGCGCAGGAGCGTCGACGCTCGGCGGATGCCGCAGTCCTTTATCGACGCGCGGCGTTGCAGGCCGCGCTGGCCCAATCTCGGGCCGAGGCCGCCAAGGCTCGCGAGTCGGTGCGTCGACGGGAGGCCGAGATCGATGCCTTGCGTGCGGATCTGCTGCCGGAGGGCACGCGATGACGCTGCGGTGCGGTGGGCTGATGGTGGGTGTGGCGTTGATGCTGGCCGGTTGCAGTGCAACGCCCAAGCGCGATCTGGACCGAGAGCGATTGGCCGCACAGTGGGAGGTCGCCGGTGCGGATTCCTCGCTGGCGCCGCTGGCGGCGCGTGATGTCGAGGATCTGCTGGCGCGTTGGGCGGCGGCGCCGCCGCGTCGGGACGTCGACCGGATGCTGCTGGCCGAGGAGGTCGAGGTCCGGATCGCAATCTTCGAGGCCGAGCAGTCGCGGGCGCTGTCCGAGCGCCGCCTGAATGAACTCGACGGCGAGGAAAAGCTGATTCGCCTCGAAGCCGCTCGACGCGATGCGGAGCGGGCTCATCTGGAAACCGAGAAGCTGCGCCTGCAGAACCTGGCAGCCCAGGAAGAAGCTGAACGGCTCCGGGCGCGAGCAGCCTTGGTCGACGCGGAACGTCAGCGGATCGAAGTGGAAGCGAATGCTGCTCGCGATGCCGCCGCCGCCGCGAATCGACTGGCCAACTCGCGCGCGCGGGAGGCCGAGTTGGCGCGAATGGAGGCTGATCTGGTGAATCAGGAGGCGCAGGCTCTGAAGTTGCAACTGGTCGGCTTGCGCTCGGAGCCACGTCCCGAAGGGCTGGCGCTGGTGCTGGGCGATGTGTTCTTCGCCAGCGGTCAAGGCGAACTGAAGCCGGAGGCTGCCGACAATCTGGCGCCAGTGGTCGAGTTTCTGGCCCGCTACCCCGCCCAACCCGTGCGTATCGAGGGCTTCACCGACGACCGCGGCGCGGATGCGGCCAATCTGGCGTTGTCCCAACGACGGGCGGACTCGGTCCGTAGCGCACTGCTGGCATCGGGGGCCGACGCTGCCCGGCTCACCGCCATCGGTCGAGGCGAGGCGGACCCGTTGGCAGCGAATGACACGCCCGGCGGTCGTGCGCGAAACCGACGGGTCGAGGTGCTGGTGGTGGGTGCAAAGTAGTTCGAAGCTTGTAGGGCTTGTGCCCGATCCGCTAAGCTTCCGGGGAGCAGTTTGCGAAAGGAAGTTGTCATGGGCAATGTCGATACAAGCCAAGCAAGTCCCTCCCGCGAACTGCAGGTGTACGAAGCTCCAGCTCTGCGGATTCTCGGAGACGTGCGTCAGTTGACTCTGGGGGGATCCGATGGTTCCGGTGATTCCGGGAACCCGGGATTGCAGCAGTTCTGAGAAGTGCCAGTCCGACTGTTGCGAACAGGCTCCCCCGGGAGCCTGTTTTCGTTTTGGCGTCATGAATAATTTGTTGCAATACCCCCGGATGCTGCCGGCGCTGGTTCGTCTGGTCCAGGCCCGGCTGGACATCCACCGACGGGGTTTCTCTGCCGCCTGGGTCCGCTTTGCACTTCGGCCACCTGCCATGGAACGGCGACCCGTCGATGTTGCCTTCATCACCCGAGCGGTCCACGGGTTGGGCAGCCGTCTGGGATTGACCTGTCTGCCACGATCCCTAGCGCTCTGCAGTTTGCTGCGAGAGCGTGGCTATCCGGCGGAGATCAGGATCGGCGTTCGCCGTGAGGCGGGGCGACTATTGGCCCATGCATGGGTCGAGCTGGATGGCGAGACGCTCGGCGAGACGCTGCATCCGGAGTGGCAGGTACTGCCGATGGAGCAGGCTGCTTCGATCCTGAAAAAGGTGGTAGCCCCCACCAGCTGACCTCGGCACCCGAATCGGCTGCTACCGTTGCTTCCTTCCGGACCTGGCGGAGTTCACAGCCTATCGTCGCGAGGGGCCAATGGGGGCCACCATCGAAACTCAATGATGGCGGAGGGAGTGGGATTCGAACCCACGGTACGGGTGTTTGCCCGTACACACACTTTCCAGGCGTGCTCCTTCAACCGCTCGGACATCCCTCCGCAGAACCATGCCAAAAGCATGGCGCGAAAGACTGAAGATGATAGCGGCGAAATTACAGACTTGCAAGAGGCTCAGCGGCTATCTTCAGCAAAAATCGGTGATTTCAGGATCAGCTTCTGGCCAGCCCGGGCGATTCGGTAGCCGGTGGCTTCCAGCGCCGCGCCGTCGGCGGCGCTACCGTAGTGATACAGCAGCATCCGGGCGCGCTGCTCGGGCTGGTACTCGCGCTCCAGATCGTCGAGGCCGGTGTGCGAGGGGTTCGACCAGCGCCCACAGTCATGCAGGATCAACTCGCCAGCGGCGGCATGACGCAACAGCCGCTCGGGGATCGGGCGGGTATCGCCGGTGTACAGAAAGCTGCCGCGCAGCGCGAGTCCATGGGCGCTGCCAGGCAGGTGATGCCGCGCCTCGAAACACTCGAACCACATCCGCTCCAGCCAGAAGCCGCGGCTGACCGGAATCAGCTGGAAGGCATCCCAGAAGTTGGCGCCGCCCTCGGCCAGCAGGCTGGGGTACTCGGCCAGACGAGCCTGCAGCACCGGCACCACGCCCACCGGCACGAACAGCTTGATCAGCCGGCGCGGCTCGGCGAACCACGCCTTGTAGAACAGCTGCTCCAGCCCGCCGATGTGATCGAAATGCCCGTGGGTGATGAACACCGCGGGCGGCAGTTCACCGTACGTGCTCAGGAACTGCTGCCAGGTGGCGGGACCGCAGTCGACCAGCAGCCAGGGTCGATCGTCGACCTCCAGCACCCCGGCGGCCGACCCCAGTTCCAGCGCGCTGGCGCTGCCCACGCCCAGCCAGTGCCAGACAAAACGCTGCATCTGATTGCCTCGATGACGACAGACTTCGACGGGATTCTGCAAACCGCGATGGCGGCTTTCAGTACAGATTGATCAGATCATTGAGGAAGCGCCGCCCGAGTTCGGTCGGCCGCACGCTGCCGTCTTCGACTTCGATCAAGCCGCGACGCAGGGCTTCGCGATGTCCATCCAGCGCCGCTAGCGTCTGCCCGGTGCGGGCGGTGAAGTCGCGGAAAGGAAAGCCCTCGTGCAAGCGCAGGGCGTTCAGCATGAACTCGAAGGGGCGATCCTCCGGCGGTACCCAACGGTCCTCGCTGATCCGCGACTCGGCCTGTGGTGCATCCAGATACAGCCGCGGCACTTTCTGTCGGACCCTTCGGCGGATGCTGCCCTCGGCCAGATCGGTCCACTTTCCGTGTGCACCCGCACCGATACCGAGGTAGTCGCCGTAGCGCCAGTAGTTGAGGTTATGGACGCTGCGCCGGTCGGTGCGGGCAAAGGCGCTGACCTCATAGTGCTCGAAGCCGGCTCGTGCGAGCCTCTCGTGGCCCTGCGCCTCGATGTCGGCCGCCAGTTCCTCGTCGGGCAATCCGCTGGGCGGTCGCGCGGCGAAGACCGTGTTCGGCTCCAGCGTCAAGTGGTAATAGGACAGGTGCTCGGGAGCGAGTTCCAGCGCGGCGTCCAGATCGGCCGCGGCCATCGTCGGGGTCTGGCCGGGCAGGGCGTACATCAGGTCAAGGTTGAGGTTGTCGAAGCCCGCTGCGCGGGCCGCACGCACGGCTGCGCGGGCTTCGTCGCCACCGTGGATCCGTCCCAGACGCTTCAGCATCGCGTCGTCGAAGCTCTGCACGCCAAACGACAGCCGGTTGACGCCGGCTTCGCGGTAGCCCTCCAGGCGGTCGTATTCCGCAGCCCCGGGATTGGTTTCCAGCGTGATTTCGGCGCTGGGTCGCAGACGGAAGCGGCTGCGCACGCCGTCGAGAATCGCGCCGATGCTCCGCGCAGAAAACAGGCTGGGCGTCCCGCCACCGAAGAAGATGCTGACCAGCGGTCGTCCGTAGACGGCGGGCAGGTCGTGGTCCAGATCGCCGAGCAGCGCGTCGACGTAGGCGGATTCCGGCAGGACCTGCGGCCGCTGGTGCGAGTTGAAGTCGCAATAGGGGCACTTGCGCACGCACCAGGGCAGGTGGATGTACAGCGACAGCGGCGGCAGCGACAGCGCGCCGACCGGCTCAGACGAGATCGCGGACATAGTGGATTCCGCGCGGGTCGTAGCCCAGGCGTTCGTAGAAGCGGCGCGCGCCGGCGTTGGTGGCGTAGGTGTCCAGCGTCAGTTTGACGCTGCCGTTCGCTCGGGCGCGGCCCTCCAGATGCTGCATCAGTGCCTCGCCGATGCCGTGTCCGCGCCAGTCCGGCCGCACCACCACGTTCTCGACGAAATCGACGGTCCCTGAGAAGAAGTGAGTTCGGCTCGAGACCCCGGCAATGGCGATCAACTCGCCCTCGGTCGTCCAGGCGCCGACGCAGATCCACCCGGCCTGCCGCATCCGGGCCATCCGGCGGCGAATCGTGGGCGGGTCCAGCGCCGGTTCCAGCTGCTGGACGAAGGCGGGCACAGCGGCATAGTCGGCATCCGCCAGCTCGCCGTAGCGCAGGCCGTTCACCATTGCTGGGTTGCCTCGATCTCGACCAGCAACTCGCGCCGGCACACGTCGCCGCAGAGGATCACAGCCTGCACCTCGCGCGGGAAACGCTGACGCACCAGCGCTTCGGCTTCCAGCAGATCGGATTCCTCCCGCACGTAGACGCGCAGGACGGTGCCCGCACCCCAGACCGGAGCCGCGCCGAGCCGCAGGGCACCCTCGGCGAGCAGCACGTCGAGGTTCTGACAGGTCTCGGCGAACTGCAGCTTGAGGTTGCCGACATGCTGGCTGGCAGCGCCGACCACGGCTGCGGTTCCGGAGATCAGCAAGGCATCGCCCTGAAAGCCACGCAGCAGCATCGCCCGCGAGAAGCGCGGCGGTTCCGGGCCGTACTGGCGCGGATACAGGCGGGGCGGCGTCTGCCGCGGGTTGTCGATCGCCTCGCCGCGGCGCACCGAGGCCAGCCAGAACAGCGATAGCCGCGGGTCGTTCTCCTTGCGGCCGATCACGGTGGCGGCCGGCTCCTGCAGGCGCCAGCGCTCGCCGATCCCCTGAGCGCGGCCGACACAGAACTGCTTGTAGCGCTCTTCGTCGCCGACGCCCGCGTTGATCGCCGAAAAGTGCGTCCACACCTTCAGCAGATGCGGATAGCCGCTGCTCTCGGTGTATTCGACCAGTCGCTGATAGGCATCCCGCGCGGTGCGCCGCAGCCCGCCGCAATCGGCCTCATTCAAGTGCAGCTCGGCGAAAAGGAAATCGTCGTCGGCCAGATAGCGGGCGGCACCGACCTGGCCGCCGCGCAGCCTGCCGTGGGCACGCCAGAGCTCGGCCGCAGGCGTCAGACTTTCCAGCCCGGTTCCGTACATGCCGGGCGGCGCGCCGCGGCAGCGGAAATGAAAGGCGCCGAGGGCCGGATCGGGCAGCCGGGACAGCTCGACATCGGTGGTGTCCAGCAGTCGGACCCACCAGCGCGTCGGTTGATGCAGCGACATGGGCGCGGAAGGGGAGGTGCTTTCGGGAGGGAAAGCGGGCCCGAATCATAGCCAGCCGGGTGATGAATGGATCAATGGCGCTGCCGGCCGCTTCACCGCAGTCGGGATGTCATCGCCACTTTCAGCTCGGGCCCTGCCATGGACACCGCATTCAACGGCCATTTCGACAACCGCTTCCTGCATGAGCTGCCCGGCGACCCGGAGCTGCTTAATCAGATCCGTCAAGTCCACGGTTCGGCGTGGTCACGGGTGGAGCCGACGCCGGTCGCGGCGCCCACGGTGTTGCTGCTGGCCGAGGACCTGGCCGCCGAACTGGGGCTGCCGGCGGCGGGGCTCTCGGATCGGGCGGCGTTGGCGGCGGTCATGGCCGGGAACCGGCGCTGGCCCGGCATGGAGCCCTGGGCGGCCTGTTACGGTGGGCATCAGTTCGGCCACTGGGCCGGACAGCTCGGCGACGGGCGGGCCATCAGTCTCGGCGAGTGGGTCCACGGCGGGCGGCGCTTCGAGTTGCAGCTGAAGGGCGCCGGGCCGACCCCGTACTCGCGCCGCGCCGATGGTCGGGCGGTCCTGCGCTCGTCGATCCGCGAGTTCATCTGCAGCGAGGCCATGCACCATCTGGGCGTACCGACCACCCGCGCGCTGACCCTGGTCGCGACCGGCGAGTCGGTCGTGCGCGACATCCTGTACAGCGGCGACCCGAGGCCCGAGCCCGGTGCCATCGTCTGCCGGGTGTCGCCGTCCTTCCTGCGCTTCGGCAACCTCGAGCTGCCGGCGGCTCGCGGCGATACGGCGCTGTTGCGGCGCCTTGCCGAGTTCATGCTGGATCGCGACTTCCCGGATCTGCGCGGGGATTTCGAGAGTCGGTTGGCCGAATCCTTCGCCCGCACGGTCGAAGCCAGCGCTGCGCTGGTCGCCCAGTGGATGGCGCTGGGCTTCGTGCACGGCGTCATGAATACCGACAACTGCTCGGTGCTCGGTCTGACGCTGGATTACGGTCCCTACGGCTGGGTCGAAGAGGTCGATCCGGCCTTCACGCCGAACACCACCGATGCCGAAGGGCGGCGTTACTGCTATGGCCGCCAGCCGGCGATCATGGCGTGGAATCTGGCCCGCTATGGCAGCGCGCTGGCGCCGCTGCTGTCGGATGTGGCGCCGCTGCAGGCGGCTCTGGACGGCTATTCCGGCGCGTATGGACGGGCCTATGGCGCGCAGCTGGCGGCCAAACTGGGCCTGTCGGACTGGCAAGCCGGCGACGATCTGCTGGCACAGGCCTGGTACGACTGGCTGGAGCGCGCGAAAGTGGATCTGACGCTGGGTTTCCGCCATCTGTCCGAGCACGACCCGGCGTCATGGTCGCCGGAAGCGCTGGCGCACGCGGCCTACGAGCCGACCGCTCTGGAGCGCCACGGCGAGGGTCTGATCGACTGGCGGGAACGCTATCGGGCGCGGCTTGCGGCTGGCGGCATCACCGAGGCCGCGCGTCAGGCGCGGATGCAGGCGGCCAATCCGGTCTACATCCCGCGGAACTGGCTGGCCCAGGAGGCCATCGAGGCCGCCGAGCGCGGTGATATGGCGCCGCTGCAGGCGCTATATCAGGTCATCCGCGAGCCGTACCGGCATCAGCCCGGCCGTGAGCATCAGGCCGGCAAGCGGCCCGAGTGGGCGCGACATCGTCCCGGCTGTTCTATGCTGTCCTGCAGCTCCTGAGCGTCAGGCCGGCTTGCGGGTCATCCGCTCGACGCGGGTCAGCACCTCGGCCCGCGAGAACGGTTTCTTCATGAAGTCGTCGGCGCCGATTTTTTCGGCCCAGAACTGCTCGGTGGCCTGTTCGTTGCCACTCATCATGATGATCGGGATGGATTGCGTTTTCGGGTTCCGGCGCAGGTTGCGCAGCGCCGCAAAGCCATTCATCCCGGGCAGAACGATGTCGAGAAAAATGAGCTGAGGCTGTTCCTCGACGGCCAGCTTGATGCCCTCTTCGGCACTCAGCGCCTCCATCGGCGAATACCCCTCCTGCTCCAGCATGCGCCGCAGCAGGATCACGACCGTGGTCGAGTCGTCGATGATCAGGACGCGCGGCCCCGTGCTGGTGGCTGGACGCGTCGAGTCACCGCCCGCCGCGGGCGAGGTCGGCGAGGTCAGCGTACGCCGGAAGAAATCGAAAAGCCCCATGGGACGGTCCGCCTGGTCCTGATGCCGCGTCGGTCACGAGCAGTGAACGGGTTTCTACTCTGCCGACTCGGGCTTGGCAAGCCGTACGCAGCCGAATGGTGCGAACCCCCTCGCCGGTCTCCGGGGGCTTTGGCACACTGCGATCACACCCGCGCAGGGAAATGGAGGTCTGGCCGGCATGCGTATCGTCAGTACGGATATCTACTCGGGGCCGAATCGCTACGCCCTCTTCCCCTGCATCCTGCAGGTCGTCGATCTGGAGGAACTGGAGGAATGGCCGACCCAGCGGCTGGGTCGCGAGTTCATTGACGGACTGGTGGGTGCGGTGCCGTCGCTGGCCACCCATGGCTGCTCCTATGGCGAGGAAGGTGGCTTCCTGAAGCGGATGGAAGAGGGCACCTGGCTCGGCCACGTCTTCGAACATCTGGTGCTCGAGATTCAGGATCTTGCCGGCCACCACGTCAGCTTCGGCAAGACCCGCGCCGCCAAACAGCCGGCGCACTACAACGTGGTCTTCGAGATGCAGGACGAGAACGTCGGTCTGGAGGCCAGCCGGCTGGCGCTGAAGCTGATCCACTCACTGCTGCCCGAAGCGCTGCGCGGGCGTCGTGCGGATCCGGCCTTCGACTGGGCCCGCGAACGCGACTCCTTCATCCGCTACACGCAGAAGCGGGCGCTGGGGCCCTCCACCGGCTCGCTGGTCAAGGCCGCCGAAGACCGCGGGATCCCGTGGCTGCGGCTCAATGACCAGAGCCTGGTCCAGCTGGGCTACGGCAAGTACCAGAAGCGCATCCAGGCCACGATCACCAGCGAAACCCGGCACATCGCGGTGGAGATCAGCTGCGACAAGGAAATGGCGCACAAGATCTTCGAGGATCTGGGCCTGCCGGTGCCGAAGCAGCGCACCGCCTCCAGTCTGCGCGAGACCCTGCGTGCCGCCGAGCGCATCGGCTTCCCGGTGGTGGTCAAGCCCTACAACGGCAACCACGGTCGCGGCGTCTGCATCAACCTGAAGACTGCCGAGGAAGTCGAAAAAGCCTACGAGGTCGCCTCGAAGATCAGCCGCACCGTGGTGGTCGAAAGCTACATCACCGGCTTCGACCACCGCCTGCTGATCGTCAATGGCGAGCTGGTGGCCGCCGCCAAGCGCGTGCCGGGGCATGTGATCGGTGACGGGACGCACAGCATCCGCCAGCTGGTCGACATCGCCAACGCCGATCCGCGGCGCGGCATCGGCCACGAGAAGGTGCTGACCCGCATCGAGCTGGACCATCAGGCCGACACGCTGCTGGAAAAGGCCGGCTACACGCTGGATACGGTGTTGCCGGAGGGCGAGACCTTCTACCTGCGCTCGACCGCGAACCTGTCGACCGGCGGCACCGCGATCGATGTCACCGACATCATCCATCCGGACACCCGGGCGATGGCGGTGCGCGCCGCGCGGGCCGTGGGCCTGGATGTCTGCGGCGTGGACTTCCTGACCGACGACATTTCCCAGTCCTACCGCAGCCACGGCGGCGCGATCTGCGAGATCAACGCCGCGCCCGGCTTCCGGATGCACGTGGCGCCGGCCGAGGGCAAATCGCGTGACGTCGGCGGCGCGGTGATGGACATGCTGTTCCCGCCCGGCAGCCGCTCGACCATCCCGATCGCGGCGATCACCGGCACCAACGGCAAGACCACCACCTCGCGCATGCTGGCGCACATCCTCAAGATGGCCGGCCACACGGTGGGCCTGACCAGCACCGACGGCGTCTACATCGACGGCCAGCTGACGGTGTCCGGCGACATGACCGGCCCGGTGGCGGCCAGCATGGTGCTGCGCGACCCGACCGTGGACATGGCGGTGCTGGAAACCGCCCGCGGTGGCCTGCTCAAGCGCGGCATGGCCTACCGCCGCGCCGACGTGGCCTGCGTGCTGAACGTGCAGAACGATCACCTCGGCCTGCGCGGCATCGACACGCTGGACGAGCTCGCCGAGGTCAAGCGCACGGTGGCAGAGATCGCGCAGGACACCTGCGTGCTCAACGCCGACGACCCGCGCTGCCTGAAGATGGCGGCCTACACCGAGGCGAAGCACGTCTGCTACGTCACGATGAATCCGAACCACCAGATCGTCCGCGCGCATATTCGCGCCGGCGGCCGCGCGGTGGTGCTGGAGCAGGGCATGAACGGCCACATGATCGCGCTCTACGATCGCGGCGTGCACAACCCGCTGCTGTGGACGCACCTGATCCCGGCGACGATGGAAGGCCGGGCGATGCACAACGTCAACAACGCCATGTTCGCGGCGGCGATGGCCTACGGCCTCGGCGTGCATCGCGACCACATCGAGCACGGCCTGCGGACCTTCACGACCAGCTTCTTCCAGGCGCCCGGGCGGATGAACGTCTTCGACGAGCACCCTTTCAAGGTCATCATGGACTACGGCCACAACGCCAACGGCGTGGCCGTGATCGCGGCACTGGCCGCGCGGCTGCCGGTGACCGGTCGCCGCCTCGTGGTGATGGCGGCACCGGGGGACCGGCGCGACAGCGACATCACCGAGCTGGCCGAAGCGGCTGCCGGCCACTTCGACCACTACATCTGCAAGGGCGACGACAACCGTCGGGGTCGTCGCGAGGGCGAGGTGGTCGAAATCCTGCGCCAGGGCCTGCTGGCGAAGGGCGTGACCGCCGAGCAGATCACCGGCATCGACAGCGAGCGCGAAGCGATCGAGGCGGGTCTGGGCATGGCCCGGCCGGGTGATCTGCTGGTGGTGTTTGCCGACAACATCACCCGCTCGTGGAAGCAGATCATCTACTTCAAGCCGGCGTTCGGCGCAGCTGCGGCGGCGCGGCCGAACCTGACCGACTCACCGGCCTCTGCCTCGGCGCTGGCCGGTCTGCCGGGGCTGGAGGACTACAGCGAGGCGGCGGCGCTGGAGCTGATCACCGACGGCCGCGGCGTGCTGATCGCCCCGGAAGCTTCCGACTGAGCCCGGCAACCCCGTCCACCCGATGCAAGGAACCTCGATGAGTGTCGTTTCTGCCGGCGCGCGCCTGCGCGCCGCCATGGCCGCCGAATCCCCGCTGCAGCTGCCCGGCGTGATCCACGCCTACGCGGCGATGCAGGCCGAACGCGCCGGCTTTCGCGCCGCCTACGTCTCCGGGGCCGGCGTCGCCAACGCCAGCTTCGGCCTGCCGGACCTCGGCATGACCAGCCTGACCGATGTCTGCGAGGACATCCGCCGGATCAGCGGCGCCAGCAGCCTGCCGCTGCTGGTCGACGCCGACACCGGCTGGGGCGCGGTCTTCAACATCCAGCGCACGGTCCGCGAGTTCATCCGCGCCGGCGCGGCGGCCTGCCACATCGAGGACCAGGTGCAGGCCAAGCGCTGCGGCCACCGGCCGGGCAAGGCCGTGGTGCCGAAGCAGGACATGGTCGACCGCATCAAGGCGGCAGTCGACGGCCGCACCGACCCCGACTTCGTCATCGTCGCCCGCACCGATGCGCTGGCGGTCGAGGGCATCGACTCGGCGATCGAGCGGGCGCAGGCCTGTGCCGAAGCCGGTGCAGACGTCATCTTTGCCGAGGCCTGCACCACGATCGCCGAGTTCCGTCGCTTCGTCACCGAGGTGCCGGTGCCGATCCTCGCTAACCTGACCGAGTTCGGCAAAACCCCGTACTTCACGGTGGACGAACTGCGCGAGATCGGCATCCGGATGATCATCTATCCGCTGTCGGCCTCCCGTGCGATGGCCAGGGCCGCCGAAGCGGTGTATGCCGCGATCCGCAACGAGGGCACGCAGGCCTCGGTGGTCGGGACCATGCAGACCCGCGCCGAGCTCTACGAGGTGCTGGGCTATCTGGGCTACGAGCAGAAGCTCGACCAGCTCTACGGTGCCGACAAGTCCTGACGCGGTGAAGCGCGACGATCGCCGGCGGCAGCAAGGCAGCGGCGCTGCGCATCGCGCCGGTTGCCCTGCGGCTCCGGGATCGCCGGGTTAGCCGGCGGGAGCCGCCGCCATCGACATCCAGGTGCTCCCCGGTGCCCGCGGCGCGATCATCCGTGACGCCGACTGGCCGGTGCTGGTCGACGATGCCGCCATCGAGCGCTGGCGTGCACACGGCGAGGCGCTGGCCGGCGGGCGCGGCAGCGCCTGGCGCGTCCGCTGCGAGGGCCAGTCGGCGGCGCTCCGGCATTACCGCCGCGGCGGCCTGCTTGGGGGTCTGCTGGGCGACCGCTACCTGTGGGCCGGTCTGGAACGCACCCGGCCGTATCGCGAGTTCCTGCTGACCGCGCGGCTGTATGCACGCGGCCTGCCGGTGCCGCGTCCGCTGGCCGCGCGGGTGCAGCGGGACGGCCCGTACTACCGCGGCGACCTGCTGACCGGCTGGCTACCGGAAAGCCGGACGCTCGACCTCAGACTGCGCGCGCAGTCGATGCGTGCCGATGACCTCGCCCGGGTCGGTGCCGCCATTGCCGCCTTCCACGACGCCGGCCTCGACCACGCCGACCTCAACGCCAACAACATTCTGCTCGACGAGGCCGATGGTGTTTTCGTCATCGACTTCGACCGCGGCCGGCTGGGTACCCCCTCCTTGCGCATCGCCGAACGCAACATGGCTCGGCTCCGCCGCTCGCTGGTCAAGCTCGGCCACCTGCCGGCCAGCGGCGAGGCGCCGCTGTGGAGCCACGTGCTGGAAGCCTGGCGGCGGGCGCTGAAGCTCAGGGTGGGCTGAGGGGCGTCGTCGACAGTGCCGTCGACGCAGGGCAGTCCTCGACCACCGTGCGTTCAGGGCGACTCCGCCGCGTCTCGACCCTTGATACCGGCGGCCCACGCGCGGAGCGCCAGTTTCCGAAGCTCGCCGAACCACAGCACCCCGCTGGCGATCGCGATGCACACCGCCCACTGTTCGAGCGACAGCGGCGTGGTGCCGAAGGCTCGGTTGAGAAACTCCAGATGGATCACGGCCACCTGCAACAGTGCGGAGAGCGCCACGGCGGCCCACAACCACCGGTTGGAAAACAGGCCGCGAAAGGCGCTGGCGGTCTCGGAGCGGGCGTTGAAGCAGTTGAAGAGCTGTGCCAGCACCAGCACGGTGAAGCCCGCCGTGCGGGCTAGCGTCAGGTCCTCGTCGCCTTCGAACAGGCCGCCGGGTAGGAACAGGTCGATGGTCAGCAGGGTCAGCAGCGCCATCACGATGCCGGTTGCGGCGATGCCGGCCCACATGCGGGCGTCAATCAGGTGCACACCGCGGGGCCGCGGCGGTCGCGCCATCAGGTCTTCGGCGATCGGGTCGACGCCCATCGCCAGCGCGGGACCGGCATCGGTGATCAGATTGATCCAGAGGATCTGCGTGGCCAGCAGCGGCAGCACCAGATCACTGCCCGCGCTGCCGATGTCCGGAGCACCCGATTTCAAGCCGATGACGCCCGCGCCGACCACGCCCAGAAACACGGTCAGCACCTCGCCCAGATTGGACGACAGCAGGTAGCGCAGGAACTTGCGGATGTTGTCGAGCACGCCGCGGCCTTCGCGCACCGCCTCGACGATGGTGCCGAAGTTGTCGTTGGCGAGGATCATGCGGGCCGCCTCCTTCGTCACCTCGGTGCCGGTGATGCCCATGGCGATGCCGATGTCCGCCGCTTTCAGCGCCGGCGCATCGTTGACACCGTCGCCGGTCATCGCCACCACCTCGCCGCCCGACTGCAGCGCGCGCACGATCTGCAGCTTGTGGCGCGGCGCCACGCGGGCGAAGACCGAGGTCTTGCGCAACGCTGCGGCAAAGGCCGGCTCACCGCTGGCCGCGAGTTTGTCCAGTTCGGTGCCGGTCAGCACCCCGGTGTCCGTTCCCGAATCCTCACCCGGGCCAATGCCGAGATCGGCCGCGATGCGCCGCGCCGTGAGCGGATGGTCCCCGGTGATCATGACAACGCGGATGCCGGCGGCATGCGCTTCGCGGATGGCAGCGGCCACTTCGGGTCGCGGCGGGTCGATGATGCCGACCGTGCCGACATAGATCAGCCGGTCTTCGATCGTCGCGCCGGCCTCCGGACTTTCTCCCGCATCCAGCGGCCGATAGGCCACCGCCAGCGTCCGCAGCGCCGAGTCGGCGAGCGCGGCGACATCCGCCAGGATCTGTTGCCGGCGGGCATCGTCCAGGTCCACCGCGGCCATGCCGACGCGTACCCGGGTGCAGCGCGCCAGCAGCACGCCCGGGGCTCCCTTGGTGATCACGACCGGGGCGTTGTCGTGGTCGTGATCGGCCTGGATCGTCGACATCATCTTGCGATCCGAGGTGAACGCGATCTCGCCCAGCCGCGAGAAGCGCTGTTCGCGGCGGGCGGTGCTGCCGAACTTGTGCTCGGCCACCAGGAAGGCCGCTTCGGTCGGATCGCCGTGGATCTGCCAGTCGCCTTCCGGGCTGTGTTGCAGGACCGCGTTGCCGGCGAGGCTGCCGCCGCTGAGGACGACGGCAGTTTCTTCGTGCAGCGGGCCCGCGCTCAGGGCGACGCCGGCGTGCTCGACCTGTCCGGTCGGGACATAGCCCACGCCGGTGACCTCGCTGACGCCCGACGCGGTGGCCACTCGAACGATCGTCATCTCGGCACGGGTCAGCGTGCCGGTTTTGTCGGTGGCGATGACCGAAGCCGAACCGAGCGTCTCCACCGACGCCAGCTTCTTGATGATCGCGTGGCGCCGCGCCATGCGCTGCACGCCCAGCGCCAGCACCACCGACAGGATGGCCGGCAGGCCCTCGGGCACCGCCGCCACCGCCAGCGAGACGCCCAGCAGCAACACGTGGACGACATCGGCCATCGTCCGAACGGGCTCGGTGAGCAGGATGGTCGCGACCACGATCACGGCGATCAGCACGGCCGCGATCCCCAGCGCCCGCCCGACACGGGCCATCTCCACTTGCAGCGGCATCGGCGGGTCTTCGGTCGCGTCGAGCATGGTCGCGATCGCGCCAATCTCGGACTGCATGCCGATGGCCGTGACCACGGCTCGGGCGCTGCCCTGCGCCACGGTCGTGCCCTTGAAGACCATGTTCAGCCGGTCGCCGAGCGCGGCGGGTGACTGCAGCGTGGCGGCATCCTTCAGGACCGGCTCGCTTTCCCCGGTCAGCGACGCTTCCAGCACGCGCAGGTCGGCGGTTTCGGCCAGACGCGCGTCGGCACCCACGGCATCGCCTTCGCCCAGCGCCAGCACGTCACCCACCACCAGCGTCGCGCAGGGGATGCGCAGCAGCTGGCCGTCGCGCAGCACGCTGGAGGTTGCCTGCGTCATGCGCGCCAGCGCGGCCACAGCGCTCCGGGCCTTGGTCTCCTGTAGCCAGCCCAGTACCGCATTGAGCAGGACCACGACCGCGATGACGATCGCGTCCACCGGCCAGCCTTCCCGTCCCTCGACGACCCACGCCGTCAGCGCCACGGCAGCGGCGGCGAGCAACAGATAGACCAGCGGATCCTGCAACTGGGCCAAGGCCAGGCGCCAGTGCGGCACCCGGGCCAAGGCGCGCAAGGCGTTGGCGCCATCGCGCGCCAGCCGCCGGGCCGCCTCCGCCGCGGTCAGGCCACGCGTCAGGTCGGTCCGGCCAGCGGCCACGACCGCCTCCACGTCAGTGAACGTCGCACGGTCCAGAACATCGCGAATCGCTGCGGCGTCCGACGTGTCGATCGCGCCGGGCGAGGATCGGGTCACGGACACCGGAGCGGCTTCCGCGGGTGCGTCGGTGTCAGCCATCGGGTCCCGACCTCGGGCGTTGGAGGGCGTGGCTTGCGAAACGGTGCATCGGCAGAGGGTCGCCCCGTCAGCACTCTGGAGTCCGTGCTGTGCCGAACCGACCCCGCACGTGCGGAGAGTTGCGGACACTCCCGCGCGAATCAGCAAATTCCGGCAGCAGAACGCGACTCTTCGTGGAATCCTCTCAGCAGATCCGCCAATCCGACCGGCTCCAGGAGGCCACGATGCAAACCCATGACCCGCAGCAAGACCGGGAAACAGATTCGGACGACGTGATCATCGCCGCCACGCAGCGCTGGCTGGAGAAGGCGGTGATCGGCCTCAACCTCTGCCCGTTCGCCAAGGCGGTCCACGTCAAGCGGCAGATCCGTTACGTGGTCAGCCCGGCAACGACTGTCGAGGCGCTGATCGAGGATCTGCTGCACGAGCTGCAATTGCTTGCGGCCGATCCGGACGAGATCGAGACCACGCTGCTGGTGCATCCGCGGGTGCTCGGTGACTTCCTCGACTACAACGACTTCCTGGACATCGCCGACGCGACGGTGGACGAACTCGAACTCGACGGCGTGCTGCAGGTGGCGAGCTTCCACCCGCACTACCAGTTCGCCGACAGCCACCCCGACGACATGGGCAACTTCAGCAATCGTGCGCCGTATCCCACGCTGCACCTGCTGCGCGAGGACAGCGTCGACAAGGCGGTGGCGGCCTTTCCCGATGCCGGGAAGATCTATGAAAACAACATTGCCACGCTGGAAAAGCTGGGCCCGGCCGGGTGGGCGGCGCTGTTCGGCCGCTGAAGTCACCGATGGCGGACGGCTGTTGATTGCCTGCCGATGCAGATGACGTGTGCTGGCGAGCGCCGCCGTGCATCGACGCACCGGCGTCGTGCGGTGCCTGCCGGGATCACTCCGGCATCACCACCCAGACCAGCGCAGTTCGCGGCGGCACGGTAAAGCGGCCGGCCTCGGTGTCCACCGCGGCGGCCTCGCGCGGCCGCGGATCGGCGGCGCCGTCGCGCAGGTGCACCGGGTGCAGCCGCCACGCGCGACCGGCCAGCGTCGGCAGGCTCAGCACGGCCTCGGTCGCGGCGACGTTGATCGCATAGACCAGCTCCGGGAAGCCGGCATCGACCAGATCGCGGCCGTCCAGATGGCCGACCAGCACGGTCGGGATCTGCTCCGGACCGGTGTTCAGCAGGGTCAGGCGCCGCTGGACGCTGCGGGTGTCCGGCAGCCGGAACAGCTTGCTGCTCTGGCGGATCTCGAACAGGTCGAGCACCAGATCGCGGGCGTGGCGGATGTGCTCGGTCGTGGGCTTCAGGGCCGGGTCGGCCAGCAGCGGGCGCATCCATGGCCAGCTCGACTGGTTGTCCCAGGCCGGCGGCAGGCCGCGACCGAAGCCGTTGTCGGTCAGGCTCAGGTCCAGCGGATTGAAGTGATCGCCGGAGTTGTAGCTGTTCCGGTCCAGCGACTTGGAGCGCAGGATTTCCTGACCGGCGTGCAGGTAGGCGATGCCCTGGCTGAAGGCGACGATCGCGTTGCCCAGCGCCTGGATGCGCACGCGCTCGGCCATCGGCGTGGCGCGCGGCAGCTTCATCGCCAGGCCGTCGTACAGCGTCTGGTTGTCGTGGTTCTCGACGTAATTGACGACCTCACCCGGCGCATGGACGTAGCCGGCCGGGCTGCTGCCGTAGCGCAGTTCCTCCAGCCGGCGGGTCTGGCCATCGGCGGCGAGCATCCGGTAGTCGCGCAGCGTGCCGGCGAGGCCGACGCGGACCAGATCGGCGGCGGCGAGCAGTTCGGCGCGGCTGCCGGGGCCGGATTCGGCGTTCGGCAGGTAGTGCAGGCCGCTGAGCCAGCCCTGCCGGGCGACCAGCGCGCGCCCGGAATCGCCCGGGCTGCCGCCGCGGGCGGCGTCGCGGGCGCGGTCGCTGAAGGTGCCGATGCTGCTGCCGGCCAGCGACAGCTGTGAGGCCTGCACGAAGCGGCGGCCGTCGGCCACCTCGCCGAAGTTCCAGCCCTCACCGATCAGGTGGATGTGCCGGCCGGCGGCGGCGTTGACGGCGGCCTGCAGCTGCTCCATCGCCGCGCGCGGCTGGTGGCCCATCAGGTCGAAGCGGAAGGAGTCGATCCGGTAGTCGCGCGCCCAGATCACCGCCGAGTCAATCATCAGCCTCGCCATCATGGCGTGCTCGGTGGCGGTGTTCTCGCAGCAGGTCGAGCGCTCGATGCCGCCGTCGGCGTTGAGCCGGTGGTAGTAGCCCGGCACGATCCGATCCAGCACCGACTTCGCGTCCTGTCCGGCGGCGAAGGTGTGGTTGTAGACCACGTCCATGCCGACCCGCAGGCTGCGTCGGTGCAGCGCCTGCACCATCGCGCGGAACTCGCGGATCCGCGCAGTCGGCGATTCCGGGTCGCTGCTGTAACTGCCCTCGGGCACCGTGTAGTGCCAAGGGTCGTAGCCCCAGTTGAAACAGTCGCGCTCGCGCACCGCGCCGATCACGGTCTGCTGGGTTTCGGCGTCCGCGGCGCCGCTGACCGTGGGCGTCTCGCAGCCGGTCTCCGGCACGGTGGACAGGTCGTAGGCCGGCAGCAGATGCACGTCGGTGATCCCGGCATCCGCCAGCCGCTGCAGGTGCCTGACGCCGTCGCTGGCGGCCTCGGTGAAGGCGAGGTACTTGCCGCGGCGCGCGGATGGGACCGTCGCGTCCAGCAGCGAGAAGTCGCGCACATGCAGCTCGTAGATCACCAGATCGGTGGCGTCGCGGACAGTGTCCGGCCGCGGGGTGGCGTCCCAGCCGGTGGGCTGGGTGGCCGGGTCGTCGAGGTCGATGAGATAGCTGCGCGCCGAGTCGGTGGACAGCGCCAGCGCGTAGGGGTCGGTCACGCGGTTGCGGACGATGCCGACGTTCGGCACGGCGACGTCGACCAGATACAGGAAGGCGGTCCCGTTTGTCGCCTCGGGCAACACACCCGACCAGATGCCGGTGGCGTCATTGCGGGTCAGCGCGTGGATGCCGCTGGCCGCGGCGCGACCGTCCGGATACAGGCACACCGACACCGCCTGCGCGGTCGGTGCCCACAGTCGGAAGCTGCCGCCGGCGTCCGTCGGCAGTGCGCCGGGCATCGGCGCGGTGACCGCGGCGGCGTACAGCGCATCGAGCGCGCCGGGATGCTGGATCTGCGTCACCGCCAGCACGCGGCCGGCGCTGTCCTCGCGGGTCAGCAGCAGCTGGCCGCGCAGCCCCGCGGCGAGGCGGCTGGCCTCGGCGACGGGCAGCACGAGGTCGGTGCCGGTGCCGAGCCAGGCCCAGCGCATCTGCTCGGCCTTGCCGAGGGCGCCAGTGGCGGGCGTGAGTTCGACGCTCCAGTCGGCGCCGCTGACACTCGCGCCCGTGCGGGCGCTGATCGCCGCGGTGGCGGAGTGGTGCAGCCGGTAGCGGCCGCTGCCGGCAACCCCCGCCCAGCGCAGCCGCGTGGCGTCGATCCACGCGGCGTTGGCGCGCAGGCCCGTGGTCACGGCCGGATGCAGCGTGCGGGCATGGGTGGCGGCATCGCAATCGGCTAGCGTCGCCGCCGGACTGGTCGCCGTCAGCAGCATCAGCAGCCCGGCGGCCGCGCCCGTCTTCACCTTGTGCATCGTCATCCTCCCGTCGCTGCCGCAGCATCCTGCAAGCCGTGCGCCTTTGGGTAGCATCGGCGCCGATGAAAACGAATGCAGGGCAGGGCGGCATGGAAGATCGACGGATTCGAGACCTTGTCATCGTCGGCGGTGGCACCGCTGGCTGGATGACTGCAGCGGCGCTGGCCAAGCTCCTGCCCGGCGATACCCGCATCCGCCTCGTCGAGTCCGAGGAGATCGGCACGGTCGGGGTCGGCGAGGCGACGATTCCGCAGATCCGCCACTTCAACACCACGCTGGGGCTGGACGAGGACGAGTTCATCCGCCGCACGCAGGGCAGCTTCAAGCTCGGCATCGAGTTCGTCGACTGGACCCGGCCCGGCCAGCGCTACCTGCACGCCTTCGGGCCGGTCGGTGGCCGCGATCTGGGGCTGGTACCGTTCTGGCAGTACTGGCTGAAGCTCAGGCTCGCCGGTGAAGTCGGCCCGGACCTCGGCGATTACGTGTTCAACACCGTTGCCTCGCGGCGCAATCGCTTCATGCGGCCGGTGGCGCTGAAGGACTCGCCGCTGTCGCAGATCTTCTACGCCTTCCACTTCGATGCCGGCCTGTATGCGCGGTTTCTGCGCGAGTACGCCGAGAAGCGCGGGGTGCGCCGCACCGAGGGCAAGATCGCCGGCGTCGAGCTGGATCCGGAGAACGGCCACATCCGCGCGGTGACGCTGGCCTCCGGCGAGCGCATCGAGGGCCAGCTGTGGATCGACTGCTCGGGCTTCCGCGGTCTGCTGATCGAGCAGGCACTGAAGACCGGTTACGACGACTGGTCGCACTGGCTGCCCTGCAACCGGGCGCTGGCGGTACCCTGTGCCTCGGCCGGCGAGCTGACGCCCTACACGCGCTCGACCGCCAGGAAGGCCGGCTGGCAGTGGCGGATTCCGCTGCAGCACCGCACCGGCAATGGCTACGTCTATTGCAGCGACTACATCAGCGACGACGAGGCGGCGGCCAGTCTGCTTGCGGCGCTCGATGGAAAAGCCCAAGCCGACCCGCGGCCACTGAAGTTCGTCACCGGCCGGCGGCGGCAGACCTGGAACAGGAACTGCATCGCCATCGGCCTGTCGAGTGGCTTCATGGAGCCGCTGGAGTCGACCAGCATCCACTTCATCCAGTCGGCAATCGCCAAGCTGATCCAGTACTTCCCGGACCAGCGCTTCGCCGACGCCGACCGCGACACCTTCAACCGCCAGCTGCGCTTCGAGTTCGAGCGCAGCCGCGACTTCCTGATCCTGCATTACCTCGCCACCGAGCGCACCGAGCCCTTCTGGGAGCGCTGCCGGCAGATTCCGCTGCCCGATTCGCTGGTCGAGAAGCTCGACCTGTTCCGCGCCACCGGCCGCATCCATCGCGAGCACGAGGAGCTGTTCACCGAGGTCAGCTGGCTGCAGGTGATGGTCGGGCAGGGCCTCTTGCCGGCGGGCTACCACCCGATGGTCGACGGCCTGTCGGCTGCCGAGGTCCGCGAGATGGTCGGCGGCGTGCGGCAGGTGATCGAGCGCTCGGCCGAGGTGATGCCGACGCATCAGGCCTTCATCGAGAAGTACTGCCGCGCGTCGGCGTGATCGCGCGCTTCATGAACAGTTGACAACAAGGGCTTCGGGTCCTGATCGATTGCGGGCGCCGCTTCCGTGGCTACAGGAAGTGTCACGCGATCAGGAGTCGATCCATGTTGCTGCAACCGCCCAGCTGGTCGGTCCCGGTCTCCCCGGCGGTGTCGTCGACGCTGTGGCTGGAGTGCATCGGCCTGACCTTGTGGCGTGGGGGTCGCCTCGAACTCGACGGGGTGACGCTGCGTTGCGTGCAGGGAGAGTGGCTGGCCTTGGTCGACCCTGCCGGACAAGCGGGATCGGCGGTCTTCGCCGCGGTGGAGGGCCGGTGCCGGCTGCAGCAGGGCGAACTGCGCTGGCGCCAGGGCGTCCGTCCCGCGATGGCCACGGTGCTCGGCGGCATGCAGTGGCCCTCGGCACTGACCCTGCGTGAACTCCTGCGAAGTCTGGAGCTGCCGCGGAATCTGCCGCTGATCGAGACGCTCGGCATGCAGCGCGTCGTGGATCGGTCACTGGACACGCTCGCGCCGGTCGAGGCTCGATTGGTGCAGCTCGCGATCGCGGACGTGCAGCCGTCCGACACGCTGCTGCTCGACGATCCGCTGCAGGGGCTGCAGCCCGAGGAGCGCCAGCGGCTGACGGCCGTGCTCGGCAGCGTCCGCCGACGCTGGCCGCAGGCGCTGGTGCGGGTCGGCGGGAGCGGTGCGTTGCTCGATCTCTGCGACCGTCGCGTGCACCTCGACCGCGGGCGTGTCTGTCGGGAGTCGGTGTCGTGTCGGCCGCATGCGATGAGCCGTCGGCAGCCCTCGGCGAGCGCCCGCGGATGAGTCGCCATGCGCTGCTGATGCCTGCCCGGAGTTCCGGGTACCACGGTCTGGAACTGTGGCTGTTGCTCTATGCGCTGGTCGGCCTTGGCTGCTGGTGGTTCGTGCATCGCGATGTGGTCCCGATCGTGATGGTGTCCTCGGTGGATCTGGCGATCGGCCGTGGCATGCCCTTGCTCAGCGACGAGATCTCGCAGATGCCTACGCTGACCATCCAGCAGGACGTACAGGATTTGTCGGAACTCATCGTTGCGGGCGGGGCAGCGGTGGGCGTGGACGCCGGGCCGGACGGCGTGCGGATCCTGTATCGGCCCGATTCGCATGGAAACGCACCGACCCTCGTCAACCATCTGACGGTTCGCCTGCAGGACGCCGAGCTGCAGGTCGTGATGGGTCCAGCCCATCCGCATCGTCTGCTGCCGCTGTTTGTGGCGTTGCTGGTGCTCAACGTCGGTGTGCTCGCGGTCTGGTGCGGGCTGCGACGGCTGCAATCCGGCCAATGGTGGCGCTGGCTGGCCCTTCAGGGTGCCCTGTCGCCCGATCTGCTGCTCAGCCTGCTGGCCCGCCATGCGCTCAAGGTCGCGCTGCTGGGCGGCGTCGCGCTGGCGGCAGGTCTGGGTCCGACCGGTCTGGCGCCGTTCGTGTTGCCGGTTACGCTGATGGCGCTGACCGGGGTCGGCCTCGGCGTGCTGGCGACGGTGGCGGGTCGGGGAGTGGCGTTGTTGCTCTGGACCTCGCTGCATGTCGCCCTGCTTCCACTGATCGTGACGTCGGAGATCTCGATTCCCGGGGAGGGTGCCCGGCTCTGGCTGGTTGCGGGCGTGGTCGGCCTGGGGCTGGTGCTGCTAGTTGGCGTCGCGCTGCGGCATCGCCTGGCGTTCTGGTACCACGGGGAAAACTGCCGATGAGCATCCGGATTCCGCCGGTTGGTGCCCACGCCCGCTGCGTCCGGGCGGCCATCGACGGTCTCGGTTCGATTGATGAGTGTCGATCGCTGGGGCGACAGGCGGCGGGCTTCATCATGGCAGCGGGTGGGGTGGTGATCGATCACCTCTTCGTCCATGGTGATGCCGAGCAGGGTCTGCGGCTGTGGGCCTGTCGGGAGGATCTGGCGACATTCGCGGCCGGCATGCGTGCGAGTCTGCGCTGTCTGGTCGATCGACCCAGTCGTCTGCCGCTCACGTCGCGCCCGTTCCGGTTGTCGCCTCGCGTCGACGTGAACGTCGCACTTGCGCCGCCGCTGGACCCTCTCAGCGCGGTGATCCTCGAACTCTTCGATCGCGACTTCGATCTGCAGCGACTGGGCAGCCTGGTTCTGGCTCTGGACAGTCAGGCAGTCACGATGGACGCAGATCCCGATGACCCCCTGATCGCCGTTGCGAGGGGCTTGTTGGCGATGCGCCCCGATCAGGTATCGCCGTTGGCACATCTGATCATCGTGCTCGGCAAGCTGGGAATCTCGCAGCCATCGACGCTGGTCCAGCGCGTCGCTGCTGCGCGTGATCCGGTCCCCATGCAGCGACTGGGCTCGTGACCGTCGCGTCTGGGAGCTACCATGTCCGAATGCTTCCGTCCCGAGGGTGTTCGACTTGACGCCCGACTCCGCTCACGCCCTGACTGCTTCGCTGCGCCAATGGATGGCCGGGGATCGCACAGTCGAAGCATCCCTGCTCGACACGGTGTATCCGCTGCTGCGCGCGGTTGCTCAGCGCCAATTGGGCGGGCACGGACGCATCACGCTGCAAGCGACCGAGCTGGCACACGAGGCTTTCCTCAAGCTTCGTGAGCAATCGCGGGTCGCCGTCGAGGATCGCCAGCACTTTCTGGCTTTTGCGGCCCGGGTGATGCGGAATCTGGTCATCGATCATGTGCGGGCACGCGCCGCCAGCAAGCGCGGCGGTGATGTGACCATCGTCGGGTTGGAGAGTGCCGGCGATCTGCCGAGCCTTGGTGCTGACTCGATGATCGACTGGCTGGCGATCGACCATGCGCTGCGTGGTCTGGAGCGCGAGAGTCCGGCGCACGCTCGGCTCGCCGAGCTGCGGTACTTCCTCGGGCTGTCGGTCGATCAATGCGCGGAGCAACTGGACGTCACCCCGGCGATGGCGCAGCGGATGTGGCGTTTCGCGCGGGCCTGGTTGGCCGCGTCCCTGACGGGCGCAGGACCGCCGCCTTCCGGCGCCTCGAGCTCGCGTTAGCAGCTCCGGAATCCGGTACCGCATGAGTCGCCTGGCGGAGGAATTCGATGCACTGTCCGGCTTGCCGGAGGCGGAGCGCGCCCGCGCACTGGCGGCGCTGGCGGCCACCGAACCCGAGTTGGCCGCCAGTCTCCGGATGCTGCTCGACGCCGAGTCGGATCGGATTCCCGATCCACCGGATGTGCAGCGGCTACTGGACTTCATACCCACGCATCGCGATCTGGGCGGCTTTCGTCTGGTCGCACCGCTCGGTAAGGGCGGCATGGGCGAAGTCTGGCTCGGTGAACGGGTGCAGTCCGGCGTGACCCAGCGTGTCGCGGTCAAGTTGCTGCGCGCCGATCGCCATGACACCGAGCTGGCACGGCGGTTCCTCGACGAGCAGCGGATCGTCGCGCAGCTGAGCCACCCGAACATCGTGCGCCTGATCGGCATGGGCCAGTTGCCCGAAGGGACGCCTTGGCTGGCCATGGACCTGATCCACGGCGAGCCCATGCTGGTGCACTGCGACCGCTGCGGTCTGACGATACGGCAGCGGGTCCGGCTGCTGGTCAAGGTGCTTGCCGCCGTCCAGCATGCCCACCAGCATCTGGTCGTCCATCGAGACCTGAAGTCCGACCATATCCTGATCGACGCGGACGGCGAGCCGCGGCTGCTGGACTTCGGCATCGCCCGCCGCCTCGATGCGGACGTATTGCCGACCGAGCCGGGGGGCGGTTTCTTTTCTGCCTGCAACGTCAGTCCGGAGCAGCTGAACGGCGAACCGATCAGTGTTGCCACGGATGTCTACCAGCTCGGTCTGCTGTTGTATCGCCTGGTCGCCGGTTGCGAGGCACAGGAGCGCGAACGCGCCAGTCCGATCGAGTTGCAGCGGATCGTGCTGGAGCAGACGCCGGCTCCGCCCAGCGAGCGGGTCGACGAAGACGCGGCGCGTGCGCGCAGTAGCACCGTCGATACCCTGACCCGCGAGCTGCGTGGCGACCTCGATCGGGTGGTGCTGCACGCCCTGCGTGCCGCGCCGGCCGAGCGGTACGCGACCGCCACCGCGTTCCGCGAGGATCTCGAGGCATGGCTGGACTCCCGTCCGGTTCGGGCGGTGGGGCAGGGGCGCGCCTACCGGCTCCGGAAGTTCGTGGGGCGACATGGGGTGGCCGTCGGGATCTCCGGGCTCGCCGTGGTTCTTCTGGTCGTCGCCGGCACGTTGCTGTTGCTGAATGAGCTGGCGCTGGCACGGATGACCCGGGAGGCCGTCGCGGCGCGCGACGCGGCGACGCTGCATGCAGCTCGGGCAGGACAAGTCCGGGACTTGCTGCTCGACCTGTTTCGCGCGGCCGATCCGGCGCTGGACGGCGTGCCGGGAAATGCGGCGCGGATTGACGACGCCGTTGCCGCTTTGCGTCGGCGCGAGTCGATCGCCGCAGCCCCCGAGCTGGCCCTGGCGCTGAGCGAAGCGGCGATCGGGCTAGGCCAGCACGAGAGCGCGAAGCAGGTGCTGGACGAACTGGGCCGGCACGACGCCCAACTGACTCTCGAGGTTCGGCGCCAGCGGTTGTTGTTGCTGGCGCGACAGGCGACGGCGACCCGGAACGCTGCCGAGATACGCAAGCAACTCGCCGCGGTGGCGCCGCTGATGGCTGATGCCGACGCACTTGAGCGGGCCCAGTACCTGCGCCTGCTTGGCGATCTGCTGTTGTCGTCGGACCCGGAGCGGGTGCTGCAACTGACCGATCTGCAGCCGCTGCCGCCGCTACTGATCCGGCTGCGCGCGCGCGCGCTGCTGAAAGTGGGGCATACGGCGGAGGCGGAGCAATTGCTGCGCGCGTCCCTGGACCGCGCGGACGTCGGCCGGACGCAGCGCTTCGACATCCAGCAGGCGCTGGTTTCCGCCTTGATCGATCAGGGCCAGGGCGCGGCTGCCGAGCAGGTGTCCCGGGATCTGATCGACGCGGCGCGCCCGCTGCTGGGCGCCGACAACCGCGCGATGTTCGGTTACTGGAACACCCGCGCCGACGCGCTCGCCGCTGCCGGGCGTCTGGAAGCGGCGCTGGAGGTGCTGGATGCGCAGCTGTCCAGGCCGGATCTGGACCCGGGAATCCGCACGCCGCTGCAGGTGAATCGCTTGTTGTTCGGGACGGCGATGGTCCCGCCGGACCCGCAAGCCGAGCGATTCCTCGAAGTGCACTGGCCGCTGAGATCGCGTTACGGAATCCTGGCGCAACGGATTCTGCTGCTGGCGCAGATTCGCGTTCTGACGCATCGCGGAAACATGAACGAGGCACGCCGGACGCTCGCTGCGCACCTCGAGCTCACTCGCGCCAACGACAACGAAGCGCGGCTTCTGCAGCAATGGGCGCGGGTACTCATGCCGGGCGCCGAAGATTCCCTGGACCCCAAGTGGTTATCTCGAGACCCGCATCTGGCCGCCCTGGCGCAATCCTCAAGGTCCCGGTAGTCGATTTTTCTGGAGTGTAACGTTGTGTGATTGGCAATCGAACGTGACGGGCGTTTCCGTGGTGAGGCACATCACCCACGGGAGGTCTGATCATGTGCGTTCGTACGTCCTTTGCGCGGTTCATTTCAATGCTGTTGCTGCTGAGCTCAGCTGAGTGCGTCCATGCCCAGATGTTGGATTCCTGCGATGTGGATCAGGTCATTAGCGACCAGGGGGAATGCGATTTCGAGGACCGCAGCGATGGCTGGGTCCGCTTGGGATTTCCGCCGGCCGGGACCGGGTTGCTGCAATCCGGGAATCTCGTGGGCGAGGTCACCTTGACGCCCTCGGCGACCAACGAAATCCGCATCGCCCAGATCTTGCCGACCCAGGCGGCGGTCTGGTTGTCACGGCAGGACACACGCGCCACGTTGATTCCCGATGAGTGGATCGATGTCGTGCTGGTCCGCCAATCAACCGCCAATACCTATGTGCTCTCGGTGAAGCATTGGCAATCCGAGGGCCTGTCGGTTACCGGGACGCTGCTGGGAACGTCGGCGTCATTCACCCAAGCCGGCGCATTGAGCCTGGATCTGGGCTGGAGCTTTTCCCAGGGCCAGGTCACGTTGAATGTCGGTGGTCCCGGCTCGATGACACTCGCGCTGTCGCGATCCGGCTTCGGGAGCACCCTGCCGTGGTTGTCGCTGCCGCACTTCCCCGGCGGCCTCGCCGATCTGGGGACCTCCAGCATCGCGAGCCTCAGCGGCGCGGCTGAGTGAGCTTTGGGGACCTTCGATGACCCGGGGTATGCCTGCCGCGGATCGCGCTCTGTCGGGGCCAAGTCCGACCGGCACCCGGCTATTCGAGGATGCCATCAATGAATCAAGGACTTGCGCAGGCTTTCGGCATGCAGGAAACCGCCTAGACTACGCCGGCCCGTCGACCGGATGCCCTCATGAAGCTGATCTGCCTGCTTGCCAGCCTGCTCCTGTCCAGTGTGTCGACCTGGCTTATGGCCAGCGGCACGGTCTACGAATACACGGACAGCAAGGGCATCCGCAATTTCACCAACCTGACCCCACCGGGTGGCGTGAAGGCTCGCGTGGTGTTCCGCTACTGCCCGGCCTGTGACCCGGCCTCGAAGGTGAATTGGCAGCAGATCAAGCTGAATCGTGACGCCTACAACGCCGACATCCGCCGGATCGCCCAGGCGCATGGGGTTGACGAAGCGCTGGTTCGTGCGGTGATCCACGCCGAGAGCGCCTTCAATCCGAACGCGCTGTCGAGTGCCGGTGCGCAGGGCTTGATGCAGCTGATGCCGGCGACCGGCCGCCAGTACGGTGTCACCGATGCCTGGGATCCGATCCAGAACATCGAGGGCGGCGTGCGCTATCTGCGCTTCCTGCTGGATTTCTTCGACGGCGATGCGCAGCTGGCGACCGCGTCCTACAACGCTGGCGAAAACGCCGTCCTGCGCTTCAGCGGCATCCCGCCGTATGCAGAAACGCAGGTCTACGTGCAGCGGGTCGGTGTACTGCACGAGCGTTATCAGGCCGAGCTCATGGCCGAAGCCGCTAAGCCGGTCAACGCGGCCAACGGTGTGGCCTCGGCGCCCTGAGCGGGTGTCGACCCGGGGCTGCCTGCGGTTGCGTCAGCCCTCGTAGCGCACGCCGAGAATCACCCAGGACTTGCGCCCGCCCGGCGACTCGACGGTGAACTCATCGTCGACGCGCTTCTTCAGGGCGGCTCGCGCCAGTGGGGCGTCAATGCTGATCCAGCCCCGGGCCGCATCGGTTTCATCGGGGCCGACGATCCGGTAGCAGGCTTCGATCCCGGTCTCGTCCTCCAGCTCGATCCAGGCGCCGAAGTACACGGCCCCCGGATCGGCCGGTTTCCCCTCGGCGATCTTCAGGTCCGGCAGCCGCTTGCTGAGATAGCGCACCCGACGGTCGATACCGGCCAGCTCTTTCTTGCGATAGGTGTACTCGGCGTTTTCACTGCGGTCGCCCTCGGCCGCGGCGGCCGCCAGGGCAGCGACCACCTCCGGTCGCTTGACGCGCCAGAGCTGATCGAATTCGGCTTTCAAGCGGGCATGTCCCTCGCGGGTGATGAGCGCCGTGGGCTTCGGGCCCTCGGCGGGCGGGCGATAGCGGGTGCCGGGCATGGGAGCCTGTGACGACGGAAACGGGGCGCCGGACACTCCGGCATCGCCTGCGGTAGGTCAAGTTCCCGAATCAGCACGCCGTGGTGCCTATACTCGCCCTCCGGAGCATCACGGGACACGAGCCATGCGGCGATCCGCGCGCATTCCGGCTGGACTGGCCGCCTGCATGCTGTGGCTGGTCGGTCTACTGGCGCAGCCGGTACCGGCTGCGCAGACCGTGCTGGTCCTCGGCCGCGTGTCCGACGATCCGAAGGCGCACCATGCCCGGCTGCAGCCGCTGGTGGACTACATCGCCGCGCGGATGGCCGATCTCGGGATTCGTGAAGGCCGTGTGCTGATGGCGCGGGATGCGCAGCAGATGGTCAGCTATCTGCGTCAGGGCAAGGTTGACTGGATCGGCGAGACGTCGGCGACCGCACTGGCCTTCGAGGAGCGCGCTGGTGCCGAGCCGCTGCTGAGGGCGCTGCGTGGCGGCTATGAAACCTACCGCTCGGTGATTTTCGTCCGTGCCGACAGTGGCATCGGCACGCTGGAGCAGCTGCGTGGTCGCGTCATCGGTTTCCAGAACCCGATGTCCACCAGCGCCTACTTCGTGCCGGCGGCCGAATTGCTCGGCGCCGGGCATGGGCTGGTGATCCAGGCCTCGCCGCTGGAGCGGCCACCGACGCAGTTCATCGGCTATGCCTTCGCCCAGTCGGAAAGCAACCAGTTGACCTGGGTGCGAAAAGGGCTGGTGGATGCCGCCACCTTCAGCGATCAGGACTGGCAGGAACTGGTGGCCGGCAATCCGGCGCTGGCCGCCGAACTGACCATCATCCACCGCTCGGCGGCGTTTCCGCGGGCGCTGGAGCTGGTGCGGCCGGGCCTGCCGCCGCTGTTGAAGGCGCGGTTGCGGTCGCTGTTGCTGGCCGCCCATCAGGATCCGGCTGCGGCGTCGGCGCTGCGGGCCTATCAGCGCACCCAGCGCTTTGCCGAGATCGACGCCGAAACGGCGCGGGCTCTGGACGAGCTGCGGCAAGGTGTGCGTCGGGTCCGAGCCGGGATCGAATGATGCGGCTGGGATTGCGCGGTCAGTTCAATCTGCTGCTGCTGGCCACCGCGCTGGCCCTGCTCGCGGTCTTCGCGATCGGTGCGCTGACGGCCAGTCGGGCAGTGGATGCAGTGTTGCGCCAGAACGAACAGGCGCGGGACCAGGCCGCGCGGCAGGCGCTGGCCGAGCGCGGCGGGCAACTGGCCGGGCTGCTGGCCGACGCGCTGACCAACCCGATCTATTACACCGACCTGCTGGCCATGCGCGAAGTGGTCCGCTCGGCGCTGGTGCAGCCGGATGTGCGTTACGTGCGGGTCTACGACCGACTCGGCCGGGTGCTGCACGATGGCTCCGAGGACATCCCTGGCTACGGTCAGCCGATGGACGACCCGTTGGCGACGTCGCTGATCGGCGCGACCACGGCGCGTGTGCAGTGGGATGCGACAGTGGTTGATGCGGCGGCGCCGGTGGCGATCGGGGAGTTGTTGCTCGGCGGGGTGCGGGTCGGTCTGGCGTTGGAACGGATGGATCGCATGGTGGCGCAGGAAGCCGCCGCCGCGCGCGAACGGATGCAGCAGGGTGTGACGTCGATCGGTCAGATGCTGCTGCTCGGCCTGAGCGTGCTGATTCTCTGGGTGGTGCTGGCCGGTGAATGGCTACGCCGCCGACTGGTTCGACCGATCCGTCGACTGGCGGCGCTGGCGGTGCGGATCGAGAACGGCGAACACGTCGAATCGGGGCTGGGAACCGGCCGGCAGGATGAGGTTGGCGACCTCGCCCGGGCCTTCGATCATATGTCGTTGAGTCTGATGCGGCATCACGCCGAGATCCATCAGCTGGCCTACGGCGACACGCTGACCGGGTTGCCGAACCGGCGGATGTTCCGGCAGCTGCTGGACGAGGCGGTATCGGTACACCCGCAGACGGGCATCGGTTTCGCGCTGCTGTTCGCCGACGTCGACGACTTCAAGCGGATCAACGACACGCTGGGCCACGACGCCGGCGATCAGGTCCTGGTCGAGCTGGTGCGGCGGCTGGAACGTGCGCTGCTCGGCGCCAGTTGGGGGCAGGGCATCCGCGCCCGGCTGGCGCGGCTCGGTGGTGATGAATTCGTGGCGCTGGTCAGTGCAGCAGACACCCGCAGCGCCGGCGAGCGCGTCGCGGCGGCGATGCTGGCCCAGCTGCAGCAGCCCTTCCAGGTTGCCGGCAAGTCGTTGAGGATCGGCCTCAGCATCGGCCTGACCCGCTTTCCGGAGGACGGGCTGAGCAGCCGGCTGCTGCTGAAGCAGGGCGACCTGGCGATGTATCAGGCCAAGCAGCAGGGCAAGCAACGCTTCCAGTTCTATTCCGGACAGCTGACCGAGGTCGCCGAACAGCGGCTGGAGCTGGAGAGCGAACTGCGCCACGCGCTGGCCGCCGGCACGCTGGACCTGCATTACCAGCCGATTCACCGCTTTGCCGACCAGCGACTGGTCGGCGCCGAGGCGCTGTTGCGCTGGCGGCATCCGACGCACGGACTGGTGCCGCCGTCGGTGTTCATCCCGGTCGCCGAGCGATGTGGGCTGGCCGACGAACTGGGCGACTGGGTGATCGGCCGGTCGATCCGCGACTGCGCCGCCTGGCAAGCCGAGCTGCCCGGCATCTGGGTGGCGGTGAACGTCTCCGGGCGGCAGCTGCAGCGGCCATTGCTGGCGTCGGTTCTCTCCGACACGCTCGCCGAACATCGGCTGGCCGCGGCGCTGGTCCACGTCGAGCTGACCGAATCCAGTCTGGTCCACGACGAGGAGCAGGCCTTCGCGCTGTTGGGCGAACTGCGGGAGTCCGGGGTCGAGGTCTGGCTGGACGACTTCGGCACCGGCTTCTCGGCGCTCAGCCACCTGCGGCGGGCCCGGGTCGATGGCGTCAAGATCGACCGCAGCTTCGTCGCCGACATCCTCCGCGACAGCGAGGACCTCGCGCTCTGCAGCGCGATCATCGCAATGGCGCATTCGCTGGGGATCGGCGTGGTCGCCGAGGGCGTCGAGAATGAGGCGCAATGGACGCTGCTGCGCGAGCGTGGCTGCGATATGGCGCAGGGCTTCCTGATGAGCCCGGCAGTCAGCGCCGAGGCTTTGTTGCAGACCGCAAAAGCCGCCAGCGCTCGAAGTCCGGGCACCGGCTGACGGTTGGCTGTCGGAAGCCGACGGCTCAGCCGAAGCCGGTGTCGGTGCTGCTGTTATGCTTCAAAAGCTTTGCATCCCGTAAAGCAACGGCGACCGCGCTCCGGTGCGGCGCCGCAACGACACACACGCCGCGGATCAGGGATCGTGGTGCCCAGGACGGGTTCGATCCTGCTGGCGGCGTGGAGGCTCAACCAAAACACGCAAGGAGTTTGCGATGCCCATCGTCACGATGCGCCAGATGCTGGATGCCGGCGTCCATTTCGGCCACCAGACGCGCTACTGGAACCCCCGCATGGCGCAGTACATTTTCGGCGCCCGCGGCAAGATCCATATCGTCAACCTCGAGAAGACGCTTCCGCTCTTCAACGAGGCCATGGAATACCTGACCAAGATGGCCCAGAAGCGCGCCAAGGTGCTGTTCGTCGGCACCAAGCGCTCGGCCCGCGACGTCGTCCGCGAGGAAGCGATCCGCTGCGGCATGCCCTACGTCACGCAGCGCTGGTTGGGCGGCATGCTCACCAACTTCCGTACGGTCCGCCAGTCGATCAACCGTCTGCGCGAGCTGGAAACCCAGCGTGACGACGGCACCTGGGAGAAGCTGGTCAAGCACGAGCGCCTGCAGAACGAGCGTGAGCTGCTGAAGCTGGAAGCCAGCCTCGGCGGCATCAAGATGATGAACGGCCTGCCCGATGCGCTGTTCGTGATCGACACCGGCCATGAAGAGATTGCCGTTGCCGAAGCGCGCGCGCTGGGTATTCCGGTCGTCGCGGTGGTCGACACCAACAACAACCCGCAGGGCATCGATTTCGTCATCCCGGGTAACGACGACGCCATCCGCGCCGTCCAGCTGTACGCCCAGGCCGCGGCAGACGCCGTGCTGGAAGGCAAGGCTGCCGCGCCGATCGAGCCGGAGCCGGCGGCGGGCGATGAGTTCGTCGAACTGACGGCCGAAGGCCAGATGGTCCCGCGCGAACCGAAGCCGGAAGGCCGTCGCGAGCGCACCGATCGCAACGATCGCGGCGATCGTCGCGGTCCGGGCGGCGACAACCGCGGTCCCGGTGGCGGTCGCGGTCCCGGCGGCGGTCGTGGTCCCGGTGGTGGTCGTGGCCCCGGCGGCGGTGGCCGCGGTCCCGGCGGTGGCGGTCGTCCGGGCGGCGGTCGCTGATCGCGGGCGGAGACCGGGGTCGGCGCTGCGGTGTCGCCCCGGCCTCAGACGGATTTCCCCTCAAGGAGTATCAGAGCAATGGCGATTTCCGCATCCGCAGTGAAAGAACTGCGCGAGCGCACCGGCGTCGGCATGATGGAGTGCAAGAAGGCGCTCGAAGCCAATGGCGGTGACATGGAAGCCGCGGCGGACTGGCTGCGCAAGCAGGGTCTGGCCAAGGCCGTCAAGAAGGAAGGCCGCGTAACGGCCGAAGGCCGGATCGCGCTGGGTCAGGACGGCAACGAAGCCGTGCTGGTCGAGATCAATTGCGAAACCGACTTCGTTGCCAAGGACGAGAACTTCGTCGGCTTCTGCAATGCCGTGGCCGAGGCTGCCGGCAAGGCGAAGACCGGTGACGTCGAGGCGATCCGCGCGCTGCCGCTGGCCGCCGGCTCGGTGGACGAAGTGCGTCAGGCGCTGGTCGCCAAGATCGGCGAGAACATGCAGGTGCGTCGCGCAGTGCACCTGGGCGGTGGCGAGCACCTCGCGACCTATCTGCACGGCGTCAAGATCGGCGTGCTGGTGGCGATGGATGGCGGCAGCCTCGACCTCGCCCGCGACGTGGCGATGCACGTCGCCGCGATGAACCCGCCGTTCCTCGACGGCAGCCAGATCCCGGCCGAAGTGCTCGACAAGGAGCGCGAAATCCTGACCGCCGAGGCGGCGGGCTCGGGCAAGAAGCCGGAAATCATCGCCAAGATGGTCGAGGGTCGCGTGCAGAAGTTCATGGCCGAGAACACCCTGCTGGGCCAGCCCTTCGTCAAGGACCAGGACCAGACGGTCGAGAAGGTGCTGAAGGCCGCCGGTGCGAAGGTTCTGGCTTTCCGTCGCCTCGCCGTCGGCGAGGGTGTCGAGAAGAAGGAAGAGAACTTCGCCGAGGAAGTGATGAAGCAGGTGGCTTCGGCCCAGAATTGAGGGCTCGAGTGTTGCCTGTGAAAAAGAGGCCGGGTTCCCCGGCCTTTTTTTCGCACTGCAGGGCGCAGCGGCCAGCCCATCTGCCGGTGGTCTGGCCCCTGATTCCTGAGAGGTGCCGCTGTCATGCCCCATCGCAATCCCAAACGCATCCTGCTCAAGTTCTCCGGCGAAGCCCTGCTCGGAAGCGCCGATTACGGCATTGACCCGGCAGTGCTGGGACAGGTGGCCCGTGAAGTCATCGAGGTCGCCGCGCTCGGCATCCAGGTCGGTCTGGTGATCGGCGGCGGCAACATCTTTCGCGGTGCGGGGCTGGCCAACAAGGGCATGGACCGCGCGACCGCCGATCAGATGGGCATGCTGGCCACGGTGATGAACGCGCTGGCTTTCCAGGACGCGCTGGAGAAGCTCAGCGCCAAAGTCCGGGTGATGAGCGCTGTCAAGATCAATGCGGTCTGCGAGGACTACATCCGTCGCCGCGCGATCCGCCATCTGGAGAAGGGCCGGATCGTGATCTTCGCCGGCGGCACCGGCAATCCCTTCTTCACCACCGATTCGGCAGCGGCCCTGCGCGCCATCGAGATCAACGCCGATCTGCTGCTGAAGGCGACCAAGGTCGATGGGCTGTACACATCGGACCCCTTCAAGGACCCCACCGCGACGCGCTACGACACCTGCACCTTCGGCGAGGTGCTGGCGCACAACCTGCAGGTGATGGACACCACCGCGATCGCGCTCTGCCGCGATCACCGCATGCCGTTGCGGATTTACGACATGACCCGTGCCGGCGCCCTGACGGGAATCGTCCAGGGCGAGTCCATCGGCACGCTGGTCACGCCCTGAGCCGCCGTCCTTGACCGATCCGCGCACCCTCGCCGCCGACAGCCTGCGCGCCTTGCTGGCCGATCCGTCGATCCCGGCGGCGGTGCGCCACGAGCTGGCCGCGGAGTTCGCCGACGTCGAGGCGCTGCTCGGCAAGCTGGAGCGTGACGAGGTCCATGTTGCGGTGCTGGGGCGCGTCTCGGTCGGCAAGAGCGCCCTGCTGAACGCGCTGCTCGGGCAGGAGCGCTTCGCGGTCGACGTGCTGCATGGCACCACGACCACGGCGAGCGCCGCCGGCTGGCAGGAGGCTCAGCATGGCCGCTGGCATCTGATCGACACGCCGGGCATCAACGAGCTGTCCGGCGAGGATCGCGAACGTCACGCGCTGACCGTGGCCGATCGGGCCGACGTGATCCTGTTCGTCTGCGATGGCGACCTGACCGCCACCGAGCTTTCCGCGTTGGCCAGTGCGGCACGGGCCGGACGACCGATGCTGCTGGTGCTGAACAAGGCCGACCGCTACACCCGGCGCGAACGCGAGGAGCTGCTGGCGCACCTGAAGTCGCGGGTGACGGCCTGGATTCCACCCGAGCTGGTGGTCACTGCGGCGGCACGTCCGGCTCCCCGCACCGTGATCCGGGTCGATGCCGAAGGCCACGAACAGGAATCCCGCGAAACCCCGGCCGTCGACGTGTCGGCGTTGCAGACCGCGCTGGAGGACCTGCTGGCTCGCGAGGGCCGGACGCTGTCCGCGGTCAATGCGGGGCTGGCTGCCAGTCGGGTCAGCGACCGGCTCGGCGAGCGGCTGCTCAGCGCCCGTCGGGTAGTTGCAGAGCGGCTGATCCGCAGCTACGCGCTCGGCAAGGGTGTCGCGGTCGGACTGACCCCGGTGCCGGTCGCCGACGTTGCTGCGGCCGCCGGGCTGGACGTGCTGATGGTGCTGCACCTGTCGAGGGTCTACGGCCTCGGGCTGACGCGGGTCGAAGCCGGCCAGCTGCTGGGCACGATCGCCGCGCAGCTCGCGCTGCTGCTGGGGGCTGCCTGGGGCGTGCATGTGCTGTCCAGTGCGCTGAAGGGGATCACCGCCGGACTGTCGACGCTGCTCACGGCGGGCGTGCAGGGCGCGGTGGCCTATGTGGCGACCTACATCACCGGCCGGGCTGCCGACCGCTACCTCGCCAACGGCAAGAGCTGGGGCAGCAGCGGGCCGAAAACCGTGGTGGCCGAAATCCTCGACGGGCTCGACCGCGAGCAACTCCTCAAGGACGCCCGCGCCGAGATCCTGAAACGGCTGAAGGCGGGCCCGTGAGTCGTCGCGCCGTCGTCGTTGAACTTTTCACCGAAGCACCGGTCAGCCCGTGGACGTCCAACCCCGAGCGAGACCCCCATGCCGCTGGCTGCCCTGCGACTGATCGCATCCCGCCCTGCCGTCGCGCCCGCATCCCCCGGAGCGCCGATGAGTGAGGCCGACACCGACCTGGAGCTGGTCAGCCGTGTCCTGAAAGGCGAACGCAAGGTCTTCGACCTGATCGTCCGCCGCTATCAGAGCCGCGTCTGTGCGGCGGTAGCCAAAGTGCTGCGCCGCTCCCCGGACATCGAGGACGTCGCCCAGGAGACCTTCCTGCGCGCCTATCGGGCGCTGCCGAGCTTCCGCGGTGACAGCTCCTTCTACACCTGGCTGTACAAGATCGCGATCAACACCGCGCGCAATCATCTCGCCACCAACAGCCGCCGGCCGCAGCTGGCCGATGTCGACATCAGCGTGGCCGAGCACTTCGAAGACGAGCGGCGTCTGCTGGATCGGGACACGCCCGAAAAGGAAATGCTGCGCGAGGAAGTGGAACAGACCGTGCTGAAGGCGGTCGACGCGCTGCCGGAAGACATGCGCACCGCGCTGACGCTGCGCGAGGTCGATGGCATGAGCTACGAAGATATTTCCAAGCTGATGGAATGCCCGATCGGCACCGTGCGCTCGCGGATCTTCCGCGGCCGCGAGGCCATCGACCGTCTGCTGCGCCCGCTGCTGAAGGATTGAGGAGTCGCGCCGATGAATCACGATCAGGACGGTGCCGACGTACTGCGCGAGCAGCTGTCGGCCTTGATGGATGGCGAACTCGAAGGCAGCGAAAAGGCCTTCCTGATGCGCCGGCTGGCACACGATCAGGACTTGAAGGCGAGCTGGGATCGCTACCACCAGATCCGCGAAGTGTTGAGTGAGCCGCAAGGTCCGCGGCGCTCGATGGACTTCGCCGATCGCGTGATGGCCGCCATCGAGGCGGAAGAGGCGCCGGCGCCGCAGCGCGCGATCCGGTCGGGCGGCTCCGGTCAGGGCTGGCGCCAGGCTTTCGGTGCCGCGATGGCGGCGGGCGTGGCGGCAGTGGCCTTCTGGGTGACCGAGCCGGTCGCGCCGGAGCTGACTGATCCGGGTGCCGGCCGCAGCGCCAGCATGGTCGAGCTGCCGGCCAATGCGCCGACGCTGATGCCGGTGCCGCTGCTGGCACCGGTGCAGCGCGCCTCCTTCGGTGACTCGGGTGCGGGGGGCACGCAGCTGGCGCCGCTCGAAGCCCACTATCTGTTGCAGCACGCGGCGGCCGGCGTGCCCTCGGCGCCCGGTACCGCGTCGGCCTACGTGGAATGGGCGGCGCAGCAGCGGTGAACAGGCGTCCGTGGATGCTCGCGCTGGCGACCTTGTTGCTGGCGCCGGTCCTGCACGCCGACGAGATGCAGACCGTGCTGGCGCGCTTCGGCAGCGCCGAGCAGAACCTCAGCTATCGGCTGACCTGGGTGGTCAGCGATGCCCGGCCCCCGCAGGTGCTGGAGCGCATCCACCGCGCCGGCCAGCGCCAGTCCTCGCTGGAGCTGTTGAGCGGCGGTGCAACGGCGACGCTGCCGCTGCCGACGCTGCCCAGCGCGCAACCCGAATCGGCGCAGCGCCTGCTGCTGCTGCAACAGTCCTACCGGCTGGAGCCGCGGGCCCGCGAGACGGTGGCCCGCCGCGTCGTGCTGCCAGTGTGGTTCCGCCCGAATGACGGCCTGCGTTACGCCACGATGCTTTGGCTGGACGTGGAGACCGGCGTGCCGTTGAAGACGCAGGTCCATGATAGCGACGGCCGCATCCTCGAATACAGCGTGGCGACCGCACTGGAACTGCTGCCCGATGCGACGGACCCGGCGGCCAGTGCGCCGGCGTCGGCGCGCAACGGCAGCTGGCGCATCGACCCGATGCCGCCCGGTTTCCGCATGGTCGCCGTGCATCGCGAGGGCGCGCGCGAGCAGTTGTTCCTGCTCGATGGTCTGGCGACGATCTCGATCTTCGTCGAACCGGCCGACGGCCGCCGCACGGGCGCGATGCGGCGCGGCGCCATGTCCAGCCTGATCCGCGAACAGCAGGGTGCGCGGCTGACCGCGGTCGGCGGGGTGCCGCTGGTGACGCTCGAGCGCGTGCTGAATGCCGCGATCCCGACCGGCTGCGCGGGCAGCGGCTGCTAGCCCGGAGGTTGCCCAAGGAACGCGGATGATCGCGAAGGGCTGTGGGTCGAGGGCAAGGCGCGAGTAGGGTGAGAGCCGGCGGTTGCGCCGCATGCGGCGCGCCGGCTCGAACGCCCGGCGGCTCTGCCGACGGGCCGGGCGGAATAGCTGAGCTATTGCGACGCCGAGCAACGCCGCCATCGGCACACAGACCGAGCGAGCGCCGCGTTAGCGTCGGCTGGCATGCCGTATGGGTGCATCCGAAGCGGTTTGGCCGAGAAGCTGCGTCACAGCGTCAGAATCGGGGCCAGTCGACGCGCCTTGTGCAACATCCGGGCTAGGGCCTGTTCGGCTCCATGCCGGCCCGGCTATCGTCCGCGGCCGCTCCCTTGGTGCCGCCCGCATGAGTGCCCCGCCCGAACTGCGCACGCTGCGCGACTTCATCCGCTACGCCGTCAGCCGCTTCGAAGCGGCTGGCCTGCATTACGGCCACGGTTGCGCCAGCGCGCTCGACGAAGCCGGCTTTCTGGTCCTGCGTGCGCTGCATCTGCCGCCGGACTTGCCGGGCATCTACGGCGATGCCGCCCTGATCGCCGAGGAACGCGAGCAGGTCCACGCGCTGATCGAGCGTCGCGTCGCCGAGCGTGTCCCGACCGCCTACCTGCTGGGCGAGGCCTGGTTTGCCGGTCGGCCGTACTTCGTCAGCCCGGCCGTGCTGGTGCCGCGCTCGCCCTTCGCCGAGCTGATCGACAAGGGCTTCCAGCCCTGGCTCGGCGAGCGCGAACCCGCCCGCATCCTCGACCTCTGCACCGGCTCCGGCTGCATCGCGATTGCCACCGCGCTGGCCTTCCCGGGTGCCGAGGTCACCGGCAGCGATCTGTCCGCCGAGGCGCTGGCGCTGGCGACGCGCAACGCAGATCGGCACGGACTCGCCGAGCAGGTCCGCTTCGTCGAATCGAACGGCTTCGATGCGTTGGCCGGTGAGGTCTATGACCTGATCGTCAGCAACCCGCCCTACGTCGGCGAGGCCGAGTACGCCGCGCTGCCGGCCGAGTTCCACGCCGAGCCCAAGCTGGGTCTGACCAGCGGCGAAGACGGTCTGGACCTGCCGCTGCGCATCCTCGCGGAAGCCCCCGAGCATCTGAGCGAGGACGGCCTGCTGATTCTCGAAGTCGGTAACAGCGAGGTCGTTCTCAGTGATCTGCTGCCGATGCTGCCCGGCGTGTGGGTGGAGTTCGAGCATGGCGGCGGCGGCGTGCTGGCGATCGAGGCGCACGAACTGCGCGCCATCGCCGACGACGTCGCCGCGCTGCGGGCGGCCCGGAGCAGGCAGGGCGCATGAACAGCTTCGGCACGCTGTTCCGGGTCGGCACTTTCGGCGAGAGCCACGGGCCGGCGATCGGCTGCCTGATCGACGGTTGCCCGCCCGGGCTGCCGCTGGCGCCCGAGGACTTCGACGCCGACCTTGCCCGCCGGGCCACCGGCCGCTCGCGCTTCACCTCGCAGCGCCGCGAGACTGATCAGGTCGAGATCCTGTCCGGCGTGCACGAGGGCCGCACCACCGGCACCGCGCTGGCGCTGTTGATCCGCAACACCGACGCACGCAGCAAGGATTACGGCGACATCGCCCAGCGCTTCCGGCCGGGCCACGCCGACTACACCTATCAGGCCAAATACGGTCATCGCGACCCGCGCGGTGGCGGCCGTTCCTCCGCGCGCGAGACCACGATGCGGGTCGCCGCCGCCGTGGTGGCGAAGCGCTGGCTGGCCCGCGAACTGCCCGGGCTCGCCGTGCAGGGCTGGCTGTCGGGCCTCGGCGATTACGTGCCGAATGAGCTGCAGCTCGACCAGGTCGAGGCCAATCCGCTGTTCTGGCCGGATCCGGCGCAGCTGCCCGAACTGGAGGCCTACATGGACGGCCTGCGCAAGAGCGGTGACTCGGTTGGCGGGCGCGTCAGCGTGCAGGCCACCGGCGTGCCGGCCGGGCTGGGGGAGCCGATCTACGGCAAGCTGGACGCCGAACTGGCGTCGGCCATGATGGGCATCAACGCGGTCAAGGCGGTGGAGATCGGCGACGGCGTCGAGGTCGTGCGCCAGCGCGGCAGCGAGCATCGCGATGAGCTGACCACCGACGGCTTCCTGTCCAACCACGCCGGCGGGATTCTGGGCGGCATCAGCAGCGGCCAGCCGATCCTGGTGCATCTGTCGATCAAGCCGACCTCCAGCATCCTGATCCCGGGCCGCTCGCTGGATGTCGACGGCAACCCGGTCGAGGTGGTCACCCGCGGCCGACACGATCCGTGCGTCGCGATCCGCGCGGTGCCGATCGCCGAGGCGATGCTCTGGCTGGTGCTGGCCGACCAGCTGATGCGCCATCGTGCCCAGTGCGGGACTGGCCCGATTCCGGCGTTCTGATCCCCGATTCCACGGAGTTCGCCCATGAGCCTGCTGTTTGACAGCGTCACTGTCCCCACCGTCACCATCGCCGGTCGCGCCGAGCGTTTCCCGGTGCACCGGATCTACTGCATCGGCCGAAACTACGCCGAGCACGCCCGCGAGATGGGCTCGGTGCCGGACAAGGGCTCGCCGATTTACTTCCTGAAGCCGTCCGATGCGGTCTGCGAAGCGGAGTCCGTGCCGTATCCGCCGGGCACTGGGAACCTGCATCACGAGGTCGAACTGGTCGTGGCGCTGCACTCCGGCGGGTGCGACATCGACCCGGCGCAGGCGCTGGACCACGTCTACGGCTACGCGGTCGGCAACGACCTGACCCGCCGTGACCTGCAGACTGCTGCCAAGGCGAAGGGCAATCCGTGGGACGTGTCCAAAAGCATGGATCACGGCGCGCCGATCTCGCCGATCCAGCCGGCCGCGGAGATCGGACACCCGAACGCCGGCCGGATCTGGCTGTCGGTCAACGGCGCGCTGCGCCAGCAGGGCGATCTGTCCGAACTGTTGTTCACGGTCGCCGAGATCATCCACGGGCTGTCGCGCTACTTCGAGCTCAAGGCCGGAGACCTGATCTTTACCGGCACGCCGGCCGGGGTCGGGCCGCTACGGCCGGGTGACGTAGTCGAGGCCGGAATCGACGGTGTCGGTACCTTGCGGCACCGGATCGACTGAGGTCGAGGTCAGCCTCGACGCGCGTCGAGGCGTTCCAGCAGCCGGCCGCCTTGTCCACGGGTGAGCAGCAGGCCGAGCGCGATGCCGCTGGCATTCGCAATCAGATCGGCGACTTCGGCGCTGCGCCACGGCAGCAGCGACTGGACCGCCTCGACGCCGATACCGAGGCCGAACAGGCCGGTGGCCAACCAGCTGCGGCTGTCGTCGCCGTCGACCAGTTGCGCGAACCAGCTGGTCATCAGCAGGTAGGCGAGGGCGTGCTGCAGCTTGTCGCCGTAGGGCAGGGAAGGACCACCGCCACCGAGCGGGAGCGTCGACAGCGCCAGCATGGCCAGAATCGCGATCAGTCCGGCGGCGCGATAACCCGCGATTCCGTGCAGTGGTCGCCACTCGATTCGTGGCGTTCTCACGTGGTCGGGATCAGCACTTTCTGGCCCAGTCGCAGCACCGACTTGCGATGCAGCTTCGGATTGAGCTTCAGGATGTACACCACCCGCGTGTCGTAGCGGCGCGCCAGCGTCCACAGATTGTCGCCGCGTCGCACCACATGCACCCGCGGGCTCTTGCCGGGCAGGGCTGGTGTCGCTGGCTCGTCATCGCCGCTGGCCGGCTCGCGACTGGCAACGCTCGGGAATCGCGACAGATCACCCAGCGCGGCGATGCGTGCGCGCAGATCCGGGGGTGCGAGGAACGGTTGGCCCGGATCGATCTGGCCTTGGCCCGCCAGCTTCGGATGCTGGCGCCGCCATTCCTCGGCGCGCTCGCCCAGCACGGCATCGACCGCCGCCATCGGCAACGGCGTGTCCAGACGATGCGCGCGGAAGGGCGTGGGCTCCGGCAACGGGCGCTTGCCGGCCGCGCCCTCGGCGATCAGGCACCCCCAGGCTTTCAGCCGGGCGATGTGCTCGAGCGTCACCTTCGGCGAGTCCAGCCCATCCATGCTGCGGGCATCGGCCGGGTCGATACGCTTTCGAGCCAGAACGCGATCCAGATTCAGCGGACCGCGGTTGTAGGCGATCAGCGCCAGCCGGAAGTTGCCCTCGTAGCGTTGCTGCAACTCGGCCAGCATCTTCAGGGCGGCGCCGGTCGAGCGCACCGGATCGAGCCGCTCGTCCTGCTGTCGGTTGACCGTCAGGCCGTACTGACGGCCGGTGCCCTCGACCAACTGCCACCAGCCGCGCGGGCCGCGGCCGCGATACTGGCGGTAGCCGCTCTCGACGAAGGGCAGCAGCGCGGCTTCGGACGGCAGGCCCAGCATGTCGGCGCGTGCCTTGACGTAGCCCAGGTAGGGCTGGGCGCGATCCAGATCGGCATGGAAGCGACGCTGCGAGCCGCCGATCAGTCGCATCCACTTCTGCACCGGTTCCGGCTTGCATTCCGGCATGGCCCGATCGCGGGCGATGGCTTCCCAGAGCGTCGGCTGGATCGAGATCGGCGCCGGGGGGATCAGGTCCAGCTCGACATCGATCTGGGCGCGAACATGGGCCGGTTCCTGCTGCTGCGGCCACAGGGGCAGCGGGATCAGCGCGCAGCTGGTCGTCGACAGCGCCAGGACCCCGACGACAGCGTGCCGCCAGCGGGTCAAGCGAGACCCTCCGCGACCAGCGCACGCAGGTCCGCACCGGTCCGGTAGCGGTCCTTCAACCGGCGCAGCTGCGCGAAGCGCTCGACCGCGCCCGACGCTGGTGGCCCGCCGAGGCCAGCCAATGCAGCCTGCAGCTCCGGGGCGGCGCTACGCAGAAACGGGTTCAGGGCGCGCTCGCGAGCGATCGTGCTCGGCACACTCGGCCGACCCTCGGCGCGCAGTCGCCGCAGTTCGGCGGAAAACGCGAGCAGCGCGGCATTGCCCGGCTCGACCGCCAGCGCGAAGTCGAGGTTCGATTCGGTGTACTCGTGGGCGCAGTACACCCGGGTTTCCGGCGGCAGCGCGGCGAGCCGGCTCAGCGAGGCATGCATTTGTGCAGGGCTCCCCTCGAACAGTCGGCCGCAGCCGAGCGAAAACAACGTGTCGCCGCAGAACAGCGCATCGCCGAGTCGATAGGCGAGGTGCGAGCGGGTGTGGCCCGGTACGGCGAGCACCTCGACCGTGGCGTCGAGGCCAGGCAACACGCACCGCGCACCATCGCCGACCACCAGGTCGACCGCAATGCGCGGATCGTCGGGACCGATGCAGATTGCTGCATGGCGGGACTTCAGCGCGGCGACGCCACCGATGTGGTCGGGGTGGTGGTGGGTGATCAGAATTGCGGTCAGCGACAGGCCGCGTGCGGCGAGCGCCGATTCGACGATGACCGCATCACCCGGATCGACGATGGCGGCAAACTCCCCGTCGTGGAGCAGCCACAGGTAATTGTCGGTGAAGGCGGGGAGGGCTTCGATCTGCATCCCCCGATCCTGTCCAGTCGGTTCCGGTGCGGTCAATTGCCCGCGGAATGCCCTGTTAATCTTTTCCTGACACCTTGACGAGCTACGCCGTGCCGCGCACAGACCCTTTTTCGCCATTGTTGCAGCCGCAGGCGGCCCTCGGGCTGGAAACGCTCGAAGAGCGTCTGCTGCTGGAACTGCTCGGCGCTGCGCGCCCGGGCGACTGGGTCGACGTCGGCGCCTTCGCCGTGCCGGCCGAGCAGCCGCATGCGCATCTGCGTTTCGCGCTCGGTGCCGACCGCCGCATCCACGGACCGGCCCGCTTCGCGCCGCAAGCGTGGCCGCTGCCCGACGACAGCCTGCACGGCATCGTGTTGCAGCACGTCCTCGAGTTCATCGCCGACCCGGCCGCATTGCTCGGCGAGGTCGCCCGCGTGCTGCGCCCTGGCGGTCGACTGGTGGCCTTCGCCTTCAACCCCAGCAGCGTGGTCCGCTTCAGCGCGGATGTCGTGACACCCGGCCAGCGGCTGCGCTGGCAGTCGGTGCGTCGGCTGCGCAGCCTGCTGCGCGAGGCCGGGCTGGACAGCCTGAGCGTGCAGCGCTGCGCACTCGGTTGGCCTTGGCGCAGCGTGCCTGATCGGGTGCCACGCTTCGGCTCGCTGCTGCTGCTGAGCGCACGTCGACCGGCCGATGGCGCCCAGCCGGTGCGTCTGCAACTGCAGTCGCCCGTGACCAGTCGTGCCGCCGCTGGGGTGGTCGTGTCGCGCGAGCCTTTTGTCCGACGGCCGGTGTCCGTGGAGCTGGAGTCCTGCGAATGAAGATGGTGCAGATCTACACCGACGGCGGCTGTCGGCCGAACCCCGGTCCGGGTGCCTGGGCGGCGCTGCTGCGCCACGGCGCGCACGAACGCGAAATCGCCGGCTACGAGGCGCAGACCACCAACAACCGGATGGAGCTGACCGCGGCGCTCAAGGGTCTGCAGGCGCTGAAAAATCCCTGCGAGGTCGACCTCTACACCGACTCGAATTACCTCAAGCAGGGCATGAGCGAATGGCTGGCCGGCTGGAAGCGACGCGGCTGGCGCACCGCCGACAAGAAGCCGGTATTGAACGAGGATCTGTGGCGCGCACTGGATGCGGCTGCAGCGACGCATCAGGTCCGCTGGCACTGGGTGCGTGGCCATTCCGGTCACGCCGAGAATGAACGCGTCGACGCGCTGGTGACGGCCACCATTCAGGCCGGGAAGGTCTCCGAACCATGCTGATCCGCTTCGTTGAACATCTGAGGGCCGGCGGCCTGCCGATCGGCGTGCAGGAGGTGCTGGCCCTGCTCGGCGCGCTGAAGGCCGGAGTCGTGTCGCCTTCGATCGAGGATTTCCACGCGCTGGCGCGCGCCTGTCTGGTCAAGCGAGAGAATCAGTACGACCTCTACGACCGCCTGTTCGGCCGCTACTTCGAGGGCGTGCACGCGGCGACGGTCGACTGGTTCAAGGACCTGCCGGCCGAATGGCTGAAAGCGCTCGCGAAACGCGAGTTCACCGCCGAGGAGAAAGCCGCGCTGGAGAAGCTCGGCAGTTTCCAGGAGCTGATGGACAAACTCCGCGAGCGGATGGGCGAGCAGCACCAGCGCCACCAGGGCGGCAACCGCTTCATCGGCACCGGCGGCACCTCACCCTTCGGCAACAGCGGCTACCACCCCGAGGGCGTGCGGATCGGCGGCCGCTCGGAGCATCGGCGCGCGGTCAAGGTCTGGGAGGAGCGACACTTCCGGGACCTCGACGGCGACGCCGAACTCAATACCCGCAACTTCAAGCTCGCGCTGCGTCGGCTGCGCCGCTTCGCCCGCGAGGGCGCCGCCGACGAGCTGGCGCTGGACGACACGATCAGCGCCACCGCGCAGAACGCCGGCTGGCTCGACCTGAAGTTCCGCCCCGAACGCCACAACGCGGTCAAGGTGCTGCTGCTGATCGACATCGGCGGCTCGATGGACGACCACATCCGCATCTGCGAGGAACTGTTCGCCGCAGCGAAGTCCGAGTTCAAGCACCTGGTCCACTACTACTTCCACAACTGCGTCTACGAGCGGGTCTGGCGCGAGAACAAGCGCCGCCGCGAGCAGGCGCTTTCCACCCACCAGTTGCTGCACACCTACCCGGGCGACTACCGGGTGATCGTGCTCGGCGATGCCAGCATGAACCCCTACGAGCTGCTGTCGCCCGGCGCCTCGGTCGAGCACTTCAACGAGGAAGCCGGCGTGGTCTGGATGCGCCGTCTGCTCGCCGCCTATCCGCACGCCGTCTGGTTGAACCCGGTGCCCGCCGACAACTGGGGCTACGTCACCAGCATCGGCATCGTCCGCGAGCTGATGCGCGATCGCATGTACCCGCTGACGCTGGATGGCCTGTCGGCGGCGATCGCGGCGCTGAAGCAGCCGGTAGCGGCAGAGCCGGCTCCGGTCTGAAGTCGGGCTACATCGCCAGCAGAAAGGCCCTCGCGCTGCGCCACTGCCGCTGGATGGTGCGTAGCGACACGCCCTTCAGCGTGGCCAGCTCCTCCAGCTCCAGCCCGGAAAACACCCTGAGCGCGACCAGTTCGGCCAGTTCCGGGTCGCTCTGCTCCAGCGCCCTCAGCGCCGCGTCCCAGTCCACCAGCTCGGCCCAGTCGGCCGCGTCGCTGGACTCGACCACGTCGCTGCCGGCGCCGTCGACGTAAAGTCGGATCCGCTCCAGCTCCGCCGCCCGCGAGCGCTGCTTGTCGATCCAGACCTGACGCATCGCCTGCGCGGCGATCCGGAAAAAGTGCGCGCGGTTCTCGGCACGGACACCGCCGTCGGCCAGCTTCAGCCAGGTCTCGTTGACCAGCATGGTCGGCGACAGGGTCGCGCGGGTGTCCGCGTGCAGACGCCGGATCGCCACGCCGCGCAATTCCTCGCGGATCGCGGCGAAAGCGGCGTTGAAGGCCTCGCGATCGCCCTCGGCGGCGCGCTGGATCAGCAGGGTCAGTTCGGACATGGGCAGGCAGCTGGCGGACCGCCGCGAGCGTAGCGCGCGGCGTCGCGAATCGCGCCCGATGCGCGCCAGACGCTGTCGCGAATGGCGCCCGGCGCCGTAGCTGTTCCCGAAGCCCTCGTTCGGAGACCGCCATGCCCCGCATCCTGTTGCCCTGCGTCGCCCTCGCGCTGGCCCTCGCCCCGCCGGTGGCGCAGGCCGAGGCCGACCCCGCGCCGACCCCGCGTTACGCCCTGCGCGAGGCCAAGGTCGAGCTGACACCGGCCAGCGCCGACGGCCGCTACCAGGTCCGCGCCGACGTGCGCCTGAGCGACCGCGCCCAGTCCCTCGACGGCCGCTGGCAGCTCAAGTCCACCAACGCGACCTGCGAACCCTTCGCCGATCCGGTCTTCCGGAACGGCTTCGAGCCGGTCCAGTAAGCCGCCGCCAGCCCCCCGTTTCCCGAAAGCCCTCAAGTCCGGAGACCTTTGTCATGAACCGCACCTCCCGCCGCGCCCTGCTGTGCCTCGCCCTTACCGCCGCGCTTGCCAGCGCCCCCTTGCATGCCGCCCGCCTGGTCTACAGCGGCGTGCTCGACGTCGACGGCCAGCCGGCCAACGGCCGCCACGACCTGAAACTGACCGCCTACGCCAGCGCCGACGGCGCCGTGCCAAAGGTCGCCCCGATCGAGTTCCACGCCGTCGAGGTCCGCGACGGTCGCTTCGAAGTGGCGCTGGATCTGCCCGGCAGTGCGAAGGAAGCGTGGGTCGACCTCGCCGTACGACCGGCCGGCGCCAGCGTGTACATCCCGCTGCTCGGCCGCAGCAAGGCGGCGATCGCACCGGACGTGATCGGCCAGTGCTGGAGCAGCACGGGGGATTCCGGCAGCAACCCGGCCACCAACTTCCTCGGCACCACCGACGCCCAGCCGCTGGTGCTGCGCACCCAGAACGTGCAGAGCCTGCGCATCGAGCCCAGCCCGCTGCTGGTCGCTGGCGCGCCCGTCACTGCGAACGTCATCGCCGGCAGCAGCATCAACGCCGCCGATGCCGGGGTCCGCGGCGGGACCATTTCCGGCGGCGGCGCGCTGCCGGACGCCGACCCCGACTACGTCGGCGAGAATCGCAACCGGGTCAGCGACCACTACGGCACCGTCGGCGGCGGCTACAACAACGTCGCCGGCAACCTGCTCAGCCCGCTCACCGACGCTCCCTTCGCGACGGTGGGCGGCGGCCGCTCCAACGTTGCCGGCGGCATCGACAGCACTATCGGCGGCGGCTCCGGCAACTTCACCCTGCAACAGTGGAGCGCCATCGGCGGTGGGTCGCAGAACTCGGCCCTCGGCCAGTACGCCACCGTGGCCGGCGGCGAGCGCAACGCCGCGCGCGGCGTCGGGGCGACGATCACCGGCGGCGGCGCCAACGAGGCCCTGGGCCTGCGCAGCACCGTGGCCGGTGGCAGCTTCAGTTGCGCCGGCGCCGACTTCAGCTTCGCCGCCGGCCGTCAGGCCAAGGTACGGCCGAGCGCTGACCCCAGCACTGTCGGCACCGCCTGCGACGACCTCAGCAGCTACGCCGGCGGCAGCGGCGACATCGGCACCTTCATCTGGTCCGACAGCCAGGACGCGCCCTTCCTGTCCAGCGGCTCCAACCAGTTCCTGATCCGCGCCGACGGCGGCCTGTTCTTCAACGCCAACGCCCGGGTGCTGTCCGGTGACGACGTCATCTTCCGCGCCCGCCCGACCACCGGCGACGCCGACGTCGACCTGCGGCTGCAGACTCGCGCCGGCAAGAGCTTGCTGATGTTCCTGTCCGAGACCACCGGCGGTCTGACCATGAACCTGACCGAGGTCGGGACCGGTGCCAACCGCCTGACCGTCAACGGCGGCAGCGGCGGCGGCGCCTTCCTCAGCAACGGCGGCACCTGGACCAATGCCTCCTCGCGCACCTTCAAGGAGGGCTTCGCCGCGGTCGACGCGCTCGACGTGCTGAACCGGCTGCTGGACCTGCCGATCACCACCTGGGCGTACATCGGCAGCGCCGAGGGCCTGCACCTCGGCCCGGTCGCAGAGGACTTCAAGGCCGCCTTCGGCCTCGCCGGCGACGGCCAGTCCATCGCCACCGTCGACGCCGACGGCGTCGCGCTGGCCGCGATCCAGGGCTTGAACGCCAAGCTGGAGCAGGAAAACGGCGCGCTGAAAGCCGAGAACCAGAGCCTGCGCAGCGACGTCGACGCGTTGGCCGAGCGGCTGGCGCGGCTGGAAGCGCAGCTCGACGCCCGCTGAGGCTGCCGAGTGGCGGCGCAGCGACCGGCCGCCACCTTGCCGCGGCCCGGCGCCTCGCCGATGCTGGGCGGCATGAAATCCCTGCTGTTGGCGCGCTGGTCGGAAATCCGGCCCCTGTTCGAACACGCCCTGGATCTGCCCGTCGCCGAGCGCGCGGACTGGATCCGGGCGGCCACGTCGGATCCAGTTCTGCGCGAGGCGGTGCACGCGCTGATCGCTCGCGAGGACGCGCTGGAGGCCACCGAGGTCCTGCCGCTGCGGCCGCCGGAGCCCGCCACCGCCCGCGATCCGGCGCTGCCTGCCCGGCTGGGCCGCTATCCGGTGCTGCGCGAGCTGGGCCGCGGCGGTATGGGGGTGGTCTACCTCGCCGAGCAGGCGCAGCCGCGGCGGCAGGTGGCGATCAAGCGGCTGACCGCCGCCGCCGATGGCGCCACCCGCGCGCGCTTCCGCCGCGAGGCCGAGCTGCTGGCACAGCTCTCGCACCCCGGCATCGCCCGCGTCATCGAGGTCGACAGCGACCAGGACGGCCAGCCGCTGCTGGTCATGGAGTACGTCGAGGGCGAGCCGCTGATGGTGGCGGCCAGCCACCGCGACCGCGGCGCCCGACTGGCGCTGCTCGCCGCCATCGCCGACGCCGTCGAGCACGCCCACGCCCGCGGCATCGTCCACCGCGACCTGAAGCCGGCGAACATCCTGGTCACCGCCGACGGCCAGCCGAAAGTGCTGGACTTCGGCATCGGCCGGGCGCTGGCGGGCGAAGGCGCCACGCTGACCGAGACCGGCATGCTGCTCGGCACCCCGGCGTACATGGCGCCCGAGCAGGCGCTGGGCGAGGCCAGGGTCGACGCCCGCGCCGACGTCTGGGCGCTGGGCGTGATCGGCTACGAGCTGATGGTCGACCGGCTGCCGCTGCCGGTGTCGGGGCTGACCCCGCTGCAGGCGCTGAAGGTGGTGGCCCACGACACCCCGCCGCCGCTGTCGCGGCTGGACGCCCGCTTGCGCGGCGACCTTGAGGTGCTGATCGGCACCGCGCTGGCCCGCGAGCCGGCCAGTCGCTACGCCAGCGCCGGCGCCTTCGCCGACGAGCTGCGCCGCTACCTCGCCGGCGAGCCGATCCGCACTCGCCCGCCTGGCCTGCTGCAGCGCACGCGGCTGCTGATCCGTCGGCATCCAGCCGCCACGGCGGCCGCGGCCATCTCGCTGCTGGCCCTGCTCAGCGGCGCCGGCTTTGCCTTCCGCTACGCGCTGATCGCCGACGCCGAGCGCCTGCAGGCCCGCGCCGAAGCCCGCCAGCAGGAAGCCCTGCGCGAGCACTTCGCCGCGGTGGTCAGCCGCGCCGCCACGCAGGGCCCCAGCCTCGACCGCGAGGCTCTGCTCGACCTCGCCGCCGACCCGGCCCTGACCGCCGGCGACGCCGACCCCGCCACCCGCCGCGCCCTGCTGCTCGCCATCGCCGACGCGCTGGTGGTCCGCAACGACACCCGCCGGCTCGGCGAGGTGCTGGCCCGCCACGCCGACTGGATGGCGGGCGGCAGCGACCTGCAGTGGGCCACGTACCACAAGCACCGCGCTGTTGCCGCGCTGCGCCAGGGTGACGCCGACACCGCCGTGGCCGCCATCGACCTCGCCGACGCCGCGGTCCTCCGCGCCGGGCTGAGCCAGACGCTGCTGGCCGCCGACCTCGCCGGCTATCGCGGCCAGCTGGCCCGCGGCCGCGGCGACCTGGCCCAGGCCCTGCGCTGGTCCACGCAGGCCGCCGACATCGCCCGCGCCGCCACCGGCGCCAGCGCGCTCGACCGCGGCGTCACCCTCGCCAACCACGCCGTCACCCTGTTGCTGGCCGGCGAGGCCGAAGCCGCGGTCGCCGCCGTCGACGAAGCCGAAGCCCTGTGGGCCGCCGGCGGCCTGAAGAACCCGGCCGGCGCCGGCAGCGCCCGCTCGGTGCGCGCCAATGCGCTGTGGTTGGCCGGCGACCCCGCCGCCGCCCTCGCGGCATTCGAGGCGATTGACGCCAACCGCCCCGCCGGCGACCCGATCCCGGCCCGCGCCGCCCGCCAACTGTCCAGCGCCCGCCTGCTCGCCTGGCTAGGCCGCCCCGACCCCGCCCGCGCCGACGCCGGCGCCACCGCACTGTGCGAGGCCATCGGCCCCGACAGCGCTGACTGCCGCCAGGCCCGCACCGCCGCCGCCGAAGCCGCGTACATCGCCGGCGACCTCGCCAGCGCCGCCACCCGCCTCGACGCGCTCGGCGCCGCCCCACGCCCGCGACAGGCCGACACTCTCGCCCAGCTGCTCGCGCTGAGCCGCGGCGACCCCACCGCCGCGCAAGCGCTGATCGACAGCCTCGACGCGCTGCCCGCCGCCGACCGCACCAACCGCCGCCAGCAGCTGCGCCTGCTCCTGATCGCCGCCCACCGCGCGGACTCCCCCGAACTCATCAGTCGCCTGCTCGACGCGGTGCAAACGGCGCTGAGCACTGTCGGCGATTCCGGACTCGGCTTTGAAGCCGCCTGGCTGCGAATCCAGCGGGCGCGATTGGAGGGTGCGGCGGCGGATTCGGCGGATCTGCAGCGGCTGCGGGGGGTGGGATTGGGGGCTTGGGTCGGGTAGGATGGTATCGGGCTTGCCGGCGGGTGGACTGTGGTGTAGTCTTTTTTGGGTCTTGTTTCAACAAGTAGGCGTGAATCGCTGAATAAATTGAAATTCGTCGTGGCGAAACCAATGACAGGGCGAGCGTGGGTTTGGAATCAGGTTTCCTGAATGCCCTTTTTCCCGCGTGAAAAAGAATCAGAATTTGAAAAGAGGATGGTTGAATGGACGCAAATCTTCAGATAAACGGACTTGATCCCCTTGCTCTTCTTACGAGAAAGAGCGACGCAGATAGTGACATCGCTATCTCGGCTGTGCTCGATCAGGCTAGCAAGGGTACAGTCAACAACATCCTAAAGAGTTACACCGGGTATTTTGATGTATTTAGCGAGCCGATCCAAAATGCACTTGATGCCTGTGAGAAAAAGGCAAGATTGAATAGAGGCTATCAGCCAAAAATATGGATATTCATAAACATCAAGGACAGAATAATTCGCGTTATTGACAACGGGACGGGAATGGACTTGGAGCAGTTTTGTTACTTTTAAGAAGGGCGAAAATCTTCGTGGCAATAAAGGCGTTGGGGCGACATATATTGCATACGGATTCAACTATGTTCAACTGCAAACCAAGCAGGGTCGCAAATCACACTGCGGGATTATTCAGAGCTGTCGAAGTTGGGCTAACGATCGGACAGGTAATCATCCGCGGCCGAGGTTTACTGAGTCGAAATTCGATGTCCCGGAACTTGAAAATGAAGAGTCTGGGACTTGCGTGGAAATTAGGCTGTCGGGAATGAACGGAGAAAAGCCGAAAAGCTTGACATACTATGGGACCAGAAATGCGAAAAACTGGTTTGATGTGCTTAGGATAGTAACACCTTTGGGTGGAATTTATCTTGACTCTGAGAAAAAATTGAAGCCTATCGTAAAAATGACTGTCGTGGATGAGGCCCAAAGCGAGACAAATTTGTCAAGTTCAAATAGCGAATTCTTCTATCCTCATGAAATTTCCGGGTTAAAGACGCAGGATCTTGGGGGCTTGATTGCGGAAATCAAGCGGCAGACTGGTGATCCATCGGACATCAAGAGAAAGATTCGGCCTGAATTCAAAAATCTTGATTGCCTTTATGAGGTTTTTGACACTGAAAAAACCGTAGAGCTGTGCTCGGCAAGTTCTACTTTCAAAGAAGAAGATATTGTCATAATTCGTGAATACAGAATCTTCTCCTACTGTGCTCATGTTAGTCAAGTGAAGACGTTTGAAAAATTTAACGAAAACTTGGGATTGCGGTCAGGCGCGCACATAATTAAGGGTGGGCTGCTGATCGCTTCCGATACCATGCCCCAAGGAGACCTGTATGTTATACCACTTAAACGGTATATGGGATATCAGCGCAACACATTCGTGGTCACGCATTTGCGTGATGGAAATCCTGACCTCGGGCGAAAAATATTTCAGCCAGAGGTAAGGTCTGTGTGCGAAAAGATTGCGGTTTTGCTAGCCAATAAGTTGATCGAGTACAGGTGGGCATTAAAGTCTGATAGCGGTTCAATACCCACCCTAGCTCCGTCTAGTGAGCTCTGGAACTGGAAAATGGATCAGATAAATCATAGATCAAATAATCCCTTTAACTATTTCGAGGCGTCAAGAAGTCTGGCAATGGTATCTATTCCTCGCGAAGAACAGGATGTCGTCGCTCTCTATCATCAGCTTATTGGTGCTGGTGTTATCAAGGGAATCAAGTTCTTCGGGTCGACGCATCACGAAAGGTACGATGCTCTCATCTTGACCAATTACGAGGAAGAGCATGTGTACTCGGACTCGAATCCGCTGGGCGTCCGGGATGATATCGTTAGTGGCGGCGAATCCGAACCTAAAGTTTTGGAGTTCAAAAAGACTTTTGACAGCATAGTCGATGATTTTGAAAAAGAAATTAAATTCGAGAACCAAGTCGATTTAGTGATTTGCTGGGACATAGAAGAGAAATTTGCGCGTCGCTATATTTTGAAGTCGCTAATGTTGGACGGTGAGGGAAATGTTAGGCAATACTTTGGCGCCACACATCAAGCATATGCTGCAGGCAACGATTCGCCAGTTATTGAAGTTTGCGTGCTAAAGGATCTGTTGGATTATTTTAAGGACAAGGAAAAACTGCTCGCACAACACCGCACAACGTATTCCGAATAAGCGATAAAATAGAAAGCCCAAGGCGATGTGATTGAAGTTGCGAGAGAAAGCGGCCATCGCAGTGGTTCTAGTCTGGGCCAGTATCTCATATGCCGCTGCCACCACCTGCAACGAAGCCGACCAACTGCGGGCAGCCGAACAATTCGTTGAGTCCAGACTCTGCGGCACGCCATTTGAGGATCTGGACGTTGACTATGCGGGCACTCACGGGCAGTTGATGGAGAAGCTGAGATCTCCGGTGATTGCCGGGCATTTCAACCTGAGCTGGGATTCTCTGATTCTCGCGAAAAATCCGGTGGTTGAATCACTTGCCCGGGCAGCGGACGGCAGTCTGACGGTCAGTTTTCGATATCACCGACTCGGTGTGAATGAGGGTGGCCTGGGTTCCAATGCGAACGCATTCCGCGTGTTTTCTCGCGACGAGAACGAAGCCGATCGGTTCGAGGTGATGATCTCGCTACAATGTCGGGTGATCAGCCCCCCGCTGGCGCGTGTGCATCCGGCTCGCCTGTATGAGGAGTTGAAGGACACATATTCAAGCCTCAAGGCGCGCCTCGGTTCGGCTTGTCGAGAGCACGATCATTGTGCGGTTCGCGAGCTTCAACTCCGGTCGCTGGAAGAACAATGGCCGAAGGAGATTCGGGAGACGTGTACGCTGCCGGCTCAACAGCAGCAGCCGCGCGAGGAGGCAGACAAATGAAACCCGCAGGACTTGGCGTTGACTGCCCTGGCCAATGCCGGGCGGTGTGGGAGCCGAAGAGGGTCGGCCGTCGTCGGGCGATCGAGGCTCGCGGTTTTCGGCGACTTCAAGCCATCATCCTGCTACTCGCGCTGATGGCGCCCGCCGCTGCCGCAGAAAACGTGGATCGCTTCCTGAGTTTCGCTGGGATTACGCTGGATGAGACCGAAACGCTTGATGACGTGACCCGCCGCTTCGGGGCGGCCGCGCTTCAGGAATCCGGAGAGGCGGGTGAGTATCTGGCCAGCGTGTGTTATTCCACCGACACGACCCTGGTTTACTTCCGCTCCCATGAAATGGGCGGTCCGGAGCATCGCGTGCTGGGCTTCGCCATCTCCAGACCGCGCGATTCACTCCATTGTGCGCCGGCGCCGAGCGAGCTGAAGGCCTATGGCACCGAGATCGGCGGGCTGAAGTTGGGGATGAGCGTCGCGCAGTTCACGAAGCATCTGGGGGGCGTCAAGCCCATCGAGGAGCACCTGTGTCGGTACTTCGAGCAACAACGCCCGCTGTCGGAGGCCGAACGATCGGCACTGGGGTTGCCGGTTGACAGCTTGCTGTATGAACAAGTTTCGGTCTGTGGTCGATTCGAACAGGATGCGCTGGTGGAGTATGAGATCTGGCGTGTCCAAACCCATTGAGCCGGATCATTGGCTCGTCAGCACGCAGCCTTAGTGCATCGCCGTTCCGCCGAGGTAACGCCATGACCTTGCCCGACGCCATCAATCCCGCCCTGGTCGGCGAATATCCTGCCACCGCCGGTGCCGGCGGGGGCTATTTCTACGATGAGGTGCTGGAATATCGGGTCTGGTGTCATCCGGATTCGGCGGAGGATTCGGCGGAGGATGGCTCCGATTATTACTACGCCTTTGCGAGCCACGCCGAGGCGCTGGCCTGTGCGGCGGAAGAGCCGGGGGCGGAGGAACCGCTGGCGCTGATTCGGCAGTACGAGTGGGTGAAGGAGCCGTCGCCGGGTTCCTACATCCATGAGCGCGGGGAGCGGGTGGCGGAGTGGCGGGTGGAGTGGTTGGCGCGCGGTCCGCGTCAGCCCGGGGCGATCGAAGCGTTTTTGCAGGCGCGTGGCGTGGCGGCCGCCGGGAATTCCGGCGTCGATCCCTGCACGCCCGGGTCCTAAGCTACACAGGCTCAGGCGGGGAGTCGGCGGCATGCATCCGATGCGATCGGTGGCGGTGGTTTGGGGGCTGCTCGTGGCGGCGAGCGTCGCTGCCGAGGAAGCGCCCGGGGTCGGGAGCTGGGCGGGCACGCTCGGCGGCTCGCGGGTGCACCTGTGTTTCGACCGCTACGGCGGTGCGGAGATGTACGACCTTGGCAGCTGGCGTCCGCGCCGACTTGTCGCGGTCGACGCGACGTCGGAGGACGCACTGCTGGACGGACTGGCGCGTGGCGAGCTGGATCTCTGGGAGATTGAAGGCCCGCGCTTCGAGCCGGCGCCGCCGCGCGGTCGCTGGTCTCTTCGGCTGCAGGAGGACGCGTGGCAGGGCGAGTGGCGAGAGGCGTCCGGCGGGGCGGGTCTGCCGGTGACGCTGCGCCGGCTGCCGCGCGCCGCCAATGCTGGGCCGGAATGCGACGCCGCCTACTACCAGCCAATCGCCGAGGCGGTGGTGATTCGGCGCGAGCCGGCGAGCTTCGCGGGGCAGGCCTACGAAACCTGGTCCACGGCCGATGCGGTGGCGATGGCGCCGTTGAACGGCGCGCCCGGCGCCGCCGCGCTGCAGGCGGCGGCCGAGGCGTGGCTGCGCGAGCGCGCGGTGTTTGCCTTCCAGTGCCGGGCCGGGCGCGGCAGCGTCGGCGACGCGCTGGGCGCCACGCTGGAGCCGGTGCTGTGGACGCCGCGTTGGCTGGTGCTGCGCGACGGGCTGCCGGATACCTATTGCGGCGGCGCGCACGGCAGTTTCAGCACCACCTATCAGGTGTGGGACTTGCCGCGCGGCGCGACGGTCGATGGCTGGACCTGGATCGTCGGCGGCGAGTCGGCGCTGCACGGTGGCGACGACGCCGAGTCCGCCAGCCCGCTGCATCAGGCGCTGATGCGCCACCATCCCAGAAACCAGCTGGACGACGATTGCGCCGAGGTGATCGGCCACATGAGTGTGGCGGCGCCGTATCCGCTGCCGGAGGGGTTGCAGTTTCCGACCACCTTTTCCCACGCCATGCGCGCCTGCGGTGAGGAGGTGTTGATTCCGTGGCGCGAGGCCGAGCCCTTCCTGAGCGCGGCCGGCCGCGCGCTGGCGCAGGAGTTCGCTGGCGCGGCACCGCGGTGATCGGCACGGTCTGAGCGCGCCGGTTGCTGCGAGACGGGCGCGGCTACACGGGCCGTGCGGCAAGGGCTGCCGGTTCCGCCCCGATCCTGCTAACCTCATGATTCGTTCACGTCTGAGGATTGCGGGTGAATTGGTCTGTGTCAGTCGCCGACGGGGCCCGATGAAGCCGACGACCGGCCGCGCGTGGACGCGTTGGAGTCTTTGGGTCCGACCGCTCGTTGTGCTCGGCATGCTGGTCGTGCTGTCCGCCTGTGCGGGTCGGAGCACACCGCCAGACCGCGAGGCCACGGCCGCTGCTAGCGACGCCCCGCCGCCCTACACGCTCGAGCGCTTCCGCGAGGAGCGGAAGATTCCCGCCGGCGTGCAGCGGCTGGTGCTGGACAATCCCTACGGCGATATCCAGATCCGCCAGACGTCGGCGGCGGCGCTGGCCATCGAGGGCGTGGAGCAGCGCATTGGCGCACCGCCGCGGATCGCCCGGATCGAGTGGCAGGAGGGCGAGCGTGAAACCGCGGTGCGGGTGCGCTACCCGGGCATCGACCCGGAGGCGCCGGCAGACCGGCGCCAGGGCCGCGTGGATCTGTATGCCTTCGTCCCCGCCGGGGTGCCGGTCGAACTGCGCAGCGACTTCGGCGAGATCGTCGTCCGCCGCATCGACAACCCGGTCCATGCACGCAGCCGCAGCGGGCGCATCACGGTGGCCGCGCAGGGCGCCGTGGACGTCGAAAGCCAGAGCGGCGAATTGCGCATCTATCCGATGTCGGCGCGGGCGCCGGGCGTGAATCGCCTCCGCTCGGCCGGCGGCATCGTGGTCGACATCCACCTGCAGGCGCCGCTGCAGCTCGACGTCGCCGGCGCCCTCGGCGTGCGCGCCGATTTTCCCCTCGACGCCCTGACGCAGGGCGCGGATGGCATCTGGCGCGCATCACTGCAGCTGCCGGGCGACCCGGCCGCGCTGCGCCGCTTCGAGATCGAGAGCCTCGGTAGCGACGTGTTGTTGCAGGTCGTTCGCACGGCGGCCGACCCGTGACCCCCTTTTCGAAGCCCATGCCGCGCGTGGGCGCCGTCCCGTGTCGGTCCGCGCCGACACCTTACCAATCCGGTTTCCCCGGGAGGACCTCCATGAAACTCGCAAGAAATGTTCTGGCGCTTGCCGTGATCAGCAGCCTGATGCTGACGGCATCGGCCGGCATGTCAGCCGCGCCAGGTGTCGGCAAGGGCGCCGTCCAGACGCAGCCCACCGACCCGCTGCACACGGCCTCCCAGTCGGAGTTCCTCGGCGTGGTGCAGCCGGAGCTGCTGAGCATCGATGTACGCAACGATCCGGTCGGCAACGAGTGGCGGCCGGGCGACCCGATCCGCGAGATTCCCCGGCGGCATTGGGACGATCCGGCGGTCCTCGCGGCGCAGCAACGCGATCCGGTGAATCCGCCGCAGGCCGACCCGCTGGTCGCGCTGCAGCAGGCCCTCGACGGACTCGGTCCGGCGCGCGGCGCGGGCTTCAATACGCCGCTGCAGAACTACGAGGGCGCGCCCGGTACGACGCTGCCGCCGGACCCGTCCGGCGACATCGGCACGACGCAATACGTGCAGGCGGTCAATGCCTCCGGCGGTTCGCGCATCCGCGTCTACAACAAGGTGACCGGCGCCCTCGAAGCCAATTTCATCCTGGCCACCACGCTGACCGGCACCTCGCCCTGCAACAACGGGCTGGGCGATCCGATCGTGCTGTTCGACCCGATTGCCCGCCGCTGGGTGATCACGGAGTTCTCGCCGCAGGCCGGCCGCGCGCTGTGCGTCTACGTCAGCGCCGACGAGAACGCCGCCAACACCGCCGCCAACAACTGGTTCCGCTATGCCTTCGTGATGCCGGCCTTCCCGGATTACCCGAAGTACGGCGTCTGGAGCGATGCCTACTACGCCACGGCCAACGAAGGCGGCACCGGCAGCGCGCGGCCGATCTATGCCTTCGAACGCGACAAGATGCTGCTCGGCCAGCCGGCGCGTTTCGTCCGCGTGACGGTGCCGAACCTGTCGGGCTTCAGCTTCCAGCTCTCCACCCCGGCGCATTTCGTCGGTGACCAGCCGCCGCCGACCAGCGCGCCCGGCATCATCATGCGGCACCGCGACGACGAGGCGCACAACGCCGGCGCGAACAATCCGGCGAACGACTTCCTGGAGCTCTGGCAGCTCAGCATGGACTGGGCGCCGACCACGCCGGTCGGCACGCTGACGCCGGTCCACCAGATCGCCGTGGCCGAGTTCAACTCGCGCATCAATGGCCTGACCGCGTTCAACGCCTTTGCCCAGCCCAGCGGCCAGCGCCTCGATCCGCTGCGCGAGCCGATCATGAACGTGCTGATGTACCGCAATTTCGGCACCTACGAGTCGATCGTCGGCAACCTCACGACCAACACGCTGACTGACCCGCAGATTCGCGGCGCGGTGCGCTGGTTCGAGCTGCGCCGCACCGGCGGCACGACGGCGACGGCGTGGCAGCTGCACAACGAGGGCACCTTCGCTCCCACCGATACCGGCGGCAACATCGACCGCTGGATGGCCGGCAGCGGCATCGACAGCGCCGGCAACATCGC